>NICF_comb_assmDRAFT_10001679_pt1 | contig 17290 bp, 20 predicted proteins | sample NewIslPassag4_SG_FD_11279 | JGI IMG/M metagenome (IMG submission 11279) | reverse complement strand
AGCTCGCGCTCGAAGCCGTTCATGACGGACAGCACGACGATGAGCGTCGCGACGCCGAGCATGAGCCCCAGCACCGCCATCAGGGCGACGAAGGACACGAAACCGCGCCGATGCGTGGAGCGCAGGTAGCGTGTGCCGATCAGCCATTCGTAGGCGGTGGCCACTACCGCACGCCCTTTCCGTCACGCATTGCCGTGCTCCCGCTCATTCGTAGCGCAGCGCATCTGCCGGGGGAGTGCCTGCCGCCCGCAGTGCGGGGTAGACGGTCGCGAGCGACGTCAGCACGAGCGCCGCGACCGAGATCCAGGCGACGTTCGACCAGTGGAGATCGGAAGGAATGCGGGTGATGTAGTAGACGTCGGCGTCCATGATCTGGAAGCCGAACGTACGCTCGAGCGCGGGGACGATCGTGTCGACGTTCTGCGCGAGGAGCACGCCCAGGGCGACGCCGAGCGCGACGCCCAGCCAGCCGATCACGAGGCCCTGCGTGATGAACACACCCATCACCCTTTGCGGAGAAGCACCGAGCGTGCGCAGGATGGCGATGTCGGTGCGCTTGTCGGTGACCACCATCACCAGCATGGCGACGATGTTGAACGCCGCCACCGCCACGATCAGCAGCAGGATGAGCGCCATCATGGTCTTCTCGATGCGGATGGCGCGGAAGTAGTTGGCGTGCTCGCGTGTCCAGTCGACGACATCGAAACCCGGCGGCAGCACTTCGCGCACGCGCGCGGCGATCTCCGGCGCCGCGAGCGCATCGTCGAACCGCAGCCGCACGCCGCGCCCGGCGGAGGCGCCGCCAGTGACGGCGAATGCGTCCTCGAGATGCGTGAGCAGCAGCGTCGCGTCGTGATCCTGGAGCCCAACCTCGAACACGCCTGCCACGGTGTACTCGCGCAGGCGCGGGTCCGGCGTGCCGTCGGGCGCAACGACGGGAACGAGCAGCGTGATCGTGTCTCCGCGCACGAGACCGAGGCGCTGCGCGATGACTTCGCCGACGATGACGCGATTCGTGCCGGGCTCGAGGTCGGTGAGCCTTCCTTCGGTGACGGACCGTGCGACCTCCGTCACGTCGGCTTCGGCCCGTGGGTCGATGCCGCGCAGAGTCACGGGGAGCATCTCGGGAGTACGCACGGCGAGCACCTGCTGCTCCACATAGGGTGCCGCCGCGGCGACGCCTGGAACGCGGCGCGCGACTTCCGCCGCAGCGATCCACTGCCCGGTACTCCTTCTCACCGACGGGCCGCTCTCGGAAGCGACCACGCGCGCATGCGCGCTGAGTGACAGCAACCGGTCGCGCAGCTCCCCTTCGAAGCCGTTCATCACCGACAGGATGACGATGAGCGCCGCCACCCCCACGCAGACGCCGCCGAGCGACACCCAGGTGATGAACGAGACGAAGAACTTGTGGGACCGCGCGCGAACGTAGCGCAGGCCCACGTAGACTGACAGCGGGTGGAACATCCTCGACCGCGACCGCCCTTGCCGTTGGCGAGCCGCGATTTAACCACACTTGCGCGGAAGAGCCGCGATTCCAAGACGCGCTTCACAGTTCCTGCGCCGCGACCGCCCGTGACGGGCTTTGACAGATTGCCCCGGTGCTATAGTCGGGCCGCTTGGGAGGAGTCCTGACATGGTCGCCCGTACTCTCGTGACGCTGCTCTGCGCCTGCGCCGCAACGAGCGCGGCGATTGCCGAAACACTGGTCGTCGACGACCGCATCGTCGTGCGCGAGTCGAACATCGAACGGCCGTCCCGCGGCATGACGATGAGCGCCGTCGAGAAGCGCTTCGGCGCACCGACGTCGCGTCACCCGGCCGTCGGCCAGCCGCCGATCACTCGCTGGGACTACCCCGGCTTCTCGGTGTTCTTCGAGTACGACCGCGTGATCCACGCCGTCGTCACCGGCTCCGCCGGCGCCTCCTGACGCTCGCTCGTCCCGCACCGGGACATCCTTCGTGAAGGGCGGCCGCGCCGCATGGCCGGCCGCTCCGCATCTGCACGGCACCGCGCGTCCATCTGCGCGTGAAGAGCTCCCGCTCCGGACGCCGGGCGGTGCCGCCGCCTCCCTCGGGCCGGCCGACGACATGCGTTTTGGCTCGGCACAACTCCCGGAGTAAGCTTTCGCGCTTTTTCACGGCCCTGGATCGGCCCTGACGCGATGTCGAAGCTTCTCGAGCCCCCGGTACCCACCGCTTCCACTCCCCGCCTGCGCTGGCATCAGCTTCACGGCAGCGCCGCCGCGCTCGCGCTCGCCGAGGCGGCATCGAGCGACCCGCGGCTCTACGTGGTGGTCGTATCCAGCGCGCGCGAGCTCGAGCGGCTGACGGCGGAGCTGCGCTTCTTCGGCGGCGATTCCCTCCCCCTCCTGTCCTTTCCGGACTGGGAGGTGCTGCCGTACGACATCTTCTCGCCGCATCCCGACATCGTCTCCGAGCGTCTGCGCACGCTCTACGAGCTGCCGCGCGCTCGCGGCGGGTGTCTCGTCATCACGGCGGACACCCTCCTGCAGCGTCTCGCGCCGCGCGCGTATGTGGAGGGCCGTGCATTCGAGCTCGCGGTCGGCCAGACGCTGGCGCTCGAAAGCTTTCGCGAGCGACTGATCGAGGCCGGCTACGCGTCGGTCAGTCAGGTGACGGCCCCCGGCGAGTTCGCGGTGCGCGGCTCGCTGCTCGACGTGTTCCCGATGGGCGTCGAGGCGCCGCTGCGCATCGATCTCTTCGGCGAGGAGATCGAGGCGATCCGGCGCTTCGATCCCGACACGCAGCGTTCGCTCGACACCCTGAAGCAGGTACGTCTCCTGCCCGCGCGCGAGTTCCCGCTCGACCCCGAAGCGGTGCGTGCGTTCCGGCGCCGCTTCCGGACGCGCTTCGAAGGCGATCCGGCCCGCTCGAGCGTGTATCGCGCGGTGAGCGAGGGCCTCGCTCCGCCGGGCATCGAGTTCTATCTGCCGCTCTTCTTCGACGAGACCGCTTCGCTCTTCGACTACCTGCCCGGCGATGCGGTGCTGGTGCACGAGGCGACGCTCGGCGATGCGATCCGGCAGTCGTGGCACGACATCGAGGCGCGATACGAGGATCGGCGCCACGACATCGAGCGGCCGGTGCTCGCGCCCGCCGAGCTCTTCCTGCAGCCCGAGGAAGTCACGCAGCGCCTCTCGGCCTTCCCGAGCATCGCGCTCGATCCGTTCAAGGCCGATCTCGACATCGCGCCAGCCGCCGACGCACGGGTGCACAACTTCGGGAGCTCGATGCCGAGAGAGCTCCGCATCGACGCGCGGGCCGAGCGGCCGTTCGCACCGCTCGAGAGCTTCCTGACCGAGTTCGGCGGACGCGTGCTGATCGCCGCCGATTCACCGGGCCGGCGCGAAGTGCTCCACGAGATGCTGCGGGCACACGGCCTTGACGTGCAGATCGTGCCCGGATGGGAAGCGTTCGCGAGCGGCGATGCGACCCTCGCGCTCGCGGTGGCGCCGGACGTCGAGGGTCTGACGCTCACGCTGCCGCGCATCGCGATTCTCTCGGAGACGCAGCTCTTCGGCGCACGCGCCCGTCAGGAACGGCGGCGCAAGCGCGCGGCGGTCGATCCGCAGGCGATTCTGCGCGACCTGCAGAATCTCGAGCCCGGCGCGCCGGTCGTGCACGAGGAGTACGGCGTCGGCCGTTACGTCGGACTGCAGCCGCTCGAAGTCGCGGGCCAGCAGGGCGAGTTCCTGGTGCTCGAGTACCTCGGCGGCGACCGCGTGTACGTGCCGGTGCATGCGCTGCACCTCGTCAGCCGCTACACCGGCGCGGCGCCCGAGCACGCACCGCTGCACAAGCTCGGCACGGACCAGTGGGCGAAGGCTCGCAAGCGCGCGGCCGAGAAGGTGCGAGACGTGGCGGCGGAGCTGCTCGATCTCTACGCGCGCCGCCAGGCGAGCCGCGGACCGAAGATCTCCGTTCGCGAGCTCGAGTACCAGACGTTCGCGAACGCGTTTCCCTTCGAGGAAACGGCGGATCAGGCCGAGGCGATCCGCCAGGTGCTCGCCGACCTGCAGAGCGAGCGTCCGATGGACCGCATCGTCTGCGGCGACGTCGGCTTCGGCAAGACCGAGGTTGCGATGCGCGCCGCGTTCGCGGTGGTGCAGTCCGGCAAGCAGGTCGCGGTGCTCGTGCCGACGACGCTGCTCGCCCAGCAGCACCTCACGAACTTCCGGGACCGCTTCGCCGACTGGCCGGTGCGCATCGAGGCGCTGTCGCGCTTCCGCACGGGACGCGAGGCTCAGGCGGTGATCGAGGGTATCGAGCGCGGCACGGTCGACATCGTCATCGCGACACACCGGCTGCTCCATGCCCACGTGCGCTTCAAGGACCTCGGCCTCGTGATCGTCGACGAGGAAGCACCGCTTCGGCGTACGCGACAAGGAGCGCCTCAAGGCACTGCGCGCCGAGGTGCACGTGCTCACGCTCACCGCGACGCCGATCCCGCGCACGCTCAACATGGCGCTCGGCGGTCTGCGCGACCTGTCGCTGATCACCACTCCCCCGGCCGAACGTCTCGCGATCAAGACGTTCGTGGTCGAATGGCACGGACCGACGCTGCGCGAGGCCGCGCTGCGCGAGCTGCGTCGCGGCGGCCAGATCTACTTCGTGCACAACGAGGTGCGCAGCATCGAGAAGATCGCCGCGGAAGTCGCACAGCTCGTCCCGGAGGCGCGCATCCGCATCGGCCACGGGCAGATGCGCGAGCGCGAGCTCGAGCAGCTCATGGTCGACTTCTACCACCGCCGCTTCGATCTGCTCGTGTGCACGACGATCATCGAGAGCGGCATCGACGTGCCGACCGCGAACACCATCATGATCAACCGCGCGGACCGCATGGGCCTCGCGCAGCTGCATCAGCTCCGCGGGCGCGTCGGCCGCTCGCACCATCGCGCCTACGCCTACCTGATCACCCCGCCCCGCTCGACCCTGAGCGCGGACGCCGTGAAGCGGCTCGAGGCGATCGAGTCGCTCGAGGATCTCGGTGCCGGCTTCGTGCTCGCGACGCACGATCTCGAGATCCGGGGCGCCGGCGAGCTGCTCGGCGAAGCGCAGAGCGGCGAGATGAGCGAGGTCGGTCTCAGCATGTACCTCGATCTGCTCGAGCGCGCCGTGCGCGACCTCAAGGAGGGGCGCGAGCCGGCGCTCGATGCGCCGCTCGCGGCAGCCACCGAGATCGAGCTGCACGTATCGGCGTTCCTGCCGGAGGAATACGTGGGCGACGTCCACGTGCGGCTCGCGCTCTACAAGCGCATCGCTGCCGCGCCCGACGAGCCTTCACTCGACGAGCTCACCGCGGAGCTGGTCGATCGCTTCGGTGAGCTGCCCCCGGTCGCGCAGAACCTGCTGCGTCTCGCGCGACTGAAGCTCGCCGCGAAACCGCTCGGCATCCGCCGCATCGATCTCGGGCCGCACGGCGGCTACGTGCTGTTCGAGGAACGCAACGCGATCGATCCCGCCACCGTGATCCGGCTGATCCAGCAGCAGGCGCGCGAGTTCCGGCTCGAAGGCCCGCTGAAGCTGCGTGTCACGCGTCCGCTCGCGGACGAGCAGGCACGCTTCGATTTCGCGGTCGAACTCCTGCGCCGGCTCGCGGCGCCTCCGGCTCCGGGACCGCAGCCGTCGTCGCCAGCCTCCGGAAGAGCGCGGTGAGCGGCGCTGGTAGAATGTCCCGATGATGAATCCGCGTTCCCTCGCATCGTCCTGGTTCGCGGCGGTCTGTCTGTTTCTGGCGACAGATGCCGTGGCACAGGAAACGGTCTACAACGTCGAGCTCATCATCTTCCGCGTGACCGCTCCTCAGGGCGGGGCGGAGAACTGGAGCGCTCAGACGAGCCTGCGCAGCGTGGGCTCAGGGGCGGAGTCCGGCTCGGCGGCAGGAACGGCACCATTGGGCCGGCTGATCGGAACCCTGCCTCCCGAGCGGCTGCAGCTCGGGCAGATCGAACGCAGGCTCCGTACGAGCGGCGCCTACGAGCCGGTCGCACACGTCGGCTGGTCGCAGACGGCGAGCCCCTGGGGCACTCGCGCGGGCTTCTCGCTCGATCAGCTGGGGGTCCGTGTGCCGGGACTGAGCGGCACGGTGTTCCTGGAGCGTGGACAGTATCTGCACCTCGGAATGACGCTGAGCTACACGATGAGCGATCCGCCGCCCGGCCTCGGCGCCGGGAGCGGCACCACCTTCACGCTGAGCGAGAGCCGGCGCGTGCGTCTCTACGATCGCAACTACTACGACCACCCGGCTTTCGGAGTCATCGCGCTGGTCACACCCGCTCAGGGCAGCAGACCGGCCGGGCGATGACGACGCTCCGCGAGCCACTAGGCATGTGCCCGGCGTTCGTGTACATACCGCCCCACTTCGCAACAGCCTGCACGAGCAATCGATGAAACAGGTAACCGGTAAGACGTTCAACGGTCAGCGTGTGGTTCTGGACGGCAAGTCCTTCACCGGCTGTCACTTCTCGAAGTGCAGGCTCATCATCGAAGGCGAGGCGCTGTTCCAGATGCAGGACTGCAGGATCGACGAGGACTGCGAGTTCAGCGTCGAGGGCAAGGGCCTCATCACTCTGAACGTCCTGAAGCTCATGCTGCACTCGGGCGGCTGGCTCTCGCGCGTGGCCGTCAACGTGCTGCACGCCATCCAGCAGCCCCCGAAGGCTGCGGCTGCCAGGCCGCCGCAGGTTCAGCAACCCCAGGTTCAGCAGCCTCAGGTGCAGCAGCCGCAGGGCCAGCCGCCTCAGGGCTGAGCCGCGTCGCGGGATCGGCAGCGCTCAGGCGACGAAGTCGCGCGACTCCGCCGCGACGACCGAGTTCCTGCCCCTGCTCTTCGCACGCTTGAGCGCCGTCCGGCAGGCGTTGATGAGCGCCTCGAGCGCCATGTCCCGAGGCGGCACGAGACTCGCCACACCCGCGCTCATCGTCACGTAGCGCTCGGTGCCCGCGCGCGGGTGATGGATCAGCAGATCGCGCACTCGCTGCGCGACGACGCCCGCGTACTGCGCGGCCTTCTCCGCCGCGTCGCCCTGTGTCAGCACCGCGAACGTGCCGCCCTCCCAGCGGCAGATGAGATCGCTGCTGCGCCGGTACGACGCCGCGATGACGCGCGCGACGCGCCGGATGCAGGCATCGCCCGCGGCCCGATCGAACGTCGCGTTGTACGAGCCGAGATTGTCGATGTCGTACAGGATGAGCCCGATCTCGTGCGACTCGCGCTGNGCGAGCACGAAGTCGCGGCGCAGGAGCTCCTCGAAGTAGCTGCGCGAGTGCAGGCCCGTCATGCGGTCCTCGCGCATCCAGGTCGGCAGCCCCGGCTGCGGACGCTCCGGCACCTTGAGCCGCTCGCTCGCGTCGCGATGGAAGCTCACCCAGTACTTGAGCGCGCCGTTCTCGTCCCGCATCGGCTGGAGCACGATCTCGTTCCAGTAGAGCGAGCCGTCGGGACGGTAGTTGCGGATCAGCACGCAGCACGGCTCGCCGCGCTCGAGCGCATCGCGCAGGCGCTGCCGCGCCTCCTGTTCGCGATCGCCGCCCTGCAGGATGCGCAGATTCGAGCCGAGCAGAGCCGCGGCCGGATAGCCGCACATCTGCACGAAGGCGGCGTTCACGTACAGGACGGGATGACCCGGTGCCGTCGCGTCGCAGATCACGACACCTTCGGGCGCACTGTCGACCAGAGCGCGCCAGCTCTCGGCGGGCCAGTTGATCATGTGCTTCCGGACTCCAGTCTCAGTGCAGGCGGTGCCGCGCAGCGTGCGAGGTATTCCTGGCAGCGGCTCCACTCCTGCGAGGCGAGAAGCTGCTCGCGCGGCAGGCCGTCACGGCCGCGCAGCCGCACGAGTCGTAACTGCGATGCGGGCTCGGGCTCGATGTCGAGACCGTCGAGAAGCCGAATGACGGCCGCGCGGTCGTTGCACACGACGAGGACGTCGCACCCGGCAGCGAGCGCACGCCGTGCCCGGGCGACGATGTCTCCGACCACTCCGGCGCCCGCCATCGAAAGATCGTCGGTGAAGACGACGCCCTGAAACCGCAGCTCCCCGCGCAGCACCCCGCGGATCCAGCGCGCGGAGAAGCTCGCCGGAACGTCGTCCTCCGCCGGGAACAGCACGTGCGCCACCATCACCGCCGGCAGGCCGTTCGCGATCAGCCTGCGGTACGGCGTGAGATCGTCCTCCATGTCGACCAGCGCACGCCGATCGACGGGCAGCGCAAGGTGAGAATCGGCGACGACTGCACCGTGTCCCGGAAAGTGCTTCGCCGTCGCCGCCATGCCCGCTCGCGCATGCCGTGCATGTAGGCCAGGGCGAGCTGCGCCACCACGTCGGGCCGCGAGTGGAAAGCGCGATCGCCGATCACTTCGCTCACGCCGTAATCGAGGTCCACGCACGGCGCGAAGGAGATGTCGACTCCGTGCGCGCGGAGCTCCGCCGCCATCAGCCATCCCATGCGGCGTGCGAGCTCGATCCCCGCGCGCGGATCGAGATCGTATTCGTGTCCGATGCGCCGCGCGGGAGGAAGCTGCGAGAAACCGCTTCTGAAGCGCTGCACACGGCCGCCTTCGTGATCTACGGCCACGAGAAGCGGCGGAGAGCGCACGGCGTGGATGTCGGCGACCAGGCGGGTGAGCTGCTCGGGATCCGTGTAGTTGCGGGAGAAGAGAATGACGCTGCCGACCAGAGGGTGACGCAGCAGCTCGCGCTCGTCGGGTGCGAGCTCCGGACCCTCGAGGTCGATCATCAGCGGTCCGAGCGTCACACCGCCTCCCGGCCACGGGCTCCGGCCGGCTCCAGGACGGCCAGCGACTCGACGTGCGCAGTGTGCGGGAACATGTCGAGCACTCCGGCGCTCCGCAGCTCGAACCCGTGTTCGTGAACCAGTATTCCCACGTCCCGGGCCAGGCTCCCCGGATGACACGAAATATAGAGTACCCGCTGCGGTTGCACGCGCGCCACAGCGGCGAGCACCTCGCGCGCGCCGGCACGCGGCGGATCGAGCAGCACGTGCGTGTACCCTCCCTGCAGCCAGGGAACATCGGCACCCGGCGATTTCGCAAGATCCGCAACGTGGAAGTCTGTGTTGCCGATCCCGTTTCTCTGTGCGTTATGTCGTGCGCGGCGCACCAGGGCCGCTTCGCCCTCCACGCCGACGACCTGCCGTGCGCGCCTTGCGAGGGGCAGCGTGAAGTTGCCGATGCCGCAGAAGAGATCCAGCACCCGTGATGCCGGCGTCGGCGCGAGCAGCTCCACGGCGCGCTCCACGAGCGACCGATTGATGGCGGCGTTGATCTGAACGAAGTCCGTCGGCTGGAACTCGAGCCGCAGATCGAACTTCGGCAGCGCATACCAGAGCGGCTCCTCTTCGCCCCGCGACTCCGCATCGAGGCGGCGCACCGTCTCGGGCCCGCCGTCCTGCAGATAGAGCCGCACGCCGTGTGCACGCTCGAACGCGCGGAGCTTCTCGAGGTCCTGCTGCGTCGGAGGATTCAGCACTCGCAGCACGAGACCCACGGCGTTGTCCGCGACCGCGACCTCGATCTGCGGCACTCGCTCGCGGATATCGAGCCCGGTGAGCAGATCGGAAAGCGGCGAGACCAGCGCGTCCACCGGTGGCGCGAGCACCGGACACTGATCGAGCGCCGCCACGTAGGGCGCGAGCCGCTCGCGGAAGCCGACGACGACGCGTCCCTTCTTCGCGACGTATTTCGCGCCGAGCCGCGCGCGCCGCCGGTAGTTCCACTCCGGACCACGCAGAGGCTCGAGCCACTGCTGCGGCGACACGCGCGCGAGCCGCTCGAAGCTCTCCCGCAGCTCGGTCTGCTTGGCGGCGATCTGCGCCGCCGGCTCGAGGTGCTGGAGCGCACAGCCTCCGCAGACACCGAAATGCGGGCAGCGCGGCTCCACGCGCTCGGGCGCGGGCTCGAGCACCTGGATGAGCTGCCCCTCGTCGTGCTGGCGGTGCCGCTTCGTGCGGCGGAACAGGATGCGCTCGCCGGGCAGCGCGCCGGCGACGAACACGGTCTTGCCGTCCTTGACGACGCCCTCGCCCTCGTGAGTGAGCGCCGTCACCGTTCCGCTCTCCTCGGGCGCCTGCTGTCGTGTGCCTCCGGCGGAACGCTGCTCGGTGGATTCGTGCGCCGTCAAGCGTTCGACTCCCAGGCGCGCAGAAACTCCGCGAAGTGCGGCTCGCGGCCGTTGCGCAGGAACGTACGTACGCGCTCGAGCTCGTCCTGATAGCGCTCGCGCGAGAAGCGGCCGCGCATGAGCTGGAAGCGCAGGAAGATCAGATACGTGTTGAGCACGTCGGTCTCACAGTAGCGGCGGATGCCGACGATGTTTCCCTCGCGGTACGCGTCCCACACCTGCGCACCGGAGAAACCGAGCTTGCCCGGCAGTCCGAGCAGCGCCGCGATGTTCTCGAGAGACGCGCGCGCCCGCGGCTGATAGCCCGAGAGCACGTCCATGAGGTCGATGTGGCGCCAGTGGAAGCGGCCGAGATAGTTGTTGTAGCGGAACGTGCCGTCCTCGTCGCCGATCTCCCAGTAGCGCGGCGCCTGGATTCCCGCGCGCAGCGCCCGGTAATGCAGCACCGGCAGATCGAATCCCTTGCCGTTCCACGAAACGAGGTCCGGCGAGAACTTCTCGATGCCGTCGAAGAAGCGCTCGACGAGCTCCTCTTCCGGTGCGCCGGGCTCCCCGAGGCTCCAGACCCGGAAGCCGTCGCGGCTGCGCAGTGCGCAGGAGATGGCGACGACCCGGTGCTGCTCGTGCGGCAGGAACTCCGATCCGCCGTTCTGCCGGCAGGCCGCGTACATCGCCTTGGCGACTTCCTCGTCCGGCAGCCCGTCGAGGCCGTACAGCCGGCGTCCGAGCTCGACGTCGGGGACCGTCTCGATGTCGAACACGAGGCAGTTCACCGGCCCCTCCGCCGCGCCGCTCCCGCGGATCTGCCGCGCGCGCGCTCGTCGTCTTCGGGCTCCGCTTTCATCAGCACCGCAACCGCGACGACGAGCCCGGACTCGTCGGTGAGCGTGATGTGACCCTCGCCGATGCCGAGCCGGCGACGCATCTCTTCGCCGCGCGGGGAGTACACGACCTCCGGCTTGCCCCAGCTGTTCTGCACCACACCGACGTCCCGGATCCAGATGCCGTGTGCGAAGCCCGTGCCCATCGCCTTGACGATCGCTTCCTTCGCCGCGAAGCGCATCGCGACGAAACGCTCCGGTCGCCGGGTGCGCGCGAGCTGCGCCTGCTCCTCGGGCATCAGCAGACGCTCGACGAAGCGCGAGCCGAATCGCTCGATCGTCTTCGCGATGCGGCTCGTTTCGAGCACGTCGACTCCGATACCGTAGATCACGTGCGGGACTCCCGTCGTGCGATGGCGCGCGCGACCGCGCGCGTGGCGAGCTCGCGCCCTTCGAGCACCTCCGCGAGCACGGACTGCAGCAGCCGCTTCGAATCCTCGAGCTCGCGTTCGTCGCCGAGCTCCTCGTTCGCGAGAGCGAGGAGCGAGCGGCCCGAGAGCGCGCCCGGTGCGTCCGCGACCGTGAGGAACAGCCCCTGCGACGGGCGGTAATGATAGTGCGCCTCGGGATCGATCCGCCGGCCGGTGCGGGTCTCGCTGGTGAGATCGAGCCCGTAACCGAGCGCCTCGAGCAGTCGCTTCTCGAAGATGCGCAGCGTCGGTTCCAGCCCGGCGTGCGCCTTCAGGCTCTCGAGCGCCGCGTGATATGCGTCGAAGGCCGCAGGCGAAGGATCGTGGCGCGTCGTGAGCTTCAGAATGAGCTCGTTGAGATAGAACCCCGCCATCAGGCTCGCCGAGGGCAGCGGCGTCGGATCTCCCGCGAGCTCCGCGCCGGTGAGCTGCGGCGCTTCTCCCCGTCCGCTCCACGACAGGAGCAGCAGACGGAAGGGCTGCAGCACCGGTGCGAGCTTCGACTTCGGACCGCGCACGCCGCGCGCGAAGAGTGACAGCCGGCCGTGATCGCGCGTCAGCACTTCGAGGATGCGGCTCGTGTCGCGGTACGGGCGATGGTGCAGGATGTAGCCCGGCGCGAGCTGGATGCGGCGCGGATTGCGGATCATTCGAGTCCCAGCTGCTGCAGGGCCCGCGCATTGTCGGCCCAGTCCTCGCGCACCTTCACCCAGAGCTCGAGATGCAGCCGGCGTCCGAGCACCCGGTTCAGCTCGAGCCGCGCCGCGCGGCCGATGCGCTTCAGCCGCTCGCCGCCGGCGCCGATGACGATCGGCTTCTGACCCCGGCGATCCACCCAGATGACCGCTGAAACGACGAGCTGGCCGTCTTCCTCCGCGAGCCGTTCCACTTCGACGGCGATGCCGTACGGCACCTCCTGATTGAGCTCCAGCGTCAGCTTCTCGCGGATGGTTTCGGCAATGCGGAATTCGATGCCGCGATCGGTGATCTGCTCCTTGGGGAAGAGCGGCGGGCCCTCCGGCAGATGCCGCGCGATCGCCTTGAGGAGCGCGTCGAGGTTGTCCTGCTTGAGCGCCGATACCGGAACGATCTCGAGGAAGTCGAAGCGCTCCGAGAGACTCTGCAGATAGGGCAGCAGCTTCTCGCGCGGCTTCACGCGGTCGACCTTGTTCGCCACCACGATCGCGGGGCGGCCGGCGCGCCGGATGCGGTCGAGCGCGAGATCGTCCTCCTCCGTCCACTTCAGGGACTCGACGACGAGCACGCAGAGATCGGCATCCGCCAGCGCCGCGGCCGCCGTACGGTTCATGGCGCGGTTGAGCGCCCGCTTCTCGCCCCGGTGGAGCCCCGGCGTATCGACGAAGGCGATCTGCGCGTGCGGGAGATTGCGGATGCCGAGCACGCGGTGACGCGTCGTCTGCGGACGCGGCGTGACGATGCTGATCTTCTCGCCGACCAGGGCGTTGAGCAGCGTCGACTTGCCTACGTTGGGACGGCCGACGAGCGCCGCGAACCCGCTGCGGAACGCCTCGGGGGAAGAGGCGTCGGGAGCGGTCGTCTGAGTTCCCTTCATGGCCTGCCTTCGTCCGTGGTGCCGTCGATCTCCTGCAGAACGCGCGCCGCGGCTTCCTGCTCCGCGCGGCGCCGGCTCGAGCCCCGGCCCTGCGCGCACCTGCCGAGCGCCGGGACCTCGCAGGTCACACTGAACGTCTGCGCGTGGGGCTCTCCTTCGATGCTGTCCACGCGGTAGAGCGGAAGCGCGAGCCCGCGCGCCTGCAGATGCTCCTGCAGGCGGGTCTTCGGATCCTTGAGAGCCGCGGGCGCCGGCAGGTTCGCGATACGCCCTTCGAACAGCGAATGGATCATGCGGCGCGCGGCGTCGAGACCTCCATCGAGGAACACGGCGCCGCACAGTGCCTCGAATGCGTCGGCGAGAATCGACTGGCGGCGGAATCCGCCCGTCTTGAGCTCGCCCGATCCGAGCTGCAGCACGTCGCCGATCCCGAGCGTCGCGGCGACTTCCGCGAGCGGCTCGCGGCTCACGATGCGCGCGCGCAGACGGCTCAGATCCCCTTCCGATGCGTCGGGGAACGTCCGGTAGAGATGCTCGGCGATGACGAGATTGAGAACGGCGTCGCCGAGGAACTCCAGCCGTTCGTTGTTCTCGCCCGAGGCGCTGCGGTGAGTGAGCGCCGCGGCGAACAGCCCCACGTCGCGCGGCTCATAGCCGAGTGTGCTGCGCACCCAGCGTGCCGGCCAGTCCGCGCTCATCTTCGTGCCGCGTGCTCCTATTCGTTGCTGCCGATCTGCACCGACTTGTCGAACGTCAGGAGCAGCGAGACGTTCGCGAAGAGCGGCGCGATGTCCTCGTACTCCGCCCTCACCGTCCACGCCCGACCGTCGCGCGTGATCTGGAAATCGTNGATCGACGGGTGGTTCACGCTCTCGATATCGAGCCGCCTCTGGAGCGAGGTGCGGATCGCCTGGGCACCCAGCGCGTCCTCGTTGCGCATCTCCTCGGCCATGCGCTCCAGAGTGCGAGAGACCTTCATGTAGTTGAGATACACGGGCGTCAGCCTGATGCCCGCGTAGACGACGATCGCGAGCGGAATGAGCAGGAACAGCCACCCGATCAGCGTGATACCGCGTTGCCCTGTGCGCATCCGACCTCCCCCCGAACCCCTGTATCGTCACTCGATGCGGGTACCGATCCGGCTCCAGATCGGCCCTCCCGAGCGCTGCAGGTCCCAATTGAACCAGATCCGGGTCGCCTTGCCGACCAGATGGTCGGCGGGCACGAAGCCGAAATAGCGCCCGTCCTGGCTGTTGTCCCGGTTGTCGCCGATCATCAGATACTGGCCCGGCGGAACGGTGAGCTCGACCGTGTCTCCCCGGTCCGGAAGCCCCACGTTCTCGGCCTCGACGCACACGTAGCTGCGTGCCTGACTGCGGTTGCAGCTCCGGGAGCGGATCGACGGCGATGTCGCCGGGCGTCGGGCAGTACATGATGAGGTGCTTGCCGTTGCCGAGATGCTCTTCAGCGAGCCGCATGCCCTGATAACAGCCGTCCTCGTAGAGTCCGCGATCCACGGTCGGCACCGGCTCGCCGTTGATGATCAGCCGGTCGTTGTGCACGCGCACCTGATCGCCCGGCAGTCCGACGAGCCGCTTGATGTAATTGATGGACGGATCGTCCGGATAGCGGAAGACGACGACGTCGCCCCGCTGTGGCTTGCCGATCGGCAGAATCTCCTTGTTGATGACCGGGAGACGCAGCCCGTAGGCGTACTTGTTGACGATGATGAAGTCGCCGTCGAGCAGCGTCGGCATCATGGAGTCCGACGGAATGCGGAACGGCTCGAACACGAAGGAGCGCAGCACCAGCACGACGAGCGCCACCGGAAAGAAGCTGCGGGCGTAGTCGACGGTGCCCGGCTCGGGGATGGCCGCCGGATCCTTGCCGGCGGCGCGTGCGGCACGGACGCGCGCACCGCGCAGCACCAGCGCATCGAGCAGCCAGACGAGCCCGGTGACGACGGAGATGAGCAGCAGCACCAGGCTGAAGTCGAGCCGCTCGGCCACCAGCAGCCGCAGCACGGCGGCACCGATCAGCACCGGCAGCGCGGCGTAGAGCGCGGACATCAGGGGCGGATCGCGCGCGGGCTGCGGTGCGGCCGCGATCTGGCGCCGCGGACGCAGGAACCAGTCGTCGATCACGCACAGGATCGTGACGGGAAGCGCGAGCCAGCTGAGGAGTACGACGATCTGCATCAGCATCGGAGGCAAACCTGCAACCCGGAGCGTCAGGACTTGCGCCCGACCTGCAGCACGGCGAGGAACGCCTCCTGCGGAATCTCCACCTGACCAAGCTGCTTCATGCGCTTCTTGCCCTCTTTCTGCTTCTCCAGGAGTTTGCGCTTGCGCGTGACGTCGCCGCCGTAGCACTTGGCGAGCACGTTCTTCCGCAGCGGCTTGACCGTGGCGCGCGCGATGATCTGCGAGCCGATCGCCGCCTGCACGGCGACCTCGAACATCTGGCGCGGAATGAGCTCCTGCATCTTGTCAACGAGCTCGCGTCCGCGCTGATACGCGTTCTCGCGGTGCACGATGATCGACAGCGCGTCCACGCGGTCGCCGTTGATCAGCACGTCGAGCTTCACGAGCGGCGCCTTCTGGAAGTGGCTGAACTCGTAGTCGAACGAGGCGAAGCCGCGGCTCACCGACTTCAGCCGGTCGAAGAAGTCGAGCACCACTTCGGCGAGCGGCAGCTCGTACTGCAGCGACACCTGCGTGCCGAGATACTGCATCTTCTTCTGCACGCCGCGCTTCTCGTTGCACAGCTTCAGCACCGCGCCGACGTGGTCCGGCGGCACGAGGATGTTCGCGATGATGATCGGCTCGCGGATCTCCTCGATCTCGTTCTGCGGCGGCAGCTTCGCGGGATTGTCGACGTAAGCGACGCTGCCGTCCGTGCGCACCACCTCGTACACCACCGTGGGCGCGCTCGTGACCAGGTCGAGATGGTACTCGCGCTCGAGGCGCTCCTGCACGATGTCCATGTGCAGGAGCCCCAGAAACCCGCAGCGGAACCCGAATCCGAGCGCACCCGAGACTTCCGGCTCGTAGTGCAGCGCGGAGTCGTTGAGGCGGAGCTTCGCGAGCGCATCGCGGAAGCTCTCGTAGTCCTCGGAGTTGACCGGGAAGAGCCCGGCGAACACGCGCGGCTTGATCTGCTTGAACCCGGGCAGCGGAGATTCGCAGGGACGCCGCTCGTGGGTGATGGTGTCGCCGACGGGCGCCCCGTCGATCTCCTTGATGCCCGCGATGACGAAACCGACGTCACCGGTCGCGAGCTCCCGCTCCGCGACCGACTTCGGCGTGAAGCGTCCGAGCCTGTCGACGTTGTAGGTGCGCCCCGTGGACATCACGCGGATCTTGTCGCCCACCTTGAGCGACCCGTTGACGACCCGCACGAGCGACACGACGCCCACGTAGTTGTCGAACCAGGAGTCGATGATGAGCGCCTGCAGCGGCGCGTCCGGATCGCCCTTCGGCGGCGGGATGCGCCGGATCAGCGTCTCGAGCAGCTCCGGCACGTTCTCGCCGGTCTTGGCGCTGACGCGCACCGCGTCCTTCGCCTCGATGCCGATGATCTCCTCGATCTCCCGGATGACGCGCTCCGGGTCCGCGGACGGCAGGTCGATCTTGTTGATGACCGGCACCACCTCGAGCCCCTGCTCGATGGCCGTGTAGCAGTTGGCGACGCTCTGAGCCTCGACGCCCTGCGAGGCGTCGACCACGAGCAGCGCGCCGTCGCACGCCGCCAGGGACCGCGAGACCTCGTACGAGAAGTCCACGTGTCCCGGCGTGTCGATCATGTTGAGCTGATAGCGCTCACCGTCCCGGGCCGTGTAGTAGAGCGTGACGCTCTGCGCCTTGATCGTGATGCCGCGCTCGCGCTCGAGCTCCATGGAGTCGAGCACCTGATCCTGCATCTCGCGCGCCTCGAGGCCGCCGCAGAGCTGGATGAGGCGGTCCGCAAGGGTCGACTTGCCGTGATCGACGTGAGCGATGATCGAGAAGTTGCGTATGTGCCGCATCGAAATCGGTAGACCGCGGATCGGTCGGCGCCGCGGGAACTGTTGCGGCGCGCGCATTATAGCCGCCCGAAGCCGCCCGCTCGTGAGCGACGGCCGGCAGCCGGAAGGGGCACTCCCCGCGGCCCTTACGCGTGCGGGCGCAGCAGCCGGATCAGCTCGTCGGCGTCCAGCCTGTGGCGGCAGACGACCGTTCCGTCCAGAAGCAGTACCGGGACGTTGAGGCCGTAACGGCGC
>NICF_comb_assmDRAFT_10001678_pt1 | contig 17296 bp, 18 predicted proteins | sample NewIslPassag4_SG_FD_11279 | JGI IMG/M metagenome (IMG submission 11279) | reverse complement strand
CAGCGCGGCCAGCGTCGTCGTGCTGATCATCTCGCCGACCGCTGCCAGCGCCTCGCGGCTCGACCCGCCGATGTGCGGCGTCAGGACCACGTTGGGCAGGCCGAAGAGCGGGCTGGTGTGGGCCGGCTCATTGGGGAAGACATCGACCCCGGCTGCCGCCACCCGCCCCGTGCGGAGCGCTTCCGCCAGGGCCTCCTGATCCACCACCTCACCCCGCGCGCAGTTGAGCACGATCGCCCCCGNCTTCAGCCGGGCGATCGCGTCGGCGTCGAGCATGTTGATCGTCTCCGCCGTGGCCGGGACGTGGAAGGTGACCACGTCCGCCTCGGCCAGCAGCCGCTCGTACGGCACCGGCTCGACCCCCAACTGCTGGAAGCGCTCGCGGGCGATGTAGGGATCGTAACCGATCAGGCGGGTCTCGAAAGCGCGTAGCCGCTGGGCCACGACCGAGCCGACCCGCCCCAGGCCGACGATCCCGATCGTCTTCCCCTGCAGGTCGAACGGCTTGAACCGCTTGCGCTCCCAGCGCCCGGCGTGGACCGCGGCGTTGGCATCCGGGATCTGGCGGGTGAGCGCCAGCAGCAGCGCAATGGTGTGCTCCCCGGCCGAGACGGCGTTGGCGCCCGGGGCGTTGAGCACGAGGATCCCGGCCTCGGTCGCGCCTTGGACGTCGATGTTGTCCACGCCCGTGCCCGCCCGGGCCACAACTCGGAGCGAGGGGCCGGCGGCCAGCACCTCCCGCGTGACCTGCGTCTCGCTGCGCACGATCAGCGCGTCGGCGTCGCGCAGTGCGGCTTTGAGGGCCGCCACATCTTGTCCATCGACATCGATCAACTCCGCCTCGCGCGCCAGCCGCTCGCGGGCGGCAGCGTCGATCACGTCACTAATGACGATCCTGTAGCGAATGGGACTGCTCTCCTCTTCGTCCTCGTCGTCCGGTGCTCCGAGCAACCGCTCCCAGGCCGCCGCCAGGTCGGGCACCCGCTCGATCAGGGGCGACTCCCCCGCCGGTTTCGGGTCGGTCGTCAGCAGCAGGCAGCGGATGCCGGCCGCGGCGTAGGCCGTCGCATGCCGCACGCTGTCCTCGACGGCATGGGTCACGCCCAGCGCGCGGGCGACCGCGACCTTGTCATCGGCGAACCGGATGGCGCAGGCCGGGAAGCCGTGCTCCTGCAGCCACGCCTCCGTCGTCGCCCGCGCCTCGTCAGGGCGCGCGGTCAGGATCAGCACGTTCTCCGTGCCGAGCGCCGCCCGGGCGGCCTCGACGAAGCGGCGCCCCTTCGGCGCCGGTCGCAGCCGCCGGGCCGGGCCATCCGGCCCGTACACCCAGCGCCGGATCTCAAGCGGCACGTTGCAACCCGCCGAGTCCACGAAGGCGTGCAGCGGCAGCGTCAGCCCAAAGGTCTCGTTGGCAGCGTGGGCAAGAATCCGGGGATGCTCGGTCAGAACACCATCGAGATCAAGCGCGAGTCGGATCATGTCGTTCACCGGGGACCTCCAGCCGCAGCGTTCTCTCCAGGACCGTCACGTCACTCCCACTGGAAGAACGACTGGGACTACTGGAGCCCCGGCGCGAAGAACTCGACCACCAGCGCCCGAGCGAGGCCGTCGACATGGCCGCGGCTGCGAAACGCAAGCTGGTCGTCATCGTTCTTCTCCGACTCCACTCCGCCGGATGACGGATACCGCCCTCGCGGGCCGCCCCGGCTCTACCAAACAGCAATACGCCCTGAGTATAGCCCCTCACCGTGCCGCAGGAAAGTCCCGCCACATGAACACGACACCCGCCAAAGTTAAGAAGATGCTCAGATACCAAGGGAGATGGATGCGGATTCGGACAAGAACCCGACACTCCATGAACAACCCTGGCGGACGGCGCGCGGAGAACACCACCCCGGCGACCGACAGCGCACTCCTAACACGCCGCACACCGCCCGTGGTAGACTTGGCCGCATGACTATCACCAGATTGGACCATATCAGCGTCGTCGTTGACGACCTCGCAAGTGCAACCGCGTTCTTCGCCGCACTCGGTATGACGGTCGAAGGCGAGATGCGGGTCGAGGGCCCGTGGGTGGACCGCGTTAACGCGATCGACGACATCCAGATCGACATCGTGATGATGCGGACCCCGGACGGGGAGGGGCGGCTTGAACTGACGAAGTTCCACAACCCGGACCTGGTCGCGGTCGAACCGGCGATCGCGCCACCGAACGCGCCGGGCCTCCGAAGCGTCATGTTCACCGTCGACAGCGTCGTCGACGCCGTCGCCCGCCTGCGTGCCCTCGGCGCCGAACTCATCGGCGAGGTGGTCCAGTACGAGGACATGTACCGCCTCTGCTACATGCGAGGCCCGGCGGGCATCATCGTCGCCCTGGCCGAGGAACTCGCCTGACCCACCCGCCGCGGTGAGTCACGGACGGCGGCCGGCTCCCGCACCGCGGGCTGTGCACCGAGGTGCGGAGCGGGCGTGGCTGCCTGCGCGATGAACGGATCCGACACCGTGATTCGGCCCCGGGCATGCGCCGAGCGCGTACACCATGTTGTTCGTCAAACTCCATAACCCCCTGGGCACGGACCACGCGTGGGGATCCTCGCACCGCCCATCCCATGTCCGGACGACGATGTGACACCAACCCCGGCGCGGGGCTGGGGCCGCGCGATAGCACAGCGGCGGCTGGGGCGGCCGCACGCAAAAGCGTGCCAGCCGGCGGAAGCCGGCTGGCACGGGTCGACCGCGCTCATGGGGTGTGGCGCTAGGCCACCGAGACCCCGAGCTGGTCGCAGACGAAGGTCCAGATGTCGGTCTGCTCGGCGATCTGCTTGCCGAGCGGTTTGCCTGCGCCGTGGCCCGCGGCCGTCTCGACCCGCAGGAGCACCGGGCGGTCGGAGCCGGTCGCGGCTTGCAGGCGCGCGGCCATCTTGCGCGCGTGCAGCGGGGCGACTCGCGTGTCCGAGGTGGCCGTCGTCAGGAGCACGGCCGGGTAGGGCGTGCCGTCCACCACTCGGTGGTAGGGCGAGTAGGCGTACAGGTAGGCGAACTGCTCCGGGTCGTCGGCCGAGCCGTACTCCGGGATCCAGAGGCGGGCGATCAGGAACCGGTGGTAGCGCAGCATGTCGAGCAGCGGCACCTGGCAGACGACGGCGCGGAAGAGATCCGGCCGCTGGGTCATGGCTGCGCCGACCAGCAGGCCGCCGTTGCTGCCGCCGAGGATCGCGAGGCGTTCGGGGCGCGTGTAGCCTTCGGCGATCAGGTACTCGGCCGCGGCGATGAAGTCGTCGAAGACGTTCTGCTTGTGCTCGCGCATCCCGGCGCGGTGCCACTCCTCGCCGTACTCGCCGCCGCCGCGTAGGTTGGGCAGCGCGTAGACGCCGCCCTGCTCCAGCCAGAAGAACATACGGCGGTCGAAGAGCGGCGTGCGGCTGATGTTGAACCCGCCGTAGCCGGTCAGCAGCGCCGGGGCGCTGCCGTCGCGTGGCGTCCCGGCTCGGGCCACGATGAACATGGAGACGCGGGTGCCGTCGGCCGAACGGTACCAGACCTGCTCGGTGGTGTACGCGGCGGGGTCGATCGGCGCCTTGACCGCGGCCCACTCGGTGACTTGGCCGCTGGCAGCGTGGCACGCGAAGACCGTCGGCGGCACTGTGAACGACTCGAAGCGGAAGTAGGCGCGCTCGCCCTCCGACTCGGCATTCAGCCCGGAGACGGTCCCCATCCCCGGCAGGTCGATGGTGCTCAGCGGACGGCCGTCCAGGTCGTGCAGCGTCAGGCGGGAGGTCGCCCGCACCAGTGTCTGCACCACCAGCCGGTCACCCACCGGGACGACCTGCTCGATGCGAGCCTCCTCCGGCTCGGCGATGACGTTCTGCCAGTTCTCGCGCTCCGGGCGCTCCGGATCGACCGCCAGCAGCCGGTAGCGCGGCGCATTGAGGTTGGTCAGCAGGAAGAGCCGATCGCGGTGGACGAACCCTTCGACCAGGGCCTCCTCGCCCACGAGCACGGGTACGAACCCGGCGTCGGGCCGGGTGCGGTCGTAGAGGTAGAGGTCGGCTCGCGCCCAGCCGTGGCTCACGGTGACGATGAGCCAGCGGCCGTCGCGGGAGAGATGGACGTGCGGCTGGGCCTCCGCCGGTAGCCCGTCACCGAAGACGAGGGGATCGGCCGCCGGGTCGTCTCCGAGCCGGTGGAGAAAGACCTTGCGGTGGTAGCGCTCCTCACCCGGTGGGACCTCGCCCGGTTGGGGATAGCGCGTGTAGTAGAAGCCGGATGCATCGGGGAGCCAGGCGATGCTGCAGAAGCGGGTCCGGTCGATGCGCTCGGTGAGCAACGTGCCCCGTTCGACGTCGAGGACTTGCAGCACGCTCTCCTCGTTGCCGTCCTGGGAGTAGCCGAAGGCGACGAGTTTGCCGTCGGGCGAGGGGTACCACCAGTCGAGCGCGGTCGTCCCCTCGGCGCTCTCCTGGTTGGGATCGAGCAACACCCGCTCGCTGTCCCCCTCGCGCAGGTACAGCTTCGGCTGGTTCTCGTGCCCCTCCCGCCGGAGGAAGAAGGCGCGCTCGCCTCGCATCACCGGCGCCGAGATGTCACCGATCGAGAGCAGCGTCTCCAGCCGGGCGCGGATGTGGGCGCGGGAGGGGGAGGCGTCGAGCACGCGACGGGTATAGGCGTTCTGGGCGTCGACCCAGGCGCGCGTCTCCGGTGACTCATCATCCTCCAGCCAGCGATACGGGTCGACGATCGTGTGCCCGTGCAGCTCCTCGGTCACCGGCTCGACCCGCGTGGCCGGCGACGTCAACCGTTCGGTCATGAGGTTCCTTCCCTCCCTGCATCCTCTACCGGGTGTCTGCCTGCCGATTATTCCATGGGCCCGGCGTCCGTGTCTGGATTGCGCACCGACCAATCCACGCTGATGGAGTATCACGGCATGCCCCTTGCGACCTGCCGCTACCCGGAGGGGAATGCCGCGTCGTGAGCGCACGGCCGGTGTGCTTGCGGATTTGCGGCGGTAGTGGATGCTGGGGAATGCGCTACGCGCAGCATTGCCGCGAGTGATCTAGTGAGACGAGAGAATGGCGCCTGCGGCCGCTTCGATCCTTGTGGTTGACGACGATCCGGCGATCGTCGACATCATCACGCAGGTGCTGGCGGCCGAGGGTTACGTCACGCGTGCGTGCCGGAACGGGGTGGAGGCGCTCGCCGTGCTCAACGAGTGGCGCCCCGACCTGATCCTCCTCGATCTCTGGATGCCGAAGATGGACGGCTGGGAGTTCCGTCGCCGCCAGTTGGCGCTCGACCGGGCGCGCGATGTGCCGGTGGTGCTGCTTTCGGCCGGGGGACGGTTGGAGGAGCACGCCAGGACGCTCGATGCCGCGGCCGCCATTCCCAAGCCGTTCGACCTGATCGACCTCCTCGCCGTCGTCGACACCGTGTTGAGCCACCCCGACCCGCAGTAGGGGCGGGCGTCACGCCTGCGGACCATGCGGGCAGCGCCCGGCCCTCGTCTACGGGACGCGCGCGGCCCAAATGGAGTCGGGGAAGCGCTTGCGCAGGACGTCCCAGACCTTGTACATCTCCGGGTCCGAACGGGTCTTGAGGTAGACCGCGATGCCCAGGCGGTAGAGCACCTCCGGCGCGAGGGCGCCGTCGGGGTCCCGCTCGTAGGCGCCGCGGAGCACGGCGATGGCGTGGTCGGTACGCGACCAGTGCAGGTCCACCCAGGCCTCGCCCAGGTCGAGCAGGGTGAGGAACAGGTCGGGGGGCAGGAAGTTCAGGCTGCGGTAGTGGACCGTGCCGCGCCGGTCGGCGAAGAGGATCGTCGGGGTCCAGATCACGTTGAGCGGCCGCACGACCTCCCGCGGGTCGCGGAAGAGGTCGAGCCTGAGTGGCACGAAGCGGCTGGTGACCGCGGTCACGACACGGGCGTCTGGATACGTCACGGCATCCAGTTTGGCGCAGCCGCGTCAGGGGTCTTTCATGACGTCGATCAGCAGCGGCTTGCGCTCGCGGGCGGCGCGCTCCGCGGCGTGCGCGAAGTCCCGTTCCCACTCAATGGTGGTGGTCATGACTCGGGCCTCCTTCGGCGCAAGGAGCGCGGGCGCCTTCGCCATGGGAACGGCCCTCACCCCCGACCCCGCTCCCAACGTTTGGAGCGGGGAGTCTCTTAGCGGGGGACAGGCGAGACGCTCGTGCTCCCGTCGCTCACCCGAGGCGCAGGCGCCATTCCTCCACTTGCGCCGCGTGCTCGTCGACGTGCTCGACCAATTCCTCGATCAGGCGGTGTAGCCGGCCGACCTCTCCCCAGGGGAAGGGGCCGATCGCGCGGAGTTGCTCGGGCGTCAGCCGGTCGAGGAAGGCGAGGGCGCGATCGCGCGCGGCCGCGAAGTCGGCCGCGACCTGCTCCCAGGGCTCGGTGCCGCGCACGGCGGCCGACATAGTGTTGAAGCTCTGCGTGTGCTTGATCGGGTGGTGCCGCGGCTTCGGCCCGCCCAGGATGTGCTCGGCGGCGTCCAGCATCTCCCGGTGCCAGTCGGCGAGATGCCCCGTTACGTCCCGCACCGACCAGGAGCCGACCGCCGGGTTGGTCTCCAAGACGACCGGGTCGACCCCGGACACCAGGGCCGCGAACCGATCGTGCGCGCGGACCACCTCCGCGCGTAGTCGCTGGACCTCGCTCCTTTCGACGCGCTCGCTCATCGCCTCCTCGACTCCACTCCGCATCGGCTGCTGCCGTCGGCTAATCGTAGCAGCTTGCGGGCGAAGGCGGGCGGGGCATCTCCCCAGCGGTGGTATGATGGGATGTATGGGAACCCTCGCGACGGTTCTGGTCCTGAGTTCGGCCAGCCTGCACGCTAGTTGGAATCTGCTCGTCAAGCGGAGCCGGGACACGCTCGCCTTTCTCTTCCTGGCGAACCTCGCCACACTCGTGGTCTACGCACTACCGTTCGCGGGCTTTCTGCGCGCCCACCCGATCCCTGCCGACGGCTGGCCCTTCGTGGCGGCCACGTCGACGATCCACGTCGCCTACTACCTCTGTCTCTCTGCCGCCTACACGCATGGCGCGCTCTCGCTGGCCTATCCGATCGCCCGCGGCACCGGCGTGGCGCTGGTGCCGCTCGTGGCCCTGCCGCTCTTGCGCGAGCACGTCTCGCTCGCCGGTGGAGTCGGGATCGCGCTCGTCGTCGCGGGCATCCTGGTGATGCACCAGGAACCGCTCCGGGCGCTCGTCCGCCAACCGCTCGGCATCGCCGCCGGTCAGCAGAGCGCCTTCAACCTCGGTACCTTCTTCGCGCTGCTGACGGGGTTTGCGATCTGTGGCTACTCGCTGGTCGACAAGGCGGGGGTCGCCCGGGTCCACCCGGTCGTCTACGGCTACCTGCTCATGGCGGGGATGACCCTCGGCCTGTCGCCCTACATCCTGACCCGCCGCCGGGCCGCGCTGCGCCGCGAGTGGACCGAGAACCGGGTTCCGATCCTCGTGGTCGGCGTGCTGGTGCTGGGAACCTATCTGATCATCCTCGCGGCAATGCGACTCACGGCGGTCAGCTATATCGTGGCCCTGCGCGAGGTGAGCATCGTCATCGGCGCGGTCCTCGGCGTGTGGGTGCTGGGTGAGGGCGGCGGCCGGGAGCGTATCCCCGGCGCGATGCTGATCCTGGCCGGGGTATTCACCATTGCCGTGATGGGGTAGCCGGCACCACGAGCGAGAGGCGGCAGAGCGTATGCGGAGACCAAGCCGGAAACTGGTGAAACAGCGATCGATCGACGGCGCTGCGAGCGTCCCGCTGCGCAGCCGACTGCGCCAGTCGCTCGCGCGGACGTTCGTCTCATTCTCCAACCGCAACTATCGGCTCTTCTGGTTCGGCCAACTCCTGTCGGTGACCGGCACCTGGATCCAGCGAGTGGCACAGTCCTGGCTGGTGCTAAATCTCACCGACTCCTCCTTCGCCCTCGGGATGGTGACCACGCTGCAGTTTCTGCCGATGATGCTCTTCGCACTCTTCGGCGGCGTCATCGCCGACCGGCTGCCAAAGCGCAAGGTGCTGCTGGTCACACAGGCGGTTATGGGCACCGTTTCGCTCATCCTGGGGGTGTTGATCACCTTGGATGTGGTGCAGATCTGGCACATCTACGTCCTGGCCGCTGTCCTCGGGCTGGCGACCGCCTTCGACAACCCGACACGGCAGGCGTTCGTGGTCGAGATGGTCGGGCCGGAGAACCTGCCCAACGCGGTAGCGCTCAACTCCAGCCTGTTCAACACGGCCCGCATCGTCGGCCCGTCTATCGGCGGTGCGATGATCGCCGCATTCGGCATCGCTGTCCCCTTCTATGCCGACGCGGTGAGCTTCCTGGCGGTCATCGTCGGTCTGCTGATGATGCGCCCGGAGGAGTTCCATGAGGTGCCGCCACCGGCGCGGGGGCCGGTGCTGACGCGGTTGCGCGAGGGGATCGCCTACGCAATCCACACGCCCGCGGTGGCATTGGTGCTGATCCTGATGGCGTTCCTGGGCACCTTCGGCTACCAGTTCACCGTCATCCTGCCGCTCATCGCCCGCTACGTCCTCGACACCGGCGCGCTGGGCTTCGGCGGACTGCTGACGGCTATGGGGATCGGCTCGCTTGCCTCCGCACTCGGGGTGGCCTACGTGAGCCGCCCGACCGAGCGGTTGCTGCTGATTGGAGCCGGCAGCTTCACCGTCTTACTCGGGCTGCTGGCGCTCTCGACGTCCTTGCCGTTCACAGTGGCGATCCTGGTCCTGCTGGGCGCGGGCAGCATCATCTTCACCGCCACCGCCAACTCACGATTGCAGATCTTGGCGCCCGGGGAACTGCGTGGGCGGGTGATGAGCCTGTACATCTTCCTCTTTGCCGGGACGGCTCCCGTCGGCTCCCTCTCGCTCGGCTACCTGGCCGAGACGCTGAGCGTGCGGATCGCGGTCGGGATCATGGCCCTCCTCTGCGCGGTTGGCTTCGTCCTCGGCTGGCTCTATCGCGCCCGGCACCCGGAGCACAGCCCTCAGGCGGCCACGCGGCGTCCAGCGCACGGGTCGTCAGCGTCCGATTGAAGGAACGCTGGCACGGCGGGACACTCACCCCTCGCGGCGCCAGGTACCGGAGCGCCCGCCGCGCTTCTCCTCCAGGCGGATCTGGTCGATGACCATGCCCCGGTCGACCGCCTTGACCATGTCGTAGATCGTCAGCGCCGCGGCGCTCACCGCCGTCAGGGCTTCCATCTCGACGCCGGTCTGGCCGCGGGTTTCGACCCGCGCCTCGATCACCACCGCCCCGCGAGCCTCGTCGGGCGTGAAATCGACGGTGATCGCGGTGAGCATGAGTGGGTGGCAGAGCGGGATCAGCTCGTGCGTCTTCTTGGCGGCCATGATCCCGGCGATCCGGGCCACGCCGAACACATCACCCTTGGCGGCGCGCTGCTCGACGATCATCCGCAGCGTCTCCGGTTGCATCCGGACCTCGCCGCGGGCGATGGCGACGCGGTGCGTCTCCGGCTTTTCCCCGACATCGACCATGCGCGCCTGCCCGCGCTCGTCGAAGTGCGTCAACTCACTCATCGTGCCCTCCTCCGGGCGCGCGCGTCGTGCTCGACCGGGCCGCGGCGCGCCGTGTTGGTCAAGATCACACCGAGCAGGATCAGGGTGCCGCCGAGCAGCAGGTAGATGGTGATGTGCTCTCCCAGCAGGAGCCAGGCCCCGAGCGTGCCGAAGACCGGCACCAGGTAGATGTAGACGGCGATCTGAGTCGGGCTGAGCACCCGCAGACCACGGTACCAGAGCGCGTAGGCCAGTACCAGCGCAAAGAGGACCATGGTCAGCACCGCCAGCCACTCCGCCGGGCCGAACCGAAGGGCTTCGCGCACCACCTCGGGACGGGTAGCGAACAGCGGCAGAAGCGGGATGGTGCCGAGGACCGTCACCGTCCCCGCGAACTGCACCGGCTCGTAGCGCACGAGCAGCGGCTTGCTGAGCACGGTGTAGAAGGCCCAGGCCAGCGGCCCGAGCAGGGTGATGAGGATGCCGATGGCGTTGCGCACGCTGAACTGCGCCTCCGGCCCGCCGTAGAGCAGCACGACCAGGAAGCCGGCGAAGGCGACGGCGATCCCGGCGAGCTTGCGCGGGGTAAGGCGCTCCTGGCCCAGAGCGCGTGCGATCAGCGCGGTGAAGACCGGGTTGCCGGTCACGATCAGGCTCGCGACCGCCGCGGGGATCATCTGAACGCCGTAGGCCACGGCACCGGTGTTGATCGTCACGCCGAGCAGCGCCATGAGCCCGGCCTTGCGCCAGTCGGCGCGGGCGAAGCGGGTGAAGCCGCGACCGGAGAGGAGCAGGAACCCGGCGTAGCAGAGGCTGGCCAGCGTCAGCCGGATCATGAGTACCTCGGTCGCGTCGATGCGGCGCAGCAGGTACTTGATCGAGACGAAGTTCGAGCCCCAGGAGACGGCCACGAACAGGAGCGAGAGGTGGACGAGGATCAGCGCGCGGGTCGAGAGCGCACGCTGCCCCTCTCGCTCGATCTGCGATTCCTCCGACGCCCGCTCGCTTGCCTCGCCGGTATCGAGCGTGATCTCCCGGTCCATTCCTCGCCGTCCTGTTACTGCTCGGACGCGACGGGCCCGGATGCAACGCATCCGGGCCCCGCCATTCCCGGTATCGCTTGCATTCCCACCAGCATGCCACGCGCCGGTGGGCCACGTCTCGGCCGCTAGCCGAGGACCTCGGTCAGTGAGTCGGCGACGGCCTCGACCACGGTGTCCGCCTGCTCCTTGGTCAGGATCAGCGGCGGCGCGATCGCGATGGAGTCGGGGTTGCAGCGCACGATGACGCCGCGCTTGCGCGTGGCGGCCTGCAAACGCCCGCCGATGTTCTGCGCCGGGTCGAACTTGGCCTTCGTCTCCTTGTCGGCCACCACCTCGACCAGCATCATCAGCCCCTTGCCGCGGACGTTGCCGACGTACGGGCGCTCCAGCAGCTTCGACAGCTCGCCGATCATGTAGGTGCCGACTTCCCCGGCGTTCGCCGCCAGGTTTTCCTCCTCGATGATCTGGATGTTGCGGAGGGCGACGGCGCAGGCCACCGGGTGGCCGGAGTAGGTGAAGCCGTGCATAAAGACGCGGTTCGGTTCGGCCAGCACGTCGAAGATCTTGCTGCTGACGCCGACGCCGCCGAGCGGCACGTAGCCGGAGGTCACCCCCTTGGCGAAGGAGACGATGTCGGGCGTGATGCCGTACTGCTGCATGGCGAACATGGTGCCGGTGCGGCCGAAGCCGGTGATCACCTCGTCGAGGATGAGGAGGATGTCATGCCGTCGCAGCACCTCGGCGATGGCGGGCCAGTAGCGATCCGGCGGCACCACGACCCCGCCGGCGCCCTGGACCGGCTCCCCGATGAACGCGGCGATGGTGTCGGCACCCTCGCGCTGGATCGTCTCCTCCAGCTCGCGCACCAGGGCATCGACGAACTCGTCCTCGGTCATGCCCTCACCGTTGCGGTAGTAGTAGGGCGGGGTGAGATGGATAAACCCGGCGGGGCGGGGGCCAAAGTCCTCCCAGTAAGCCGGAATGCCGGTGGCCGACAGCGCGCCCATGGCGATGCCGTGGTAGGCCATCATGCGGGAGAGGATCTTCACCTTGCTCGGCTTGCCGCGCAGCGACCAGTAGTAGCGCGCGATCTTGATGGCCGTCTCGTTCGATTCAGCCCCGCCCGAGGTGAAGTTGAAGTAGTTCAGGTCGCCGGGGAAGAGGCTGGCGAGCTTGGCCGCCAGCTCGATCGTCGGCGGGGTGGCGAGGCCGAAGAAGGTGGGGCTGAAGGCGAGGCGCTCTCCCTGCTCCCGCATCGCATCGGCAAGCTCGCGGCGGCCGTGACCGACGTTGACGTTCCAGAGCCCGGCGAAGGCGTCGATGTAACGCTTGCCGTCGGTATCCCAGAGGTAGACCCCCTCGCCGCGGGCCATGACCAGGGGTCCGTACTCTTGAAGCTGGCGCAGGTTGGACACCGGATGGAGCATGTGCGCCTTGTCCTTGCGGACGAGGTCGGCGGTATTCCAGGTCTCCTGCGCCGCGCCAGTCTGGTTCATGCCACACTATCCCTTTCGTCGTGACCGCGTTCACTGACCGCCTGCCTATTGTCGCCCAGCCCGCGGTGCGCGTCTANCGAAGCATACCGCCCCGAGGGTACTCACGCGGGCGGTGCATGAGTGCGCCCGCTCGTGGGCAAGTCCTTCGATTTCGATGAAGCTTGACGGTGTGTGGTGGTGANGTGGGGCCGTGGCCCGGTCGTTGTCGTCCTTCGCTCCGCCACCCGCTCTCGCGCTGCCGTCATCCTGAGTGGCGCGAAGGATCTCGCGTCGGATCGGCCACGCAGCGAAGGATGACAGTCACCGGCCGGCTGGCGGATGTATCACAGCAATTCGTCATGAATCATGAATTAAGGAAGCGGTGCGCTCGGCACACTGCATCGCGACCGGGCCGGCTGGTGTAGCATCGACGTGCGGGGCGCGTACAGATGCACCCTGTNACCGGAACCGTCGCATCGAGTAGGAGTAGGGAAGGGGGATTCTGACGACAACCACGACCATCGAGGGGCAGCCCGTCCGCGAGTACCTCGGCATTGTCCATGGCGAGGCGATCCTGGGCGCCAATCTGTTCCGCGACCTGTTCGCGAGCATCCGCGACATCGTCGGTGGGCGCTCCGGCGCCTATGAAGAGGAGCTGCGGCGGGCGCGGCAGATCGCGATGGAGGAGATGGCCCAGGAAGCGCGCGAGCGCGGCGCGAACGCCGTCATCGCAGTCGATGTCGACTACGAGACGATCCAGGGGGGCTCCGGGTCGATGCTGATGGTCACCGCATCGGGGACGGCCGTCCGCATCTAGGGGCGACACCGGAGCCGAGGCGTCTGCGAACAGACCGGTAATGTCAGGAGCGCCGGCATCTTGCCGGCGCTCCTCTGCGCGCGGCGCAGGCCGTTGCCCGAGGGCGCGCCATGGCGTACGCTGTCAGCCTGGGGTGTGCCTGTGAGACCCCGCCATAACTCAGCCTGGGAGGAGCCATGACCCCACTCGAGCCTACTGCCGACGAGTACTACGTTGACTCTCCCGTCGTGCGCGAGTTCATCGCCGCGGTCCAGGCAGCCCGAGCCGCCGAGCCGGACCCGGCGCTGCTCGTTGAGCGGCTGCGCCCGGCATTCAGCCGCCTGCTCCAGGCCGACGGCTGGCTGCCGGACGAGTTCGCCCGGCCGTACGAGGCGAGCGGCATGGGAGGTGGGATCGGCCAGTACCTGCTCTACCGCTCGGCCGATCGCTCGCTGACCCTCTTCTCTCTTGTGGTCCCGGCCGGGTCGACGACGCCGGTGCACGACCACCTGGCGTGGGGGCTGGTCGGGCTCTACCGCGGCGAGCAACTCGAGCGGGTCTATGCCCCCATCGCCACCAACTACGACGCGGGGGAGGCGAAGCTGGAGCTGATCGAGGAGCGAACGGTGCGGGCGGGTGAGTTCTACACGCTGCTGCCCCCAACCGACGATATCCACAGCGTGACGACCACATCGAGCGAGGCGTCGATCTCGATCCACCTGCTGGGCAACGACGCCGGCTGCGTCGTGCGCCACCGCTTCGACCCAGAGGCCGCGTCGGTCACGCCGTTCCGCTCCGGCTACAGCAACGTGCCGTGCGAGGACGAAGCGAGGGGTTGAGCGGGTCGCCCGCCGCAACGCGGGGAGCGCCGAAAAAGCCGTTGTTGCACGCAGCGTGCGACGTGTAGGCTGGCTCTGTGTGCGCGCCGCGCGGGCGGCCGAGAGCACTCCAGGAGGGAACGCCTCGCATGCAGAGATGGTATCCGCTCATCCTCGCCATCCTCGCCCTGGTGCCGGGCATCGCGCTGGAGCTGGGGTTCTACCACGTCTCGGCGCCGGTTGCGGCACTCCTGCTTGGTATCGCCATCATCGGAGCCGCGTTCCTGCTCTCCTGGGCTGCCGAGGTGATTCAGCTCGACGTCTCGCAGGGGCTGGCGCTGGCGCTGCTTGCCCTGATCGCGATCTTGCCCGAGTACATCGTTGACGCCACCTTCGCCTGGCTGGCGGCGAAGGATCCCGCGTACTCCCACTACGCGATCGCGAACATGACCGGTGCCAACCGGCTCCTCATCGGCGTTGCCTGGCCCCTGGTCGTCGTGCTCGTCTGGCTCCGGACACGGAAGACCAAGGTGTCGCTTGAGCCGTCGCACGGGCTAGAGCTGATTGCGCTGCTGCTGGCGACGATCTACGCCTTCGTCCTCCCGATCAAGGGGACGCTGTCCCTCTTCGACTGNGCCGTCCTGGTCACGATCTTCGTCGTGTATGTGGTTCGGCTGGCGCGGATGCCGGCCGAGGAGCCGCACCTGGTCGGGCCGGCGGCGACCATCGGCACGCTCCCGGCTCGCACACGCCGGTTGGTCGTCGCGGGGCTGGGGGTGCTCGCGGCGGTGGCGATCCTCCTGGTGGCCGAGCCGTTCGCGCACGCGCTGATCGAGACCGGTACGCTGTTCGGTGTCGACGAGTTCCTCCTGGTGCAGTGGCTGGCGCCGCTGGCCTCCGAGGCACCGGAGTTCGTGGTGGTGAGTATCTTCGCCTGGCGCGGCGCGGCCGGTGCCGCACTGGGGGCGCTTGTCTCGTCGAAGGTCAACCAGTGGACGCTGCTGGTTGCCATGCTGCCGCTGATCTACTCGGTCGGCCTGGGGCACCCGGGCGCGCTGCCGCTCGACGGGCGCCAGCAGGACGAGATCCTGCTCACGGCCGCGCAGTCCCTCTTCGCCGTCTTACTGTTGCTGGACCTTCGGCTGTCGCTGGTCGGTGCCGGACTCCTCTTCGGGATGTTCGCGGCCCAGTTCATCTTCGCCGACATCCGGGTCGAGATGTCAATCGTCTACCTCGTGGCCGGGGCTATCGCGATCTTCATCAGCCGCGCCCACCTTGGAGCGGCGATCCGCGGCGCCCGCTCGGCCGGGCAGAAACACTGACCCGGCCGGTTTCCTGGGAGGAGGTGTGCCCACCATGGCCGAGCCGGTTCAGATCGCGCTCTATGCTGATCTCTCCTGCCCCTTCGCCTTCGTCACCGCGTTCCGGCTGCGCCGGCTGCGCGACGAGTACCGCGGGCGCATCGCCATCATGCACAAGAGCCTGGCGCTGGAGTACGTCAACCGCGAGCCGACGCCCAAGAAGGTGCTCGACAACGAGTTGCCGCTGCTGGCGCTCGAGGAGCCTGACCTGCCCTACCAGCCGTGGCACCGGCCGGCCAGCGAGTGGCCCGTCACCTTCTGGCCGGCCTTCGAGGCCGTCAAGTGCGCCGAGCGGCAGGGCCTGGACAAGGCCGACGATCTGGCCTGGGCCATCCGCGTCGCCTTCTTCCGCGACAGCGCCTGCGTCTCGATGCGCCACGTGCTGATCGACCTGGCCGAGCAGGCCGGGCTCGACCTGGATCGCTTCGTAGCCGACTTCGATGCGGGCGTCGGCAAGGCGCAGGTGATCGAAGAGGCGCGCGAGGGCTGGGAACGGCTGCGCGTCCCCGGCAGCCCGACCTTCGTCCTGCCGTCGGGCAAGCAGTACAGCGGGCTCGGCCTGCCGGAGATCGACCTCGACGTCGAACGCCACCACCGGGTGAGCGGCATGACGCCCGCGCCGTGCCGGGGCGAGGAATGCCTCGACCTCTACCGCCGCATGTTCGACGAGGCATTGCAGTCATCCTGAGCGGCGGGGCGCGGGATCACCACCGGCCCCAGGGCCAGATCCACCCCAGCCGGCCCGTGCGGAGCGCGACGGAGTAGGGTGCCGGATCGTCGTCGACCGTGAACCAGAGCGTGTGCGTGCCGGACGGCAGGCCCCAGGTGCTCACCATGGCCAGATACTCCCCGCCCTGCGGCGACAGGCCGACGTAGACGATCCGCGCCAGCGGCCATGGGTGCGCTGCGCCGTCCTCCGTGGTCAGTCCGGCGGCGCGCAGGCGATGCGCCGCGGCGGAGTGGTTCACCCCTTCGGCATCCACGAGCCGCAGCCGCACCCAGACCCACGGCCCCAGCCCAAGCGGACCGATCTGCTCGACCCCGTAGCGGACCTGATACGTGACAGTCTTGCTGGCGGTGTTGCCCGCGACGTCGCGCGCGTCCACCTGGAAGGCGTGGTTGCCCACCCGGCTCGTGTCGATCAGGCGCGCCCGACGGCACCGGCCCATCGCAGGCCACGACGCCCGATCCATCGTCGGCGCAGGCGTACTCGGCCGCGACCTCCTGGTTGAGCAGGTACGTCCCCGCCGGGTGGACGATGTGGATCTCCGGCGCCGCCGTGTCGACCGGGAGGCTGACCGGCCCGGCGACGGTGCAGTTCCCCGCCACATCGCAGACCGTGCGCGTCCCGTCTCCGGCGATGCTTGCCACCTGCAAGCCGTGCGGGATCGGTGTCAGCGTGAAGTGCGCATCGCCCGGGTCGCGCAGCCCGGAGACCGGGTCGACGGCCGTGCAGGCGACGGTCGCCCCCTCATGCCAGCTATCCGGTTCCTCGCAGGAGACGACCGGCGGGGACGGGTCGATTCGCACCTCAATCATCCGCGCCGCCTCGACGTTCCCGGCGACATCGCTGCTCCAGACGGTGAGCCGAGTGGTACCCTCCGTGTCGATCGCCAACGGCTCTTGATAGCGCTCCGGCGTGCCGCCGTCGATCAGGTACTGGATGCTCGCCACCCCGGACCCGGCGTCGGTCGCGGTCAGGGTTACGGTGACGGTCCCCCGGTACCAGCCCGCGTCGCCCAGCGGCCCGGCGACCGCCGCGGTCGTCACCGGCGCCGTCCGGTCGATATTGATCTCGTCGACGACCCGGCTTGCTGTGTTCCCCACCCGATCGACGCAGGTGCCGGTCACCGCCTGCCCGGCGCCGTCGTCCACGAGCGTCACCGGCGCGGGCGGGCTCCCGGGCGCGAGCCCGGCGCCCTCATCGACACAGGTGAACGTGACCGTCACCGGTTGGTTCACCCACCTGCCCGGCGTGTAGGGCACACCTCCCACGGAGACGGTCGCCGCGATCTCCGGTGCCTTCCGATCCACACCGAATGTGTACGGCCCGGCCTGCGTACAGTGGCCGACGCGGTCGCAGACCTGGTGGGACTCAGTGGGAGCGGCCGCGCGCTCCTCGCCGGCCGGCACATCCGTCCGGAGGGTAAAGATCGTGTCCTCCGGGTCGGCCAGCCCCGCGCCATCGTCGCGCGCCGTGCAGACCACCGTGCGGTTGTCGCCCGACCACCCCTGATCCGGCACCGTGCAGTCGATCG
>NICF_comb_assmDRAFT_10001674_pt1 | contig 17317 bp, 9 predicted proteins | sample NewIslPassag4_SG_FD_11279 | JGI IMG/M metagenome (IMG submission 11279) | reverse complement strand
GAGCCGATCGAGGGGCTGCCGCGCGTGGACGCGCGCGGGCAGGGCGGCCTGCTGGACGTGGCCCTCAGCCCGAACTTCGAGACCGACCGCACGATCTTCTGGAGCTACGCCGAGCCGCGGCGCGGCGGCGGCAACGGGACGACCGTCGCGCGCGGCGTGCTGTCGGCCGACCGTCGCCGCCTCGAACAGGTGCAGGTCATCTTCCGCGCCGAACCCACGTACGCCGGCCGCGCCCACTTCGGCTCACGCCTCGCCTTCGGACCGGACGGCATGCTCTACATCACCACCGGCGACCGCTTCGACACGCCCATGCGCATGCACGCGCAGCAGCTCGACAACCACCTCGGCAAGGTGCTGCGCATCGCGCCGGATGGGAGCGTGCCACGGGACAACCCGTTCGTTGGCCAGCCGGACGCGCGGCCGGAGATCTGGTCGCTCGGCCATCGGAACATCCAGGCAATGGCGTTCGACCCACAGGGCCGGCTCTGGACCGTCGAGCACGGGCCGCGGGGAGGCGACGAGCTGAACCTGATCCAGCCGGGCAACAACTACGGCTGGCCGCTGGTCTCGTACGGCGAGGAGTACACGGGCCGGCCGATCGCGACGGCGGAGACCCAGCGCCCCGGCTACGAGCAGCCGGTCTACTACTGGGACCCCGTGATCGCCCCGTCCGGCGCGCAGTGGTACACGGGCGACGCGTTCCCCGCATGGCGCGGCGACCTGTTCATCGGGGGGCTGATCGCGAGGGCGCTGGTGCGGCTCGTGGTCGACAACGATCGGGTGGTGGGCGAGGAGCACCTGCTCGCGGACCGGGACCAGCGCATCCGCGACGTGCGCCAGGGGCCGGACGGCACGCTGTACGTCGTGACCGACCACGACGACGGGGAGTTGTGGCGGATCGTGCCCTCGCGTTGAGGCCGCCGCAGGAGGCGCCGCCGAGGCGTCACCCGCGCCGACGCCGTCTGGTGCGATGACCACGGACGCCGCCCTGACGTTCGCCATTGCGCTGGTCGCCGGCGTGATCGTGCAGTCGGCCGCGCAACACCTGCGCATCCCGGGCATTGTCCTGCTGCTGCTGGCAGGCGCCGTGCTCGGCCCGGAGGCGCTCGGCCTGGTGAATCCCGATGCGCTGGGCGCCGGCCTCGAACTGCTGGTCGGCTTCTCGGTCGCGGTGATCCTCTTCGAGGGCGGCCTGAACCTCGATCTCGGGCGCATCCGCCGCGAGGCGAAGACCATCCGCCGGCTCATCACGCTCGGCGTGGTCGTGTCGCTGATCGGCGGCGCGCTCGCCGCGCACTACGTCCTGGGGTGGGGCTGGCGCGCGGCCGTGCTGTTCGGCTCCCTGATCACCGTGACCGGCCCGACCGTCACGCTCCCGCTCCTACGCCGCATCCGCGTCGCCCCGAACGTCGCGACGATCCTCGAGGCCGAGGCCGTGCTGATCGATCCGATCGGCGCGATCGTGGCCGTCGTCGCGCTCGAGGTGGCGCTGGCGACGACGACGCAGGCCGCCGCCTTCGGCCTGCTCGGGATCCCGGCGCGGCTCTTCGCCGGGGCGGTCATCGGCGCGGGCGGCGGCGCGGCGGTCGGCCTGCTGCTCCGCAATGAACGGCTGGTGCCGTCGGGCCTCGAGAACATCTTCGCGCTCTCCGCCGTGCTCCTGCTGTATGCGCTCGGCAACGCCGCGGTGCCGGAGAGCGGGATCCTCGCCGCGACCGTGGCGGGCGTCGTCGTCGGCGGCATGCGCACGCGCCTCCAGCGCGAGCTGCGCGAGTTCAAGGAGCAGCTCACGGTCATGCTCGTGGGCCTGCTCTTCGTCCTGCTCGCGGCCGACGTCCGCCTCGCCGAGGTCACCGCCCTCGGCTGGGGCGGGGTGCTCACGGTGCTGCTCGTGATGTTCGTGATCCGCCCCGTCGGCGTCGCGCTCTGCACCCGCGGCTCGACGCTGAGCTGGCGGGAACGCGCCTTCATCGCATGGCTCGGGCCCCGCGGCATCGTCGCTGCGGCGGTCGCATCCCTGTTCGCGCAGGCGCTGCTGGACCGCGGCCTCCCGCTGGGTGGCGAGCTGCGCGCGCTCGTGTTCCTCGTCATCGCGACGACGGTGCTCGTGCAGGGGCTCTCCGGCGGCCCGATCGCCGGCGTGCTCGGCGTCCGGCGCCGCAGCGACAGGGGCTACATCGTTGTGGGCGCCAACCCGCTCGGCCGCGCCCTCGCCCACGCGCTCCGCGCCGCCGGTGAAGAACTCGTGCTGATCGACAACAACGCGGCACAGGTCCGCGCGGCCGAGGAGGAGCGGCTGCCGGTCATCTTCGGCAGCGCCAACGAGGATGGGCCGCTGATCCGCGCCGACATCGAGGGGCGGCGCGGTTTCATCACCGTCACGACGAACGAGGGGCTGAACCTGCTGCTCGCCCGGCGTGCGAAGGAGCTGTTCCGCGTCCCCCGCACGTACGTCACCGTGCATCGCGCCAAGGCCGGCATCCAGCCGTCGCACGTACGCGAGGCGGGCGCCGCAGTGCTGTTCGGCGGCCCGATCGAGGTGGAGCATTGGATCCACCGCGTCCAGCAGGGGGCGGCAACGATCGAACATTGGCGCTACGCCGGTGCAGCCGCTGGAGGCGCGTTGTCGGAGGGGATGGCTGTCGCTACCCTCGGCGGGTTGCTGCCGCTCGTGATCGTGCGGCGCGGGACCGCCGCGCCTGTGGACGCGGAGACCCGCATCCAGCCCGGCGATGTCGTGATCCTGCTGATCCAGCGCGAAGCAGCCGCTGGCGCGCGCGACCGCCTGCTCGCCAGCGGCTGGGTGCCCGTTCCCTCGGACGGCAGCGCGCGGGCGGCGTCATAGGCCGGACGCCGCCACAGCGCCTCCCACATCGACGCGCCGCCCGCCGCGCCGGCCTCGCTCGGGCTCGGCGCCCCGACCCGCCGCGTTTGCGCCCGATCCCTGACGCCCTATCTTTGGCCCCACCTGACCAGATCCCTGTCGCGAAACCCGACGGCGCCGCGGGCCTCACCGCCCGCTGCCGCGCCACGGCCCAGGTACGGAGTCGCACCATGCTCCCCACTCGCTCGCTTGCCTGCGCCATGTCCCGACTGGCTGCGTCCCCCACGGACGAGCGAACCCGGACGCCGCGTCCCCCACACCTCCGCACGGGCATCGCTCAACGGCTCTGCGAGGGGGCGGCCCCGATCCGCGAACCGGGCCGGGGCGCCCGCGCCCTCGCCCTCGCCCTGGCCCTCTCGCTGGGCGCGCTGCCGCCGGCACAGCCCCGGACCATCCACGCGCAAACGCGCCTCACCACCCCGGAAGAGGAGTTCGGCCACCCGATCGGCGCGGACTACCAGCTCCCGAACTACCAGCAGCTCATGGCCTACTGGCAGAAGCTGGCCGTCCAGTCCGACCGCATGGTGCTCGACACCATCGGCTTCACCGCCGAAGGCCGGCCCCAGCTCATGGCCATCATCACCTCCCCCGAGAACCACCGGAACCTCGAGCGCTACAAGGAGATCTCGCGCCGGCTCGCCCTCGCCGAAGGGCTGACCGACGAGGAAGCGCGCGCGCTCGCGCGCGAGGGCAAGGCCGTCGTCTGGATCGACGGCGGGCTGCACGCCACCGAGGTGCTCGGCGCCCAGCAGCTCATGGAGCTCGTCTGGCAGCTCGTCAGCATGGATGACCCCGAAACGCTCCGCATCCTCGACGACGTCATCGTCCTCGCCGTCCACGCGAACCCGGACGGCCACGACCTCGTCGCCGACTGGTACATGCGCGAGCCGGAGCCGACACGCCGCTCGCTCAGCGGCCTCCCGCGCCTCTACCAGAAGTACATCGGGCACGACAACAACCGCGACTTCTACCTCGTCTCGCAGCCCGAGACGGAGAACATGAGCCGCGTGATGTTCCGCGAGTGGTTCCCGCAGATCGTCTACAACCACCACCAGACGGGGCCGCGCGGCACGGTGCTCTTCGCGCCGCCGTTCCGCGATCCGTTCAACCACTACTACGACCCGCTGGTGGTGGTGGGCATCGATCTCGTCGGCGCGGCGATGCACAGCCGCTTCATCGCGGAGGGCAAGCCCGGCGCCACCATGCGCCGCGGCGCGAACTACTCGACCTGGTGGAACGGCGGGCTGCGCACCACTGCGTACTTCCACAACATGATCGGGCTGCTCACGGAGACGATCGGCAGCCCGACGCCGATGGAGATCCCGTTCGTGCCCGAGCGTCAGTTGCCGCACGGCGACCTGCCCTTCCCCGTGCCGCCGCAGAAGTGGCATTTCCGCCAGTCCATCGAGTACTCGATGACCGCGAACCGCGCCGTGCTCGACGTCGCCTCGCGCTACCGCGAGACGCTGCTCTACAACATCTACGTGATGGGCAGGAACTCCATCGAGCGGGGCAGCCGGGACCACTGGACGATCTATCCCAGCCGCATCGAGGCGGTGCGCAAGGCGATGGCCGGGGCGCGCGCCGCGGGCGGCGCGCAGACAGGCGCGGAAGGCGACGCGGCATCGTCGCAGGACTACCTCTCGCTCCTCTACGATCCAGCGCTGCGGGACCCGCGCGGATACATCATCCCCGCGGACCAGCCGGACTTCCTCACCGCGACGAAGTTCGTCAACGCGTTGATCAAGAGCGGCGTCACCGTCCACCGGGCGACGGCGCCGTTCACGGTGAACGGGAAGCGCTACCCCGCGGGCTCGTACGTCGTGAAGACCGCGCAGGCGTTCCGGCCGCACATCCTGGACATGTTCGAGCCCCAGGACCACCCCAACGACTTCCAGTACCCGGGCGGGCCGCCGATCCCGCCGTACGATGTCGCCGGCTGGACGCTCGCCTACCAGATGGGCATCCGGTTCGACCGCATCCTGGACGGCTTCGACGGGCCGTTCGAGAAGCTCGAGGATGTCGTGTCTCCGCCCCCGGGCCGGGTCGAGCCCGTGGGCCGCAACGGCGGCTGGCTGCTCTCGCACCGCGTCAACGACGCCTTCATCGCCGTCAACCGGCTGCTCGCTGCGGGTGAGCAGGTGTACTGGCTGAGGGAGCCGGTGCGTGCGGGGACCGAGCGGCACCCCGTCGGCACGTTCTTCATCCCCGCGAGCGACCGCGCGCTGCCGATCCTGCGGGAACTCGCGCGGGAGAAGGGGCTGAGCTTCGAGGCCGTCGGCTCACGCCCGCGCGCCGAGGCGTTCGCGCTCCGCCCCGTCCGCATCGGCCTCTGGGACCGCTACGGCGGCTCCATGCCCTCGGGCTGGGTGCGCTGGCTGTTCGAGCAGTTCGAGTTCCCGTTCCAGCTCGTCTTCGCGCCGGAGCTCGACCGCGGCAACCTCCGCGAGAAGTTCGACGTACTGGTCTTCGTCGGCGGCGCGATCCCGCCGGTGCGCCGCACTGCCGCGTCCGGGGACGCGTCGGGCGGCGGGTTCCAGCCGCCGTTGCCGCAGAACGTCCCCGAGGAGTACCGCGAGTGGATCGGCTCCATCACTGCCGAGCAGACCATCCCGCGGCTACGAGAGTTCCTCGAGGCCGGCGGAACCATCCTCACCATCGGCAGCTCGACGAACCTCGCCTACCACCTCGGCCTGCCCGTGGCGGACAAGCTCGTGGAGGTGCGCGACGACGGGACGGAGCGCCGCCTCTCGCGCGAAGAGTTCTACGTGCCCGGCTCTGTCCTCCGGGTGCGGGTGGACACCACCGCGCCCGTCGCGCACGGGATGGAGGAGGTCGTGGACGTCATGTTCGACAACAGCCCGGTGTTCCGCCTGACCGAGGATGCGGCCCGGCGCGGCGTGCGGCGCGTCGCATGGTTCGACACAGCCGAGCCGCTGCGGAGCGGCTGGGCGTGGGGCCAGCATCACCTGGAGGGCGGCGCCGCCGTGGTCGAGGCCGAGGTGGGCAAGGGCAAGCTGTTCCTCTTCGGACCGGAGATCACCTTCCGCGCGCAGCCGCACGGCACGTTCAAGTTCCTGTTCAACGGGATCTATCTGGGTGTCGCGGAGCCGGCGCGGCTGCGGTAGCGGCGAGCCCGCGTCGTGGTCCATGGAAGGAGGCCGGGATGGCCGAGTCGAACGATCATGGTCGCTTCGTCTGGCACGACCTGCTGACGACCGATCCCGAGACGGCAGCCGCGTTCTACACGAGCGTGTTCGGTTGGGGCACTGCGCCGTACGAGATTCCGGGTGTCACGACGCTCACCGTCTGGACGGCCGGGGACGTGCCGGTCGCGTCCCCGGGCCGGCTGGAGAACGAGCCGTGGACCGCTGCCGCCGGCCTCGGGCCCCACTGGCTGACCTACATCGGCGCGCGTGACGTGGACGCGACGGTCGCGCACGCCGAACGACTGGGCGCGCGCGTGCTCGCCCCCGCGCTCGACGTACCGAGCATCGGGCGCTACGCCGTGCTGGCCGACCCGCAGGGCGCGGTGTTCGCGGCGTTCCGGCCGGCCGCGACGGTCCCCGACGCGCCGCGGCCCGGGAGCATCGAGTGGCACGAACTCGCGACCACGGATCCTCGCGCCGCGTTCGCTTTCTACTCCGCGGTGTTCGGGTGGGTCGAGATCGGAGCCGGGGACGATGTGGTCACGACCCTCGTCTTCGGCCGGCCGAACGGCCCGCCGCTCGGCGTGATCCGTCGCATCGGGCGGGACGAGCACGGGCCGGCGTGGCTGGGCTACACCACGGTCGGCGACGTGGACCGCGTCGCGGACGACGCGACGCGCGGCGGCGGGCGCGTCGTCGCCGGGCCCATGGACGCGCCGGGCGGCGGCGGCCGCATCGTGGTGTGCGAGGATCCGCAGGGGGCGCGGTTCGGCGCGCTCCAGTGAGATCGTCGCCGGGACTCAGCGCCCCAGCAGCTCCCCCAGCACGCTCCGGCCCACCGCGTCCGCCGGCGCCGGTATGCCCAGCCATTCGGCCACCGTCGGCGCCACGGCGGTGGTCCGCACCGCTCCGATGCGCCGCCGCCCGAAGGCCGCACCCTCGGCGCAGAACGCCGTCCACATGTCCGGCTCCTCGGGTGGGAAGCCGTGGCCGGCATCGATGCCCGCCTCGCTGACCGCGGGCCCGCTCGCCTCGAACGACCAGCGCACGCCCGGCGCGGTCGCGAAGTACAGGTCCCCTCCGGCCGGCCCGCCGATGCCCAGCTCCGGATGCTCGTCCGGCCGGTACACCCGCGTCACCACCGGCTGCCCCGCCGGGTCCCGCACCGCGAGCAGCGCCGCCTCGGCTGCCGCCAACACCCGCGCCTCGTCCTCCGGCGGCACGATGCCACCCTTCCAGGCGGTACGGTTGATGTTGACCCAGTACCCGTTCGGCGAGATCGCGCGGGTGCGCGTGAGGTCCACCTGACCGCGGTCATCCAGCACCAGCAGCCCCGCATCCCTCAGTGCGGCGTTCGGCCGGAAGACCCGCCACGTCGCCCGCATCCCGTGGTCCCCCGTGACGAACAGCGCCGCGCCGGGCGAGGACGCCGCGAGCCGACGCAGGTGCGCGAGACGCAGGTCCACCAGCAACCACGCGCGCCGCCGCAGCTCCTGAACCTTCTCGGCGACGACGTCGTTGTAGCCCGGCCACTCGCGGACGACGTACCCGTAGAAGCGGTGATCCACCCCGTCCGCGAGCGGGAAGTAGTCGAGCAACAGGTCCACGCCGAGCTCGTTCCATGCCCACTCGCTGCCGCGCATGTACTGCCGCGTCAGGTACTCGTACGTCTCGAGCAGCCGCGCTTCCGCGGTGCCATCGCCGCCCTGCCATGCCGGCGGGCCGAACGCGCCCGCCGCGAACAGGACGTCCGCGCCGCCCGCCACCCAGCCGCGCACCGCCGCGTCGTACGCCGCGGCGACCTCCGGCCGGTTCCCCTCGATCACGTTCAGCGCAGGGTAGTACAGCATGTAGCGCGAGCCGTCCGGCGCCAGCTCGAACAGCCGCACCACGAGGTACGCACGGCCGCCGTCCACCTCCAGCTCCAGCGGCTCGGAGAAGTGGCGGGCCAGTTCGCGGCCGCGCGGATCCGACGTGTCCGCCGGCGCCGCCGCTGCCACCACGCCGGCCGTGGCGTCGCGCGTGAGCGAGACCCGCACGTGCGTGTACACGCTGTCGCCGTAGAACAGCGCGAACACCGAGTCGTTGCCCACCACCCACGCGGTCTCGAGCGGCGGCACGCGGCCGTTGCTCGCCTTCTCGAGCCCGGCCCACGCGCTCGCCGGCCGCAGCGGATGCGTCCGCTCGGTGAGCACCGTGTGGCGCGCGATCTCCCGGTTGTGCCCGTTCACCACGTAGATGCCCGCCCCCTGGAGCGCGCGCTCGGCCTCGGCCCGGCGCCGCTGCATCGCCGGCTCATCACGGCTCGACGCCGGCGGGTAGCCCGGCGTCTGCGGCGCCTGCGTGACCTGATGCCCCATCACCGTGCGGCCCGCCCGCGCCGCCGTGATCCACAGCGGCTCCGCGCCGAGCACCTCCGCGCTGAAGCCGGAGACGCCGTCCAGCAGCGTGTGCTGGTCTTGCGGAAGCCGCAGCTGACGGTTCGCCGTCACACCCGTCACGTCGCCGTACGCGCCCGTCCACAGCACCGCGTGGCTCGGGGCCGTCACGCTCGGGAACGCGGTGACCGCGTGCGCCGCGCACGCGCCGGCGTCGAACAGGGCGAGGAAGTTCGGCACCGCGTCAGGCGGCAACGACTCCCGCACACGCGCTTCGTTCAACGCGTCGAAGCTGACGAGGATGGCGCGGCGCGGCACCGCGTCCGCGCCGGCACCGGCGCGCATCGCCGGTCCGCCGGCCGCACCGGGCTCGGCCGCCGGCGGGGCGGACGTCCTCGCGCACGCAGCGATCGCGAGGGCAGGCAGGAGGATGCGAGCGATTCCACTGCGGATGTGGAGCACCATCGTCTCCCCGGATTGCCGTGGCTCCCGAACCAGCACGCCCTGGCCGGGCGCGGTAGCCGGACGTTACTGCGGCGCCGCGCGCCGCGGCAAGGAGGTCTGCTCGGGGACCGGGCGAGCCGGCCAGCGCCGCTCTCTCGCATCGCCGACTGGCCCGCGGCGCGCGCGGCGGCGACGGCGCGGGGCAGCTACTCCCGGGGCCGCCGAACACGGCCCTCCCCTCCCTGTGTTCGCGGCGAACTTCCCCGCTCGGCCGGGCGCGCCCGGGCGGCGTGGAAGTCGACCGCGCCGGACGCGGCGAAGCCCCCACGCGTCGGCGCACGGACCCGAAGCCATGGAGGTTGGCCGTGCCCGGCGCGGCGGACTTCCAACCCACCGTCGGATCGCCTCGCAACCGTGGAAGTTCACCGCGCCCGGGCGCGACAAACCCGGAGCATGCCGCCGCGGCAGGGAACCGACCGAGAGAGCGCCGTCCCTTGTCTCCCGCCGCCACCCGCGTGAGATTGGCGAGCTGACCCGTACACGGACGTGCCCGGGGCCGGCGTCGCGCCCCGTCAGCCACGCGCGGAGCGTGCTGCGGCGGAGGCCGCGCACCGGAACCGGCGATGGAGGCGCGGGGGCGAGGTGCGACGGCGCCCCCCCACGGCCCCGGCACGCGTCGGAACCAGGACCGAGATGGAGGACGGCTCAGCCGTGAGCTACACCGTAGAGGACCTGCTCAAGCTGTTCGACCTCGAACAGATCGAGCACAACATCTATCGCGGCCGCAACCGCGACATCGGCAGCGGCCGCGTCTTCGGCGGCCAGGTGCTTGCGCAGGCGCTCGTCGCGGCGCGCCGCACGGTGGAGGAGGATCGGGTTGCACACTCGCTCCACGGCTATTTCATCCTGCCCGGCGACCTGAAGGCGCCGGTCGTGTACTTCGTCGAACGCCTGCGCGACGGCAAGAGCTTCACCACTCGCCGCGTCACGGCGATCCAGCACGGCCGCGCCATCTTCAACATGTCCGCGTCGTTCCAGGTGCGGGAGTCGGGGCCCGAGCACCAGATCGAGGCGCCGCGGGACGTCGCGCCGCCGGAGTCGCTCCGCTCCGAGCTGGACCAGATCCGCGAGCAGGCGGACCAGATCCCCGAGGCGCTACGGCCCGTGCTCACCCAGGACCGGCCCATCGACTTCCGGCTCGAGACGCCGCGCACGCCGTTCCGCACGGGTGCGCACCCGCCCGTGCGCCGCGTCTGGCTGCGCGCCATCGGCTCCATCCCCGACGACCTGCTGTTGCACCAGGCCGTCCTGGCCTACGCGTCCGACTACGGCCTGCTGGACGCGGCGCTGCAGCCGCACGGGCTCAACATCCGCACGCCCAACCTCCAGGTCGCGTCGCTCGACCACGCGCTCTGGTTCCATCGTCCGTTCCGCGCCGACGACTGGCTGCTCTACGTCATGGACAGCCCGGCCGCCGCCGGCGCGCGCGGGTTCACGCGCGGCAGCTTCTTCACGCGAGACGGCGTGCTGGTGGCGTCGGTCGCGCAGGAGGGGCTGATGCGGCTGTGGCCCAGCGAGGGCAAGGGCGCGGGCGAGGGGAAGGGTTGAACGGGGCGCGGCGTTGCCGTGCCCTCACTGCCCGCGTGGAGGTCGCCTCGTGGATCGCGGGATCGAGAACGGGCAAGGGTTGCGCGTCGGCGTCGTGCGTCGCGCCGCCGGCGCGATGGGCCGTCGCGCCTTCCTCCAGCGCCTGGCCAGCGCGGCCGCGCTGGCAGCGCTGCCCGAGGGGCTCGTCGCGTGCGGTGAGCGCGCGGCGGTGCGGCGCGGGCCGCCCAACCTGCTGCTCATCCTCGCGGGCGACCTCGGCCACGGCGCTGCCGCCACGTTCGGCGGCAGCGACGGCTCCCTGCCTGCGATCGAGCGGCTCATCGCGGGCGGCGTGCGCCTCACGCAGGCGTACGCCGCAGCCCCCGCGGCCGCGCCCACGCACCTCGCGCTCATGACCGGCGCCTACCCGGCACGGACGGAGGTCGGGCTCCGCGAGCAGCTCTCCACCCACCCGCTGGGGCTCTCGCCCGGCCCGTCCACGCTGCCGCGCAGGTTGAAGGACGCCGGCTACGAGACGGCCCTCGTCGGCACCTGGCGCCTGGGCGCACTTCCCGAGTTCCACCCGCTGCGCCACGGCTTCGATGAGTTCTACGGCTTGCTCGACACGACAGATGCTGCGCCCCCTGCCGACGCCGACCGCGGCACGCACCTCGTGTACGACGGCGAGACGCCCACACGCATTGAAGGCGACGTCACCGATCTTCTCACCGAGCGCGCGGTGCGGCTCATCGCGCGGCAGCGCAGCGCACCGTTCTTCCTGAGTCTCCAGTACGACACGCCGCGCGCCACGCCGCACGCGCCCGGTGACGCGCCCGATCTCGACCCGCTCTTCCAAGGCGGCTCGCCGGAGGCCCACGCGCGTGCGCTCGAGCGTCTGGACGCCGGCATCGGCCGGGTGCTCGACGCGCTCGCCGCCCACGGCCTCGAGGAGAACACGCTCGTCGTCTTCATCAGCGAGAACGGCACGGGGCGGTTCTCCCGCAGGGGCCCGCTGCGCGGCGGGAAGATGACGCTCTGGGAAGGCGGCATCCGTGTGGCGGCAGCAGCGCGGTGGCCGGCCGTGATCCCCGCAGGGACGGAGACGGACCAGGCCGCCATCACCATGGACTGGACCGCAACACTGCTCACCGCCGCGGGCATCGAGCTGGACGCCGACACCGCGCCCGACGGCATCGACCTCATGCCCGTGCTGACCGGTGCGTCGGCGCCCAGCGCCCGCGAGCTGTTCTGGCGCACCGACCAGCGCACCCGCCACAAGGCCATGCGCGGCGGCGACTGGAAGTACCTCGCCACCGAAGAAGGCGAGTTCCTCTTCGACCTCGAGACCGACCCCGGCGAGACGCGGGACCGCAAGCACGACCAGCCCGACCTGTTCGAGCGCTTCAAGGCGGCGTACGCACGGTGGGAGGCCCAGATGCTGGAGCCCGCTGCGCCGGATCCGGCGAGGGCGTGACGGGAGACGCGGCGAGATCCACCATCACGTCTCGGAACCCGTTCCCGCTCGCGGCCCCAGGGGCGCGGCAAAGGGGCGACATCGCCCGGAGCGTGTGCGCGGCGCTGTCCATCGGGTTCGCGCTGCGGCGCATAGAGCCGTACGAAACTCACGTGCGTCGCCGTGTCTCTCGCCAGGGCGACGAAGCGGCCGTCGGCTAGGATCCGGCCGGGAACGCGCCATCCTCGATCACCACGGCGTCCACGGTGCCCGTCGCAGGGTGAACGACCCACACGGCCAGCGGAGCGCCCTGCATCGAGGAGGGCCGCCATGGCTCGAGCCAGACGAAGCCGTCCGGGTCGACCGTCAGGTCGCTCCACTTGAACCACGCGGTCGGCCGCACGCGGCGGACGTCCACATTCCAGGATCGGGCACCCGCGGACCTTCGGGAGCGGCGGCACCGGGTCGCGCGCAGGAGCGTGTGGGATAGAGTCGGCTCCACCAGCCAGGTTTCGAGCACCCGGGTCCCTTCCGCACGGTCGGCGCGGTCCGCGGAGTACACGACGCGGCCGCACCTCGCCGCGATGCGCCAGGGGGCATCGAGAACAGGAACGCCGCGTCTGACGTGGCGCCGGAACTCGCCGCGCGGATGGAACTCCGATTGGCCGGAGCTGTGTCGGAAGCACGCCAACGAGATCGATGGACCGACCCGATGTGTGGAGGCGCACCCGCCGTCAAGAAATCGGCAGGGCTCCATCGCCGCGAACTCGAGATGCCGTCATCGGGGGCAGTGATAGCGCAGCCGGTACAGCGCGGGCTGTTCGAGGATATCAGTGAGGAGCAGCTCGTCCTGACCCGTGACCGCCAGCGACCACGCCGTGAACGGGAGGAACAGCCGGCACTCCAGCGTACCCGTGGGCCCGATCACATCGACGGCCTGCGCAGGGACGCGGTACTCCTCCGATCCGAGGCGCGCCGTCTTCGGAGCGACTGCCGTGAGCACGAACAGCCGCCCTGCGCCGTCCAGCTCGATGTCGTACGTGATCAGTTGAGCGTCACCAGCGGGCAGCGGCGAACGGCTCGTGACGTACTCCCTCATCGGAGGCGGATCGAACGCCAGCGGCCGCCGCAAGCTCCCTGCCCTCTGGCCGCTCGCCGTGAACCGTTCGACGTGCGGCTCGAACGGCCAGGCCACGACGATGCTCCCATCGCGCGGGTCGCGGGCGACGCGGACGTAGTTGCCGAGTATGGGGATCACCACGCCCTCGTACGGGCGCGCCGCTCCGAACTCGCCGATCGCCTCGCCCGAATCCAACGACACGACGGTGATCAGGGAGTCTCCGCGCAGCACGGGCCGGTTATCCATGAGCGCGAAGTTCTGGCCGAACGTTGCGGCGTACATCACCCGCCGTGTCGGATCGATCGTCGCATCCTGGGCGCCTCGCGCGTAGGGCATCGATCGAATGAACCTGCCGTCGCGATCCAGCGCCTGAATGCGTCCGTTCCCTTCATCCACGACCCAGAGCGTGTCGGCCACCCGCCCCAGCGCGCTGGGCTTCTTCAGCTCGCCGGGGCCGGAGCCGGCGGAGGCGAGCGTGTCGACCCGTGCCCCCCTGAACCGATAGAGCTCGGAATTCCCGCGGTCGAGCACGTACACCGCGTCATCCGGCCCCTGGATCACCGCGACCGGCTCGTACAGCTCGATGCCTGCCAGAGCGGAAAGGGTGTCCACCGAAAGCAAGCGCCCCTCGACGGCCGGAGCCCGCTCCGCGCCGCAGCCCGCTGCAAGAAGGCAGACAGCAAGGAAACGTGTCGCGCTCCGCTCCATCGATCAGTCGTCGGGATCCAGCGCTAACCTGTCGAGGAGAGCCCTGGTCTCCTTGCTCCCAGGGAGCGACAGGTCGTGCCAGTCACGAACCCTGTCGTCACACGTCGGCGTCCGCAGCGCGCCAGGCGGCCGGGACGCGGCTTCGGCGATCGTCCTCGCCGTGCCGCCGCTCGGGCCCGCGGAAGCGCAACTCCTGCCAACGCTGCTGCTCGCGGCGCAACCTCTCCTGCTCGCGCTGCCATCGCTCCTGCTGGCGCCGCAGCTCCCGCTCGAGGTCGCGCAGCGCGCGCTCGAGCGTGCGCTCCACGCTGCGTCCGATCCGGTCGATCTCGCGCCCATCCGGCACGACGTTGCGGAGCTCGCGCTCGACCTGCGGCGCCAGCTCGCGCCACAGCAGGCCGGGCAACGACTCGAGCCCGCCGCGCGGCACCTCGATCGTGTTGTCCGCGATGCGCGGTTGCGACCGGCGCAAGTCCCACCACGGCTGCCACCAGGGCCACCAATCCTCGTCCGTCGCGATGCGGCGCATGATGGCGCCCCACGCCGCGGCCGGCGCCGTCCCGCCCGTCGCTCGCACCGCGATCGGGCGCGGGCGGTCGAAGCCGATCCAGACCGTCGCTACGCGCCGCGTGGTGTAGCCCACGAACCAGGCATCGGTCCAGTCGTCCGTCGTGCCGGTCTTTCCGGCCGCGGGACCGCGGTAGCCCGCGCCGCGCACGGCGCGCCCCGTGCCTTCGTCGACCACGCCGGTGAGCAGCCGGGTCATCTCCCGGGCGACATCGGGATCCATCACCTCGCGCCGCGCGACCTCCGGCTCCCACAGCACGCGGCCGTCCGCGTCCTCGACGCGCAGCACGAAGCGCGGCGCGACGGCGTGGCCATCGCCGGCGAACGCGGTGTACGCCGACGTCAGCTCGAGCGGCGTCGCCTCCGCGATCCCCAGCGCGAGCATCGGCGTGTGCCGCAGCTCGCCGCGGAACCCCGCGCGCCGCGCCAGCTCCGCCACCTCGTCCGGACCCACGGCCTCGGCCAGACGCACCGCCGGCACGTTGCGCGAGTGGACCAGCGCATCCCGGAGCGTGACATAGCCGGTGAAGCGGCCGTCGTAGTTCTTCGGTTCCCAGACCTCGCCGTCGGCCACGAGGCGGTACGGGGTGTCTTCGAGCCAGTCATACGGGCGGTAGCCGCGGGCGAGTGCCACGGCGTACACGAACGGCTTGAACGTGCTGCCCGTCTGCCGGCGGCCGAGCACGGCACGGTTGTAGGCCGAATGTCCGTAGTCACGCCCGCCGACCAGCGCGAGCACGTCGCCCGTGCGGGCGTCCATCACGACGGCCGCGCCCTGGAGGTACTGCGTCTCGGCCGACGACGGGTCGTGCCGCGCGAAACGGGGGCCGGCGAACCGGCCGAACGCGCCACTCTCGACGCGCCGGATCTGGCGCTCCAGCTCCTCCTCCGCAGCGCGCTGCGCCTCGAGGTCGATCGCGGTGGTGATGCGCAGCGGCTTCCGGTAGAGCCCATCGCCCAGCTTTTCCTCCAGCAGGCTGCGCACGACCTGCACGTAGTAAGGCGCGACGAGGCCTCGATGCCTCGCTGGCCGCGCTTCGGCCAGCCGCAGCGGCCGACCCTTCGCCTCCTCGGCCTCCTCCGCATCGATGCGGCCCTGCTCCGCCATCAGCGAGAGCACGAGGTCGCGCCGCGCACGCGCCTCGTCCGGCCGACGCCGCGGGTCGTAGTACGACGGCGCGCGCGGCAACGCCGCGAGCAGCGCGGCCTGCTCGAGCGACAGCGATTTCGCGCTCTTGCCGAAGTACTGCTGCGCCGCGGCCTCGATGCCGTACGCGCCGCCGCCGAAGTAGATGTGGTTGAGGTACAGCTCGAGGATCTCTTCTTTGGTGAAGCGCCTCTCGATCGCCCGCGCCACCCGGATCTCGAGCAGCTTGCGGCCCAGGGTGCGTTCGTGCGGGGGCAGCCGGTCCGCGAACACGTTACGCGCGAGCTGCATGGTGATGGTGCTGAACCCCTCACGGATCTCGCCCGCCCGCAGGTTGGCGACCGCGGCGGCCGGCACGCGCCGCCAGTCCACGCCACGATGCGAGTAGAAGCGCTTGTCCTCGACGGCGATGAACGCGGCGGGCACGTACGCCGGCAGGTCCTCCAGCGTCACGAGCCGGTGTCGCACGGGGCTCAGGTCGGCGAACGGCCGGCCGTTGCGGTCCAGCAGCACGGACGCGTTGCCGGGCTGGTAGGACGCGAGCCGCGAGACGTCCGGGCAGCCGCCGATGCCGCAGCGCTCCCAGAGGAGCACCGCCAGTGCGCCGGCGAGGATCAGCGCGATCCACACCGTGCGCGCACGGAGCACGTTCCGGAGGAAATCCAACGGGGATGGTCGCGAGAACCGATCCATTGTCGCTCCGTCTCGCCGTTCCCGAGCGAGCGCGCCAGACGAACGGCGCGACTTTCCAGAACCAGGAGCCGGCGCCCTGCCCTCCCGTACAGAGCCCGGCGAGAGCAGCGGGCCGTCCCTGACCTGGCGAGTCCCAGGGCTCCAGGACGGGCGCCGCGTGCATTCCCACGCAAGCCCGTACCGGGGCACGGCGGGCCCTTCCCGGACCCGTGAACGCCGCACTCCAGGAACGTGGTCTCGGCCCCTTTCCGGCTTCTACGCCCCTCCGGAGAGGGTGTTTCGCCGTGCACCGACGCCCCGACGGCGGGCAGCGGCCGTCTGACACCTCGGATGCTGCGTTCGGCGTGGAGGGTTGCTGGGTCGGCATCCGGCGCGACGTCGCCCGGATGCGTCGGGGCTGGAGGGAGACTTCAGCCCATCGGCGCGTGGCGCGGCCAGGGCTGCAGCATCTCGAGCTGACGCGCCACGCCCAGCAGCAGCGCCTCGCCGCCCGGCCGCGCGACGAGCTGCACGGACAGCGGCACGCCGGTGGAGTGGCGGCTTCCGGTGGGCACCGCAACAGCCGGCCAGCGGGCGTGGTTCCACGGCCCGGTGAACGGCGCGAAGCGCGCGTTCACCGCCACGTTGGCCAGCCAGCCGCGCTCGCTCCAGCGCTCGGCCCGCGGCGGCGGCGCCGCCAGCGTCGGCGTCACCAGCACGTCCAGCTCGCGGAAGAACTGCGCCATGAGCGAGCCGAACGCGTCCCGGTGCTCGGCGCGGAAGAGCCTCAGCCGTCGCGCGATGCGGCCCGCGCGGATGTGGGCGCGGGTACGCGGCTCGAGGACGTCCAGCGTGGCGCCGAGGGCGGGCCCGGCTTCGTCGAACTCCGTGGCGACGACGGCGAACCAGCCGGCGAACAACCGCAGCCCCAACCCCGCCGGGATCGGCGGATCGGCGCGCCGGACCTCGTGCCCTGCACGGGCGAGCAGCTCTGCGGTTTCCAGCGTCGCCGCCTCGTACTCGCGGTCCACGCCCACCAGCGGCGCCAGCGGCGACCGCACCGACACGCCGATGCGCAGCGGCCGCTCCGGCACGGCCACGTGCGCGAGCTCCGCACGCGCCGCCATCGCGGAGAGCGTCAACGCGGCGTCTTCGACCGTCGTCGCCAGCACGCCGTTCTCGACCAGGCCGCACCAGTCCGTCGGCCC
>NICF_comb_assmDRAFT_10001673_pt1 | contig 17323 bp, 17 predicted proteins | sample NewIslPassag4_SG_FD_11279 | JGI IMG/M metagenome (IMG submission 11279) | reverse complement strand
TTAATCAGATATGGTGGAATGAAATAACTAACGGGGAAAAGATAGTTGACAAAGACCTTACGAGTCAGTGTATGGGAAAAGATTCTTGTTATCATAGGTTTTCTGTTGACATTCGGTGCTTATATTCCTCTGTGGTATTTAATTAGACATCCGGATCAAGCTGGTTCACTTAGAGCAGCTCAGTCTCCATTTCTCATTATAGGCATTGTGTACCTTATAACAAGCATTATTGTATTGGCTAGGTTTCAGTGCTACAAACAGAACCTGCGATTCATGTATCCTCTCGTTATATTTCTTGCATGGATTTGCCTATCTGTAATTTGGTCGCCTGATAAAGGCTTAACAGCATGGCGATCTTTGGCTCTGGTAGGAGCTATGTTGTTTGGTTTTTACCTGGCCAGTACTTTTAGTTTAGATGATCAGCTGGATCTAATTTACTGGGCTATACTAATAGCCTTACTATCAAGCATCGTACTGTGTATCATTTGGCCTAACTATGGAGTCATGACTGGGTTTCATGAGGGAAGGTGGAGGGGAGTATTCACGCACAAGAATGTCCTTGGGAGAATTGCAGTTTTATTTGTATTGGTAGTTACACTGCATAAAGATTTTTCTAGAGATAAGATTCTGTCAAAGATTTTGAGAGTGTTACTATTCAGTATGGGGATAATGCTAACATTTTTATCAGGTTCTGCTGGCGCCGTGGTTTCTTTATCCATATTATTATCATTCATTGTTTTATTAGTAATAGTGATTAAGAAAAAGGTCTTGTATGTACCCCTTTGGGCTAGTATGTTGTGTCTAGGACTTGGATCTGCAACTTTGGCTATAGGCAACGTTAGTGTAGTTTTTGCGGCTTTAGGACGTTCATCTAACTTAACAGGAAGAATCCCTTTGTGGGAGTCCCTTTTACCGCTAATAAAACAAAAATTATTCTTAGGTTTCGGCTATGGTGCATTTTGGAGAGGATTTGACGGACCTTCTGCCTTAGTGTGGAAGGCTATTGGTTGGCATCCTATTCATGCCCACAACGGTTTTCTGGATATATTACTCGATAGTGGGGTGGTAGGTTTTTCTATTTTTACCTTCGGATATCTTCTTTTATTTGTTAAAGCAATAAAGCGTACGCGATATGCTTTATATTTATTCGAAGTGTGGCCTCTAGTATATCTAGTATTTTTATTGATATATGATCTTACTGAGTCTACACTAATTTGGTATTTCCCTTTCTTTTGGATAATATATGCGTCTATGTTTGTAAATCTTGCTAAGTATAGTGATGATTGTAAAATGCCCGTAAAAACATAGTACTACCGTATAATCGAGCTTTTATAGATTTTCGGGAGCCGCTGTTATGTCTTCTGGCTACGCTACTAGGTTTCAAACTGAAGAGGCTGTTAAGGAATACGAACAAGTTGAGTATTCGCCCAATAGCTATTCTGCAAAAATATGGTCTTTACAAAAGCCTATAGTACTAAGGTTGATCGAGGATTTTGCCTCTACTAGGAAAGAGTCAAGATTGCTAGATTTTGCTTGTGGTACCGGAAGAATCCTATCTGCAGTTGAGCCGCTGGTAAGTGAGAGTGTAGGACTGGATATATCGCCCTCGATGATTAAGATAGCTGCTTCCAAGTGTAAAAGATCAGAGCTTATAGTTGGAGATATCCTACAAAATCCAGATTTGGTGGACGACCAATTTGATATCATTACCTGCTTTCGATTCCTTCTCAACGCTGAATCTCAAACAAGGATCGATGTCCTTAGGGTTTTGCGATCAAAACTTGTCTCGCGCAATGGTATTCTAGTTGCCAATGTACATGGTAATTCTTGGTCTGCTAGACATCTGGCGCTACTCTACAGGAAGTGGGTGAAAGGAGAAATTCATAACGAGATGTCTCCTCCTGAAATCACTAGAATGTTCCATGCAGCTGGTTTCAAGATAGTTAGGTACTATGGGTTTGGAATAATACCTCCGACTTTATATCGAACCCCGCTTGCTCCAATGGCTTTCAAGGTGGATTCGATAGCGAGAGACATAAATATACTTAGGTCTATATCGGTAGATCTGCTATATGTCTGTGTTCCTGCATAACCTACTAGAGCATATCATCCAGGAGGTATATCTCTGTGGACGCTAGATCATCCTCCTGGAGGTATCTATTGCACCCACAAATTAGGCTTCTTCCTGTGTATATCCCCATGGGTCTTTACCCGTTTCTCTCTTCCGATATTTATCCTGACGGTGATACAGTCATCAAAATTGGTAAATCATCTCTCTGTATCGATGGTCATGCTCATAATGATGTCTTAAGGTCTGCAGTGATCCTGAATCCGAATAGATCTGATTGGGATTATGTTCGTAGGCGGGGATTCAAATTTATTAGAACCTATGGGGTGTTCCCAAATATTAGAGATGCCAGATGGTATATCCCTCTCGATAATCCCCTAGTCACTTTCAGGGCATGGGATATATACAAGCCCTTTGCTCTGAAAGGCAAGGTCTATAAGTGGGTATGCAGGTCTTTATCTCTCGCAAAATTGTCTAAGCACTTTGGTGACACTCTGCTTATAGCTCAGGACGAAGTACCAATCTTGACCGAGATAGCTTCTAAATATGTGGAAATCGATCCTGCCAAACACTTTATCACACTATCGTCTGGTACACCTGGGCCATCCAGGAAAGTAACGGCATGCCTGACAGATGGAGCTGGATACCCGATAGCTTTTGTTAAGCTTGGCGACACGGGTAGAGCCATAGCTTCGTTGCAACACGAGTTCGATATGATGAATTATGTTGGTTGTCGAGGATATGAGTCTTTTGAGATACCCTTTGTTCTGGGATATGAAGCGGGTGAAGCATTTACTTACATAATAACCAGGCCTATTGGTAACCTCAGGCCATCTGGCTATACCCTCTTACCTTTACACATAAACTTCCTGAAGGAGACTTATGAATCTTCCGCTGGCCAATATTTAGTGGATGATCTTGTGTACGAGCTTGCGTCCAGACACGATGATATCAGAGACTCATTGCCTCAAGAATTTAATGCCGCTTTAGCTGAATCTATCGTGTACATCGAAGACGCGATTCTCCAGAAAGGTATACATACCCAGCTGTCCCATGGGGATTTTGCTCCGTGGAACGTATACCTCACTCCAAAGCGATTAGTTCTTCTTGATTGGGAAAGCGGAAAGATTTCTCAGTTTCCACTTGCTGACGCATTTCACTTTGTCATGCAAGTAGACTTATTAGTAAAAAATATGTCTGGAGAATCTAGTGCTGCTCGGAGCCTTGCTGAGGGGCAACGTGTGGCTAAGCTGATTGGCGCCGATCTTTCTTACAGACAGATAGTAGGACTTTATATGGCATATCTTGTAGACGTAATTTTGAGGTGGTTTGAAGACAGATCAGGGCAAGATAGCTATCCCCTGGATGCCCTACAACGAGGTCGATTGCAAGCTTTGCTTGCAGCTTCTCATGTTTACAATAATGCTCGATCAGGGATTACAAGATAATGCGCATCTTGATAGTACATAATTACTATAAGCAACCTGGTGGAGAAGATCAGGTATTTAGATCTGAAGTTGAGCTGCTACGAAGTAAGGGGCATGATGTCTTTACTCTAGAGGCAACTAACGATGAGATCCCAGATGAGCCCTCCATAAAGGATTCTTTGACCATAGCACGTGACACAGTTTGGTCATCTAAGGGATATAGATTAGTATACGAAGCCGTAACTAGGAACAGCATCGATATAGTGCACTTTCATAATACATTCACTAGAGTCTCTCCAGCAGCTTACTGGGCAGCTAAGAAAGCCGGTGCTCGAGTGGTTCAAACATTACATAACTACAGATTATTCTGCCTAAATGCGCAGTTCTATAGGGATAATAGGGTTTGCGAAGACTGCCTGCGCAGACCGGTACCTTGGCCTGGAGTATTACATAAGTGTTACAGGCAGAGTAGACTGGGAAGTACGACTGTAGCGGTAATGCTTACCCTTCATAGAAGTTTGCGCACCTTTTCTACCTACGTGGATGCCTATATAGCCCTTACCGAATTCGCACGGTTAAAGGTGATCGAGGGCGGATTATCGCCCCAAAAGGTGTATGTAAAACCCAACTTCTTGCTAGATGACCCGGGTAAGGGCTCACATCTAGGTGGATATGCTCTGTTTGTAGGTAGATTATCCGAGGAGAAGGGAGTATCGGTCTTGTTAGAAGCATGGCATCTTCTTGACCTTAACTTACCGTTAAGAATTGTTGGTGATGGCCCGTTGATCGAGAAAGTTGCAACTGCAGCTCAGCATGATAGACGCATTGAGTACTTGGGCAGATTGCCCCGGGATGAAATAAGGCATCAAATGCGAGAGGCGACCCTATTGATTGTCCCTTCTGTATGGTACGAAGCTTTCCCAATGGTAATCGTGGAGGCCTATGCCTGCGGATTGCCAGTAGTAGGTAGTAAGATTGGCAGTCTTGATTCTCTAATTGAAGACGACATTCAGGGCATAAAATATCCCCCCGGGGACCCTGAGTCCTTAGCAGAGAGTATAAATTATTTATTATCTCGTCCTAACAAACTGGCAGAGATGAGCGTCAATGCAAGGAGAACTTACGAAGATAATTATAATGCCGATGCTAACTATAATTCTCTGATGCATATCTATAGTGAAGTTTTATCGAAATAAAGCTTCATCATGTGCTTGGGCACTATTCTTGATAAGTAAAATATATTGGCTTCTATGAGTTGTTAGGAGGTTGACGCTTGAGCAAGATATTAGTAACCGGAGCTGGAGGCTTTATAGGTCACCATCTAGTCAAAAGCCTCAAGGAGCAAGGCCACTGGGTTAGGGGAGTAGATATAAAGTATCCAGAATATGAACCATCGCCTGCAGATGAGTTCTTAATCCTGGATCTAAGACGTTGGGAAAACTGCCTTACGGCTACCAAGGATGTAGAATATGTCTACAACTTGTCTGCGGATATGGGGGGAATGGGTTTTATCTCCTCCAACCACGCAAGGATTCTCCATAACAACATCCTGATTAGCACCCACATGATAGAGGCTTCTAGGGTAAATGGAGTTGATAGATATCTCTTCACATCCTCTGCTTGTGTTTATCCTGAGTATAGGCAGCAAGAAGCTAATATCGCTCCTTTGAAAGAGGAGGATGCCTATCCTGCAGATCCTCAAGATGCTTATGGTTGGGAAAAGTTGGTATCGGAGCGTTTGTGCATACACTATCACGACGAGTACGGCTTTAACACAAGGATAGTGCGATTCCATAACATATATGGACCTCTAGGGACATGGGATGGTGGCCGAGAGAAAGCCCCCGCAGCAATATGCAGAAAGGTCGCTATAGCTAAGCTTACTGGTAACCCTGAGGTCGAGATATGGGGGGATGGTGAACAGACCAGGAGCTTTTGCTATATAGACGATTGTATATTAGGTATGCAAAAGATAATGATGAGTGATTATCATCTACCCCTCAATTTAGGCACAGATAGGTTAGTGACTATCAATCAGCTTGTGGACATAGTAGCCGATATAGCTGGAATAAAGGTGATCAAGAAGCACGTGCCTGGTCCTCAGGGGGTAAGAGGTAGAAACTCTGACAATACCCGTATAAGGCAAGTTCTAGGCTGGGAGCCTCAGATATCTCTGGAAGAGGGGCTAAGGCGTACCTATGAGTGGATTGAGGATCAAGTCAGGCAGAAGCTTGCTAGAGAAAGTAGCAAATTATCTGTGAGTTCTTAGGATTTGCAAGTTGAGAAACCTTCCGACTTGTAAAGGACGTCTTAACATATTAGGGGTAGGTATAAGTTCTATAGATATGAAAGGAGCCTTATCCAGGATAGATACCTGGATAAGGCTCCGAGACAGGCAGTATGTGTGTGTTACTGGTGTACATGGCGTTATGGAAAGCCAAATCAATCCCAGGTTAAAAAAAATACATAACCATGCTGGGCTAGTTACTCCAGATGGCATGCCGCTAGTGTGGCTAAATAAACTTGCGGGTAACAAATGGGTAACTAGAGTATACGGTCCAGATCTTATGCTTGCCGTTTTTTCTCAAGGAATAGAAAGGGGCTACAAGCACTTTCTATACGGGGGAGGCCCGGGTGTTGCAGAAAAGCTAGCGAAGTCCCTTCAGGAGAAGTTCCCCGGAGCCCAAATAGTGGGGTGCTACACTCCTCCTTTTGGCCCTTTGTCTGAAGATGAAGACCAAAAGATAGTTGAGACTATAAATTCAGCCAACCCCGATATAGTTTGGGTTGGCTTAAGCACTCCTAAACAAGAGATGTGGATGTACGACCACCGCGATAAACTCGATGCTCCTGTTCTGATAGGTGTTGGGGCTGCTTTCGACTTTCATGCTGGTCTGAAGGCACAAGCGCCAGAATGGATGAGGCAGGCGGGGCTGGAGTGGCTGTTCAGGCTTGTCACCGAGCCTAGAAGGCTGTGGAAGCGGTATCTAAGAAATAACCCACTTTTTATCTGGAGCATATCTCTTCAGATTCTAGGACTTAGGAAGTATCCGTGTGAATGGTAAGAGCGTGCTTACCATATCCCTGGAAGATATTTCCGTTCTCTTAGATGCTTTCCTCCCTGATTACGATTTCTATGTTCGTAATCCATGTAAGGTAGCTATTGACCTTATAGGCTCATACCTTGTAAGTACAGACCACGAAGGAGTCACGGCAATAAGGATAGTAGAGGTAGAAGCGTATGGGGGAGAGGACGATCCCGCATCCCATGCCTTCAGGGGATTGACTAAGAGAAATGCGCCTATGTGGGATAGTCCAGGGAGATCCTATGTCTACTTTACTTATGGTATGCATTACTGCTTCAACGTAGTAACGTCTCCGAAAGGTGTTGCTGGGGCGGTACTGGTTAGGGCTGGTCAGCCGATTCAAGGCGTTGACATAATGATGCGAAGGCGTGGCAGAAGCTTCTTAGGAGATCTCTGTAGTGGCCCTGCTAAGCTTTGTCAAGCTATGGGGATAGACTCGACCTTAAACAATGTTATCTTGGATACTCCAAGGCTTTGTATACTTATACCTCGAAACAGGAAACAAATAGAGATAGAGCGTAGTGCGAGGATTGGTATACGTAATGGCCTGAATTTGCCCTGGAGATTTTACGAGAAGGATTCGGTGTGGATATCTGCTAAAACTTTAAATCCAGCATAGTTCTCTATTGTCCACAAGGCTTATTTATATTATCCCTATTCCTCACCTTGCCTGTTACCTTTATAGGTAGTACCCTTTATCTGGCTACAGAACTTTTTACTCAGCTGTTAGGGGACTTTAGGTGTCTAACATCCGCAGAACTGACAGAATAAGAAGCTTTGCAGGTCCGCTTAGAAATATAGCAAAGCGTGGTGAAACTGCGTCTCCACCTATAGGCTTTGATTTACGTGAGAAAAGGAGGGAGATCAAATACAAGGGTTTGCGGTGGATAGATATCCATAGGCCTACCTTAGAAGACATTACTTACCTTGAGCAAGAGTTTGGCTTTCATCCTTTGGCATTGGATGATGTAATGAGTAAAATTCAAAGGCCAAAACTGGATGACTACACGACCTATATCTTCTTGGTGTTGCATTTCCCCATATATGACCCCTCGGAGAGAGTAGCAGTACCTAGTGAAGTTGATTTCTTTATGGGTAAAGACTATGTGGTTTCGGTGCACGATGGTCAGTTGAAGCCGCTTTTGTCGATGTGGGCCAGGGCAGAGGAGGACGAAGAAAGCAGGGAACACTATATGTCTCAAGGTGCAGAGATGCTACTCTACCACATCATAGACAGGCTCACCAACTACTTATTCCCAATGATGACTCGAATAGATCAAAAACTAGACCTGCTTGACGAAAGGATATTCCGGGGCGACCCTAGAAGGGCAGTGCGCGATCTTGCAGACTACAGGCATGATATCATCAGCATTAGGAGGATCATTCGTCCCGATATGTTGGTGATATCTCAACTGGAAAACGGGCGAGCTGCTGTTCTGGCAGAGAGTATGCAGCCTTACTGGGGTGATGTACTCGATCATTTTCAAAAAGTATGGGACATGCTGGGGGAGTTTAGGGAGTTAGTAGAGACATTTGATGATACGTTTAATACCCTGTATAGCTATAGGACGAATGAAACACTTCGTATATTGACGATCATAAGCGTCCTGCTGTTGCCGCTTACTCTCATATCCGGTATCTGGGGTATGAACATACCACTGCCTTTTCAACCCGAGTTTGGAGATAACCCATATTCATTCCTGGCTATAGTGATTTTAATGATAATTACTGTTTTAGCTCTGATCTTGGCCTTTAGACGAAAAGGGTTGTGGTAATATTAGTACCTTACTTCCCACCCATGGACTTTTGTTGTTTTCACCTTTTCTAATAATCTTTCGATGGCGATTAGCCATAAGCGTCTTGCTGCTGTAACTAATATTCCACCGAACAGAATAATCTTTCTGTTTGTGGGCATTGGATCCCAGAAGTACTCTTTTTCTATCCTGTAACTCTCTTTCCAGTCCCAGCGCTTGGGCATTTCTACTTTTAGAGTGCCTAAGTTTCTCCTGGCTATTACTATTGAGTCGTTTTCTAAGGGGTTCGGTAACTTCTTAGGGTATTGCACCCATATATGATCAAGTGAACCCTCTATGCTATACGGTATACCTTTGGCCTTTAATATACTGGCTAACACCAGCATTCGCCCTTGACAGTCGCCTTTTCCAAGCCTCAATACCTCTTCGGTAGTAGGGAAGTACCAAGGGACGCCATATAGTTCCCAAGGAACGGCATACTTCACATATTCGGTATTTACCTTTTTTTCTATAAAAGTGGGATCATTGGGAAGATCTTTAGCAATAGATGCCACAGCTTGCGTGTCTATATCAGGATTCATGGCGTTAGGTATAGATTTCACTAACATCATTGGATTTGGGTATAGTACCAGCAGCACCCACAGGAAGTAAGCGAAGAAAGCAATAAACCTTCGATGAATGTAAGATATAACAGGTATCATAGTATAGTTCCTAATTATCCATGTTTACCGAATTATAAACCTACTTATAGAAACTTCAATATGGTCGAGCGCCTTAGTCTTTAGTTTACATATCCCAAGAGATAGAAATAAAAATTGCCACAAACACAGAAGAAAACAAAAGGGAGAAAAACAACATGCAAAAAAGCCAAACACAGGACATGCGCTGGGACCTGGAAAGTATATTCCCTTCCCTAAACTCAACACAGTATGAAGACACATTAAAAGTGGTCAAAACACATATAGATAGCCTAAGACAAACACTAGAAGACATAGAGAAGATAGATTCTCAAGAGGAACAGGTACAGGTCCTAGATAAGATAATCGAAACCTACAATACACTTGGTGACAACTACCATAAGCTCTACTCGTACGTGTACTGCAACGTAACAGCAGACTCACGTAACATAGAAGCACAAAAGAAGCTAAGTGAGCTGGATAGGTATGGCGCCCAAATACAACAAATCAACTCAAGGATCACCGCATGGATAGGTAAACTTAATCTAGAAGAAGTCATTCAGCATTCAGAGATAGCAAAAAACCACGAATTCTATCTTAGGGAAAGCCAGATTCGCGCCAAACATCTAATGCATCCAGAACAAGAAGATTTATACTCGGATCTTGCCCTAACTGGATCCACTGCATGGGAAAAACTGTACAGCAACCTCACATCCCAGATCACTGCTACCGTATCTCTCCCAGAAGGTGAAAAAGAGTTACCTATAAGCGCAGTTAGAAATCTAGCACTACACAGCGATAGAAAAGTAAGGGAAAACGCTTATAAAGCGGAAATCTCAGCTTGGGAGCGATGGGCACTACCTATAGCATCTGCCCTAAATAGCATCAAAGGAGAAAGCATAACAATTTCACAGAGAAGAGGGTGGAGCTCTCCACTAGAGCAGGCATTGTTCAGGAATAGAATAGACTTTGAAACACTCAATGCTATGATGGAAGCTGCCCAAGAATCATTCCCAAGCTTCAGAGAATACTTGCAGACAAAAGCCAGCATCATTGGAGTCAACAAATTAGCCTGGTATGACATATTTGCTCCAGTAGGAAGATCAAGCCGCAGCTGGACACCACAAGACGCAAAAGAATTCATAGTTGAGCAATTTCACAAGTTCTCACAGAAGCTAGGAGAATTCGCACAGAGAGCTTTTGATAGCAGGTGGATAGATCTAGAACCAAGAGTAGGCAAGGTGGGAGGGGCATATTGTATCTCTATACAGGGGGAAGAATCGAGAATTCTTGCAAACTACGAATCATCTTTTGATAGCGTAAGTACTCTAGCCCATGAGCTTGGACACGCATATCATAACCTCAATAAAAGCCATAGAACTTACTTACAAAAGTCAACACCAATGACATTAGCTGAAACCGCTAGTACATTTTGTGAGACAATAATACAGAAAGCTGCACTGGAGAATTCTGATAAAGAAGAGCAAATACTCATTCTTGAGGGAGCACTACAAAATAGCTGCCAGATAGTTGTAGATATAACATCTAGATTTATCTTTGAGAAAGAGGTCATAGATAGGAGGAAAGATACAGAGCTATCGATAGAAGATTTGAAGATCATCATGACTGAGGCTCAAAAAGCTACGTATGGGGACGCACTAGATATTGATAAACTTCATCCTTACATGTGGGCAGCTAAACCCCATTACTACGGATCGGATTTCTACAACTTCCCGTATATGTTTGGCCTACTGTTTGGTCTAGGTCTATATGCAGCTTATGAGGAGTCTCCAGAAAAGTTCAAAGCTAAGTACGACTGAGCTTTTATCATCAACAGGTATGTTTAGTGCCGCAGACCTGGCATTAAAGTTCGGCATAAATATAAGAGATAAAAGCTTCTGGAGATCAAGCTTGGAAGTTATCAAGCAAGATATAGCCAGGTTCAATGATTTAGTAACCTAGTTATACAAGGTAATGAAGTGAACTATATTTCTAAGCTGGCAAAGTTAATATATCCACACAAACGATTCTTCATTATAAGTGTCATATCCACTATCGCTGCCAACATAGCGTCCCTGTTTGGGCCATACATTATAAGACTGTCTATAGACTATGTGCAGAGTAGTAGATCACTTAGGATGATTGGGTTGTATGCCTTGCTACTACTGTTAGCAGCGGCAGTTGAAGGCTATTTTAGATTCAGTACGAGATATTTCGGCGGCAGAGTTGCTAGAGAGATAGAGTACGAGATCAGAAATAAGCTATTCAGACATCTGCAGTTCCAAGATAGACAGTTCTTCCAGTCCTGGCACACTGGTGACCTTATGGCAAGGGCCACTAATGACCTGAATGCTGTCCAGAGATCGGTATCACCAGGCATAACGAACCTTTTCAATACTTTAGCGGCATTCGTGAGTGTAGTGTCAGTCATGCTTAGCATAAGCATAGTGTTGACGCTTTACTCTGTATTCATACTACCCTTGATGAGTATTATCTTCATAGTTTCAAGTAGAGTTATAGAGAAAAGGTTTGAGTCCGTTCAGTCCAGCTTCGGGGATATGTCTACTAAGGTGCAGGAGAACGCCTCCGGCGTAAGAGTGATTAAAGCTTATGCGCAGGAGGATAATGAAATCAAAGACTTTGAGCGGATAAACAGACAATATCTGGATGCTAGTGTCTCATTCATCAAGATCCAGTCTCTTCTATGGCCATCCATGTACGTAGTAGCAGGCATAGCTACAGTAATACTGCTCTTCATAGGTGGCAGACAAGTAATTCAAGGACGTATATCAATAGGTGAACTCACTCAATTCTTGCTCTATATTGGCTCACTACGCTGGCCCATGATCTCTATAGGATGGGTAGTCAACCTGATACAACAAGGTGCGGCCTCAATGAACAGAATAGAGCAGATAATCTCCAAGCTACCGTCCATAAGAGACGAAGAAGCTGGCCTAAGAGAAATATCTAGTATAGGGGGAGAGATCGAATTTAGAAACGTTTCGTTAACTATTGGATCTCACAAGATCTTGAAAAACATAAATCTCAAAGTTCCTGCAGGTAGTACGCTAGGTATCATTGGACCTACGGGATCAGGAAAAAGTATGCTAGTAAGCCTAATACCGAGGTTGTGGGATCCAACAGAGGGGGAAATCCTGATAGATGGAATTAACATAACACAAATACCTCTCAAGGTTCTCAGAAAGAACATAGGGTTCGTTACTCAGGACACTTTTCTGTTCTCAGATACATTGAAAGAAAACATAACATTCGGAACAAATAATAAAGATGAATCACTAGTCCGTTGGGCAGCTGAGGTCAGCCAGCTAAGTAAGGATGTAGAACAGTTCCCCAAGGGCTATGAGACAATAGTAGGGGAAAGAGGAGTGACTCTTTCCGGCGGTCAAAAACAAAGGACAACTATAGCACGTGCCATAGCAAGAGATCCTAAGATATTGATACTAGATGATGCGCTGTCCAGCGTAGATACGAACACAGAGAGTGAAATACTAAAGAGGCTAAAGACAGTCATGCAACAAAGGACGAGTATAATCGTTGCCCANAGAATATCAGCAATACAGAATGCTGATCAGATAATCGTGCTATCAGATGGGGAGATAGTCGAGCAAGGAAAACATTCAGAGCTANTGGAGTTAGATGGGCTATATGCNTCAATATANAGGAGACAGCTAATAGCGGAAGAGCTAGGGGTAGATGAAGCAGACTCATCAGTCGAAAACACATAAAGACAAATTGCCAGCANAACAATACTATGATCAGAGAGGGGATGTAGGACTAACAGTATCTCTGCTAATTATACTAATAGTGGCGCTTATTACTGTAATCCTNCAGATAACCGGCATAGTGAAGTTGATGTAAACAAGAAAAAAGCAATGGACGAGAAAAAGCCTTCTTTAATACTTGTATACCCGTCAGGATCATACAGAGTTCTACCGTATTTGAAAGCTGCCAAATCACTTGATGTGAAGGTACTACAGGTTATCGATAATATACCTCCTGCTCTTAATAGACAAATGCCGGATGACGTAGTATCAGTAGACTTCGGAAGAGTCGAAGATGCTGCAGACTTGGTAGTAAAAGCGTTTGCAGGAAAAAGACCATCTGCAGTAATAGGGATAGATGACAGCTCCGTTATATTAGCATCAGTTATAGCGCAGAAGATGGGACTCCCTGGGAATACCCCCCAGAGCGTTGGTATTTCAAGAGACAAGTCCAAGTTAAGAGAGTCACTAACTAAGGCAGGACTATCAAATATACGCTTCTATTCATCGAGACTAGATGCGGATGAACACACTTTAGCCACAAGATCATTTTATCCGTGCGTAATAAAACCTGTAAGTCTCGCAGCTAGCCGTGGGGTCATTAAAGCTAATAACCCTACAGAGTTCATAGAGGCTTTCTCCAGGATAAGGAACATGCTTCTAGAAGATGGATCGGATCCATCCACACAGATACTGGTAGAAGAGTACGTACCTGGATTTGAAATAGCAGTTGATGGATTACTAACAAATGGAGAACTAACACTTATAGCTATATTTGATAAACCAGATCCAATGGAAGGGCCCTTCTTTGAAGAGACTATATATGTGACCCCATCTAGACTTGCACCAAGAGTACAAGACAGAGTAGTAAACCTTATCCAGCTAGCTAGCAAGGCAATAGGTTTGAAGCATGGCCCCATACATGCGGAATTACGTGTGAACGATGACAGCATCCATCTAATAGAGATAGCGGCTAGAGCCATTGGAGGTAAGTGCTCTACCATATTGGAGTACAAGCTAGGAATGTCACTTGAGGAACTTATAATACGGCACAGCCTAGGTAACACGGCTAGTATAAATTGGCCCACGATCAAAGATAACAATATAGCTACAGGCGTGATGATGATCCCCATTCCGCGTAGCGGCATACTAAACAAAGTAAGCGGGATGGAAGAAGCCCTCTCGATCGAGGGTATTGAGAACATAGATATAAGTATACCCCTCAAATCCCGTGTAACGCCACTCCCCGAAGGGGCAACCTATCTAGGATTCATATTCGCAAAGGGCTCAACTCCAGAGGTGGTGGAGTACTCCTTGAGGAGAGCGCATTCACTTTTGAAGATAGAGATCACTCCCGAAATTCCGATTATTAATCGCCACTTCCATCTCAAGAACGAAGAAGGATTGACTTCAAACATGCACTAACAACACACGTTATTGTTTAGGGGTTCGGCACAGCAATACCAAGGCTCCGTAAGACCTGGTGCTTCTCTAGAATTCCTAACGGGAGCATCAGGTATCGGTAATCCTGCCTTTGCGTAGGCTACAGCTTTCACTCGATCAAATATCTCATAATTAGTCTTATTTTGGGATACCATCTCCTGAACCAGCACCGATATCTCACGGTAGAGTTCGTCCATTCTCGTATCAGGGTGGTACCATACGTAAGTAAACGATTCCTCATCCAGGGTACCCAATACTCCCATCTCTTCCAGCTTGGGAATCACAAGAGAGCCAGGAGGAACCAATAGCCTTATGGAGTAGTGCACAGGGGAAACATTAGGAATAAGATCGTGATCTTCCACAAAGTGGAGCAGTTCAATAAAGCTGTCCAATGTCTCCCAAGGAGTGAATGGTAATAAGGAAGGGTTCATCTCTATATCATTCTGCCTGAGAATAGACAATGCCTCTTCAACATCCTGTCGAGTATGACCTTTTTCTAGATTTCTAAGTACATCCTCGTTGACGGATTCCACAGCTGAGACCACAAAAATACATCCCAGCTCACGCAATTCCGTAAATAAATCTCTCTTCTCGATTATGTGCTCGATCTTAATAGTCGCATCAAAGGTGAGAAATGGAAACTCCTCATGTACAGCTCTCAAAATCTTTAGAACATGCCCAGGACCATTAAGAAAATCAGGATCTCCAAAGGTAATATGTGTAGCCCCTGCATTAACCTGCTGTCTTATATCCTCTACTACTACGTCTTTAGGAACAACGAAGAATCTTCCCCCATACACCGGAGGAATAGGACAGTGAGTACATGTATGGAGGCAGCCACGAGTAGCTTCAACATACCCAGCCTTTCTAAGTCGACCTTCATGCCTAAGAGCAGCATACATTTCTATAGGAGGTAAACTTTCTCTGTGAGGCACCATAAAATTCAGCTTGGTTAATATAGGACTTGGTGGACCAGAGGTGAAAATTCCCGATCTATCATGCTGAGTGGAATCTTGTGCCTCAAGCCTCAAGGCCAGATCCACAAGCGCCTGCTCGTATTCACCAGCTAAGACGGAATCCGCAACGCTAGATAAGAGATATTTGGCGTTAAGGTAGGCATAAAGACCATAGAAACATATATGAGCATTAGGATTGATACTCCGTATCTCCCTGGCTACTGGGACGGCAAGCCTCATGGCAGTATGCATAGGAGCAGATATCGCGACGAGCTTGGCATTAGATACTCTAGAAAGATCCAAGTTCTCAATACTAAGGTCAATGGCTACGGGGGAAAACCCAGCCCGCTTTAGGAAGGCAGCAGGAGATGCTAGGGATAGAGGTTGGTGCCCAAGCTCGTATACAGCTAAGAGGACTATATCTCCAGCGGCCCTCACTTCCTTGGAGCTGCTCCTCCCTTAGCTCCGCCCTTGGGGGACGATGCCCCCACTGGTATCCATCCTTCAGGCATCTGAGCGTTCTCGCCGAAGAAGAACTCTTCCATCTGTTCCCTAAGGAACGCCCTAGCCTCGGGGTCAGCCATATTCAAACCATAGTGGTTGATTATAAGTTTTGCCTGCTCCTCCCAAAGTTGGTAGGCTTGAGCAGATACGTTTTCATAGATGCGCTGACCAAGCTCACCAGGAAATGGGGGCTCATCTAGACCTGGAAGCTCTTTGCCAAGTTTTACACAGAAGACTGTTCTAGGCATGTTATAGAAAACCTCCAAACACCGTCATACAAGTATATCTGCTATAGGTAAGTTATAGGAATACTTAGGTGGAATCAAAGAGCAAAATAAACATTGCAATACTATGTTCCATATGTAAGTTCGCCACTTACCCTCTGTACAAGTTATTATCAAATAGCCTATTCAATCCCGTAGTGATAGCTATACACACTAAGCAACTTCCTAGAAGAGATAAGAAATTATCTCTTATTGACATAAATTATGCAGACTTACTGAGGCTTATAGACAAGGACAGAGTAAGAATCATTAATGAAAAAAAGCAGCTTTACCAAATAGAGCAGGAGCTTGCAGCCTCCAAACCAGATATAGGTGTATTACTCTGCTTCCCGTACAGGGTAGAAAAGAATATTATCTCGATACCGAACAAGGGTTTTATTAATCTACATCCATCTCTGCTACCTGCCAATAGGGGACCAGACCCCATCTTTTGGACCCTATACTATGGTGATAGAGAAACTGGTGTCACCGTGCATAAGGTAACAGAGGAACTAGACGAAGGGCCTATAATCTTACAGCAAAAGGTAAATATACCAGTAGGTACAAGTTATTTGGAGCTTGAAGACTTATGTGCTAGAATCGGAGCTGATCTGCTAGAGGCAGCTATAGCAAATATTGATACCCTAATACCAATGGAGCAAAACGAAGAGCTAGCTACTTATAATCCCTTCCCAAAGTCAGAGAATTTGGTTGTGAGTCCTGACTGGACAGCAGAGAGAGCATTTAGATTCCTTAGGGGCATAGAGGGTGTTTGGCTTCCTAGCATATCAGGCGTTTTCGGCAGTATTCCTGTTTTGAAGGCACTGGAATACACACAAGAGCCTATGGGAGAAGAAATAAGATCAGAAGATAGTACTGTCTTGGTAAGATTTCGAGATGGCGCGGTCAGAATCATCCCAGCTAATCAATAACTTGTCAACACGAACATTACTTCGCAGAAGACACGTTCTGCGAAGTAATGTTGTAGAGCCGTGACTATTGCTCAGACGCTAATTTGAGAATTTGAGAGCATTGTAAGTACTTTTGTGGGGTTATTCTCAATTCACAAATAATCTAGTGGGATATGTCAAATAGCGATATAAAGCTGCCAGCTTTCGGCTTCGACAGTAGGATCAATATTTGACTTGATTATATAAAAATACAAAAAGCCCTCAGCCTACATGGTAGGCTGAGGGCTAGACAAACACAATTACGCAGGTCTTGTCCCCAAACCACCCTCATACTCAGGTACAGTAGCAGGGTGTCTCGCGGTAGTTATGATCCAATCAACTATTACAGCCACCAGAGAACCCACGGCTATAGGAATTATGTGCAGATCACCAAACGCCGGACCATGAGGATA
>NICF_comb_assmDRAFT_10001669_pt1 | contig 17346 bp, 13 predicted proteins | sample NewIslPassag4_SG_FD_11279 | JGI IMG/M metagenome (IMG submission 11279) | reverse complement strand
TTTTCGGATGAAGAAAGGTGTGGCGATTTATGGCGGTTTCAGGGGAACCGGACCCAATCCGGATGAGCGCGATATCGAAAATTATCGCACCATCCGAGCGGTGATCTGGACAAAAACAATAACCTGACAGGTGGCAACGCTTACCACGTGTTCTATCATCCTGCCGGCTTGGATCTGGATGAAACCGCCATCCTGGACGGCGTGACGATTACCGGCGGAAATGCAACCGGCGGTGGGACTCATGATTATGGAGGCGGGATGTATAACGAAAATAGCAGCCCGACTTTGACGTATGTAACGATCACCGGAAATTATGGCGGCGGGATGTATAACAAAAATAGCGGCCCGACTTTGACGTATGTAACGATCACTGGCAATGAAGGCAGCGGGATGCATAACACTGACAACAGCAACCCAACTCTGATAAATGTGGTAATAACAGAAAATTTTGGATACATTTCTGGGGCCGGGATGCGTAACGAAAATAGCAGCCCGACTTTGATCAATGTTACGATCACTAAAAACAATAGTAAATTTTCCGGTTTTACCGGAAACGGCGGCGGGATGTATAACTCTTACAGCAACCCGACTTTGACAAATGTAACGATTACTGAAAATGTTGCAGCAAATGATGGCGGCGGGATGGTTAACGCTATCAGCAGCCCAATTTTGACGAATGTGTTGATCGCCGGCAACAAAGCAGATTTTGGTACTGGCGGCGGGATGTATAACGAATATAGCAGCCCGATTTTGACGAATGTGACGATCGCCGGCAACTATGCACATTCTGGTAATGGCGGCGGGTTATTCAATACGCTCAGCAGCAATCCGCTCATTCGGAACAGCATTATCTATGATAATGGCCCCGATGATCTGCATAATGAGCCCGACAGCAATTCGGAAGTGTCTCATAGCATAGTTGGACCGGATGGAGACGATCCTCAGTTTGAGGCTCCCGGAGATCCCTCTGACGCTCCGACCACTAAAGGGAACTATCGGCTCCGGGACGGCTCGCCTGCCATCAATGCGGGCGACATGAGCGTGTATGATCCAGGAGAAAATCCTGATCTGAGCCATATTGTGTCCGATCTGGATGGTAATCCGCGCTTTGATGGGTTCGAAGTCGATCTTGGGGCTTATGAGTTTCAAGGGACACCTGCCCCTCCAACACTTTCCGCCATACCTGGCGACAGGCAGGTCACCCTGAAATGGAACACGATTTCAAACGCAGACAAGTATAGCGTGTATCAATATGAAGGCGACCCGGCTCCCGCGGATCTGAATCAGTGGAATAAAGTCGCAACGGTGTCCGCCACAGCAGCTGCCACCATCACATATATCGCCACAGGGCTGACAAACGGCAAAACGTACACATTCGCTGTCCAAGCGGAGTCCAATTACGGCATAAGCGGTTACTCCAAGGTGACGGCGAAACCCGAGAAGCTTAATTGCACCGTGACGTTTGACAAAAACGGCGGAGATACGGACGCAAATCCGCCCGCCTTGACCATTCCTTGCGGCAGCGCCGCGGGCACATGGCTGCCGGCACCGCCGGCCTGGTCAGGGTATGAGTTTGTCGGATGGAATACGCAAGCGGATGGCAGCGGCGATCCATTCGATGGAACGACGAATGTGTTGTCGGACATCATCGTCTATGCGCAGTGGCGGGTGAAAAGTGGAGTTAGCGGGGGCAATCCTGATTGTGTTCCCGGTTACTCAACCAACGGCCAATTAACCCTTTATCCCTGTCAGAAGGGCGAGGTCAGTTTGAGAGATGCCATCACCGTGATCATTCCGGCCTGGGCTGCCGACCGGGAACTGACCGTGACCATCCGGGAAGTCACGGAAACGCAGCAGCTTCCGGCGGAGCAGGATCAGCTTCTCAGTCCGGTTTTTGAAATCTCCAAAACCATTCCGGGAGCCTTGCAGAAACCTGCGACGATCATTTTGAAATTCGATTCGTCCAGGCTGAAGGACCATCAGCAACCTTCCGTATTCTTCTATGATGAAGCAAAGAAGATATGGGTTGAACTCCCCGCGGCTGCGGTGAAAGGGGAGCGCATGACCGTAACGGCGGACGAGTTTGGGAAGGTTGCGGTGTTTGCGGCGGGTACGGAGCCGGAGACTTCTTCGCCCGAGGTTTTATCCGCATTCCGTGACATGGACGGCCATTGGGCGGCCGATGTAGTCCGGCAAGCAGCCGCGAAAGGAATCGTTGCCGGTTATCCGGACGGGACGTTTCGGCCCGACCATCCGATTACCCGCGCCGAATTTACGGTGATGCTGGTGAGCGCGTTGCAATTGGAGGGGACGGGCGCGCCGCTTCCCTTCACCGATCGGGACCAAATCGGCCCCTGGGCCGCACGAGAAATAGGACTGGCTGTGCAAGCTGGCATTGTCCGGGGATACGAGGACGGCACTTTCCGGCCGGATGCGCCGATCATCCGCGCCGAAATGGCCGTGATGGTGGCCCATGCGCTGAAGCTGCCAATCGCGGAGGATGCCGTCACAGGCTTTGCCGATGACGAGGCCATCCCGCGTTGGGCAAAAGGCGCTGTTGCGGCGCTTCGCGGCCTGGGCATTGTCAGCGGCCGCGGCAACAATGAATTTGTCCCGCGCGATACGTTAACCCGGGCTGAGACAGCCGCCGTGCTGCTCAAAATGCTGGAGGCAAAGAAACAAGCATGAAGCGATAACTCCCAAGGGCAGATCCGGCCCAAATCAACCGGGTCTGCCCTTTGCCTGTTCGACGAATAAGCGGGATGAGTTGTCCATTGGCTGGGCACGTTGACAGTGTTACCGCGGAAAATGTAAAATAAAGGAAACTTGTGGCGAAGCACGCCCCGACCCTTTTGGTTTCCGAAAGGGATCGGGGCTTAATATTTGCCGGGAATGGAGGCGATCCGGATGGGTTTCATAAGCTTTGAAGCCGCGCACGAGCATTGGCTGAATGCGCACTTGAAGCGCCGCACGGGGGAGCGGAAAAACCGCCTGGAAAGGGGGCATGGCCACGGGGAACGGCTGTTTTTGAAGCTGGTGTGGTGGCCGCTGTTCGGCCATTTTGACCACCTGCATCCCGAATATGAAGTGACGGACTGGCGGGGGCAGCCCTATTTTGTTGACTTCGCGTGGATCCGGGGGCAGTGCAGGTTTGCCTTTGAAATCAAGGGGTATGGCCCCCATGTGCAGAACGCCGACCGCACCCGGTACCGCCGGGAATTGAACCGGGAGACTTTTCTGCAGATCCTCGGCTTTCGCGTCGTGTCCATCCCGTACGATGATTTGGAAGATAACCCGGAAATGACGAAGTTTCTGGTGAAATCGCTGCTGGCGCCTTACATCACGCCGGAGGATCGTGACAAATACACCTTTATGGAACGTGAAATATTACGGTCCGCCATGCTGGCGGGGCAAGCTGTTCGTCCCATTGACATTGCCCGTAATCTGTCTGTGCATCCCCGAACGGCAGTGAAATTGCTCAAAGATTTGTGCGAGAAAGGTAAATTGCGGCCAGTCGCGCGAGGCAAAAGCAACAGGATCACCAAATATGAATGGGTCGGTTCGCTGACAAACGAATCTTTATGGTGATGTCTCAAACAGTTGGAAAGAAAATGTAAGGCAATTTTATATTTCATTTGGGTGTTTTTTTTGACTTTGACCAAATGTAAGGCAAAAATGCCTCACATAAAGCCATTTTGGAATTTTGGGGGCTAATCTAGTATATTTTTGCCTTACATTTAGGGTGAAATTGGAGAAACGGAAAAATATAAGGCATTATTGCCTTTCATCGGGGAAGAGATTTGGAAACTTAAGCCCGTTTGACAATGTGACCACCTGGTTATATCGTGAAAACAACAATGTGACCGGGTGGTCACTTATTGTGGAAGGTGGAGTTGATGCCCAAAGCCACATTTTTCCATTTGCCGGAGGAAAAAAGGAACCTGATCGTCGCCGCGGCCATGCGGGAATTTTCCAATGCCAGCTACCAAAATGCCAGTATCAATCAGATTTGCAAGCGGGCAAACATGGCCAAAGGCAGCTTCTATCAGTATTTCGCCGACAAGCTGGATTTGTATGTTTACTTGATGAGTTTGGCGGTCGGAGAAAAAATCAGGTATTTCTCGGATGTTTTGTCCGATTTTCACGCCCTGCCCCTGCCCGAGCAAATCCGCCTGCTTTTTGTGAAAGGCCTGGAGTTTGCGAGAAAACATCCCGAATACGCGGCCCTGGGCGAACAGTTCGCCAAGGAAACGGATGAAACCGTCCGATCGGCCGTGATCCGGGCAGGCCATCAACAATCGGAAGCCTTGTTCGCGCAAATGATCCAAAACGCCATCGCGAAAGGCGAGATTGACAGCTCCGTCGACCCTTTGGCTCTGGGGTTGCTGCTGATATCCATGAACCAAGCGGCGCATGAATATATGCTTCATCAATACGGCAATGCCGAAACCGGGATTGGCGAGAAAGAATTGGGCAAAATCGCGGACGCCTTCTTGCGGATCATTTTTCATGGTGCGGCCAGGAAAACGGATTGACGCTGACGGGGTCTTCCATGAAAGGGGATGAACATGAGCAGGAAAGCAGACCTGGCCGTCGGGATCGTGTTTGCGGTGGCCACCGTCATTTTTATTGTGCTGTTTCTGACCCACGATCGCTTCTTTGATTGGGCATTTGAAAGGCACCATAACATCTTGAGCTGGTATATCAGGCCTTTGTTTATCATCCCGATGGTGGTTTTCGCATTCCGGAAAAGTTATGCCGGTATTTTTGCTTCCATTTTTGCGCTTTTCACCAGCATGTTCTGGTTTCCCGCTCCGGCTGAACCAAACCCCCGGGCGGCGGAATTTCTGGCTTTTGAGATGGACTATCTCAAGGGCGAATGGACGGCACAAAAAATCGTGATCAGCCTGGCCGTGCCTCTGTTTTTCTGGTTGCTGCTCACAACGGCGTGGAAGCGAAACGGGAAATGGCTATTGGGTGTCATAGCAGGCGCGGCGGTTTTAAAATTTGCCTGGAGCGTTGTGTTCAGCGGCGAAGCGGGCATGTCCGTCCTGAAACCCGCTTTACTGGGTCTCGTGGTGTGCATCGGCCTCATCGGTTATCTGTTGAAGAAACATAAGCGCACCAAAAAAAGGTAGCGAATGGCAATAACGTTCTAATCAGGAAATATCGTTATCCCGCCCCGGTCTTCGGCCTCGATTGTCGAACCGGCTTGGTAATAACTTCGGACGGGACAATAAAATTGAAAATATTTCCTCTCGCATATTGACATTAATTGTCTTTGTCTTTTATTTTATTGACAAAGGCAACTATTTCGTGGTCATTGGGAGGGAACCTTATGTCAAATTCGGATTTCGAAAACCGGATCGCCATCGTTCGGCGTTTCAACCGTTTTTTCACGAGGCGGCTCGGATTTTTGAGAGAAGGTTTGCTTCATACTCCATATTCCCATACCGAATCGCGGGTCATATATGAAATTGCCACTCGGGATCACGCCATTGCCGCCGACTTGTCGAAAGAGTTGGGGCTTGATCCCGGATACCTCAGCCGCATTTTGGATCGTCTTGAGCAGCAGGGTTTGGTTCATAAGGTTCCATCCCCGTCGGATGGACGGCAGCGTCTTCTTCGTCTGACACCGGAAGGAGAAAAAGCTTTTTCTCTGCTGGATCAGCGTTCAAGAGAAGAGATTGCGGAAATGCTGAACAATCTCTCTGAACAGGATCAAAACCGCCTGGTTCAAGCGATGAATATGATTGAACGGTTGCTCGGTGAAGGTTCGAAATACTCGGAGCCTTATATTTTGCGCCAACATGAACCCGGCGATATGGGAATGATTATCCATATGCATGGGCGTCTGTATGCGGAGGAATACGGCTGGGATGAAAGATTTGAGGCCTTGATTGCGCAAATCTGCTCCGATTTTCTCAAGAATTACAACCCAAACAAAGAACGCTGCTGGATCGCGGAGATGAACGGACAGATTGTCGGTTCCGTCATGGTCATACAGGAAAGTGAAGAAGTGGCCAAGCTTCGCCTGCTGCTGGTGCACCCGAGGGCTCGCGGAATAGGTTTGGGAAAACGCCTGGTGGACGAGTGTATCCGTTTTGCCAGACGCAAGGGCTACAAGAAACTGGTTTTGTGGACCAACAATGTTCTTGTGGCGGCACGGAATATTTATCAAAAAGCCGGTTTCGTGCTCGTCAAGGAAGAACCGCACAGCAATTTTGGCAAACCTGTGATTGGGGAGACATGGGAATTGACGCTGTGACGCACTGCACGAATCTTGCATCTGACCCATAAACAAAAAGAAGCAGGTGTCCCTGATGGGGGACTGCTTTTTTTCAAACTTCTGTGGAAGGAACTTACTCCCACTTGATCTTGAAGCCGCCGCTATGACCTTTTCCATCAACACGGAGCGTTATTTTTTCCTTTGCGGCTATGTTCACAGGAACCTCAAAAGTTGATGTCTGAAGCTTTGAGCCTCTATAATACTCCGTTCCGTCCTGACCCGTGATGGAAAGGTCCAATTCGCCCGATTTTGTAGTGATTTCGATCGTAAATCGATGAGTGCCTTCCTTCAGGGACAAACGCCGCTGCTTGTGACCGTTCAATTCGATATACCTTGCGTTCCAATGGTTGACCCAGCCGGATTCGATCATTCCCCGGGCCAAGGAGCGGTCGAGCGGCACGCCGGCTGCATACCATGTCCCTAATACAAGGGATACGAGAAGAATGGGAATGCCAAATGAGGCGATCAATTTCGATACTTTTTTCTTTACGGATGGCGCTTCGTATTTCGTTCGTCTCAGCTTCTTCCTTGAGTTTTCGGACTTTTTGCGAAGTCTTCAAACCCGGTATGAGCCACAGGAACCCGAGCGCCCCGAAGAGTGCCGCACCCAACGCCATATAGAGAGAGTTCGTCCGCACAGCATAGAACAAGAGCAACAACGCAAAGGCGAACATGCCCCCGGCATACCAAAAATAGGCCATACGGATTTTACGGTACAGCGTTAACAAGTCCGTCAGATCCGTGTGAAGTTCAAAGGACTTGCCGTCGTTTTTCTTCTCGACAATGATCAGCTCTTTTCGCAAGCTGCCGGGGGCCGTCGCGATTTGCCCCGCTCCCTCTCCCCACGGACGCCATTTGATGCCGAAGAAAATGCCGACGTATACATTTTTATAGAAAGTTTTATAGCCCATGCTTTCGAGAAACGCCTTGTAGTCCCTAGACTTCGCATAAGATTTGTCCGCGACGAATTCCACGGCATACTCGTATTCGCCAGGTTCGCAGCGCTCGAAATCGTAAGTCAACTGCCCGCATTTGACGAGCCGCCAACCCTTCGCAGCCATTTCATTCAGCCATTTTTCCTGACCATCCGTAAAGTCGAAAAAATAGCGAAATACCCGCTTCTTCATTTCGGTTCACCTCCAATGATTCTTGAAGCCAAACCATATAACTCCCTCAAGCGGTTTAATTCCTTTTCGGCCATCTGCTTGCCGAGGTCTGTGATCACATAGGTTTTTTTGTTGCTCCCCGGTTCGGCGTCTCCGAATGGAGCAATCCATTTTTTCTTCACCAAGGTATTGATGGCGCCGTAGAGTGTTCCTGCTCCGAGAAGCACCCTTCCATGGGTTTCACGCTCGATAAATTGCATGATGCCATAGCCGTGATTGGGCGTGTAGGTGGACAAGAGGACGAGAAACGTCGTTTCGGTAAGCGCGCCGCCGGCAATATGTTCGCGCATATCTCTCCACCTTCCCAGATTACGTTTAGTGTAATATATCATTAAACGTAATAGCAGTCAAAAACAAAAACAACGCTCCTGGCATCTCCCTGTTCCTTTATTGAAAAACACATTGCTTGTCATTGCTCTGCGCTGCCGCAAACGATGCATGAAACGCCATGATCTTTACATTTTTTTATGAAAAAAGCGGCGAAGCATGCTCCTCGCCGCTATCTGCCGTTAAGGTAATACCGAATTTTTGTCTCAGTTCATGCGGATCAAGTAGTCGAAGGCGCCCAAAGCCGCGGTGGCTCCGGATCCCATCGAAACAATAATTTGCTTGTAAAGGCTGTCCGTGCAATCCCCCGCCGCGAATACGCCGGGAAGGCTTGTGGCTCCGCTTTTGTCGACGATAATTTCGCCCTTTTCATTCAGCTCAACGGTACCAACGAGCCACTCGGTATTCGGCACCGTGCCGATCTGGACAAACACGCCCTGAACCTCAAGGCGGTGCTCATTTCCGGCAGCATCCGTATAGATTACGCCGTCCACTTTATCCGTGCCGGTAATTTCTTTGATTGTCGCATGCTCGATCACCGTTACGTTCGGCAGGCTGCGCACCCGGTTGACCAAAATCGGTTCAGCCTTCAAGGTGGATCGGGCGAGCAGGGTGACGTGCTTGACAATGCCGGCCAAGTCGATGGCCGCCTCCACGCCGGAATTGCCGCCGCCGATGACCGCCACATGTTTCCCGGCATACAACGGCCCGTCGCAGTGGGCGCAGTAGGCCACCCCTTTGTTGCGAAACTCTTTTTCCCCCGGCACATTCGCATTGCGCCACCGGGCGCCGCTGGAAATGATCACGGTCTTGGCTTTGAGAACGGCGCCGTTTTCCAATTCCACTTCGATAAGATCTTTCTTCTCCAGCCGTTTGGCCCGCTGCAATTTCATAATGTCCACATTGGAATATTGCTTCACATGTTCTTCCAGGGCCGCTGCCAGCTTGGGTCCTTCCGTGTAATTGACCGTGATCAGATTCTCGATGGCCAGGGTATCCAATACTTGTCCCCCAAAACGTTCCGCGATGACGCCCACGCGCAGCCCTTTTCGCGCCGAATAAATGGCAGCGCTGGCTCCCGCCGGGCCTCCGCCCACGATCAGCACGTCATAGGGCTCCTTATTTTCGAACTGGGAAACATCGGGACCCGATCCGAGTTTGGCGAGAATCTCTTCTATGGACATCCGGCCGCTTTCAAAAAACTCGCCGTTCAAATAAACGGTGGGCACCGCCATAATCTGTTTGGCTTCCACTTCTTCCCTGAACACCGCACCGTCAATCATCGTATGGGAAATGCCGGGATTCAGCAAGCTCATCAAGTTCAGCGCCTGCACCACATCCGGACAGTTGTGGCAGCTCAGGCTGGCATAGGTTTCAAAACGATATTGGCCCTTGAGCGCTTTAATTTGGTCGATCAATTGTTGATCGATTTTGGGAGGTCTTCCGCTCACTTGCAAGATCGCCAAAACCAATGAGGTGAATTCATGGCCCAGGGGAATGCCGGCAAAGGTGATGCCGGTGTCTTCTCCCGGCCGATTGACGCTAAAACTCGGCGTTCTTTCAAGCTCTGTCTTCTCGATTTCGATATGGGGAGTTAACGCGGCAATCTCATTCAAAAAAGCCTCCATGTCGCGGGAAACCTCATCGGTGCCGGCACTGAATTTGATAAGGACTTTCCCTTCCATCAGTTGCAAGTATTGCGACAGTTGCGACTTTGTATCAGTATCCAAGATCATGGCACTTACTCCCTTCCTTATCCTTTAATAATTTACCTTACCCCGCCCCCTTTACTCAACCGGGACATATGAGAATCAAAAAAAGAGGGGCCTCACCCCTCTTTGCGATGCCGCCAATACCGTTCTTCATCGCGGATCTCTTCCAGCAATATAACATAAATACGAACATTTAATATCTATCAAACTCAAATGTTCGTCTTTTTGGTTGACATTCGCCAGTTTCGCTGATAAATTGTAGATCGTTGTCCGCTTTTTGACCACTATACGTTTTCCCCTCGTATAAGTCCGGGAATATGGCCCGGACGTCTCTGCCCGGGAACCGTTAATTTCCGGACTACGAGCCAGCGGCCATCGGCGCTGCCGCGGGCAAAGCGGCGAAGTCGGCCGCCGAACTGTCGGATCGGTCGCAGAAGCTGATTTCCGTGGAATAGCCGCCACCATCCGCCGGCAGCTTCCTAAAGCGTGGTTCTTGTTTTTGGCGCGGGAGCCATGCCCCAGCATGGCTCTCTTCTGTTTTCGTGCGCCCGTCCTGCGGCTGCGTCTTGTCACGGTAAAAATGAAACCCGATCGCCTATGATGCCAGTAACGCAACAAGCAGCGAACCGCATACATACGCCGTCAAATAGGCATCGATTCTGGAATAGGACGTCTCATAATAATACGTTCGCGGTTGATTCATGCGGAACTGTTTCGCTTCCATAGCGACCGCCATGCGCTGCGCCCGGCGAATGCTTTGGGCAAACAACGGCACACTGTACAGCTTAAGTCTTTCGTATACGCCTTTTACCCCTTTGGAAAACGCAATCCCTCTCACCTTCAAAGCATGCGTCCTCGTTTGCCACTCTTCGATCACGATCGGCACCAATCTCACGGCCGCCAGAAAACTGTACGCGTACTTGGCGGGAAAGCGGAATTGCTGCATCAGGGCATAAAACAAAAGCACCGGGCGGGTCGTGAGCAGCAGCACAAGGCTGACCAACCCGATGGTGAGCGACTTCATTCCGATGATCAGTCCGGATCTTACGCTTTCTTCGGAAATTTTGACAATGCCCCACTGCCACAGCACATGTTCGCCTTTTCCAAATAGCGCCAAGGTCAACGCGGAAGACAAGAACGTAAACGCAAAGGGCAAACACAAAAGCAGCAGCTTTCGGCACGCAAAACCGCTGAAAACAAACAAGAACAAGCCATACAAGCCCGCCATAACCACGATAAAGATGAGATCGCGGGAAAAAAACAGCACCAACATCACCAAAAACATGAGCAAGCCTTTCCAGGCCGGATTCGCTTCATGCAGCCATGTTCTTCTTTGCGGCGCAAACCATTCCGGCAACGTCGTTCTCCCTCCACGGCCATGGAATATCGGCAAAGGGCGCCCGCAAGGGACGGTCACACATTGCCATGCGAGCACGAACGCCAAATCTTGCGGATTTCCTTTAACCGTCCTTTCTCCATGACCCATTCTTCGGTGGCAAAATGTTCGACCACGCGCCGGTCGTGCGTCACCATGACGATGGCTTTGCCACCAGCTCGCAACGCTTCCAAATATTCCAGAATCGCAAATGTATTGCGCGCGTCCTGTCCGAATGTCGGCTCGTCAAGCAGCAGCACCGATGCCTGCTCCGCCAATGCCGTCGCCACGCTCAATCTGCGCTTTTGCCCCAAAGACAGGTCATACGGATGCCTTCCGGGTTCGAGAGGCAGATGGAAATACTGCAAAAGCCGCCGGACTTCCCCCGCCATTTCGTCGTGTTTCCACCCTGCCTTGGCCAAAGGCAACGCCAATTCATCGAATAACGTATCGGCCACAACCTGCATCTCCGGATTTTGAAACACGAGCGCCACCCCTTCCGGCACCCTGCGCTTTTTCGGATGCTCCGGGATCGCTCGCCCCCGCAGAACATATTTGCCGGCGGTCGGAACAAGCTGCGTCAAAGCCAGAAGCAGCGTGCTTTTTCCGGCGCCGTTTTCACCGGTAACGGCTATCCATGATCTTTCACTGACACTGGCCTTGTCGATGCGCAACTTGCATTGTTTGCTGCGGTAAGCCTCGAATTGTTCCAGTTCCAGAACCGGGACACGGGAACCAACCTTCTCTTGCACGTGTGTTTCCGGCAGATCATGATCTTCGCAGGCCGCGACGGAAAGACCGGACTGTTCCCGTTGGGCGCGAATCTCCTTCCAGCGGGACGATGCCAAATATTCGTCCCAAACCGCAGGGTACCAAATCCCATACCGTACAAATGCCGCTTTATGGCGCCGGAACACATCCTCCGGATGGCCGTCCGCGATGAGGCGCCCCTGTTCATCCAGCATGACGATTCGGTCGATCCAGTCCACAATCGCGTCGATTTTGTGTTCAACCAAGATAACCGTCCGATCATGCAGGGATTGTTTGACGGAGGCCCAGATTTGTTCGGTGCCTTCCGGATCCAGCAGGGCCGAGGGTTCGTCCAAAAACACAACTTCCGGTTTTAACAGCAGCACGGAAGCCAGCGCCAATCTTTGTTTCATCCCCTGAGACAGATTATTAATCGGAATATGAAGATCATCCCAACATAACCCCACCCGGGAAAGCGCCTCGCGCATCCGCGATTCCATTTCCCGTCGCGGCACCCCCTGATTTTCCAGCACGAAAGCCAGCTCTTCATCCACACTGGGCATGCAAAATTGCGTGTCCGGATCTTGAAACACAAATCCCCACGATGCCGGCCATTGAATGCGGCTGTACCGCATGGGCACTTCGACGGAATGGGGAATGATTCCGCTCAGCACCTGCAGCAAGGTCGATTTTCCCGAACCGCTCGGACCCAAGATGAGCACTTTTTGGCCCTTCGGAATACGCAAGGTTAAATCGTGAAAGAAAATGTCCGGTTCTCCGGGAAATTTCAAGCGCAAATGTTCAACGCCGACGCAAAGGTCGGAATCGCGAAAGGGATCGCGGCGATTCCCCGGCAAAGGCTCGCGGGAAAACTCATGCGCCAAATCTTCTCGGCCCCCTTCATACGCGGAAACTTCCCGGGATCTTTCATTTGCAACAGCCATGCGTGATCCCCCTTGTCCGGCTGCAACGCGAGATACACCTGGGCGAAAACGAATGCTTTATCGACCGAGCTTTTCATACTCGTCCGGAGAAACAGGCCGGATCAATTTCGTCACTTTGGTCGCTTCCAGCGCCTTGATGAGGTAATACGCGAACACTCCCGTGAAGACAAACGCGCTAATCGTTCTCAACCCGTATTTCACCGCCAATGCCCAAGCTTCCAAATCGGCATATCCGTAATGCAGGTCGAGCAGGAAGCTTCCCAAACAGGACATGACGCCTGCGAGGCCCGCTGCCGCGACGTTATACCGTTTGTAGCGAAATGCGGCAAACAGCAGCTCGGCCGCCAACCCTTGCACAAACCCGTAGATCAACACCTGGACGCCATGGCCAATAAAGGCGGACAGCCCCGCTCCGGCCAAACTGGCAAGCAGAGCGGCTCCCGGCTTGCGAATGAGCAAAAACGCAAACGGGCCCACCATGAACCACATGCCGTAAAACAGCTGCCGCATCGTGGGCAGAATCGGTTTGATGAACGTGTAAAAATCGTCCCAAAATTTCATGATCACGCCAAACACGATGCCCACCATGATCGTCACCAGCACATCGGTGAACTTCCACTGCTTCATCTCGATTCCCCTTTTCTCATCGTTTTTGAAAATGAAAAACCGCCTGGACATGGCCAGACGGTTTCATTGCAGGGCAAAAAAACAGATCCCGCCATCTCTCTACGCTGGTATTACCCAGATCAGATCAACGGTCAGTAGCGGCCTCCAGCTACACTCTCAGCCTGATTCCCTCAAGCTCCCGTTCTGGCGTTTCCTCGATTCCTATTCAATTGTCTGTAGATAAAGATAAAGTATTTTTTTGCTATTGACAATGGGGTTTTCCGTATCGGTCGGAACTATGAATACGAGCGGCAAACCGCGTTCCATATGCACCCAATGCGGAGTGTAATTTCCAGAAATCTTACAAATTGTCCGCACTTTGCCGATAAAGACGGTGTAACAACTGAGAATTTTGCCGACGAAAAAGGAGTGACAGGATTGAGACTCAAGCAGACGATTGCCGCATTCCTTGTTTTTCTTTTGTTCGTCGCCCAGAGCGGGACGCTGCAGGCGGCGGCCTCCGATTTGACGAAACTGATCCTAAACAAATCCGAACTTGCCCTGGAAATCGGAGACAGCGCCGCGCTGACCGCCATCGCGGTGTATGCGAACGGCAAAACGGAAGACGTAACGATATATGCGGATTGGTCGAGCGACAACAAAGACGTGGCCACCGTATATAACGGCATCGTCACGGCGAAAGGCGAAGGTACGGCAACCGTTCTGGCCATTTACGAAGGCAAACCGCAGTCTGTCCAAGTAACCGTCACCAAAAAAGTCAAAGCCTTGATCAAAGACCGGCAAGCCCTCGACTTGCGGCGCAACGAAACGGCGGAAATCGTTCTGACCGCCGTATACCAAGACAATACGAGCGAAGACGTGTCCGACAAAGCGGAATGGTCGTCCGGCGACCCGAATATCGCCACCGTCGTTAACGGCAAAGTGACCGCGCATCACGCGGGAAGCACCGTCATTACAGCCAAATACGGGTCGCAGACGGTCACGTTGACGGTGCGGGTGGAAAACGTCAAACGGCTGGATCCGGCGCAAAAACAAGTGTCTTTGCTGCTCAACGACACGTTCCCCATTACGCTGACAGCCACCTATCCGGACGGCACGACCCGCAATGTCGCCGCTGAAGCGGAATGGACGTCCAGCGATCCGGACGTTGCCGACGTCATTGAAGGCGTCATTCATGCCTACGGCGCCGGCGCGGCGACGCTGACCGCCTCTTACGGCACGAAGACGGCGACGATCGAAGTGGATGTGGACAAGACGCGCAAATTGACCGTCAACGAACAAAATGTGTTCATGAAAACGGACGAGTCCAGGCAGCTGACGCTGACGGCCACTTATCCGGACGGCAGAACCGCCGATATTACGAGCGCCGCGGAATGGTCGTCCAGCGACGAAGACGTTGTGTCCGTGACCAAGGGGCTGCTCGACGCGCTGAAGCCCGGCACGGCGGTCATTACGGCCAAATACGGGACCAAATCCGTAAAAATCACCGTAGATGTGGACACGACCCGTTTCCTGATGTTGAGCGAGGACGCCTTGACATTGAAAGCCAACGAAACGAAAGACATTGCGCTGCAAGCCGTGTACGTCGACGGCAGCACCGAAGACGTTACCGCCAAAGCGAAATGGTCTTCCAATCGCGATGATGTCGCTTATGTGCTGAACGGCCGCGTGTATGCCAACAAGACGGGCAGCGCCATCATCACCGCCTCCTACGGCGGCAAACAGGTGACGTTAACGGTCGATGTCGACATCCCGAGAAGATTGCAAGCCAATCCGAACGCCGTGTCGCTCGAAATCGGGGAAACGGCAAACATTCAGTTGCTCGCCATTTATGCGAGCGGCCAGGAAGAATTGGTCACGGACAAGGCGGAATGGGCCACCAGCTCCGCTGAAGTGGCGGATGTGGACAAAGGCGTCGTCACCGGCATCGATAGCGGCTCCGCGGTCATCACGGCCAAATACGGCGGCCGGACGGCAACGGTCAAAGTCGGCGTCGGACTGGTGAAAAAACTCAAGGCCGACGTGACCACCGTCGTACTCGGTCTCAATGAATCGAAGCAAATTGTGCTGACCGCAGAAAAGGCGGACGGCTCGACCGTCAACGTCACGAACGAAGCGGTGTGGACGTCCAAATCGCCGGCGATCGCCGAGGTGACGAACGGCTTCATCAAAGGCGTCGGCCGCGGGAAAACGACCGTCACCGCCGAATACGGCGGCCAAACCGTCACGATTGCGGTGGAAGTCGATCAAACGCAGAAACTGGAAATGAACAAACACACGCTTTCGTTGAAGAGCAAAGAAAGCGTGCAACTGACCTTGATGGCGGTGTTCAGCGACGGCAGCACGCAGGATGTGACGGCCAAAGCGGAATGGAAATCCAGTAACTATCAAGTCGCTGAAGTGAACAAGGGGCTCGTGACCGCCGTCGCCGCGGGCAAAACGACGATCACCGCCAAGTACGGATCGCAAATGGTGACCGTCAAAGTCGATGTCGACAGCTTGAAATACTTGCAAACGGATATCGTCGTCGTCAAGATGAAAGTGGGCGAAACCAAACAAATTAAAGCGATAGCGACCTATTTGGACGGCACGGAAGCCGACGTCACCAAGAAGGCGCTGTGGACGTCCTCCCATCCGCTGAAAGCGGATGCCAAGGACGGTTTGATCCGCGCCCATGCAAAGGCAAAGTGACCATTACGGTCAGCTATGGCGACAAGAAAACGAAAGTGTCCGTAACGATCCAATAAACCAATAAGGACCTCACTTGCCGCGGCAACGGCACGTGAGGTCCTTTCGTTTAAGGTTTATTTCGCTGCGAAATCTTTCGCTTTCCGCGCGCGGTACGAATAAAATCCTGTTCTTCAAACCATATTAACTCAATAGTAAGATTTGGTAATGGTTGGGGCGGATGGATATGCATTGGTTGACCAAACTGCTGGCTTCGATCCAACGCGAGAAGAAGCAGCAAATTGAACGGAAGCAATGCGAAGCGCCGCCTCTTTCTCTGGAATACATGAAACAGGCGTTTCAAAATATTCACGATGCAAAAACTATAGAAATAAACAATGAATTTATTGGAAAAATCACGCTGTTTTATATCCGCTCCTTGGTGGACGTCAGGCAATTGCAGGAATTTGTCATTTTTCCTTTACAACATGCGTCCAATCCCTCCTTGCGGAAAACGGTATCGACAGTTGAGCTTAACGAATTGAATACCGCGGAAGAAGCGGAACAAGCAGCACTCAAAGGATCTGTCATACTGCATGCGAAAAACCGGTTTTGGTCCATTATTCTGCCCAATTCCATAAGCCGTGCGATTGAAACATCGGAACAAGAATCGATCATCTATGGTCCTAAGGACAGTTTCTCGGAGCAAATCGACCAAAACCTGACGCTCATTCGCCGCAGATTGCCCATTCGGACGCTGAAATCCGAAGAAATGATCGTTGGAAGCATGAGCAAGACAACGGTCATTCTGCTGTATATAGATGGACTCACAAATCCCGAATTGATCCGGATTGCGCGAGCAAAAACTGCCGTCATTGAATACGATACGTTCCTGGATACTTCGCATCTCGCACATTTTCTTGAGGATCATATTTACAGCGTGTTTCCCCAATTTCAGCAAACGGATCGACCCGATGCGGTCGTTGCGGCACTGACCAGCGGCAAAGTGGTATGGCTGGTTGACAACACGCCATTTGCCCTGATTGGACCGATCACGTTCTTCGATTTGTTTCAATCGCCCGAAGATTACATTCACCGCTGGCTGGTGGCCAGCTTTTTGAGAGGGTTGCGCTTTTTTGCTTTTTTATTCGCCATGGTTCTGACACCATTATACGTTGCCTTAACGATGCACCATTACCAGATGATGCCGATTGAACTATTGTACGTGCTTCTCGAATCGCGCAGCCAGATTCCGTTCAATCCGTTCTGGGAAGCGTTATTTATGTTGTTGACGTTGGAAATCCTGAAGGAAGCCAGTCTGCGCATGCCCTCCAAATCCGGCCAGACACTGGGCGTCGTTGGAGGGATTGTGATCGGACAGGCGGCGGTTGCAGCCAAAATCGCCAGCAATATCCTGATTATTCATGTTGCCGTAATGGCCATTGCATCGTTCTTGATTCCCAATTACCTGATGACCAATTCCAGCAAA
>NICF_comb_assmDRAFT_10001668_pt1 | contig 17351 bp, 13 predicted proteins | sample NewIslPassag4_SG_FD_11279 | JGI IMG/M metagenome (IMG submission 11279) | reverse complement strand
GCAAGCGCCATGGTGGGCTTCTTTGAGAACGCGGCTGAGATCAGGGTTGCGACCAGGAATGCACGGCCTAACCTTAAGAAAACAACTTCAGTTGGGGCTGGACTCCTAAATGGGTGGTCCTGCACCGGTGCGGCGCGGAGCTTCACGCGTGCCCACACTTTCGAAGCCAAGAGAAACAACTGGCCGGGTAGGGTGGTCCCGACCGCTCCGCCGACCAGAAAGAGTGCCCAGGACCACCGTTTGAAACGCTTTGAGACTAAACGATTGCAGTTCTCCACGGTACTTGTCATAACAAGACCCAAATCATCAAATTTGATACGCTCGTGCCACCCCGCCTCTTGATTTCCACCACTCGGAAGCAAGCACCCCGACCACAGCGATCATAAATCCCAACAGTGCACCAAGCACGAGATTAAACAGTTTACGCGGCGCTATCGGCCTGTCAGGAACAAAGGGAACGGAAATCACATCCACGCGGGAACGCCCAGACAGCTGTCGCTCGAGCGCAAGCACCTCATCTCGTTCCCTACGCGTCGCCTCTAAGCGGCTTCGCGCATCATTAATACTACGCACCAATCGCTCCCGTTGCAGTTTGGCGTTGACCAGTTCAGTTCCCGCCTCAACAACCCTTGCCTGCAGCCCGGGAAGTTCCTCTTCCAGGAGCTTGATACGCATGCGATCAGCAACAAGAGCGCTTTCGAGCTCCGCAACTCTGCGCCGCGCATCCAAGTAAGTCGGATTGAGTTGTGTCAACAGTACGTCCTGTGCCGCTGCCGACTGCAAAAGGTAGACGGAGTCAAATGTTGCACTCTCCTGGTTCAGCACTTCTTTAAGTGCATCTACGGTCGCCTCATTAACTGGTATTAACGATCTAAGATTCTCGAGTCGTCCTTCGTCCGAAACTAGCTTTTGACTGTCTCGCTGCAGCCTGGCCTCCATTACTGAAATCGGATACTCACTATCAAAAATAGCAAGTGAATCTTCTAGGACAGTTAGCGCCTGCAGCGCTGCGTCATAATTCGCTTCGACAATAGATCGCAACTCGGATAAGCGATTTCTCATTGCACGTGCGACCTCGGATTGTACTGCTACAATCCATGCGTTGGCTAACTCTTCCGCAAGGTAGGGATCCTCAGCTCTCACCTTGATCCTCATCAACCGGGCGTCGGTGTCCGCTTCAAAGTCAAACCGCTCAAGCAGCTCAGAAATCGGGATTTCAACCCCAGTTATCCTTAGGACCTCTTTCATGACCGTCGGGCTCGAAGAAAGGGCCTGGAATGCATAAAAGTCGATTTCTAAAGCTACATCGTCATTTCGAAACGCCACGACAGTCGAGCTTTCGAACGTTGGAGGGATGAAAAACGTATTCAGCACCCCCACTATCGCCACGACCAACACCACAGTCCCTATCACAGTTTTCCATCGCCGTATAATCATTGTCACGAGAACACGATAGTCGATGCCGTCCTCGCCGACATGGCCGTAGAACTCTCGTTGCACGTCGCTTGTGCTCAAAGGAAACCCCTCTCCACTCGCCAACTGATGACTTGGTAACCTCGCAAGTCACGGCTTCGTCTGCTGGTATGTGGACGCCGATTGTCAACAATCTACGCGAAGAGACTATCGACGTTCCACAATCTGATCCAAGCACGGAAACTACGCAAACTCGTTTGCCGTCTTTGTGGGATTATCCTTCCGCTGCGTTTGTCCTCGAACCTCTTGCTTGCCATTTTGAGAATTGCTGTAGTGTAGTCGTCGCATTAAATCGTCGCCACCCCAGACGAAGTGCGCGCCTATCCTACAGGATAACACTCCTGTGTATAGAAAATGTGGTCGCGTTAGCATTCAACACCTAATAAATGGTCTCGTGGGGAGCCTTGTCATAGTCATGAATATGGAAACAGCCCGCGCGCGCCTTGCACAAGTTCAAGCCCTCAATCTAAGAAGAGACTTTTATTTTGCCATTGACGCTCTAGCGATTTGCATCATCTTCGTCACTCTATCATATCTCACTTGGGGCTCATTCGAGATATGGCTTCTCCCTGAGGTTGCACTTCCAGCCGTCACGTTGGTTATTTCTCTGCCTCTCGTAAAGATCACAGTATTACGAAACGAGACCGACCGCGTTCGACGGTTAGCGAAGCTGCACACTGGCATAATCATTGCGTACGCCTTGTTATCCGCCTATTTGTTACTTTCACGAGAGTATTATTCTCGGCTATTCATCACCTCGTCTTTCATCGCGCTCATGGTATGGCAGGTAATCGATACGTTGTTTCTATCCGCTGGTATACGCCCTCAACTTGTGGCAGTACCGTCGAGTCTAGTCGACCAGATTAGAGCACTCCCCGGCTCTAACATCGCGGTTCTCCGTCAGCCAATTCTGGAAGGTCCGACCGACGGCGTCGTAGTTGATCTCCACGAAGCTCTAACACCCGAGTGGCAGAAGTTTATTGCGGAATGTGCTGCGTCAGGCGTTAACTTATACCACGCTGCGATCATATATGAATCCTACTCTGGGCGTATTCCTCTCAGCCGCTTGGGTCAAGGCATCCTAGACATTCTTGGTGGCCCGAAAGCCTATCGGCACACGAAACGTCTCCTTGACGTGGTGCTCGTACTTCTATCTCTCCCCGTGGTATTACCAGTGTGCCTAATTCTCGCTCTGATTATCAAGTTGGATTCTCCTGGCCCTGCACTATATTGGCAAGAGCGGGTCGGCGAGCACGGAAAACCCTTCAAGATGGTCAAATTTCGATCGATGAAAACCGACGCTGAAGCAGAAGGACCTAGATTTGCGTCGACCAGTGACCCGCGTGTAACGCGTGTCGGCCGTGTCATTCGCAAGTATCGTCTTGATGAGATTCCCCAACTTTGGAATGTACTAAGAGGCGAAATGAGTCTTATCGGCCCCCGCCCGGAGCAAGTGGCATTCGCTAAAATGTTTGAGAAAGAAATACCATTCTACGCGTGGAGACACTTGGTCAAACCGGGAATCACCGGATGGGCCCAAGTCCAGGACGGATACGCCGCGGACATAGACGACACAATCAGGAAAATTGAATACGATTTGTATTACATCAAGCATCTCTCCTTCTGGCTTGACCTGTCGATCCTTATTCGTACCGTCGGAACGGTGTTAACCGGAAACGGTGCCCGGTAGATCCGGAGGGGGCGAACAACGAATGCGCCGCTTGATTCTCTCATGAGGCAGGCTGAAGCGCTATGACAATTCTTGGATTCCGGCGCCTCGAGCTGCAGCATACATCTCCTCATACTTCGGGGTGAGCCTAGACCAAGAAGCGTTGCCCCGACACCATTCGGCGCCCTTCACTCCCATTTGCGTGAGGTCAGCTCGAGATACCTGAGCCATCCGCAGCATCGATTCCGCAAGGCTAGTCGCGGTCAGCTCGCATGTGGCGCCTGCTCCGGTTTCCACGACTATGCTCGCCATGTTCGAACCAGGAGTTACCAAACAGGGTTTACCTACCGCCAAAGCCTCCAGCACCGACATTGGCATCCCCTCGGAACGGGAGGGATAAACAAGAACATCGCAGGAGCGTAGCAAGGCAATCTTCTCCTGCCCAAACACTGGAGGCACCAACTTGACAATTGGCTCGAGAGAGAATGCCCTTTTCCGAATATAGCGTTCATCCTTTGCAGAATGGAACGGCCCCACCAGCAGAAGCTGAATCCCAGCCGAACGTATTTCGGAATAGCGAAGAGCAATAGCGTCGAGTAGCACGTCCAAGCCCTTATAATATACATCTAGGCGCCCCAAGAATACGAACGTCGTCTGCCCGGCATCCGAGAGGACTGGCAATTCCCGCCGTTCTTGGTCAATGTTCAGGAGAACATCATCTGATACACCATTGGGAATAATCCAGGTCGCGGAGCCTGGGCTATATTGCTGAAAGGCTTGATTCTCCTCCACGTTCAGGACATGAGTAATGGCGGCCAGATCAAAGATTCGAGCGACGACCGTTCGCAGAAAGAGCCTCTTTCGGCTCCCACGCAACCTGAGCGCGCCAGGCATTAGGCTTCCATGTAAGGAAACCACGTATGGAATCCTTGCCGAAGCCAATGCACGATAAGCCAAACCATGCAAGGGGTTATAGACTGTGTGAATGTGGGCAAGATCGTACAGCGAGAAATCAGGAACATTTCGTTGAAGCCATCGGAACGGGTTCAGCCAATCGCGAGAATTCGTTTCCGGATCATATAGCTTGACTCCCCAACCAATGAGCCGATCCCGTACTACGCCAGCCGACTGGCCCGTGTTCAAAACACCTACTCGATGGCCACGGTGTACCAGGTTCTGAATTAGGTCCAGCACGACAGAAGTTACGCCCGACGCGTTCGGGTTTAACGGGACAACCTGCAAAATCTTCATTTAAGCCACCTTCTTCACACCGTGTGCCCCTGTAACAGCCTTAACAATATCAAAGGCTCCTCCGAGAAAGCCGAGAGCCAACCAGAAATGGCGCCATGCCAAAACGTCTAACGTAGTACACGCCACGAGCATCACCAGGCCCATGACACCAAAAGAACGAAAGTGTGCGTCACCTCTACGTAGCACGAATAAGGAGCAATTCAGAAACGCCACAAAGAACATTGCCCCAACGACAAGCCCCACTACGCCAAAACGCAAGCCCATTTCCAGAATGAAGTTGTGGCTTACTTTCTCCACTCCGCGAACTTCCACACGTGCGTCCCAACTCAGGCCGAACGGGTGCCGTGTGATCTCGTCAAGAACAGCCGACCAGATTTCCAAGCGGCCTGAGCCTCCCGATTCAATCGCTGATGTCAACTGCAGGCGCGCAAGATGTCGTGAAACCCCGGGAATATAAGGTGCTACAATGATCAGGACCAGGACAACGCATACAACAATCACTAGGACCTGAAACCTTGACCGCAAGCTCCAGGAAGGAGCAATAACAAAAAGCGCAATAACGCCCAAGACCAGTCCAAGCACTGCCGCTCTAGAAAAGCTCAGAAACACGGAAACACCAAGAACGAGAATGCTCAGAACTGCGAACAATCGAACTTCCGTGCGGCGTGCGATCTGCGGCGACCATAATCCTGCAATCAATGCCAGTGCAACTGACGCCAGATAGCTTCCGTAATAATTGGGGTCGGCAAAGGTCCCGGAGAATCGGGCTCCACTGGTGATCGCTGATAAGAGCACGGGAGTCTGACTCGCTGCTGTTGCGAGCCAAGCGAGAGCGATCACGCGATAGAGTTGAGGATAATTTCGTATAGAGATCCAACCCGTCATAAACATTACAATACTACCGAGTATTCTAAATAATTCAGAGACTGCTGCCTGTCCCCTAGCGTATGACCAGTGGAAAAGGGGGTTCCCCAAGACAGTCACTGAAACCAATAGCAGCAGCGAGTATACCACCATTCCTGTCGACCACTTCGGGTAACGTGGGTCCAGGAGGAGTAGGAACGTAACCACCGCCACGTAATCGTAATATGGGATACCAAAGAAGCGGTACCGCGGATCGACGAACACCAGGCTAAGCACCAGAATAAACAATGAGCAGGAGAGCAGTTTGCTAGGTTTAGCTGGTCCTACTATTTCCATCCTTGACAGAGCACCACGCTTCTGTGTTCGCCTAAAAGACTACTGACAGATTCTAGCGTTAGTTGAAAGGCATACCAATCTGGAGGCTCGGCCGCTAATCGGAAACCAACCAGTTCGCTAGACCACTACCGTCTCGAGGATGTTCTTAAACCTTACGGCCATTGCTCGTTGCGAATACTGTTCGACGACCTCTGGTTTCCCGAGATACGAGACACTTCCTTTCCTTTGGTATTCGTTCAACCAGGAGATCAAAACGTGACGCAATTCCTGAACACTCGATACATGAACACCGGCCCCTGTTGATTCCAGCAACTCCTTTACAACCCCACCCGGCCCCCCCATTGCCAGAATCGGCCGACTTGCCGCCAAATATTCGAATAGTTTCCCGGTGTAGACTCCAGCTTCCCAGTCGTTATCCCAGTTCAAAGATAGCAAAACGTGTGACTCTCGTTGCCGTTCCAATGCTTCTAATCTGCTAATCCGCCCGCACGCCTCAACAAAAGCTTCGACGTTATACTCTTTGGCCTTCGTCAGAACTACGTCCTGTTCACTGCCGTAGAAACGAATCCTGAGAATATCCGGGTTAACCCGTCCCTCTTCTCGCAGATCTCTTACCACTCGGAACAGCCGAGACGGATCTCGACGTCCACCGTAAAGTGTACCGGTGTAAGTGATAGTAAACTGCTGCGTTAACGAATGCTCGCCTTCTCGAACATAGATTTCAGGATCAAAACCATTTGGAATACTCGATATTAGCTTATCCGGAAACATCTGCCGCATGGCTCTCGCGAGTGGATCGGATACAGTGACAATGGCTCGAGCTGCTTGCATTGTTCGCAGTTCAAGGCGCCGTTCAAATACTCTGCGCACTCTCCACAGCCATCTGTTCGTATCGCTCAGATAGTGGTTCAATGTCCAAAGATCCCGATAATCCGCTACCCAAGGCACTCCGGCCCGGCGACAAAGAGCCGAGGCAATCAAGTGGCTTGTTTCGGGTTTAGAAGTAGATATTATAGCGTCGACACGCCGATTACGGATGATAGATAAACCCGTCGCCACAGCAGATTTATACCATCCCCGTTGCGCATCAGGATAACAGATCGTTGCCTCAACAACTGAACGAGTCCAACGATACAGCCGCGTTAGCCAAGGCGATTTCCGCGAACTGATCGCGTGGTGGACCGCTTGACCAGATGACTCGAGAACCCGTAACCAGTGCTTGTGGTCGACTTCATATACCGCGAAGCGTGGGTCGGGTCCCCCAGGATGCTTCGCGGTCAGTACGACCACGTCCCAGCCCTCCTCCGGCAGATACCGCGCTAGGCCCTCCATTCTGACGGAACCAATCACTGGTTTGGGAGGGAAAAAGTAAGCAATGATCAATGCGCACCGACGGTTGCTGTCGTTGACTGGGTTGCTGTCTTTGACTGTATCGTCTCCTGAAAATACCAACAACGAACTTACACCTCATCATGCGATTGACCGTCTGTTCCGAACGTGGTACCAGACAGGATCTGCGCTATTTTCAGGGCTGCGTTTCCGTCTCCGTACAGGGCAGGCTTAAAAGACGGCGGAGTCCTTTCAAGCTGCTGTCGTATAGCCATACTAACCACTGTGGCGGAAAGTTCATGAAGAGTACAATTCCATCCCGCCTCTACGAGCTCGACCCACTCTGTTTGGAGGCGCAGGGTCACACACAGCTTGCCATGGAAAAAAGCTTCCTTTTGAAGTCCACCAGAATCAGTCGCAATAAGGCAAGCATTTCGCTGCAGTTGCAACATATCCAAGTAACCTACCGGATCAATAAGTGTGAGGGCGCGTTCATATCTATCCAACAGTCCATATTTCACTAACACGGCACGAGTCCTGGGATGCAACGGGACTACAACGGGGACTGAGGTGGCAACTTCAGCTAGACCACTAAAAATAGCTTCCAAGTTTGTTCTATTATCGGTGTTCTCAGCCCGATGTACCGTCGCCAGGATGAACCGCCCAGGCTCCAGGCCCAGCGTCTCGAGAATTCGCCCTGTGCGTTCTGCCTTTTCCCCATAGTAAAGTGCAACATCGTACATTACGTCTCCGACCAAGTGTATCTTCGAAGCGTCCACGCCTTCCCGCTGCAGGTTTCGCACCGAGACAGCCGTCGGGGCAAACAAATAATCGGAAACGTGATCTACCAGAAGGCGATTGATTTCCTCAGGCATTCTCCGGTCGAATGAACGCAGTCCCGCTTCAACGTGGGCTACCGGGATGTGAAGTTTCGCAGCGGCGAGCGCAGCCGCCAACGTAGAATTTGTATCTCCATAAACGAGACACAGATCAGGTTTTACATCAATCATGACTTTCTCAATGGCTTCCAACATTCTCCCTGTCTGCATCCCGTGGCTCCCGCCCGATATCCCTAACGAGTAGTCAGGGGCACATAGTTCCAGCTCCTCGAAAAACACATCGGACATGTTCGGATCATAATGTTGTCCGGTATGAACCAGGATCTCCTCTAGATGGCATGTTGACAACGCACGCGATACAACCGCCGCCTTAACGAATTGCGGCCTAGCACCGACCACGGTTACAATTCTCAACTGGATCGCTCCATCATTACAGTTTCATCTAAGAATAACAGACAAAAACAACCGCTTCTGCCTCATCTTTCGAACACATGTTCGTTCCAAGCGTACTCTCACTTTCCTCACGCACTTTCTATCCTGAAAGGGAACAATCTGAAAGAGCGGCTTACCGGATCACCGAACGGATCGATCTCGCTACAAAGTCAATCTCTTCAGTGCCCATCTGTGGCCAGATTGGCAATGACAACACTTCTGATGCCGCTTTTTCGGCAACCGGCAACCTACCGTTTACAGATCGATACACCGGCAGCAAATGCACCGGTACGGGATAGTACACCATCGTCTGAACACCGCATTCTGCCAACTTGCGCTGTACCTCGTCCCTGCGGCCGGCAGCGACTCGGATGGTGTACTGGTGATACACGTGCTTTCGCTCCGGACGCTCGATCGGAAGAGTGATTCCAGGTACGCCGCATAGGGCATCCCCATACGCTGCGGCCCCCCGTCTGCGAAGCTCGATCCATCGATCAAGGTGGGGCAGTTTTACCCTTAGGATGGCCGCTTGCAAGGTATCAAGCCGTGAGTTGTAGCCGAGGACCTCATTGTAATACTTCTTTTTCGCCCCATGCATCCGCAGCATGCGGCTTATTTCAGCGATCTCGTCGTCGTTCGTCGCGATCATGCCCCCGTCGCCATATGCACCCAGCGGCTTCGATGGAAAGAACGAGAAAGCGCCCGCATTGCCAATCGTTCCGAGTTTACGCCCCTTATATTCGGCCCCCATGGCTTGGGCAACATCCTCTAGAACTTTAAGGTTATACTTGACAGCAATCGCCATAATTTCGTCCATCTCTGCGGCTTGACCATAAAGATGGACCGGCAAAATAGCCTTCGTCCGTTCATTGATCTTGTCTTCGATGAGCCTTGGGTCGATGTTAAACGTCTCCGGGTCAATATCGACAAAGACCGGCGTCGCCCCGACCTGACTTACGGCCTCGGCAGTTGCAAAGAACGTAAAAGGTGTGGTGATCACTTCGTCTCCGGGACCGATCCCCATGGCTCGAAGGGCGATGACGAGGGCGTCGGTGCACGAGTTCACCGCTATGGTATGCCTGACTCCTAGATACTTGGCAGCCTCTTCCTCAAACGCCCTGACGTCGGGCCCCATAATGAACCGCCCGGACCGCAAGACTCGCTGAATGGCCTCCTGAAGCTCGTCCCAAAGCTCATCCACTTCGTCGGCCATATCGAGCATCGGAACTTCTATTCTCTGCTGAGCCATCTTCTCACCGCTCCCCGTCGTCAACTCGCGCGATGCCGGCCTCTCCGACCTTCCTATATTGCCTTTTACACTCCGAACATGTCGCATGATCATTGGCGAAGGTCAAGCGAACGCCGCATTCGCACGCCCAACCGATGAGCCTCGCAGGAATGCCCGCTACGATGGCATACGGAGCGACGTCGTTCGTCACAACTGCCCCAGCGGCTACAAAAGCGTATTCCCCGATGGTTACCCCACATACAATGGTCGCGTTGGCGCCGATCGTTGCGCCCCGTTTCACCAGGGTACGGAAATAGTGAGCGCTCGTATTTCTCGGAAAGGCGGATCGAGGAGTCCGAACATTCGTGAACACCATACTGGGACCACAAAAGACGTCGTCCTCCAGGATGACTCCCTCATAGACGGAGACGTTATTCTGGATCTTGACGTTGTTTCCAATTCGAACGCCGTTGGCTACGAATACGTTTTGACCCAGAGTGCAACGCTCGCCGATCACAGCGCCGGGCATGACGTGGGAGAAGTGCCAGATCTTCGTGCCCTGCCCTATCACCGCTCCCTCGTCGATACAGGCCGTCGGATGCGCATAGTAATCAGGCATGGGCCCCACTCCTTGTCAGGCTGTTACTTGCTCGTTCCAGCACTTCCATTACTTGGATCGCATGGTTTCCATCCGTCAATGGAGGCTGCCTGTCCTCTATGCGGTGCAGAAAATGCTGCAGCTCAAATCGTAAGGGTTCGGGATGTCCGTGGGCAACCAGTTGTTCGCCCTCGTCCCAGGCTTCTAAGTTGTCTCCAAATCCCTTTCGGTACAGAGTGACCGTCTGATCGAGTTCGTCGTACACAATCATACCATTCGACCCAATCACGGTCATTCGTCTGCGACGATGAGGCCAGAGCCAGCTCACGTGCAAATGTCCTTCTCGATTTCCCGAAAACCGCATGTGCAGGTGCACATCGTCCTCGATGCTTTCCTGAAGGACACGTTGCCCGGCCGCCCAGAGGTGTATCGGGGGCTCGCCGAAGAGATAAAGCGCGACCGCAACATCGTGAACCCCAAGGCTCCAGAGTGCATTCTCAGCTCTTCGGACGATGCCAAACCCCAGTCGCTCTTGATGCAAACTCCAAAGCTCACCAATCTCTTGAGAGTCGATGAGTTCCTTTATACGTTGAACAGCCGGCTGATACAGGAGCATGTGTCCAACCATCAGGATTCGCCGGCGTTCACTGGCGAGCTGGTTCAAAGCTCGAGCTTCATCGACTCTCAACGTGATCGGTTTCTCGACAAAGACGTCCTTGCCGGCGGCTAAGGCTTGTCCTGCCAGAGAATAGTGAGTCGGGGCCGGCGTCGCAATCGCAAGGGCGCTAACATCGGAACTCAAAACGGAGTCTATATGATCGTATACGGGAACACCAGGGTACTCTTGGGCTAACGCTAGTCGTCGCTCGGGATCCGATTCGACGACCCCGGCCAGTGCCCCGAGCGTGTAGAGGGTACGGACGACGTTCTTCCCCCAATGGCCTGCTCCGACCACCACTACCTGGCTCATAGCAGCGTAATTCTCTCCCGATAGCGGGTCACGTTCTTCGTCGCATTTCGCGTATCCAGAATCTGCCGAGCGTTCTCCACCAACCACGTGTAATCAATGTTCGAATGGTCTGTAACAATGATGACCAGGTCAAAGTCGCTGACGACGTCTGGTGACAATTCCACACTTTCTAGGACTCGATCGCCATCCGCGAGTGACGGAATATATGGATCATGATAAGCAACGACCATTCCGTCTCGCTGAAGCAACCGCATCACTTCGAGCGCCGGGGATTCTCTGCAGTCCGCCAAGTCCTTCTTATACGTGACGCCCATGATGAGCACCTTGGCCTTTGTTGTAGCGATTCCCTCGCGGTTAAGAAGCCGAATCGCTTTTTCACGGACAAACTCTGGCATTCGACGATTGATCTCCCCGGCCAGGGCGATAAAATGTGTGCTAAAGTTTAACGACTTTGCCTTCCACTCCAAGTAATGCGGGTCTACCGGGATACAATGGCCCCCCACCCCTGGGCCGGGATAGAACGGCATGATTCCAAATGGCTTCGTGAAGGCTGCGTCGAGAACCTCCCACACATTCAAACCCATCCGGTCGCACAGCAGCGCGAGTTCGTTGACCAGAGCAATGTTTACCGCCCGAAATGTGTTCTCAAAAACCTTGACAAGTTCTGCAGTCGCAGCCGACGAGACCGGGACCACTTTTTGTATAGTCTGCTCGTAAAACGCGACAGCCACTTTGAGTGAAATCGGGTCAATCGCGCCCACGACCTTGCTGGTGTTCTTCGTCGTGTATCGCTTATTCCCGGGGTCGACTCTTTCCGGCGAATGGGCCAGAAAGAAATCCACACCGGCTTTGAGCCCAGACGTCTCAAGGATCGGAAGCATCACTTCTTCAGTAGTGCCCGGATAGGTCGTCGACTCAAGAGAGATGAATTGGCCTGGCCGCAACCGCTTGGCAATTTCACGCGTTACATTCTCCACATATTGCAGATCCGGTGTCAGGTGCTTCGTTAACGGAGTAGGAACACAGATGACGATGGCGTCGAGACTCGGAACGTTATCGAAATTTACTGTTGCCTGAATCTTCCCTTCATCAACCCAACGTTTAAGCTCCTTTGAATCCACGTCACTAATGTAGCTCTCGCCCCGCGAGAGTGCAGCGACCCGCCTCGGGTTCTGGTCAATTCCAATTACACGGAACCCGACCCTTGCTTTCTCGACGGCAAACGGCAACCCGACGTAGCCCATACCCACGACACCGATCAGCGCCTCGCGCGTCCTAAACTTATCGATCAATTGATTGGCTAAACTGGTAGCCGAAGCCGTCATAGAGAGCGCGCTATTTGTCATATGAGTCGTTTCCTCCAGACACGACATGAGATCTGATTGCCCTCAAAACTCTATGGCCTGGCCCCGCGAAGTCGCCCCTACGTAGGAATCCAAGAACGTCCTCCTACGATACCCTTGCACCCAAGGTCGCTTTTGATCCCGACTACAGCTGTTAGTATCAAATGCTGCTCCTTTCGTTCATTGTAGTACAATCCAAGATGAATCTCCACTCGCCGATACCGCTAGTCGACATACACCGGCCACCAATCTACGATGTTTGACAATGACGTGCTTGCCGTGACGGCGATGAAGACGCTATTTGCAACTATGCAAGAAAGGAGCCTTTCGCCCGGTTGATTATACGCGACTAGGGCAGCGGTCCCGAGGCTCTACGTTCGCCGAACCATGATGACTCGAAAGACATCTACCGCTTCAACCACTGTGCAGCGGCCATAACCATAGAGGGCGAATGTTCTCGAGGATCGAGTTTTTTGGCTAGGCTATAGACGAATCTTGTGTACTGCTCCCGGATTAGACCAACGCCATACAGCCCCAGCGGGATCAAGGCACTTATCCATCGAACAGTATTAAGCCCGAGCGCCTTACATCCGTTTAGCCGGACTAGTATCTCTGTTTTTCTGTAGGCCCAGCCTCTTTTTTTGAAGTTAGAACCCCCAACTCGATATGCTAGTAAGCAATCGGGCAGGTTCGCGAATTTCAGTCCACCCGCGATACAACGAAACCAAAGGTCATAGTCCTCTGCATATCGAAGTCGTGCATCATATGATCCAACCGCAATAATGGCTTGTCGCCGAAACATTACGGACGGATGAATCATCGGATTGGTCCACGGAATCAGACGACATATTGCTTGGTGAGTCATAGGAGCGGATCGTGACGCCAAAAGATTCCCAGCTGAGTCAATGTCTACTGCCTGTGTCCCAACTACATCAACGGATGGTTCTCTGGTGAGAAACTCAACTTGTCGTTCAAGTCGCTCAGGATGACTGATATCATCAGCGTCCATTCGAGCGACCAGCTCACCTCGTGCTTCAGCGACCCCACGGTTGAGGCTACCCCCGAGTCCCAAATTCGAACGGTTTCTTACGACCCGGATTCGACTGTCCTCAGTGACTAAACTCCGAAGCACGTCCGGAGTGTCGTCCGTTGAGCCATCGTCAACGATCAAGAACTCGAAATTCGAGTACGTTTGATTAAGGATACTTTCTACTGCAGTACGTATCGATTCGCCCCCGTTGTAAACAGACATCAGGACAGTTACCTTCCATCGCTGCGCCATGCTATACATCCTTCCAGGTCCTCTCGACAACATCCACGCCGCGCAATCGCTGCGAATCTTCGCGCTTTGGTGCAACCGTTAACGCCAATCATTTGGCAAGCAAAGGTTTTTTGTCACAACAGAAGTTTAGCAACCTAACACTCGTCCAGGAAACATCACTAGCCATCGAATGTTACAATACCCAGACGCTCAAGGGCTAAAAAGGAGTTTATCTGCTCCTTGCCGGTGTACAGCTTTGCAAACGTACGTTTACTCATTACGCCATACCAAGCCAAGGGATGGTTCTCGTATTCGGCGCCGAGCCACTTCTTGTAACGCCATCGGGCTTTTCTCATCAGGCGTTGATATCTCGTGTCCTTTAGGCGGCCCCATCCCCGGTTCACCTGGCTACGAAACCACGCTCTGATCCGCGCCGAAGTTTCACCGTCGGAAATAGCGACTCCCAACTGTCGCATGAGCCAATGAACGTACGAGTCGTATAAATGCTTTCCTTTACGTTGAGCGAGGCCGACTCCACTCCAGAAGGCCATGAAACTCTTATCCCAAAACGGCAGCCACCAATCGTAGCCCCAGAAGTCATACACGCGCACCGAGTTAACAATAAACTTGGCTTGGCGCTCGCGCCAGTCCCACGACTCCGTTAAGCTCGCGCCGTCCTTCGTCTCAAAGTGTGGGATTTCCGCCAAGGCCTGCTCGACCTTTTTACGGATAGCCCCGTACACGTCGTCACTCTGATTGAGTCCACCCTGAAGCGAAAAATGAAACTCGAGTATTGCGTTGATTACGGCGTCGAGATCGTATTTCGCCCTATCTTCGTAAAACTTACTTAGAACAGGATGCACACTCCTGCTTCCCGCCGGGAGATCTGCACTATGCCCTGGAACGATTATCGCATCGTCTTCGATCGCCTTTTGACTTCGGAGCATCCATACTGCGGGCCAATCCTGAATGTGCGGAAGAGACGAAAGCCCGTCCGCCATACGGTAGTAGGCCTTTCGTTCTTCCGTGCGAAACCAATGATACCAGTCGGCCGTGGTGTAAGGCACAAACATCCATGGTATCTTAATCGAAGCAGCCACGGACTGACTGATCTCCGATTCGGGGTTCCCCGGCTTCCCGTAACTAAACGCCACGAGATTGTCGTATCCCATGCGCTTCAACTGTAGTACGATCAGCCTCGAGTCGAGACCCCCGCTCAACGGTACCACTATTTGGCGTCCGCCAGCCACAGTCACAAGCCGTTCGCATATCTCGAGAACCACCGAATCAAGAGCGTCGATAGACGCGTTCTCCTCAGTATAAGAATGGGAATAAATGAAATAGCTCCTGGTGGATACCTCGACACCCGCTTTTGCATCTTGGGGATTCCATCGGGCTATCAGCATTTCGCCCGCTCGCAGCTGTTTGACACTTGGTATCAAAGTGTCTCCTAGGGTGACGTACCCCGCATGTAAGTACTCAGAACGCGATATAGCATCGACGCGATCGTCCCCAACGGTATTCTTCACCCAAGACGCGTCATCGCTGAGGAGAACACCACCCGCATGAACGGCGTAATATAGTGGAATGCTGCGAATACGGTCGACGACCGCTATCAGCCAACCCGAACGCCTTACGATCAACGCGAAGAAGCCGTTCAACCTCTGAATTACCTCTATGACGTCTTCCAAATTGGCTTGCTGGTGCAACATTCTAGCTAGCGTCAGCGAGTCTTTATACTGATTGTTAAGAAACGCTGAGCCAATAACCGAGGCGGTCCCAAATGTTACCCACTGGCGCTCGTGGGAAAACCCCTTCAATTGGATGTTAACTGTTCGGTCGTCCGAAAGAACGTGTTCGTTAGGAGCCAATAGTACCTCACCATCCAAAAACCGGCAATGACCACACTTATGAGAACTGGACCATCCGTGCCCCTCAGACTGGTTAATGCGGCACCTATCAGCAATACCAATAAAGACGGCGCCAAGCGCCCTACAACATCTACACAAGGCCGAAATAAGCTTGAAATGCTGTTTCCACTTGCACCCATACTCCAAACAAGGAATCCCGTCCAGCAAAGTGCACTGGTCAACGAGTATACTAGGACAGCAACTTTGAACTCCCCAATACGGGCGCCCAAAACGAGGGCTACAACACGTGCAATCAGGAGCAATGCCTGAAAAAGCGCGCCCTGCGCTTGCTTCTCCATGATGGAAAATATGAGAGTTAGCGGGGATGCGACGAACACGAGCAGAAGCCACGGAACCAAATATCGCACTATAACGCCGGCTTCACGCCACGTTTCTCCAAACACCACGGCAAACATCTCGGGAGCAGCAACTCCAAGAAGAAACAACGGAGGCAAAGCCACAGCGATCAACCGTTCAGTGGTGTCCTTTACAGCTTTTCCCAAGCGCCCTTCCCTATGGGCGACCGCCGCGTGAGAAAAGAACACGTCGCCGATGGCTTTGCTTATAAGTTGCATAGGCGCTTGCGAGACTTTAACCGCGAATACATACACTCCAGCGGCGGCTGGGCCGAACAGCGCCGTCATAACCAGCGGGGGAAACTGAGTGCCCAAGGCGTTTAGCAACCCTTCCCATGTAGAGGCGAGCGGAAACCGCCTGTAACGACGAGCGGCCGCAATCATCCCCGGGATCGAGAATGAGCCTATGCGAAATATTCCTTCCTGCACTGCTTTCCTAACCAGACTAGTGAGACCTGCCATCTGGCCCAGCAGGTGGCCTGTGATTAAGCCGAAACTCCCAAATCCCGACAGCGCAAGCTGCATGCCAACCATTGTAGCTGATTGGCTAAGCCGAGTTGCTGCAATCGTACCGAAAGCTCTGGCCCTAACACTTCGGTAATAGAAAACCTGGTACAGCCCGACCAGGAAAACTCCGATAGGTAAGAACCACAAGAACTTTGGTGGTATGTTCACCAAATTTCCCCATTTGTCCCCGTAGAGCGATATCGCGATGGCCGAGGTGGACGAGACAACCAATACGGCTGCTGTCGCTACAAAGAGCACCCGTGTCGCTTCAGTATCCTCATCGGGGAGAGGTATAGCCAATTCATAACGCAAGCTGGCGACAACACTGATGATGCCGAGCAGCGAAGAAACCACACCGAGGACTCCGAAATCTTCTGGGTCGTATAGTCGCGTTAAGATCGGCGAGGTCAGAAGAACTAATAGCTGTCCCAACCCCGTGCTGCCAGACAAAAGCATGACGTCACGCCCTGCTCCTGCTGCGGAGGTTAGTCGCTTAAGGCGGGTAAAGACAGCTCTCCCGATACGCGATGTCCAAGAATCGAACTTAAGCGGACTTCGTGGAGACATCAAATGCTCGCCTCATACCGTTTCCTAAGTGAAGAACAAACAAAATAGGCGGCTCACACCGCCCCACCGCTCGCAAGCGCTCATTGCATTCGAGCTAAGATTATCCCAGCGCAGTGGCTTCTCCTTCTGCTTGCCCTGGCAAAACGTGCTTCATTCACCTGTTCCGCTCACGCGTGTTTCAAGACCTGCCAATTCTATGTCATCACGGTTAATCAGGGAAATCAATCGTAATCCATTCTTCACCTGCTCACTAGGCAAATGGTTACAGACGAGCATTTTGAGGTAGCACAGATCTATCCACTTTCGATTCCACCCGCTCGAAAGCGCTCAATCCCCGCCCGACACCTTGGTAATGGAAGCCAAGCTCTTGCATCTCAACAGGATCGAGCAGATTTCTTCCATCAAGAACGTACGGNTC
>NICF_comb_assmDRAFT_10001667_pt1 | contig 17366 bp, 14 predicted proteins | sample NewIslPassag4_SG_FD_11279 | JGI IMG/M metagenome (IMG submission 11279) | reverse complement strand
CCCCTGCCGCTCCAGCAGCCGGACCATCGCTTCGCCGACGCCCGGGAACATGGCGTCACAGATACACGTAATGAACAGTGAGATTTTCAATAAACGCACCTCCCGGCTATACGGCAATGACCTCGATGCCGAGCGCGCGGTACGATTCGGCCGTCGCCTCGTCGAGCCCGCGGTCCGTAATGATCGTATTCACGGCGCCCAGATCGAGCGCCCGCGCGAAAGCCTGCACGCCGAATTTGCTGGCGTCCGCGAGCAGAATCACATGGTCCGCGATTTCGGCCATCTTCCGCTTGATCTGCGCCTGAAGGCCGGTCGATTCGCTGATGCCGCGTTCGGGATGGATGCCTTTGCAGGACAGGAACGCTTTCTCGACATGGAAATCGTCCAGCGCCCGCTCGGCGAGCGGGCCGACGAACGACAGCGAGCGGTGCGACATCAGGCCGCCCGTCGACAGCACCTCGATCCGCTCCTTGCTGCCGAGTTCCGCCGCCGCCTTGACCGAGTTCGTCAGCACCGTCAGCGGCATGTCCGGCAGAATGCGCGCCACGTACCAGGCCGTCGAGCTGCCGTCCAGCAGGATGCGCTCGCCCGGACGAATATGCTTCACCGCTTCCTCCGCGATCCGCCGCTTCTCCTCGGCATGCGTGATTTCGCGCTCGTAGTACGGAATTTCCTGCGGTCCGCCGGACAGATCCGCATCCCGCACACTGACGGCGCCGCCGTGCGACCGCCGGAGCCGGCCCGCTTCCTCGAGCCGGTCGAGATCCCGGCGGATCGTCTCCTCCGTCACGCCGCACAGTTCCGCCAGTTCGGAGACGCGCGCGCTGCCGCGCTCGTTCACCACCCGCACGATAAATTCCTGCCGTTCCGCAGCCAGCATGGTCTTCACCATCCCTGTAGATTCCGTCAGCCCGCCGCGCCGCTCCCCCACAGGGCAGCGCAGCGTCCGTACGCTTCCTCCCAGGCAGCCGCCGATCCCGGTTCGGGCTCGTACACCGTCACGGGGAAGGAATCCCGGATCACCTTTCTCGCCTCGCGGATGTCCGCGAGATCTCCCGACGCGATCCATTGTACCGCAAGATTGCCGATCGCGCTTCCCTCAGCCGGACCCGCCCAGACGGGGCGGCCGATCGCGTTCGCCGTCCATTGGCAGAGCAGCTTGTTCTGAATGCCGCCGCCGACCATGTGCAGCTTGTCGAACTTCCGGCCGGACAACCGCTCGGTCTGTTCGAGGATGTGACGATACTTGAGCGCGAGGCTCTCGAGGACGCAGCGCGTGATCGCGCCGTCCGTCTCCGGCGCCGCCTGGCCCGTGCGGGTCGCGTACGCCCTCACCCGCTCCGGCATGCCGCCGGGCGGAAGAAACGACGGATCGTCGGGATCGATCAGCGCGGCGAACGGTTTCGCCGCCTCGGCCCGCGCAAGCAGCTCGGCATGGGAGACCTCCCGGCCTTCCCGCTTCCAGGTGCGGCGGCATTCCTCGAGAATCCAGAGCCCCATGATGTTTTTCAGCAGCCGATAGGTGCCGAAGACGCCGCCTTCGTTCGTGAAATTGAGTTCCCGGGCTTCCTCCGTGAGCACCGGCTGCGGCACTTCCGTGCCGAGCAGCGACCAGGTGCCGCAGCTGAGGTAGGCGAACGAATCGCTCTCCGCCGGCACGGCCGCCACCGCCGAGCCGGTGTCGTGCTCGGCAACCGCGACGACGCGGATCGGGCCGAGTCCGAGCTCCGACTGCACGCTGCCCCGAAGCTCCCCCGCGGCGGCGCCGGGCATGAGCACGGGACCGAACCAGCCCCGCGGAATGCCGATCGCCTCGAGCAGCCGATCATCCCAATCGCCCTTCACCGGATTGTAGAGCTGCGTCGTCGTCGCGTTCGTGAACTCGTTCGCCGCCTCGCCGGTCAGGAAGTACCGGATGAGATCGGGAATCATCAGGAACCGGCGCGCTTCGCGCAGCGCGGGATGATCCGCTTCCTTCATCGCGAGGAGCTGGTAGATCGTATTAAATGGAAGGAACTGGATNCCGGTCCGCNCGAATATNTCGTCCGCACCGACCTTCTCGAAAAGCCGCTCCATCATCCCGTCGGTCCGGCTGTCCCGGTAATGGTACGGGTTGCCGAGCAGCTCGCCGCTCGCGTCAAGCAGGCCGTAGTCGACCGCCCACGAATCGATCCCGATGCCGCGGATGTCCTCGCCCCGCCGTCCGGCGATCAGCATGCCCTGCTTGATCTCGTGGTACAGGCGGAGAATGTCCCAGTGGAGCCGGCCGCCCACGGCAACCGGATCGTTCGGAAAGCGGTGGATCTCCTCCGCCGTGATCCGGCTGTCCGTCAGCCGGCCGAGCAGCGCCCGGCCGCTTCCGGCGCCAAGATCGAACGCCAGCACCGCCATGCCGCATCCGCCTCCTTATCCGTTGCGCTTCGCCAGCACGTCCCGCTCGTACGCCCGGACTTCGTCAAGCCACGTCTCGCGCACGGGCACGCCCGATTTCGCGCAATAGTAGTCCCACACCGCTCCGAACGGATACGTCTTGAATTCTTCCGTCAGCGCAAGCCGCGTCGTGTAATCGCCTTCGAGCTCGGCCTGTTTCAGCCGGTCCGCCGGCTCCAGCATCGCCCTGAGCAGCGCTTTCAGCGTGCTGCGCGTGCCGATGACCCAGGCGGCCACGCGGTTGATGCTCGCATCGAAGAAATCCAGCCCGATATGCGTCCGATCGAGCAGGCCGCAGCGGACGAGCTCCCGGGCGATCTCCTGCGTCTCGTCGTCGAGGATGACGACGTGGTCGCTGTCCCAGCGCATCGGCCGGCTCACATGGAGCAGCAGGCCGCTGGTGAACAGCGAGAGCGCCGACATTTTGCCCGCGATGCTCTCGGTCGGGTGGAAATGGCCCGCGTCGAGGCAGAGCAGCGTCCCTTTCTGGATGGCGTATCCCATGTAAAATTCGTGCGATCCGACGACGTATGCCTCGGAACCGATGCCGAACAGCTTGCTCTCCACCGCATCCAGGTGAACCGCGGGATCGATCTTCTCCGCGAACACCTCATCCAGCGCTTCCTTCAGCCGGATGCGCGGCGCGAGCCGGTCGGCCGGCGCGTCCTTGAACCCGTCCGGAATCCAGACGTTCGTGACGCAAGTCTGCCCGAGTTGTTCGCCGAAATACGCGCCGATCTTGCGCGACGCCTTGCAGTGGTCGATCCAGAATCGGCGGACAGCCGGATCGGGATGGCTCAGCGTGAAGCCGTCGGACGCTTTCGGATGGGAGAAGCACGTCGGGTTGAAGTCGAGGCCGAGCCCCTGATCCTTCGCCCAATCGACCCAGCTCTGAAAATGCCGCGGCTCAAGCGCATCCAGATCCACTTTCTCGTCGGTGTCGGCGTAAATGGCGTGGAGGTTCACCTTGTGTTTGCCGGGAATGAGCGACAGCGCCTTCTCGAGGTCGGCGCGCAGTTCGTCCGCCGTCCGCGCCGCTCCCGGATAGTTGCCGGTGACGGCCAGGCCGCCGCCCAGCCCGCCCCCGCGGAAGAGGAACCCTTGCACGTCGTCGCCCTGCCAGCAGTGCACGGAAATTTTGATCGACTGAAGGCGCTCGATGGCCTTGTCCGTATCGATCCCGTGCGCCGCGTAGAGCGCCCTGGCCGCTTCATATGCTTGCTCGATGTTTCGTTCCATTCGCCGCTCCTCCTTATTTTACCGGGTAAGCCATGACCGACATCAGCGCGTTCTCCGCCTGTGTCGCATCCATCCTGCTGTACTGCACGACGACCGGAATGTCGCTGCGGACCTCGATCGCGTACGGAACGCCCGCCGGAATCTGCTCGCCGTCCTTGACGAGCGAGCTCGTGCGGATGTGCTTCGTACGGCGCCCCGGCACGACATACGGGATGTCTTCGATCGGATCACGGTCCTCGAAATAGATCGTGAACTTGAGCAGCGCTTCCTCGGACGATCCGTTCAGCACGCAGACCGATTCGTGGCTGACCAGCGCGCCGCTGCTCGTCTCCGGAATATAGCCGTCCGGAATGATCCAGTGGGTGTGGCCGAAAGCTTTGTACATGGATTCGCCCTCCCTTTCAATTTGGAAGTTGATTCGTCCAATGCACAAACGATCAGCGGGTGAACGCCGCCGGCACGCCGCCGTCGACGGTCAGCATGCACCCCGTCGTCTTCGCCGCCTTCGACGAAGCGAAGAACGCGATCGCTTCGGCGATGTCGCGCGGGTAGATGTTCACGAGCAGCGTCGTACGCTTGCGGTAATACTCTTCAAGCTGGTCGGGCTCGATGCCGTACGCGGCCGCCCGCTCGTTCCGCCACGCGCTGTTCCAGATCGCGGAGCCCTGCAGCACCGCGTCCGGCAGCACGCTGTTCACGCGAATGCCGAGCGGTCCGCCTTCGGCGGCGATGCAGCGGGCGAGGTGGACTTCAAGCGCCTTGGCCGCGCTGTAGGCGGTGGCGTTTTTGCCGGCGTAGACCGAGTTTTTCGACCCGACGAAAATCATGCTGCCGCCCGTGTTCTGCTCCTTCATGACTTTAAACGCCTCGCGCGCGACAAGGAAATAGCCGGTGCCGAGCACGTTCATGTTCAGGTTCCATTCGTCGAGCGACGTTTCTTCGAACGGGCTGGACGTGGCGAGTCCCGCGTTGTTCACGAGAATGTCGACACCGCCGTAGTAGAGCGCGGCTTCCTTGTAAGCGGCCTGCACTTCCGACTCTTTGGTGACGTCCATCTTCACGGCCAGCGCCCGGCCTTCTCCGTACTTCGCGTTAAGCTCCTCGGCCACCTTCTGCGCGCCCTCGAGGTTGAGATCGGCGAGCACGACATGCGCGCCTTCCGCCGCCAGCCGCCGCGCCGTCTCGCTGCCGATGCCGCCTGCGCCGCCCGTGATGAACGCGACCTGGCGGGAAAATTCCGCTTCCGGCGGAGCGAGCGTCAGCTTGTAAAGTTCAAGCGGCCAATATTCGACGTTGTACGATTCGTTCTCGCTGAGCGACACGAACTTGCCGAGCGCCGCGGCGCCCCGCATGACGGCGATCGCGCGATGATAGAGCGCGCCGCTGACGTTCGCCATCGCCTTGCTCTTGCCGGTGTTGATCATGCCGACGCCCGGAATCAGGATGACGCGCGGCGCCGCTTCGAACATGACGTCGCCTTCATTCTTGTTGCGCTCGAAGTAGGCTTTGTACTGCTCCTTGTAGGCGGCGATGCCGTCGATCAGTTTCTGCTTGAGGCCTTCGACATCGTTCGCGTCCGGCGTCCAGTCGACGAAGAGCGGCACAACTTTCGTGTGAACGAGATGGTCCGGGCAGGCGGCGCCGACCTGGGACAGCTCGGGCGCGTCCGCCCCGCCGACGAACGTGAGCACATCTTCTTCATCGTCGAACGCGAGAATCATCTTCTTGTCGCCGCTCACCGCGCCGCGCACGGCCGGCATCACTTCCGCGGCGATCTTGCGGCGCGTCTCCGCCGGCAGCGGCGCGTGCTTCTGCCCCCCGAACAGCTTCGCGTTGTCGACGCGCGCTTCGATGTACGCCTCCGCCTCGTTGATGATGCGGATCGTCTGCGCGTAGCACGCCTCCGCCGTTTCGCCCCACGTGACAAGGCCGTGCTTCTCCATCAGGACGAGCTCGGCCTTCGGGTTGGCGAGCACGCCTTCGGCGATCATTTTCGAGAGCTTGAAGCCCGGGCGGATGTACGGCACCCAGACGAACCGGTCGCCGAAAATCTCTTCCGCGATCTGCCGGCCGTTGTCCGCGCAGCAGATGCTGATGATCGCGTCCGGATGCGTATGGTCGACATGCTTGAACGGCAGGAATGCGTGCAGCAGCGTCTCGATCGATGCGCGCGGATGTTTCGCGTCGATCATGCAGTGTGCGAGGTACGCGACCATCTCCTCGTCGGACATGTCATCCCGCTCGAACAGCGGATGGATGTCATCCATGCGCAGGCCGGTGAAGTTGTGCGCCTTCATCGTCGCGAGGTCGGAGCCGCTTCCTTTGACGTACATGACTTTGACGTCACGGCCGCGGAAATCTTTCACGATCATTTTGCTGGACGTGTTGCCGCCGCCCCAGTTGCAGACGCGCCGGTCGCGGCCAAGCAGGTTCGAGCGATAGACAAGTTCGTCGAGGCCGCCCTTCAGCTGCGACGCCGCGGACGGATCCCACAAGTTTTGCACCATCGTTGCCATTCCCTCCGAAACGGATGTTGGTTTTCTTCTGATTTCATACTATCATTTTTGTTTATCTTTGTATAGATTTATTTTTCTTTGTTTTCTTGGGGATAAAGATGACTGGAATAGCCATGCGCGTGGCTGATGAAATGCGGGGCCGTGGTACTTGTTCGCGGACTTTAAAAAGGTGCTCTCCGGTTCCTTTTCGTCCATATCCCCGTCGCTCAACAAGAGGGAATGCAAGAGGAACATCATGAAGACCGCAAGAAGATCAGGAAGCTCGTGCCGGGCAAATGTTGAGTAATCGCCAGGCCGTGATGGCAGTCATCGTGAAGCAACCGTTGAGTTGAACCATGATCGGAAGATGTTCACTGAACCAAATGCGATTCTATGTGCTCAACCGACAGTAGACAGAAGGTTGGCAAATACTAAGGCGTTCAGCCGGCGGTTGAGAAGAGTACGGTGAACAGTCAACTTTAATCTCCCGGTAATAAGAAAGCGCTTGCAACTGTACAGACGATTGACAGAAAATCGAGAGTCCATCGCGCGGAAAGCCTTATGCCAGAGAAATGACATTTAAGACGCCTGCGGCAGCAANCGGGCGGCAAGCGCCTTCAATTCGGCAATCATCCGGCGCGTATTCCGGTACGTGTCCCAGTCCGGGCGGCCGGGTACGGGACGGGCCCTCAACTGTTTTCGGGTCGGTGCGCCGGAAGCGGCGGCCAAATGCAGCAAGTGCCGTTCCGCATTCTGTCCCCGGCTGGATTGATTGAAGCGATAGGCATACTCATTCAAATAAGCTTGCCGGTACTTGGCTCCTACGCCCCGGTGTACGGAATTGATGCCGCAACCGATGTCCATGGCGATTTTCCACAGAGAAAATACGCGTGTCCGTCCCAGTGTGTCGGTGCGCAAATCGACCGCGGACCGGCTTCGGTCCACATGTTTTTCGATAAAGCGGAGGGCGCCTTGGGGTGTAATCTTCCATTGGTAGGTGTCCCCGCCTGTGTCCTGCATCAGCTTGATCCCCAGCACATGTCCATCGGGGCCGCCTTCCATGCTGCCGCCGATCACGAAAGGATGTTCGCGATCGCTGAGGTTCCTCACCCACGGCAAGGGTCGGGGACCGGCGTTGCCGAGTTGAAGCCGGACGAGCCCGGTCAGTCGGTCAAGCTCTTCGTGGCGGGACATGGCGCTGCGCAGCTTGTGCAGCATGAGCCAAGCCGTCTTGTAGGTCACGCGGATCTGGTCGGCAAGCGCGGCGGCGCTTATCGGCCGGGAAGAGATGAGCGCGATGGCGGTGAACCATTTTCGCAGGGGGACGCGGCTTCTCTCCATGACGGTGCCTGAAATGAGCGAGCATTGACGGCGGCAAGATGCGCAGGCGAACAGCGGGAGCCGACGTCCGGATATGCGATAATGTGCCGCGCTGCCGCAGCCCGGGCACCGGAAACCGCCGGGCCAGCGCGCTTGCATCAGGAGATCGGCGCATTTCTGTTCCGAATATTGAAGGAAACGAAGAGCTGTCTCGTTCGAAAACATGTCCGGTCCTCCTCCGTTTTTCCGGGTTGTCTTTATGATATCGAACAAATGTTCTTATTTCAACAAAAAATTGGTTGATGCATCCATGAAATTTAATTGACGTGATTCCCCTGTTTGAGAAGTTCGCCAGAGCGGTTGAGGGGAGGGTTTGGCGGTACCGAAAGCCGGTCAAGGCTGCTGATTGAAAGGGATATGGGGCACCAGGGGGCAGTTGCAGCCCATTCCGCTGAGCGAGCGGGATATGGTTAAAATGCGGCTGGATGATGGATTAGAGACAAGTTGAACAAAGGGGATATGGTCAAAATGCGGCAGAAAGGGACGGTTAAAGCGATTTGAGCGAAGGGGATATGGACGAAAAGGCAGCGAAAGGTATAGGAAAATACGTTCTAAAATGGCGGTTGACCGAAACCGTGCCGACATGCGCGAAGGGAATATGAACTGACCAACGGCAGCCGTATGGAAAACCGCCCCCACCAACAACGGACCGGTGCGCTTGTAATCAGCGCACCGGCCGGCATGCCATGTCAGTCAACCCGATCCATCGCCATGCACGCCCAGACGAACGTGCCGACGCCGTGCAGGTCGTTCCGGCTTACCGGGCGCGCGATGTAGTGGGCGTAGTCGCCGACGCCGGTGCCGATGCAGATGTCCGGCAGGACGAGCCGCCCCTCCGCATCCCATTCGACCCGTGCCGTGATTCCGGCGAATCCTCGCCGGGCGGCCTCGAGCAGCGCCGGGTCCGCCGCGCCGGCGCGGACGGCCTCCGCGATCGAATACACGTACAGGCTGCTGCACGACAGTTCGAGCCAGTTGTCCGGCCGATCGCCCTTGTCGACGACTTGATGCCACAGGCCGCTCCCGGCATCCTGGTAATGCACCAACGCTTCCGCCAGCGCGCCGAGCTTCGCCGCGAGATCCTCCCGCGCCGGATGGCCCTCCGGCAGCGCCGCGCGGATCTCCGCCAGCGCGACGCCGTACCAGCCGAGCGCCCGGCCCCACACTTCCGGCGCCATCCCGGTCGCCGGATCGGCCCACGGCGCGCGCCGGCTCTCGTCCCAGGCATGGACGAGCAGCCCGTCCGGGCGCAGCGTGCCCCGGCGCATCAGCCGCTCCTGATGGAGCGCCATGTCCACGAGCTCCGGCTCCCCGTACCTTGCGGCATACCGCGCCGCGAACACGCCGCCCATGTACAGTCCGTCCAGCCACATCTGGTACGGATAATGGTCTTTATGCCAGAAGCCGCCTTCGCGCGTCCGGTTGAACGTTCGAACAATGCGCGCAGCTTGCGCGCCGCCTCGCGATAACGCGAATCCCCGGTCGCATCCTCGAGCGTAAAGAGGAGAAGGCCGGCTTGAATGGCGTCCAGTTCCCCTTTGGCGACCACCACGTTGCCCAGTTCGTCAACCAGATGGTCAACGTACCGCTTCGTATAATCAAAATACCGCACATCCCCCGTCCGCTTCCACACCTGCACGGCGCCCGTCAGAAAGACGCCCTGGTGGTAATGCCATTTGCCGGCGGGGGGCAGCTCCTCCGGCGTGTACGCGGCCATGACGGCATCGCACGCCGCCTTCGCCCAGTCGATCGGTGCACCCGGTGTCATGCTCATGCGCAACCTCCCCCTTTCAGCCCTTCAGTCCGCTCGTATGAATGCCTTCCACGATGTATCGCTGGAACGCGAAAAACGCGGCGCACACCGGGATGAGACTCAGCGTCGACATCGCGAACAGCGCCCCCCAGTCCGTCACGTTGTCGGGGTCGGAGAACATTTTGATCGCAAGCGACACCGTATAGAGCGACACCTTGTTCAGGTAGAGCAGCGGCGCGAGAAAATCGTCCCAACGCCAATAGAACGAGAAGATGACGCATGTCATCATCGCCGGCAGGATGAGCGGCAGAATGATGCGCACGAACGTCGTGAACTTGTTGCAGCCGTCGATCTCCGCCGCCTCGTCCAGATCGTACGGAATCGAACGGATGAAACTGCATCATCAGGAAGACGAAGAACGGCGTGCCGAAGAACGTCGGAATGATCAGCGGCAGATACGTGTTGATCCACCCGAACTGGTTGAACAAAATGTACTGCGGCACCATGACGATCTCGTACGGGAGCAGCATCGTCAGCATCATGCAGACGAACCACAGGTTGCGCCCGCGGAAACGGATGCGGGAGAAGCCGAACGCGATGACCGCCGACGACAGGACGCTGCCGATCGTCGAGATGCCGACGACCAGGAACGTGTTCTTGAAGAACGTCGTGAACGTGACGCCGGCGACGCCTTTCCATCCGTTGATGTAGTTGTCGAAGTTCCACTGGTTCGGAATGAGGGAAGCGGCGTCCACGAACACGGACGAGCTTTCCTTGAAGGAACTCGCGACCATCCAGGCGACCGGGTACAGCATGGAGACGGTCAGCGCGAGCAGGATGGCGTGCGATATGACGGGAATGCGCCGAAGTCTCATCATCAGCGGTCCCCCTTCGATTCATAGTGCACCCAATACTCCGAACTTTTGAAAATAAGCGCCGTCAGCAGACCCACGATCACAAGCAGCACCCACGCCATGCCGGACGCGTAACCCATATCGAAGAATGTGAACGCATTCTGGAACAGGTAGAGCACGTACATGAGCGTTGCGCCGAGCGGCCGGCCGTCGCCGAAGATGACATATGCCGGCGTGAACGCCAGAAAGCCGTTGATGAGCTGGATGACGACATTGAACAGAATGACCGGCGTGAGCAGCGGCAGCGTGATGCGGAAGAACATCGTGACGCTCCCCGCCCCGTCCACGCTCGCCGCCTCGTAGTAGTCGTTCGGGATGTTTTTGAGTCCGGCGAGAAAAATGAGCATCGACGAACCGAACTGCCAGCCGTACAGCAGAATGAGCGTCCAGATCGCATATTTCGGATCGCCGAGCCAGGAGACCCCGGACAGTCCAAGCCACTTCAGGATCGTATTGATCGCGCCCTCGAGGCCGAAGAGCTGGCGCCACATGACGGCGACGGCGACGCTGCCGCCGATGATCGAAGGCAGGTACAGCACCGTCCGGTAGAACCCGGCGCCCCGGACGATCTTCGCGACCAGCATGGCAATCGCGAGCGCGACGATGAGCCGGAGCGGCACGGCCGTGAACGTATAGAAGAACGTGACGCGCAGCGAGTGCCAGAACTTCTCGTCCTTCGTGAACATCCGCTCGTAATGCTCCAGCCCGATCCACTCCGGCGGCCGGAGCATGTTATAGTCGGTGAACGACAGGTACAGCGTCATCGCGACCGGGATGACGGTCAGTCCGAAGAACCCGATGAGGAACGGCGAGATGAACGCGTACCCCGTCAAGTTGCGATAACCGCCCGCTTTGCGCGTTGCCAATTTTGCATCCGCCCTTTCCCCGTAATGTCCGCGTTGAAGAAAGCCGGCCCATCGGCGGCGCAGCTTCCCGCGCCGCCTCCGAACCGGCCGCAGATTCTACCGCTTGCGGGCCAGAATGTCCGCCGTCTGTTCGCGGAATTTCGCCGCGCCGTCTTCAGGCGACATTTCGGCGAACAGAATCCGGTCCTCGATATCGGTGCCGAGCAGGTTCAGCACTTCCGCGGAACCCACCGGATAGTTCGTATCGATCGGGCTGCTGTTGGCCGCCGCCAGATCAATGTAATCAAACATGTTTTTCTGCACCTCGTCGAGCTGTTTCGAGATCGCTTCGCGGATCTCCGCGTTGATCGGTACGCCGCGTTCGCCTTTCTGGATTTCCTCGACTTCGAGCGAGTTGACGAAGAAGTTGATGAACTTCGCCGCTTCTTCGGCGTTCTTCGAATCCTTCGCCACCGAGAAGAACATCGCCGGCTTCAGGAACAGCCCCTTCTCCGTGTTCGGGCCGGGCAGCACCGTCAGCTTGAGCGGACGGTTCGCCGCCTTCGCCAGGGCGACCACCTGGTTGGACCAGCGGACGTCAAACGGCGCCTTGCCATGCACGATCAGCTGATCTTCCAGCGCGGAGTGCTGCTGCATGACGTCCAGCGACGGCATGACGCCTTCCTTGATCAACTCCACCTGCATGTTGAAGTAATCGATGAAAATTTGATCGTCGAAGCCGACGCCGGTGCCGTCGTCGCTGAAGAACTTCTGGTCGTTCTGACGGGCGTAATATTCAAGGATATTGTTCGCTTCGAGCGTCGGCGAGCCGTAGATGCCGAGATTTTGATGCACCGTCCGGGCGATCGCCTTGAAGTCATCCCACGTCCAGCCGAGCGCGGGTTCCTGCGCGCCCGCCTGCTTGATCAGCTCGGGATCGTAGATGACCGTCAGCGCGTTCATGCCGAGCGGAATGCCGAGCAGCTTGCCGTCGACAACGCCGGATTCCATGATGCCCGCATCGAGCTTGCTCGTGTCGATGATGCCGCTCTCGACGAACGGATTCAGGTCGGCGAGCACGTCATTCTTCGCATATTGGGTCAGGTATTCGCCGAAGTTCATCTGCAGCACGTCCGGCGTGTTATTGCCCGCGACCATGGCGGAAAGCTTCTCCCAATAGCCGTCGAAGCCGGTGAACTCCGGTTCGATCGTGACGTGCGGATTCTGTTGCTGGTACAGTTCGATGATCTTGAGCGTGTTGTCGTGCCGCGTCTGGCCGCCCCACCACAGCACTTTGAGCGTGACCGGTTTCGGAGCATCGCCTCCGCCGCTGCCCTCCGATCCGGAACCGGCGTTCGATCCGCCGCCGTTTTCCGACCGGCCGGCGGTGTTCGAATTCGCCGCATTCGTGCCGCCGTTGTCCGATTTGCCGCCGCAGGCGGACAGCACCGCCGCCAGCGCCAGCATGAGCGCGAGCAGCACGGTGAACATTCTTCTCCGCTTCATCGCCGTACGTTCCCCCTGACTTGAAAGTGTTTTCAATTCTCATTAAAAACGATCCGCCGCGGCGGCGATACGAAAGGTTCCGGTCTTCGTTGTTCAATATTCCGGGAAATGAACCTCCGTACTGCGGCAGAGCGGCGAAACCGTCCGGCGTGTGCGCCCAAGCGGGTTCATTTTTCCGACCGGAGCCGTTCAATTTTCCGACGTCTTCCGCTTGAACTCCGTGGGCGTGAGGCCCGTATGCTTCTTGAACACCTGGCTGAAATATTGCGGATTGTTGCCGAAGCCGACCGCCTCGGCGATCGCGCCGATCCGCAGGCTGCTTTGACCGGACTCGGCGATGAGCCGCTTCGCGCGTTCGATGCGCGCGGCGAGCAGGTAGTTGGAGAACCGCTCGCCCGTCTCCTTGCGGAACAGCCGGCCGAGATAGTCCGCGTTCATGAAGAACACTTCGCTCGCGAGTCTCCCGAGCGTCAGCGTCTCGTCGCCGAGCCGCTCCTGGATGCAGGCGATCATGCGGCGGACGAGCTCGCTCCGGTGCTGCAGGTTGGCGTCGTAATAGGAAGAAGCGATCTCGCGCGCGATGTCCAGGACGAACCGCTCCATCTGCCTGAGCGTCTCGGAGGCGAGGAACGACACCGCCCGCTCAAAATAGCCGGACAACCGGTCCTGCGGCGCCTGGCGGATGAGCACCATGTACAGTTCGGCCAGATACGTCTTCGCGACCTGCACGTCCAGGCGCATGTCCTTCAGTCTCCGGAAACAGTCCGACAGGAGCGATTCGGCCTCGGCCGCGCTGCCGCTCCGCACGGCCCGCGCAAGTTCCTCGGCGTCGGGCAGATCGAGCATGTTCGCCGGCTGCGGCGTGTCCGCGCGCGTAATGATGCTGCCGCCGCCGAGATAGAAGCGGCCGGACAGGCTTTCGAGCGTCTCCTTGTACAGCCGCCGGAGACTGCCGACGTCCGCTTCGTCGCTGACGGCGGCGGTCGTCTCGATGCCGTAGTACGCCTGGTAGACGCGCTGCACGTTGCCGATCACCGGCATCAGCCGCTCGAGCGGCGCGGCATCGCACAGGACGGCGACGCGGTCGCCGATCGCGGCGTCGAGATGAACCGGCGCGCATTCGCCGATCAGTTCAGACGAGATGTTCTGCAGCGCGAAGAGCTGCTCATACTCCGGCGCGGACGCCGCGTCCGGCTCGAACAGGATGAGCCTGACCCGCGCGCCTTCCGCGGGAAGGCCGAAGATTGACCGGCAGCTCTCCCATTCCTTCATGCCGTACGTCTTGTTCGTCAGAAATTCTTTCAGCAGCTGCTGCCTGAGCTGCGGCTTCATCTTCTCGAACTGGGCGCGGATGCCCTGCGTGTACCGCTTGCGCTCTTCGGCGGCGCGCAGCTCCGCCACGACCCGGTCGAGCGTGTCCATGATTTCCTGCTCGCCGCAAGGCTTCAGCAGATAGTGCCGCACGCCGTACTGCATCGCCCGCTGCGCGTATTCGAATTCGTCGTATCCGGACAGGATGACGAACACGATGTCGGGATACGCTTCCCGGACGGCGGCGATCAGCTCCAGGCCGTTCATGTTCGGCATTTTCAAATCGGTGATGACGATGTCGGGCCGGATCTCGCGGATCATCTCCAGCGCTTCGGCGCCGTTCTTCGCCTTGCCGGCGAGCGCCGTGCCGTGACGCTCCCATTCGACGACGACGGCCAGCCCTTCGAGAATGATCCGCTCGTCGTCCACGAGCAGCACGCTATACATCGTTCTCCTCCTTCCGTCTGACCGGCATCCGGATCGTCACGGCCGTGCCGCCTTCCGGACGCCGCTGCACGATGAGGTCCGCGTTGTCGCCGAACAGAAGCTTCAACCGCTCCTCGATGTTGGCAAGGCCGATGCCGGAACCTTTCGGCTTCATGGTGCCCGCCTTGACCGCGGCGGCGACTTCCTCGTCGATGCCCGGGCCGTCGTCGGTCACCCGGATCTCCATGCCGGATGCGGTCTCGCTGATGTCGACTTCGATCGTGCAGACGCTGTCCGTCTCCTCGAGTGCGTGCACGACGGCGTTTTCGACGAGCGGCTGGATCGTCAGCTTCGGGATGAGCGCATGCTGCAAAGCGTCGTCGCAGGTCATCAGAAACTCCAGACGGTCGCCGAACCGGAACTTCTGGATCGTGACGTAGTGCGATGTGATTTCGAGTTCGTCGGACAGCTTGACGAGCGCCTCCCGCTTGCTGATGATGGCGCGGAGCAGACGTCCGAGCGACTCGACGAGCAGCGAGATGCCGCGCTGCTTGTTGATGCGCGCCATCCAGGCGACCGTGTCGAGGGTGTTGTACAGGAAATGCGGGTTGATCTGGGCCTGGAGTGCGCGGTATTCCGTCTCGCGGATGAGGAGCTGTTTCTCGTAATTTTCGGAGATCAGCTCGTTGATTTTCTCGATCATGATGCGGAAATGGCGGTGGATTTCGCCCGTTTCGTCGCGGGACAGGTGCCGGTCCTCCGCCGACACCGGCAGCTCGAATCCGCCCTTCGGCACCTGCTTCATCTTCTCGATCAGCCGTTCGAGCGGACGGGTGATGCCGCGCGCCGCACGGCTCGCGATGACGAGGAAAAGCACGCTTATGGCGGCGTAGAACACGATCATGCCGCTGCGGATGGCCGTCGTCTTGCGGGCAATCCGGTCGAAGTCGATCATGTTGACGTGCAGAAACTCGCCGTCCCGCGAACGGTAGTAAGCGGTAAACCGCTTGCGGCCGTCGAATGCAAAAATCTCATAGCCCTTCATCCCGGCAAACCGCTGCTCCGCGTCCTCCAGCACGCGGCCGCCTTCAATGGCATGCAGCAGCTCTCCGTCCTTGAACACGAAGTAGAGCCGGTTGTCCGACAGATCGAGGAAGCGGTCGACGAGCGTCCGCATGTTGACGTAGATGACGAGCAGGCCCAGGTGGTCGAGCTGCAGGTTCTCCTTGTTCCGGATGAGCCGCACGCTCGTCAGAAGGTCGTCGCCCGGCGCGCCCGGCAGCCACCGGTTCCCGCCGGCCGCCAGCTCGGCGTGCGCCGCAAGCTCCGACGCTTCTTCCTTCTGCCGCGGAATGTAGCCGGCGATCAGCTCGACGCCGGTCGCGTCGACGAGCCGGATCGAGGCGATGTAGGGCTGCTCCTGGGCGAGCACGACGAGCCGGTCCAACAGATCCGCCCGCCGTTGATACAGCTCGTAGCCGGGTTCCTGGGCCTTCACCTTGCGCAGATGTTCCTGGATGGTGCTGTCGGTCATGATGGAGAACGAAAGGTCCTCGATCTTCTTCAGCTCGTTGTCGATGGTCGTCGAGGCGAGATTGAGCACCTCGGCGGCCTCTTCGTACAGCTTCGTCTCATAGGCGGTCGCCGCCGTATGGAAAGCGACGAAGCCGGACGAAGCCGACAAGAGCGTGATCAGAAGAACGAGGACCAGCACTTTGTTCTTGATGAGCAGATTGTCGTACAGCGAACGAAGCCGCATCGGTCTCCTCCCGGGTGTGCCGGATCCCGGCGTCTGTTGGCTTTATCTGTTCGACATCTGTTCGACGCCATTCCCCGAAAACCCTTTCAACGGAAGAAAATGGAGGCCGTTACCGTTGCGGCTGCGGCTCGGGCATGATGCCGAGCAGTTCGGCGATGCGCAGCGGACGGCCTTCCTTGACCGAACGCCAGACCGCTTCGCCCGTGGCGACGGCGTACGCGCCGTCGGCGCTGCCCGAGAGCATCGGGTAGCCGCGGACCGGATCGGGACCGAGGAACAGGTCTTCGATCAGCGCCGGGTCGCCGCCGCCGTGCCCGCCCGGGCGCCGCACGACGTGGATCGTCTCCTTCGAGCCGAACATCGGGAAATAGTCGATCGTCTGCTCCGGCACGGGAAACGGAATGCGGGACAGCTCGTGGTATTCCTGCGTCTCGATCCGGCCCTTCGTCCCGTTGATCGCCAGCCGGTAGCCCTCAAACGGCGCCGAGAACAGCACGGAATAGCTGAGCATCGCGCCGCCGTCGTAGCGCACGGTCACCGCGTACGTGTCTTCGATCTTGATTTCGGAATCGTAGATGCACATGTCCGGACTGTATCCCGTATATTTGCCCGCAAGCGGCAGGGCGCCGATGTGGTCGTCCTTCGCGCTCACATCGTCCGTCCGCGTCGCCCAGCGGCGGTAGTAGGCGCACACGGAGCGCTCGTCGCAGGTCGTGCAGTGCCGCCCGTCCCTGCGGCTCGGGTTGAGCTCGCCCTCNGGGCCGAAGAAGTTGAGCGCGCCGTAGGCGAACACTTCGACCGGCCGCTGCCCCGTCCACCAGTTCACCAGGTCGAAATGGTGCGAGCTTTTGTGGATCGACAACCCGCCGGAAAACTCCCGCATCCGGTTCCAACGTTTGAAATAACTCGCGCCATGATAGGTGTCGATATACCAGTTCAGGTCGACCGAGACGACGCGGCCGATTTTGCCTTCCAGAATCATTTCCTTGATCCGCGTATGGATCGGGTTGTAGCGGTAGTTGAACGTGACGGTGACCTTGCCCTTGCTCGCCTTCTCCGCATCGAGAATGCGCCGGCAGTCTTCGGCCGTCGTCGCCATCGGTTTCTCGGTGAAGACGTCGAGGCCGTGCTCCAGTGCCTTCAGGATATAACCCGCGTGCGTGTCGTCGCGGCTCGCGACGATGACGACGTCCGGCTTCGTCTCTTCCACCATCCGGTCGAAATCGTCCGGCCCGTATTCGGGCAGATCGGCACATTCAGGGTAGAGCTGCTTGCACACCCGATGGCGCAGCGGGTCGCTGTCGAGCA
>NICF_comb_assmDRAFT_10001661_pt1 | contig 17381 bp, 16 predicted proteins | sample NewIslPassag4_SG_FD_11279 | JGI IMG/M metagenome (IMG submission 11279) | reverse complement strand
GCCGCCCCGGACGGCGCCCGACTCCACCAGTTCGGCAAAGTTGGGATCGTGGGCCTGCATGTCCCGGTAGATCCGCTCGTCGAAAATCACGTAGGCGAGGCCTTCGGGCTGCGCCTGGACCTCCACGGAGGCTGCGGAATAGCCGTTGTTTTCATTGGTGAAACGGCGGCCAAGGCTGTTGACCAAAAGCCCCCCCTTCTCCATGATGGCCCAGGTTACCAGGAGGCCATGGGGATAGGCCACGGAGCCATGGCCCTGAAAGGCATCCATATGGCGCGTCGCGGCGCCCAGCTCCATCCCCCAGCGAATCCCATCGCCCGTGTTGCCGGGGTGGCCGAAATACAGGGCGCCGGCGATCTCGGGGCAGTAGCGGCGTACCATCTCGGCGTTGCCGCCGAAGCCGTTGTTGGCCAGGATCACTTTCCGGGCGCGAATGGCCTCGCCGCCCTGCGCCGGATCGCCGCCAGCCCACACCCCCGCGACGGCTCCTGACTCATCGGCGATGAGGCCGGTGACGGGCATGGACGTCACCAGCGTGACCAGGGGCTGGCGGGCCACCGCCGCCATCAGGCCGGCGATGAGCTCTGCGCCGCTGCGGGAGGGCGGCGCGTGAAACCGGGGCACCGACTGCCCGCCGTACAGGAAATCCGTTACTAGCCGCAGTTCGATGCCGACCGTGTCCATGAGCCAATGAACAAGGCCGGCGGACTCCCTGCACAGGTGCAGCGTCAGCTCAGGGTCGCCCGTGTAGCCGTTTTTGCGCAGGATGTCCTGTGCCATGAGCTCCGGGCTGTCCTCGACGCCGGCTTCCCGCTGCAGGCGCGTGCCGGCCGCGGGAATAAACCCAGAACTCAGCGCGGTGTTGCCCCCGGGCTTGTTCCATTTCTCTAAAAGCAGCACCCGGCAGCCCCGCTCGGCGGCGCTGAGAGCCGCCGCGAAGCCGCACGCGCCGGCTCCCACCACCACCACGTCGGTTTCAGCGTCCCACGTCTCAGGCCAAGGGGCCGTACCGCTCACTCCCGTGCAACCTCCTGACCGCTAGTTCCCGGTCCCCCGCGGCCGACAGGGCAGCCCCCGGCCGCACGATCCCGGTTTCCGCCAAGTCGTTCCACACCTCTTGCCTGTAAATGAGCCCGTCGCGCACCTCAAACCGGTCCACAAACCGCACACCGTCGAAGGGCCGGCCGCGCAGATCCTCGCCGCTCAAGGTGCCCAGGCAGTACACCGTTGCGCCGTCCGGTCCGGGCAGGACGTCCCAGCGCTCAATCCGCTTGCGCACCCAGCGGTAGCGGCGGCGGGCATCGGCTGCCATCTCGTCTAAGGTCCTGTAGGTGCGGTTTCCGGGAAACACGATGGCCGCCCCCGGCGCCAGCAGCGCCGCGGCCTCCTCCAGGCGGCGTTCTTCTGCCAGACGCAAGTACCGCTCGACCAACGCCACGGGTTCCATCAGGCACACCCTCCTGTTCCGTGCGGATGGGCGGATCCCCGCATATCAGATGAAGCGGATTCCCTGCACGCCAAACGGCGGTTGGAGGCCGGCGGCTCGCCCCGCGGTCCCGGCAGCCTGCCCTTTAGCGGCTCAAACCACGAGAGCCATCAGGGGCCGCACGTTGGGAGCCTGTGCCAACTGCAGCCACGCGTCCACAATCTCCCGCGCCCGGTCCGCGGCATAGCGCACCGCGAGCGCCTCCCGCCACTTGGGCACCAACAGGTCCTCGGTCACGCCCTGCCGCCAGTCGCCGGTTGGCACCTCTACCTCGCCGGACACGCGGCGGCCGTCCCGGTGCACCACCGTCACCCTCGCGCCCCACTTGTCCGGAAACCGGCGGTTGAACTCGTCCCCCGGGTGCACGAAAACGCGCTGCGCCAGGGCCGTGATGGCCGGCGACGACAGGTGCTCGGGGGCAAAGGCCGCAAAGTCGACGCGGCCTAACACCAAGTACGCGGCCAGACAATAGGGGATGCTGAACTTGCCGCTGGTGGCGTTCATCGCCCGCTGATGGGACATCGGCAGGGCATTGTTATAGGTAGTCACATCGATGCGCTCGATGTCGTCCACATCCACCTGGTCCCGGATGGAGGCCAGCGCGTCCAGCGGCGGGTGGGTGTAGCGGCACGAGGGCACAAACTTGAAGTAATTGCGCATGATCTCGTGCTCACGGCCCAACGCCGCAAAGGCCTGCTCAAGTTCGTCCTGCGCCTGCTCCCAGGCAGGACCCAGCACCCGCAGGCACGCCTCGGCCGAACCCGCCACGCCCGCGGCCGCCAGCTCGGCAATGGTGACGCCCGTCTGGGCGCTCAAGCCCGCAGTGAAGTTGCGCGCCGCAGGCCCATCGGCGAACGGATCCCACATGTTGATGACGGCCGTATTGAGCCCCATCCGCCAGACGTGCCGCAGCGCGTCCGGCGGCAGCCCCCGGACCAGGGCCGCAGCCAAGGCCGCCCCCAGCACTGACCAGGTGCTGTGGGGGTTGCGCATCACCCAGGGCACGGCCTGTGCCAGGCGCGCCCGCACGCCCATGAAGGCCGCCTCCACCCGCGCGGTCACTTCGTAGGCCTTCCACACGCTGCTCACCAGCCGCTCCCCACTCGCCCCCGCCTCTTCGCCGGCGGCCAAGGCGCCTGTGACCACGGACGCGCCCACGTGGCCGCCTCGATTGTGGCCTTCCTCGATCTCTTGGGCGATGGCCAGAGTGGTGTTGAACAATACGGCGTGGCCGGCGCTGGCCTTAAGGCCCATTCCCATTACCGTCGCCGGCCCCGGCGCCAAGGGAAACCGGGCGGCGCTGCTGCGCAGCTCCGGCCACGTGCTGGCCGCCGCACAAGCGGCCACCACGTCCAAGACCGTCCACACCGTCCGCCGGGCCACGGCGGCAGGCGGCTCTTTCTCGGCCGTGAGAAATCCCACCACCGCGTCCTCCACGCGCTGGTCCCAAGCCACCGATCCGGCATGCGCAGCGGTCAATCCAGCCACCGCCCACCCTCCTCGCGGGCAATTCCGTCGACCGTACCCGCCGCAATCAACCCGTCGCCTTTGCCACTGGCCGTCAACTCGTCAACCAGGCTAAAGCTCGCTGACCCGCGGACCATGCCAGCGACCGTCGACTCTCGACCTTGCCCGAGGGCACGAACCCACGGGCCACGCGCCGTCATTAGCCGAGCCATTGCCCCAGCGGCTCCAGGGCCGGCGCCGCGGGCAGGTTTTGCAGCCACGCCAGGGCTTCGCGGGCGTTGGCTTCTCCCCGTTGGGGGGCGACCAGCGAGAGGAACTTGCCCGCCAGCTCGTCCGGCCCAAAGGCCCGCTCCGGATCGCCCCGCGGCACGTCGACGCCGGCGCTCAGCACGGTGCCGTCCTTGAGCCGGATCTCGACCCGGGTCGGCCGTTCGGCGGGTTCGCGCGCGGTGAATTCCGGCACTTCCACCACCTGAACCCGCTCCGCCAGCGCCAGCACCGCCGGCGTGATGGCCTCGTCGGCGAAGGCTGCCGGCCCGGCGTGGCCGTACACGATGCGAGCCGCCACCGCGTAGGGCAGGCTGAAGCGGGCCTGCAGGGCGTTGCGGGGGCGGGCGCCGGTAAACTTGGCCGCCTCCCGGTAGGTAAGGACCTGCACCTGTTCGATCTGCTCAGGCAATAACGGCGTGGTCGCGGCCAGCTCGTCCAGGCTGTCCAGCGCCCCGTGCAGGTGGCGGCAGGCGGAATGAACCTTGAAGTAACTGTGGCGGATTTCAAAGTCGCTGCCGAGGTCCCGGGTCAAGGCCGCCGGGTTTGGTTCGCCGGCGGCCAGGGAGGCCAGTCCGGCGGGTACCGCCCCTTCGAGCCCGGTGAAACCGGTGGCGGCCATGCGGGCGGCCATGATCCCGGCCATACCGGCCCAGCCTGTGTACGCCTGGCGGACCGTCGCACCCTCGATGGCCGCCGCGTAATGGGTGTTGAGCACGAACTCCACGGCCATGCGCATGGCCTGCAGGGTGCCAGCGGCGTCGAGACCCAGCAGGCGCGCAGCGGCAACGGCGGCGCCCACCACGCCCCACGTCCCGTGGGGATGGCGCCCCTGGGCCAGAGGCCGCACGCTGCGAGCCGTGCGGGAGGCCGCTTCGTAGCCGGCCACTAGGGCCAGGATCAGGTCTCGACCCGAGAGATGGCGGTCCTCCGCGAGCGCGAGACAGGCGGGCACCACGTGCATGCCGGGATGGCCGCCTGTATGGCGGTGACCCTCATCTAGCTCCAGTTCGGTCCCGGCGCTGCCGTTGAGGAAGGCCGCGTACCCAGGTTCCAGGCGCCGCCCGGTGCCGTAGGCCCAGGCCGTCCCCGCTGGGAGAGCCTCGGCCAGCCGCCGCATGTGGGGCGTGCCGTTGCCCCCCACGATGGCGCCTACTGCGTCAATCACGACCCATACGGCGCGCTCGATGACGTCGTCCGGCAAATCCTCCCAAGTGAGCCCGGCCACAAAGGCCGCCAGCTGTTGTTCCGCCTGCCGGTTGCGGTCGGGTTGCACCTCTCCAACCCCCTTGTTCTTGCAGCACCCCCGTCTCGCTACCCCGGCCCGCACAAGCTGCGCCTGCGGCCCGCACGCCGCCGTCACGCTCCCAGGTAGGCCCGGCGCAGCGCGTCATCGCCCAACAGGTCTTTCCCTGCTCCTTCCATCACGATGCGGCCGTTTTCCAGGACGTACGCCCAGTGAGCAATGCGGAGTGCGTGCTGCACGTTTTGCTCCACCAGCAGCACCGCGATCCCTTGCTGGTTGATCTGCTGGCAAACCTCAAAGATTTGCTGAACCAGCTTGGGCGCGAGCCCCTGCGACGGCTCATCCAGCATCAGCAAGCGGGGAGACGCCATGAGCGCCCGGCCGATGGCCAGCATCTGCTGTTCGCCGCCGCTCAAGGTCCCCGCCGCCTGCCCCTGCCGCTCCTTTAGGCGCGGGAAAAGGCCGAATACCCGCTCCAGGTTCCGTTCCCGCTCCGCCGCGGCCCGCGGGGTGCTAGCGCCCAGCCGCAGGTTTTCCAGCACGGTCATACGGGGAAACAGCCGGCGCCCTTCGGCAACCTGCACCAAGCCCTTTTCGACGATGGCGTGGGGCTCTCGCCCATCGATGCGCTCGCCGGCGAACTCGATGGTGCCGGCCCACGGGCGCAAAAGGCCCGACAGCGTTCGCAGCAGCGTTGTCTTCCCCGCTCCGTTGGCTCCCACCAGCGCGCAGCACTGGCCCTCGCGCACGGTCAGCGCCACGTCATAAAGCACTTGTATTGACCGATAGCCCGCATCAAGGCCGCGGACTACCAGCATGGGGCACCCTCCTTTAGCGGCCCAATTTGCGGCCGTTTCGCGGCCCTGTCGCCGCCCCGTGTTGCGCCGTCACGCCAGCATGGCTTCCTCGCCGAGATACGCCTCCACGACCTTGGGGTGCCGGACGATCTCCTGGGGCAGGCCCTGCGCGATGATCTCGCCGTGGTGCAGTACCACGACACGCTCCGAGATGGCCATCACGGCCCGCATGACGTGTTCGATCAAGAGCACCGTGACCCCGGCGGCGGCAATGCGCCTAACCAGGCCGATCATGCCGTCCACCTCGGTCGGGTTTAGGCCGGCCATGACCTCATCCAGGAGCAAAAGGCGCGGGCCGGTGGCCAAGCAACGCGCCACCTCCAGCCGCCGCTGCTCGCTGGTGGTCAAGTCCGCCGCTCGCATGCCGGCCCGCTCCAGCAAGCCTACGAAAGCCAGCGCCGCCCGGGCCCGGTCGGCGGCCGCCGCCGGGTTGCGCACCCGGTGGTAGGCCCCCACCATGACGTTCTCCAGCACGCTCAGGTGGCGGAAGGGTTTCACCAGCTGAAAAGTGCGTACCAATCCCATCTCGCAGATGGAGTGGGGCCGCAGGCCCACGATGGAACGGCCTTGAAACCGGATGTCGCCTGCATCGGGCCGCAGGAACCCCGACACCAGGTTGAACAAGGTCGTTTTGCCCGCGCCGTTGGGGCCGATGAGGCTGACGACGCTCCCCTCTTCGACGGTGAAACTGGCTCCGTTGACCGCCTGGAGGCCGCCAAAGCGCTTGGACACGCGTTCTACCTCAAGCAGCGCCACGCTCCCCCTCCCTTCTCGCCGCCGGACCGCCGCGCCGGCTGCGCTCCCGCCACCGCTCCGGCAGGCTCAAAAGGCCCCCGGGCAAAAGCAGGATGACCGTGATGAGCACCGCGCCGTAGAGCATCAAGTGCACACCACCGTAGCCGCCCAGGGCGCTGCGGGTGAACTCCCCCAGGGGCGTGAGCACCAACGCCCCCACTAGCGGTCCCCACACGGTGCCGGGACCGCCCACGATGGCAGGCAGCAGCGCGTTCACGGAGACGTCAATGCCAAATGCCAAGTCCGGGTCGATGTAGAACATGTGCTGGAGGTAAAAGGTCCCGCCCAGCGCAATGGCGGCCGAGCTCAGGGCCATGGCCAAGAGCTTATGGCGGGTCGTATCCACGCCAAGGGCCTCGGCCGCGTCCTCGTCCTCCCGCAGGGCTTGGAAGTACATGCCCCAGCGGGTGTGGGCCAGCCACGCCACCAGTGCCGTCACCGCGATCAGCATGACGAGGATGACGTAATAGTACGTGCTCTCCTCGGGGAACTGGTAGTTCCAGAACGATTCCCGCAGCGGCAAGAGCATCCCGCGCGGCCCGCCCACCGCGTCCCAGTTGAGGGCCAAGATGCGAAAGATCTCGGCAAAAGCCAGCGTGGCCAAAGAGAAGTACGGACCTTTCAGGCCGTAGCGGAACGACAAGGAGCCGAGAAACACCCCCGTCGCGGCCGCCAAGAGCGCCCCGGCCCACATGCCGATCCACGGGCTGATGCCCCACCGGATGAACAGGATGGCGGTGGTGTAGGCGCCTATACCGAAAAACGTCGCGTGGCCAAAAGAGAACTGCCCGGCGTAACCGCCGACGATGTTCCAGCACTGGGCCAGATAGGCCGAATACACAAGGAGAATCGCCGTGCGCAGGAAATAGTGGTCCACCAGTTGCGGCAAGAGGGCGGCCACCAGCAGAACCGCGCCCACCGTCACCCAGCGCGCGATGGCTCCGGTGCCGACCGCGCCCCTCGCGGCCCCCGCCTGGGCGTCGGCGGCCCCGACGTGGGCCAGTTCGGGCTGCACGGCCAGCCAGGGAGGCATCCCTCCGCCTCCGGTCGCCTCAGGCAACGTGGCTCCCTCCCCCGAACAAGCCCGTCGGCCGGTAGAACAGCACCAGCACAAACAACGCAAAGGGAATCAAACCTTTAAGGGATCCCGGCAACAGCAGCGCCCCGACGGACTCCGCCACGCCCACCATCAGGCCGCCAACGAGCGCCCCCAGGAAATTGCCCAACCCGCCCAGCACCACCACGACGAAGGCCATGAGCAGGAACACATGCCCCACGTGGGGCGCGGTGTAGAAGTACGGCGTGATGAGCGCTCCGGCGATCCCCGCGCAGGCGGCGCCGATGCCGAAGGTGATGACGTAGATGCGCTTCACGTTGATGCCCACCAGCTGCGCCCCGTCCCGGTCCTGAGCCGTCGCGCGGATGCGCCGCCCCACCTCGGTGCGCTGGAGCAGCAAATAGAGCGCGGTGCTGACGAGTATGGCACCAACAAATGCGATGAGCCGCGGCCGGTTTAAGAGGAAAGGCCCCACCGCCAGGGCGCCTTCGAGGCTCTCGATACGCACCGTGCGAAAGTCGGGGCTGAACAGGAACAAGGCTAGGTTCTCCAACAGCAGCATCAGGCCCAGCGTGAGCAGCAGTTGGTTGTGCTCGGGGGCGTCCAGCAGCGGGTGCACCAGCGCGCGCTCGATGAGGGCCCCCAGGACAAAGAGAACCGCACAGGTGAGCGGCAGCGACAAGTAGGGCGAAATCCCGGCCAGAGTCCACGCCCAGTACGCCGTGTACATCCCCACCATCAGGAGGGCCCCATGAGCGAAGTTAATAAATCGCATGACGCCAAAAATCATGGTCAAGCCCGCCGCGACCAGCGCGTAAACGCCGCCCACCAGCAAGCCGTCCAGCACCGCTTGCCCAAATTGAACGATGCTCACCGTCTTCCCCCTTTCACGCCTCAGCGGCGCTCCAACTCCGCGGCCGGCAAGTCAGTGGCTCCGAGGAGGAAACGCTCCCGCTGCAGCGCAGGAACCTGCTGACAACGCCGGCCCGGGACCGGGGGACCGGGCGCTCGCCCGGCCCCGCCGGTTTCCGCAGGACCGATTAGGCGCGACCGGTAATGGGGAAGATGGGCTCCGCCTCCGCGTACTGCGCGGGCAGGACCACCCGCGGCGCGCCGTCAATGACCTGCAGCAGCACCGCGCGGGCGTTGATGTTCTCGCCCTGCTCGTCAAATTGGATCGGCCCCTGCGGCAGGATGTGCTCGCTGCGGTTGGTGGTCGCCAGGGCGTTGCGCACCGCCTCGGGGTCGGCGGCACCTGCCCGTTCGATGGCGTCCAGCACCACCCGGGCGGCTTCATACGCGTAGATGGCGTGGGTCGAGAAGGACCGGCCAAACCGCTCGCGGTACTTGGCAAACGCCACCTGCGTCGCCGGGTTGCGCGGGTCGAAGTAGTAGTTGGCGTCCATGACGCCCACGCTGGCCGGACCAGCCTGGTTGACGAAGTCGGGGTGGCTGAACGCGCCGTTGGCCACGCCGAAGATGGCCTTAAGCTCCACCTGCAGTTCCCGCAGGGTGCGCGCGATCAGCACGCCGTCCCGGAAGTACCCGGTGAACATGGCCACGTCGGGGGCCATGCCCTTGAGCCGGTTGACCTCGGTGCTGAGGTCGGCCGCGGCCACGTTGTACGGGATGCGCCCCACCACTTGGAAACCGGCCTCCGTGCAGAACCGCTCCAGGTGGTCGGCGATGGACGTCCCAAAGAGGCTTTGGTCATACATGAACGCCACTCTCTGCACCGGCGACCGCCCTGACAGCTCCTGCAGGTACGTGACCGCGTTCTGGGCAATGGTGCGGGCGTTGGGCTGCACCCGGAAGGTGTAGCGGAAGCCCCGCTCCAGGATATCGTCGGCCACCGCCACCGTGATGACGTAGGGCACGCGCCGCCGTTCGGCCACCTGCGTGGTGATGTAAGCGACAGCGCTCTGGTAGGCGCCCAGGAGCGCCACGCACCCCTCGCGGATGAGCCGCTCGGCCTCGGAGGCGCCCTTTTCGGGCGTGCCCTCGCTGTTGCCGTCCAGCAGCACCACCCGCGCGCCGCCTAGCGAACGGATGCCGCCCGCCTCGTTGACTTCGTCCACCGCCATGCGGATGGCGTCGCGCATCTCGTTGCCTTCCAGCGCGAGGCCGCCCGTCAGGGGATGGATGTGCCCAATGCGCACCTCCCGCTGCTGCGCCAGGACGTTGACCATCGGAAACCCAACGGACAAGATGCTCCCCGCTGCCGCCATCGCGCCCGCCTGCTGCAAAAACCGTCGACGCGTGTACTTTGCCGTGGTCATGGACCTTGGCCTCCTTTCGTTCCATCCCGGTTGCCAAACGCTTCGCGTCAATTCCGTCGGTCCGTCCTGCGCATTGAGGTCAACTTCCTCCCGGCTTCTCACCCCCCGACCCCTCGTCAGCACGATAGCCCAGAATGCGCGACAGCTCGGCCGCGGCCGCGCGCACCTTGTCGATGAAATCCAAGACCTTCTCGGGCGTGAACCGGAAACTGGGCCCCGAGATGGTCAGGCTGGCCACCACCTTTCCTGTGCTGTCGCGCACGGGCGCGCTCACGGAAGAAGCTCCCTCGACGCGCTCGCTGGTGCTGGTGGCGTAGCCACGGCGCCGGATGGCCTCGAGCTCCTGGCGCAGGGCCGCCGGGTCGGCGATGGTGCGGGACGTGTACGGGCTCAACCCCGTGCGCCGCACGATCTCCTCCACCTCATCCGGCTCCATGTACGCCATCAGCACCTTGCCCGACGCTCCGCAATAGATAGGCAGGCGTTTACCGATCTCCACGAAGTGACGCACGTCGTGATGGCTTTCCACTTTCTCAATGCACACCCGGTACCCGTCCCGGTTTACGTTTAGGTTAACGGTCTCGCCCGTCTCGCGCTCCAGTTGGCGCATGAGCGGCCGCGCCAGCCGTCGGATGTCCAGCTGCTCGGAGACGACGTGGCCCAGGTGAAGCAGGACCATGCCGAGGGAGTATTTCTGGTTCTCGGGGTTCTGCTGAACAAATCCTTTGGTTTGCAACGCCGTCAGCAGACGATGGACGGTGCTCTTGGAGAGCCCCACACTTCTGGCAATCTCCGTAATGGACAACTCTTGCTGTTCCAAAGAGAAGAGCAGGAGGATTTCCAAGGCCCGCTCCACGGCGCGGACGCTCTGGGATTCCGCCCGCGCTGCAGTCAACTCCCGGTCCTGGGAGGCGGCTGCCGTTATCGTCACCCTACTCACCACTCCCTGCAATCGAGTCGCCCGCTGGCGTGAGTCGGACAGAGGCGGGCGATGATGGACGGACCACCCCGGGACCCGCTCGGTGTTGGAACGAGCGCGGTTGTGCCTGGGCGAGAGAAAAGCGTGGTGGATCCTGCGCAGCGATCAACGGATCGTGCCACGATGGTAGTCTCCCGCACCCTCGGAACCTTGCGGACGTTCTTCGCTACCGGACGCGTTGCTAGGCCCGATGGGTTTCACCGACACCGGTGCCTCGTCCCCCACGGGGGCCGCTGTCGGCGCGGCCCGACAACGCAACGATCAATACGTCCGGCAACCCGTTTCCTCCCTCCTCACGGCCGAAGAAGACGGCATGCGCCTTGGCCCGCACAAGGGGACACCGCGCCAGGACCGTGTGAGCCCACGCGACGCGCCTAACGTGGGGCGCTCTTCAACCCGGTTTCTCCTGGCCCTCTTACGCGCGCAAAATCACCGCTATCACGCCGCCAACCCAACGTCCGGAGGAAATCGTCGCGCCTACTTTAGTGCTCGCGCAACGGCGAGCCAAAGCCCACGACCCGGTCCTCTATCCCGTGCGTGCGTAAGGCATGCCAAAGGCTCGCAGTGTTGACAGCGATCACGGGTTTCCCCAACCAGTCTTCGGCCGCATCGGCTACCCGGGCCATGGCCAGATTGGTACCGGCTTGGACGATGGCGTCCAAGTCTGGACCGTCGATCTCCCGCAATGCTTGGATGATCTCCCCAGAGCCGATCCGGGCGATGGCGGTGGCTGTGGGCGGACGCAGGCTGCGAAGTCGCACCACTTCCTTGCCCATATCGGCGAAGAACCGGACCACGTTCTCCTCGCCCTGGGGCTGGTAGGGACTGATGACGCCAATGCGCTTGGCCCCGTACACTTCCAACGCCTGAACGCAAGCCATCGGTCCCGTCGTAACCGACCTGCCCGACCAGGCCGCCAACAGCCGGGCGATGCGATCGTTTCCCGCGGCTCCGCCTGCGAAAGCAATTGCAGACATCCCCATCACGATATGGTCGGGCTCGCAGGTCAGCAGCACATCGAGGGTCTCCCGCATGCGCGCTTCCATCTCCCGCAGGAGACGCAACGAGAGCTCGTCCGTGTGGACGGCGGGATTGGAGACCCACATCCGCCCGGCGTGAATGCTCACCCCGTGAGGCGCCATCCGATTGTACTCGGCTTTCACGACCGTATTGGTCGAGGGGATAAGCACACCAACCTTCAGCCGATAACCGACCGCGTCGGGCACGGAGGTCTCCTCCTCAGCCGATACGCTTCCAGCGGAGTACACGCGCCTCTGCCCAATCCACCAGCTGATTCAGAAGGAACGCGACGATCATGAGCACGACCAGGGCCGTGAACACGCCCGTCGTGTCAAACATGTTGGCCGTCATGTTCAGCACGAACCCGATGCCCCGGTTGGCCGAGATCATTTCGCCTACCACCGAACCGATGAGGGCATAGGGCACCGACACCTTCAGCCCGGTGAAGATCCATGCGCTGGCGTGGGGCAACAGCACCTTGAAGAGAAGCTGCCGCTCGGTGGCGCCCATCACCCGTACCCCGTTCATGAGGTGGACGGGCACGTCCCGGATCCCACCGTACGTGTTATAGAACACTAGGAAGAACACCACGATGGCCGTTAGGGCCACCTTGGACTCAAAGCCGATGCCGAACCACAAGATAAGCAGCGGAGCGAGCGCGATCTTGGGCAGGCTGTACACCGCGGCGATGTAAGGGGAAAAGATGTCGGACATTAGTTCGTTGCGTCCAAACACGATGCCGACGGCCGCGCCCGTCACAGCTCCTACCAGGAAGCCGGCGATCATCTGCTGGAAGGTGATGCTGAGGTGAAACCAGACAAAGCCGCTCAGCACCCATTCCAGTAGCCGGGTGCCGATGGCCGACGGACGGCTGACGAAGAAGGGGTCAATCCAGCGTCCGCTGGCGTACTCCCACAACGCCAGCATAAGCACCCCGGCGACGAGTTGCCCCGTCAACACCTTCACTCGGCGGGAGATCCTCGATTGCGGCTCACTGTAATCGTCCGCTTCCTGAGCCCGATCCCAATTGGTTGAATACTCCGCGGCGTCCACCGGGCCACCAGAGCGAAGGACAGAAGCCATTAGACTGCCTCCCCCTTCAAGATCTCGTCTTTGAGCTTGTCCCACAGCACCTCGTGCAACCGGCGGAACTCCTCGGAAAACCGCACTTGATAGACGTCACGCGGCCTCGGCAACCCAATGGGCTGGATGTGCTTGATTCTTCCAGGTCGGCCGGAGAACACAATGACGCGGTCGGCCAGCGTGATCGCTTCCGCTAGGTCATGGGTGACAAAGAGAATGGTCTTGTTGGTGCGGCTCCACAAGTTCAACAAATATTCGTGCAGCACCAACTTGAGCTGGGCATCCAGGGCTCCAAACGGTTCATCCATAAGCAGGGTTTCCGGATCATATACGAGCATCTGTGCTAGCGCCACCCGCTTGCGCATGCCGCCGGACAACTCCGCCGGGTAATGCTGCTCGAACCCCTCCAGGCCGACCAGGCGAATGAAGTCCTGCACCCTGGGCTTCTGTTGCGCCGCAGGCACCCCCCGGATCTCCAAAGGCAGTGCGATGTTGCCCGCCACCGTCCGCCAGGGCATGAGATTGTCCATTTGGGTCATGTATCCCACACGGGTATTCACTGCCGTAACCGGGGTCCCCCCGTACCGCACAGTGCCCCGAGTGGGCTGGAGCAAGCCGGCCACCATGTTGAGCAGCGTCGACTTGCCGCAGCCGCTGGGTCCCACGAACGCGACGAACTCGCCGGGTTCAATCGTCAAAGTTACGTCCTGCAATGCCCAAAGCTCCGCGCTCCCCCGACGGAACCGCTTCCAAACGTTCTCCAGGGTGATCAATACCCTTCCCCCTACTTGCCAGCGGCCGAGGTATCACTCGGCCCGCTCCCAGCGCTAGCTGATGCCCAAATCGTTGGCGGCCGCGTCCGCGAACCTGCGCGTGAAGACTTGTTCGTAGGTGAGGGACGCAACGTCCTCGCGGCCGCCGGTAAGCACCACAGCCTTTTGGAGAAACTCTTTGTTCAGGGCAAAGTGATGCTCCGTGGGCGCCGGATGCTTCATATAGCCGGGGTAGTTCAGTGGGAAGGACACGTCGACCAGTTCCGGTTCGAAGTCCTTCATAACCTCCCGCATGAGCTCCTGGAACTGGTCTTTTTCCTCTTGGATGAACCGGAGCGCCCGAGTCAATGCCCTTGTGTAGCGGTAGACCGCATCCGGGTTTTGCGCGGCGAAGCGCTCGGTCGTGCTGGTGACGATGTACAAGAAGTCGGCCAGCTCCGGCATGGGGTCTTCGGCCATATTGAAGAGAAACATGCAGTCGAACCGCAGCACAGCCAGTTCCGCCGTGGGCGAGGACAGCGCGAAACCGTCGATCTGGCCCTGTTCCAAGGCCGCGATGAAGGTGGGGGCGCCGCCGGTGATGGTGACCAGCTGGGTCGTCCGGTCGGGATCGTAGCCGGCCCGCTCCAGGATATACCTGAGGATCAGGTCGGCTGGGCTGCCGGGACCTTGGGTGGCAATGCGCAAACCGCGCAGCGCCGCGGCTTTATCGGCAAAGCTGGACTGCTCGTTGACGCCTGCTCGGTTGGCGGCCCTCCTGGTGATGACCACGTGGGTGTTATACTTGTTCATCAAACCGGCGAACACCAACACCTTCTGGCCTTGCAGCGCCGCCTTCATGGGGTTAATGGGACTGGACAGCTGAAACTCGCCGGCGCCGCTGATGAGCGCGGGTGTGTTCTCGCCTCGACCGGTGTTGATGAACTCGTGGTCTAAGCCTTCGGATTCGAAATAGCCCAGGATCTGCGCGATGTCTGCGGGCGCCCACAGCCACGATACCGGGTTGCCTCGCAGCGTGGAGACGCGGATCCGGGTACCCGCCTGAGCGAACGCGCGGCGCGCCGACCCTGCGATCCAGCGAGACCCGGTGACCGCGGCCAGGGCGGACGCGGCACGAAGGAGGAACTGCCGTCGGTCCATGGCCCCCAGCGTGCCTCCTGCTCCCTCTTGGCACCCGCTCACTGCCGTCCGACCCATGTTGTCCCCTCCCATCTGAACGGTCCCAGGCTTGTTCCATTGTAGGGAACTCGTTTCTGCCAGCTGGTAGTGGTGTACTTTCTTGGTCTATTCCGATATTCCTTCTCTTATCGATTCGTCGGGTGAACGTTAGTTCTTGGGGGTATCGGATACATCAGACGACGCGTTACGAGCAATTCCGCGCGACGCGCAAACTTGTTTGGGCCTAGAGAAACCCTACCTTGCCCAGGAATTGGTCCAATCGGGAAGCAGCCCCCACGCCAGCGCCCGGGGCGCCAGTGTGGAGTCCGGCGCGATGCGCGTGGGAGGGGCAGGACACGGGCTACGCCGAGATAGCCGATGAGCTACCTCTCGTTTCGGGTGCCGGCGACGGGAAAGACTTCTGTCAATCGTCGCCCAGCGACCGCCCCACGCGATGTCCCTCGGCGACGGCGTCCGCCAAGCCCCTGGGTGCCACGGCGTCGCCGACGAGATACACAGCTCCCTTCCGGAAGCCCGCGGCCAGCAATTGGCCATACAGTCTGTCGTCGCTGCGCATCGCTCCCGCCAGGACAACCGCGTCGACGGGATCCCCCACGGTTTCTCGGCCGGAGTGCATGTGGCGCAGCACGGGGCGCCCCTCCTCCACCCGGTGCAGCCAAGCGTTGGGACAGAACACGGTTCCGGCGCGATCGAGGAGTTCGAGCCAGCGGGTCAGGGTCGCGGCGGGCAGATCTAGGCCGGCTGCGAAGCGGCGCGTGACGAACATAACGTGCAAGCCGGCGTCCGCAAGGGTCTGGGCGGCAACGAAGCTCGTGACGTACCCGTCGTCGTCCAGGAGCAACACCCGCCGGCAACCGCGCGGCAGCCGCTCGACACCCCCCTGGAGCAGGTGCCAGGCGAGCACCACCGGCGTCCCCTCAAGATCGGGCAATTCGTCCAGCGTCGGCCGGGCCCCGGTGGCCACCACCACCGCGTCGGCGTTCCGGCCTCGCAGGGTTTCAGCGTCGACCCGCACGCCAAGGCGCACGTCCACGTCCAATTCCACCAACCGCCGCCGGAGATAGTCGACCACCGCGGCATACTCCTCGTGCCCGGGGATGCGGGCCGCCCAGGCCATTTGCCCGCCCAGTTCTGGCGCGGCCTCCCACAGGGTAACCCGGTGGCCTCGCTCGGCCGCCGCTTCCGCGGCGGCCATGCCAGCAGGGCCGCCGCCGACCACCTCCACGCGCAGCGGGCGCGCAGCACGTGAGATAGCACCGAGACGATGCTCGTTGCCGGCATACGGATTGTGCACGCAGCCGATGGGGCGACCGGTGGTGATCCGCTGCCAACAATAGTTGCAATAGATGCAGCGGCGAATGGATTCGGCCGCACCGCGCCGGGCGCGTTCCACCCAGTCGGGGTCGCAGATCAGGGGCCGCGTCATCCCGACCAGATCGCAGAACCCTTCCCGCAGCAACGCCTCGGCTTCCTCGGGCGTGCGAATGCGGCCCGTGCCCACAACCGGCAGAGGCACGGCCTGCCTGATGGCGGCCGCGTAATGAACGAAGGGATGCGGCGGCCTGGTCCGGTCGGGGATATGGTTTGCAATGCTTATGAAGTTGGCCTGCGACACTGAGATGTAGTCCAAGCGTGTGCGCTCCACCAGCGCTTGAGCAATGCGCGTGGCGAGGGTCAGGTCAATGCCGCCGGGCGTGAACTCGTCGGCGCAGAGCCGGAACGCCACGATGAAATCACGCGGCACGGCGTCACGGATGCCTTGGATCACTTCCAGGGCAAAGCGGAGCCGGCCCGCGAAGTCGCCGCCGTACCGGTCTTCCCGACGGTTGCTGATGGGTGACAGAAACTGCTGGATCAAGTGCCCATGGGAACCGTGGACTTCGACTCCGTCAAATCCCGCTTGATACAGATGGACGGCGCTGCGGATGAAATGGTCCCGCATTTCTTCCACTTCGGCCAAAGTCATAGCGTGGGGAACGATCCCTGAGTACGGGCACGGCACCGCCGACGGCGCCCACACCAAGCGCGGGAACCGGCCGTGCTGCTGCCGTCCGCTGTGCAGAATCTGACCGACAATGGCGGCCCCCGCGGCTTTGACCCGTTCCGCCAGCCGCCGGAGCCCAGGTACCACCCGCGGGTCATAGACGGCTACGGCGCCAGGACCCGCGTCGGTGGGATGAACCCGCAGGCCTTCCGTGACGATCAAGCCGACACCGCCGCGGGCCCGGCGCTCGTAGAACGCGATGTGCTCGTCGGTCACCAGCCCGTCCCGGGCCAGCAGCGTGGAGGTGGGAAGCTGTACTACGCGATTGCGCAGGAGCACCTTGCCCAACGGCAGCGGCGTGAAAAGATGGGGGTAGCGGGGGTGTTCCGCAGCCCGCGCGCTCATCACTGGGAACCTCCTGTCTCGTGTCGTTCGTGGTTGATTCCGGTCAGGCCCCGTTCTCCGTTGTGTTTCGCCCGTGTTTGGCCTGTGTTTCGCCTGTGTTTCGCCTGCGTCTTGCCTGTGCTTACCGGTGCTTCGCCGGCGCTCCCCCGGCGGCCCAACGCCGCTCGCCCCGGGCGGCGAGGCAGGGCGCGGGCTACACCGCCGCGCGGGCAGCCGCTTCCCGACCAGCGATGAATCCAAGTCCGAGAGCAGACAATAGCCCGTTCCCTGGCAAGTACCCGTCGGGGCCGTCGCCCGAGATCCCCGCCGCCGCACCGCCGGCCGCGAACAAGCCCGGGATAGGCACCTTCCCTGGGCGCAGCACCTGCGCCTTGGCGTTCACCCGCAGGCCGCCCTGCGTATGGTATAGGGCGCCTTGGACGCGCGCTCCGTAAAGAGGCGGGCTTAGCGCCCGGCCCGACGTACGGCCCATCCGGTCCACCCCGCCGCTACTGCCAAAAGCGG
>NICF_comb_assmDRAFT_10001660_pt1 | contig 17383 bp, 19 predicted proteins | sample NewIslPassag4_SG_FD_11279 | JGI IMG/M metagenome (IMG submission 11279) | reverse complement strand
AATCAACCAATAAACCGCCATTTCAAAAATACCCCTCGCCCATGGCTTGCGTATGAGGACACCATATCCGCAAAAACGAAGAAATCACTAGAGAGCTTTCCACTCGAACCGCACCCTGCGAAAATGGGGTTCAAGGCTTAATGTAAATTCCTTCATACAGGGGCTTTTTAAGTCGATATTTTATAAAAACATCTGTTCCAAAGGAGGAAGGATGTCATGCAGCCGTTGATTCATGGCATTGCACTCGCTTTCGGATTGATATTGCCGTTAGGTGTTCAAAATGTTTTTATCTTTAACCAAGGGGCAATCCATAAAAGATTTTGGAATTCTTTACCTGCCGTCATAACAGCGAGTATTTGTGATACCGTGCTCATTTTATTGGCAGTAACCGGCGTATCGATCTTCATTTTAAAATTTGAAGGGCTTAAATTTGCTATGTTTCTCATTGGCTTCCTGTTTCTGATCTATATGGGATGGCTCCTTTGGCGGGCAACACCGGAAGTCAATTTCAAAGAGGATAATCCTTTTTCCGGTAAAAGACAGGTTCTCTTTGCGGCTTCCGTTTCCCTTTTAAATCCGCATGCAATTTTGGATACCATCGGGGTCATCGGCACCAGTTCCCTTGTATATTCAGGAACCGATCGCTGGATTTTTACTATGGCCTGCATTTCGGTTTCTTGGATTTGGTTCTTTGGCTTAGCAATGACCGGAAGAAAAGTCCGCAAAATAGACAAGAACGGACGCTTCTTACAAAAAATCAACCAGTTTTCAGCACTCATTATTTGGGGAATGGCTTTATATTTACTGACAAAGATTTAAAAAAATAAGGATTATGGGCATTTTACATAAAGTCGCTGATTGATCTGCCAGCTATGACTTATCGGCAAAGGGATATGGTCATTAACAAGTCATGCGTCATTTATGTGCGAACCTAGTTTCTCCATGTAAGGACCATTTTTTTCGCAAAAAAAGAGAGGGGATCACCCCTCCCTATCTTAAGCCAATCCATTTTTGCACCCTTGATACCAAAATGACCGGGATGCATAGTAAAACGAGAGCGCAAAGACCAATAAACAACATCCACTTGATGGATAGATCCATAACCATTAAGAGGATCAGGCTAAACAACATTCCGGTGATGCAAGATATGCCCGCCCAAATCAGAATCTCTTTAGTAAGATGCCTTCGAATCATCTTTTTTGTCCAGCCTATGACATGATACATTTCGATTTCCTTTTTCCTATTAAGCAAAATTATTCTTACCGCCTCATTGACGCTGCCCAAAGTTAGGAAAAGGGTCGCTCCAAATACAATTAAATTCAATCTTAATAATCCATTGGTGGTAAACATCCCTAATGTCGACTCGCGGGCTTCAAAGATCGCCTGCATAATTGAAGTGACCTGAATTCCCACCAATATCACGGAAAAAATCAATATTGCCATAACCGGATAAATCAGATGGCGATAATAGGTAAGACTGGCAAAATTCGAATACCCTATTGTCTGTTTATTTTTCCTTTTCTTTCGTGAAAACAAGAAAACTACCATTAAAATCGTTAAGACCCAAAGGATTAGCGGAGTCTTGTAAATGATCGAAGAAAGCTCAGGAACCAAAAGGTAAAGAATTCCTATACCAATGAGAAACGCCAAGGTTAGGGCAATCATTTGCTCTGAAATCTGCTTTATGCGAATTTGTTTTTCCGACCATCCTATTTTATGGAGGATTTCTTTCTCCTCAGATAAAGCATTGCGTTCATAAAGCAGGCGGGCAACAAACCAGGCTATCCCAAAAAGCGCAAACAATATCGTATTTAATAAGGTCGTAGAATTCCAACTGGATGATAAAGATTGGGCAACCCCCAAGGTTGTCCATGGTGAGGTTACAGTACCCAGTCCCTCTACTTCCATTTTTTGCTTGACAAAGGATGAACCTGCCACAATGTCTACCTCATATCCCATTTCCAAGAGATCCATCGCAACCCGTTCGATTTTCTCCTGAGCCTTCTCATGATAGGAGTCGATTCCCGAAACCCGGATTCGGATAGCATCAATCGGCTTTTCCCCTTTTATCATTTTAGCCGATTCCAAGGTTGTAACTCCCGCTGCCGGTTGTGAGATAAAGCTTCCGGGATATGGGGTTGTCATTAGTCGGGTACCGGTTGAATGGTACACCTCTTCTGAGGAGTAAATTCCTAAAGGGGTTGAGACAAGATCATTATTCTCAGGTGATACTTCAAAGGTTCCCATTTGCCAGACGATAAAGGGGAAGGAAAAATCCCCCGTCGTTTCCAGAGATTCTTTATAACCATACCCTTGTCGAGTAATATTTTTATAGACAGGTGGATTCCCATCTTGGACTTTTTCCACCTTGATTTCTCCGTTTTCAATTAAATAGTCAATTTTCGAAGCAGAAAATATTTGCCCGTATCGTTATCAAGGGAACCTCCTTCAAACTTTTTCACCTGATAATCCTTCGTTATGATAACATACTCACCATTAAAAGGATGTTGAGATTTGCTTAGGTCAATCACATGGGATTCTTTGGAAAGGGCCTCTTTATGATTTAGGTCTTCCAATAACGCTTCCTGATCTTCAGAGGACAAAACATACATAACATCATCGGGTTCTAATCCATACTTCCTTTTATATTCATCTGCTATAATGTCTAAGGTTTCGACTTCCAATTTCAGAAAAAGTGGGATATTCAGGTCTGCCCGTTGCAGAACGGGGATCAAGGGTGGATTGCCCCGAAATTCTAGCCAGTCCTTTAAAATTTCGGAGTCCGGCGCTTCCTCCACCCCTTTTTACAAATCACGGAAATCGATCCCCGTCAATTGGCTTTCACTTTCCACATCAATCGCAACAAGTAAGTAATAACCTTCCGGCATCCATGGACTCATTCTTGCTCCCATTACATCCCAATCGTCCGTTGTATAATCTACCTGTCCATAATAATCTCCTTTAAAATAATATGTCGTATGCTGATCCCCAATTGGGTATTGATGAATTCCGTCTGATGTAAAAAATTGCCATTTAAATCTGGTTGGGGTATCCAAGTAGGGTAATGTTACAGTCGTTCTATTTCCGGCAAAATAGCCAAGGGAACTAACAGGTGCAGCTATTTCAATATCCGGATGTTGTTTTATCTTCTCCCATTCTTCCAGGGAAATGCCGCCGGAACTGTCTCCGACGTAATTTTCTTCCACCACCCCCAATTGTTTTTCAATATCCGTACGGGTTCCTCCCGGCCTTACGAGGATGTCATAGGTTCCGCGACCATATTCCTCAATCGTCATCTTCGCCGCTAGCTTGGATTCCTGTGCATAAAAAATTCCCAAAGGAACAATAGCAAAAATGGAGACCATCGCAAACAGATTTATGAAAAAATAGGATTTTCGATGCTTCATTTTTTTCAGTGCCAGTCGGATCATGAAATCAGCTCCATTTGCTTTAATTCACCGTTTTTCAGCTGAAAACATTCATCTCCTTCTTTTGCTACGTCCATATCATGGGTTACTACGATAATGGTCTGACCATTTCCTTTCAATCTCTTCAATAGATTTGTAATGTGATCCCTCGTTTCAATGTCCAGATTCCCGGTTGGTTCATCACAAAGGAGTAGCTTCGGTTCGGAAATCATTGCCCGAGCGATGGCGACCCGCTGCTTTTCTCCTCCGGACAAATATTCCGGAAGCCGGTTATGTAGACCTTTATCAATTCCGACCAAATCCAATAATTCCTTTGCCCTATGTACCAGCTTTTTACTACTCTCTTCATAAACCAAAGGCATGATTACATTGTCCAATACGGAATAATGGGGTAACAGCTTGAAGTCCTGAAAGATAAATCCTATATTTTTCCGGCGGAAATTGCTTAAGTCATCTTGACTTAACTGATAGAGATCCACATCATCAATGATGACTTTACCTTCATCCGGCTCCAATAATCCAGAAATGCAGTTTAATAGCGTCGTCTTGCCAGTGCCGGAGGGACCCACGATCCTACACCAGGTACCCTTTTCGATTTCAAAATTGATATCATTTAGAATCCTTTTCGTCCCATCTTTGTCTTTGTATGTCTTATCCAGATGTTCAATACGAATCATAGATTTCCCCCTTTTTATCCAATAAAAATAACAATTGTAAAAGTTTGTATTTTTTACAAAAAAATACACAACTCGTCATTTTCTTTGTCAATACTCAACCTGTATTTTTGGAGTCATCTGTTCCATGAACTGGAACTTTCTTTGAGAGGAATCATCCTTGTACGATTTCCAGAAACATATAGAAGCATTGGCAGGATTTAAGCTCTGGGGATGCATCCGCTCACATCCGGTTTCTCCGACAACAAGCGCATGGTTCATGATAAAAGGTCCATGTATACTGATCACCTAAAATAGGGCCGCAAAAAAATCTTATAATTCTTCTAATATAAAAAGAACCATCCTATTTGAAAAAATAGAATGGCTCCTCTATATTTACAAGGTTAATGAAAGTTATTCAATTTCTCCTTCCCAAGCAAGCATTCCTCCAGCCATATTCGTGACATCAAACCCATGACTCTCCAAATATTGGGTGGCTAAGCTGCTTCTTGAGCCCGAATGACACACGATAATAAACGGTTGATTTTTATCCAATTCGTGCATCCGGAATTCCAAAAGACTTAGCGGTATATTTGTCACTCCGGGAATATGTCCCTCCTGTACTTCAAGGGCTTCCCGAACGTCAATGATCTTAAGCTGTTCTCCCTTTTCCAAACGTTCCTGCACTTCTTTTGCCGTGATTTCCTTCATTGATTTCATCCTCCTAAAATCTTTTAACCCATCCAAGCGTTCATGCCGCCTTTTACATTTGTGATTTTTTTATACCCCAGCCTTTTTAATTGTTTAGCTGCCCGGGCACTTCTCATCCCACTTTGGCATATGACTACAATTTCCTTATCCTTTGGGATTCCGGAAAAATCCGCTCCAAGGGGAATATTCTTGAACTGCCGGATATGCCGGGTTTTATATTCGCTTGGTGTTCGCACATCGATAAACACTTTATCTTTATCATTCAAAATTCCTTTTAATTCTTCGGTGGAAATCATTTTGATTCCTTTTGCCGGTCGCATTCTCAAAATCACAATAATTACAAGAGCACCAAGAAAAATCCATTTTTCCATATCTTTCCCCCCAATAGACCCATATGAATTACAATACCGTTACGGGTATACCTCCTAGTAAAACAATGCTGCCAAGGGACAAAGGAATGATGCTTAATGATCCCTCTGTCCCATGGACCTTAAGGACTAAGGCAATTGAAAACCCTAGTTGACATAAACAGAGGAATAGGTTTTCCAACCGCCATCCACATTTTTCACCTTAAAACCATGATTCTTCAATATCCTGCTTGCCAAATAGCCCCGTAAACCGACCTGACAGCTAACATAGATGGTTTGATCTTTTGGTAGTTGCTCCAAATGGTTTCTTAGTTCGTTTAAGGAAATGTTTATGGACCCGGGAATATACCCATTGACCCTTTCCATCGGTTCGCGGACGTCAATTAAAAGACCACCGTCTGCGACAATTTGATTAACTTCATGCCACTGGATTTGTTCCAAATCTCCTGACAAAATATTTGATGCCACATACCCTGCCATATTTACCGGATCCTTGGCAGAGGAATAGGGTGGGGCATAAGATAGTTCCAGATTGGTCAAGTCTTCAACCGTCAATCCACCTTTAATTGCCGTTGCAATGACATCTATTCGCTTATCTACCCCATCGGCACCGACGACCTGGGCGCCGAAAATTTTCCCCGTTTCCTTGTCAAAAATTAATTTCAAGGCTATTGGTGTTGCACCAGGATAATATCCGGCATGGGAACCGGGATGGATATGAACTACTTCATAGGGAATTCCAAGCCTTTTTAACGTTTTTTCATTGTTTCCGGTAGATGCCACGGTTAAATCAAACGCTTTGACAATAGATGTCCCTAAAGTCCCGTGATATTTTTCTTTTCTGCCCATAATGTTATTGGCGGCGATCCGACCTTGGCGATTGGCCGGTCCGGCAAGGGGGATCATCGTCTTCTTCCCATTAATGAAATCAACGACTTCAATGGCATCCCCGACAGCATAAATATCCGGGTTGGAGGTTTGTAAGTATTCGTTGACAACAATACCGCCACGCTCTCCAAGTTCTAACCCTGCAGATTTCGCCAACTCGTTTTCCGGAGCAACACCAATGGAAAGGATTGTCATATCAGTTTCGATTTCCGTACCATCCGATAAAATGACCTTCCTTCCGTTTTCGATAAAGGATTCGACACCCTTTTCCAAAAGCAATGTCAACCCTTTTTCCTTCAGATGTTTATGCAAAATGCTGGCCATCTCAAAATCAATGGGAGCCAAAATTTGGTTTGCCTTCTCAACAATGGTCACTTCGATTCCAAGATTAGCCAGGTTTTCTGCCATCTCAATTCCAATGAATCCACCGCCAACAACAACCGCCCTTTTCGGTCTGTTAGAATCGACAAATCCTTTAATTCGATCCGTATCAGCAATATTTCTTAACGTAAATAAGGTTTTATTTTCACTGATTCCCGGAATCGGNGGAATTATTGGCTTTGCCCCAGGNGAGAGAAGCAATTTATCATAGGATTCTTTGTATACCTCTCNGGTTTTTAGGTTTTTGATCCTTACCTCTTTTTTGTCCGGGTCAATTCCTACCGCTTCACTGAAATTACGGATATCAAGTTTAAAGCGATCNCTCATGCCCTTAATGNTTTGAACAAGCAATTTGTTTCTTTCCTTAATCGTTTCACCGATATAATAAGGCAATCCGCAGTTGGCAAAGGAAATATATTCTCCCCGCTCAAGAAGGATGATTTCCACCTCTTCGCTTAACCTTCTTAACCTGGCTGCTGCCGTTGCTCCTCCAGCTACTCCGCCAACGATCAACACTTTCTTTGTCATTGTATCTCCTCCATATCTCCATTTATGAAAGATCCATCAAAATACGGTATGGGGTATATCAAACCCGATAAAAAAAGTCGAACGGTTATCGACTTTTTACAAAAAGATTTACTGCTTCCTGTATCGATTCATTGACTGCCTGTTCATCACCATCAGCATTTTGTATGCACTCCAATAAATTTTGGCTCACAATTAAACCAATTAACCGATCCACCCCGGATCGGACTGCCGATAATTGAGTAATAACCGCTTTACAGTCTTCTCCTTCTTCCATCATTTTCAATATCCCTCGGAGCTGACCTTCCATCCGCTTAATTCGATTTTTCATTTTATCATCATAGGACTTCAACAGGTTTACCTCCTTTGCAAGGCTTCCTTCTCCATCTGTAGTTTTATCATATACCCATTAGGGTATAATGTCAACCTGTTTGTAATGCTTTATTTTAGGAATTTTTGATAAATCCTTATTTCCTATAATAAAGAATTACGATATTCCCTAACTTAATTGAGCTAAAAATCGTAAAAATCCTTTCTAAACGAAAGGAGGGATTATCTAGAAAAAGAAAATGATACGTTCCCAATTAAGTAGACAGATGAAAAAAATCAACTTGCTTAATTGGGGCAGAACGGAGAATAGCAACAGTGGAGGATTATCTTACGATTACATTTTCCTTGTATGAACTGATGAAGTCCACTAGAAAGCTTTTGGAGGAAGTTGAATTATGAGATGTTTTATTTAAGGTTTTTTGATATATATGATGTACTAGCAGGAGAAGTCTATATTCAATTCTATAACAGCAAACTTACCAGAAACGATTAAACGGCTTAAGTCCATTCGAATTCAGATCTCAAGCCGTTTAATCCGTTTTTATTATTTTATGTGTCTACTTGATAGGGTGAAGTTTACTTTTTTAGACAGTACCTTCCTAAGTGGTTTTTTATTCATTATGGTTTTTTATTCATTATTCGGCAAAATAAGGATTTCAACACGGCGATTTTTTGCCCTGCCTTCCGGGGTATCATTGGAGGCTATGGGTTGATATTCGCCATAACCTTTTGCACTAAACATGCTGGGATCCAAATTGGGGTTTTCCAATAGGATTTTCATAAAATTAATGGCTCGCATTACACTTAGTTCCCAGTTTGAAGAGTACTTTGCCCCTTTTTGAGGGACATTGTCAGTATGGCCGCTGATAATTACATTATGAGGAGGATTACTGATAAGCAAATCACTAATTTCATTAGCTATTTTCCTATCTTCATCTCGCACATCGGCACTTCCCGAGTCAAAAAGCACACTGTCACGGATCGTAACTAGCAATCCCTCAGAGGTTAATGAAGTATTTAATTGATTGGTAAGACCCTTATCCGAAATATAGAGCCGTATTTTTTTCTGTATTTCCTGCAACCTGATTTGCTCATTTTTTGTCAATCCATTCTCCTCAGGTTTTTCCTCTTCTAAATTTATCTTATCTTCAGGGATCGAATTCTCATATTCCATCGTACCCGTTCCACCGGTAAAAATATCATTAAACACTTTAGAAATTGCTTGGAACTTTTGAGCATCAACTGAACTTATTGCTGAAAGGACAATAAACAGTGCAAGTAAAAGGGTCATCAAATCTGAATAGGGCAAGAGCCAAGATTCACTGATTTCTTCTTCATGCCCTTCTTCCTTATGTCTTCCTTTTCTCCTCCTCATGATGCTGCCTCACTTTCCTTCAAAAATTTTTCCCGTTCCAGAGAGGGCAAGTAAGAAGATAATTTTTGTTCAATTTCCTTTGGATTTTCCCCTTCAATGATCGAAAGAATTCCTTCAATCATTAACATCTTCAAGTTAACTTCTTGTTTTGATTTTCTACGCAATTTGTTCGCAAAGGGGTTCCAAAGGACATAACCGGTAAATATCCCCAGTAAAGTGGCAATAAAAGCTGCGCTAATGGCATGTCCTAATTTTTCTGTATCGCTCATGTCACCAAGAGCAGCAATTAAACCAAGAACGGCTCCCAATACTCCTAATGTAGGAGCATAAGTCCCTGCTTGAGAAAAAATTTGTGCTCCTGCTTTATGACGTTCTTCCATCGATTCAATTTCTTCCATTAATACATCGCGAATATAATCTGGGGTTTTTCCATCAATTGCCATAGTCATCCCATTTTTTAGAAATATATCATCAATGTCATCTAGATGAGTTTCCAGGGCTAAAATCCCTTCCCGCCGAGAGATTTGGGACCACTCCGTGAATTTTTTGATCACATCGGTCATTTTCAACGTTTCTTTATTGGTAAAAATAATTTTTAATAGTTTCGGTACATTTCTTAGTTCATTGCTTGGGAAGGCAATCGTTACCGAAGCCACGGTTCCTAAGATAATAATCAAAAAAGCAGCAGGGTTGTTTAAGGCAGAAATATCAACTCCTTTTAAAATCATCCCTACAAAGACAGCAATAATTCCAAAAATGATTCCAATCAAAGTTGTTTTGTCCATACAATCACCTGTTTATCCTTTTCCTTTAAATTGATATTTACAGAAAAAAAGCTATATAATGTTTTTCTAATATAATTTATGGTATATGAAGTATTTTGTATTAACATAAAAATTTACTTCATTTTCACTTAAAGCTATTCCCTCCTTTTATACTAAATTATTATACTAAATTATTTATTCGAATAGCATATTGTTTTTTTAAGACATAATAATCCAAATTTTATACGCAATTTTATTCCACCATGTGAATTAATATAATTAATTTTATGAAATCCGATAAGTATAATGTTGTTGTAATCAAAAGATTAAACGTATTTCTTATCTCGAGAGGTGGAATGTAGCGGCCTTTTAATACTGTGCCAATTCCAGCAGTATTTTGCTAAAAGATAAGAAGAAATGGTGGTTATAAGACCTTTTCTTATATTGGAGAGTTTTTTAATGTTCTCATGGAAATATTTTTCCAGTACGAAAAAATGAAACATTTTAACAGAAACAGAACACTGGGAGAAAATCTGACATTTCATCCGAATTGTCAAGAATGTGTAAAGGGGAAATCAAAAATTATTTATTGCCTATTGAGAGCTTGAAAAATTTTTCGCCAGGAAGGAACTACGTAAGTTTTTATAGTTTCATCCATATTGAAGCTGATAAAAAAATAAGTCCTCTCGAAAAGGGAGAGAACTTGCTTTTTTTCATTTTATCAATTCTATTATTATCCGTTTAGCAAACCTTTTCTTTATAGATTTCATGAAGCACTTGACTTCGGTCGATTGAACAGGGTCATTTGCTCAGGATAGCCATAACTGCCGTGTTCGCTTATATCGAGACCCAACAATTCTTCCTCTTCCGTTACCCGTAACCCACCTAAAAGAAGATCCATGATTTTCAAGACCCCATAGGAAACTATAAAGGCAAAAAGACCGGAAGCAACAACACCAAGGGTTTGGACACCTAATTGGGTAAATCCACCACCATAAAGGATTCCTGCCTGCCCATGGCCGATCGCAGAGGAAAGCTCCGGCAANGCAAAAATACCGTTTGAAAGGGTTCCCCAAATTCCGACTGTCCCATGGACCGATAAAGCGGAAATCGGATCATCAATTTTCATCGTTTCAAAGAATGCCATACTGAAAACAACCAGCCCCCCACCAATAAGACCAATGATAACGGCAGCCCAGGGAGCTACAAAACCACAAGAAGCGGTGATGGCTACAAGTCCTGCCAGAGCTCCATTCAATGTGGTCGGAATATCGACCTTACCTGTTTTTAGCCATATGGTGGTCATGGCAGTAACGGCCCCAGCTGCTGCCGCTAATTGGGTATTCAGGATTACAAACCCGAAGAAACCATCTTGAACGCCAAAGGTAGAAGCGCCATTAAAGCCAAACCAGCCGAACCAAAGGAGCAATACTCCTAATGAAGTATAAACCTGATTATGTCCGGCAAGGTTCGTCGATTTTCCATCCGGATTGAATTTGCCAATCCTTGGTTTTAAAATGATCGTTCCGGCAAGGGCAGCCATGGCACCGGTTAAATGAACGACGGTCGATCCGGCAAAATCCTGTTTTCCTATATCAGCAAGCCATCCTCCACCCCAAATCCAGTGGGCAACGATCGGATAGATAATGGCAGAAAATATGACGGAAAATATTACATAGACAGACAATTTTGCCCGTTCCACAAAACCACCAAAAGCTATCGTTAATGAAACTAAAGCAAACATAACCTGAAAAGAGAAGTCTACCGCCGGGGTCAATCCCCTTGCTTCGCCCGCGGTTGTCGTATCACCGTAAAAGAAATTGGATAATCCTATAAACCCATTCCCTTCACCATAAATGAAACCATAACCGCATATCCAAAAAACCAATGTTCCGATACTTGCGGTCACAATTGTTTTCCAAGAAATGTGACCAGCGTTTTTCATGCGGCAGGATCCGGCTTCCAACAGGATAAATCCTCCCAACATCATAAACACCAATAGAGCCCCAATGGCAACCCAAAGGTTATCCACCAATAATAAAATTTCCTCCATCACACCCACTCCTTTTCTTTTCGTGTAAGAAAATATAACATGAATAAATATATTTCAAATTTTATTCATCAATTTTTAAATTGTCAATGATTTTATGTAAGAAAATCTGACACGGTTTTTATGGCATATGTATAGAAATCCAAAAAAATGGGAATGCAATCTAATTATCAATCTAGGTTTTCGCCTGCTTTTCCCTAATTTTCCACCAGGACTTTGTGGAAATCCTTTAAAATGCGGTTATTATGACTACAAATAAAAAAACCCTTGGTTTCAAGGGTTTTTTTGCCATGAGAATCCAATTTATGTCATTGCTGATCGGTTTCCAATTTTTTTTGATAGGTTTTTCTGAAGGGCGGCAAAATCAAAGCTTGTCTATTGGAAGATCGTCGTTATTTTCTGTATGGGGTTCTTATGGGGATAACGGAAAAGAATTTCTCTATAAGACTCGGAAAAAGCTCTATTTGGGAAATCCCTTTACCTCCCTTTTATTTTTTCCCCTTCTTCTTTTCTTTTAAGATGAGATCTGCTTCTTGGGCAAAGGCAGTGAAGCTATTATTTTTCCATGATGTCCAAATAGCGATAATGATTGTCAGGATGGTCGAAACCCCTTCATAAATTTGTTCCTCGGCAAAAGGGATCAACTGATGGTTAAAAAAGCCAATGCTAATTTGATTGATTAGCACCAAAAACAGGGCGATCGTCCTTGCCCATGTATCCTTCGTGACACCTTTCAAATTCCATTTATTCATAGATTATTCCCCCAGCATTGATTTCCTATCTTTTCTATAAATTTATGTTCTCCTCCATTCTCTTAGAACTTCCTGATTCATTAGAATTCTTTTAAAAAATGATTCAGATAAATTATTTAGGAAAAAACTCCATTTAAGAAATACATAAATCTTAAGAAGTAGTTTTTGAACCTCTTCCCTAAAGGGAACATACATCATTTCCTATCAAACATGGATTTTCTACGGAATAATTTTGTTGAAATATTTTTATTTTCATATTATTGAAAGCGCTTTAAAATACGATTATAATTCCTATAGAAAATTGAATTGGGAGGGACAGGTAGCATGAAATTGAAGGATAAGGTAGCGATTGTTACAGGCGCCGCTTCCGGAATGGGGAAAGCCATAGCGGAACTGTATGCAAAGGAAGGGGCAAAAGTTGTTGCTGCAGACTATAATTACGAAGGGGTCAAAGCGGTCGTAGAAAGTATCGTTGAAGCTGGTGGACAAGCGATTGCCGTTCATTGCAATGTGGCGGAACTGGCAGACATCGAAAAACTTTTTGAAGAAACGAAAAATGCTTATGGAAAATTAGACATCCTAGTGAATAACGCAGGCATTATGGATGGTATGGAGCCGGTTGGTGAAATTTCCGAAGAAAGATGGCATCGGGTTTTTGCCGTAAACACTTTAGGTGTCATGCGGGCCATGCGTATTGCCGTTAATATCTTCCTGGAACAAGGACATGGCATCATCGTGAATAATATTTCTGTAGCAGGACTTGCTGGAGCCCGGGCAGGAGCAGCCTATACCGCTTCGAAACATGCCGTTGTCGGATTGACGAAAAATACCGCCTTCATGTATGCCAACTCCGGGATCCGTTGTAACGGGATTGCCCCGGGAGGAGTTGAAACGAACATCGGTTCTACAATGACCAATCTGTCCCAATTTGGAGCCGGTCGACAAGCAACCGGGAACGGATCAATTCCCCGTTCCGGAAAGCCTATGGAAGTTGCTCAGCTTGCCCTATTCTTGGCTTCCGATGATTCCGGCTTTATTAACGGCCAAATTATCGCTGCCGATGCCGGCTGGATGGCATACTAAAACGAAGCAAGGCAAATGGAGATATTACGGACATAAATGGAGATATTACGGACATAAATAAGGAATTTTCAAATAGAGTAGAGCCTCTCATTAATAGCTTCATAAAAAACAATCGGCTGGTATTGATACGGGTTTTTCTCCGTACCTTTTCCAGCCGTTTTTTAATGTTTGAAAGATTAATAGGCAAGACCATACAAAGTTTTTGTATGGGCCATATAACGGATGTTCGAAGCCTCTTTCATGAGAATTGCCGGCAGCCCAACCAAATGGATATTCTTTGCTCCTATAACCCCGATTGCATCCTTTCTACCAAGGGAGCCTAAAGTACCTGAATTCCTGAATTCAAATTTCTTCAGTTCATATCCTTTCACGGCGGCAAATAGGTTATAGCCTGCCGTTTCTCCCTGTTGCCAAGCCACTTGGGCGGTTGGTGCGTAAGTCGGTCTTGCCCCCGGTGCGGCGATATGTACGGAAGCATCCCCTACGACAAATACTTCAGGATGGGAGGTGGATTGCAGATAGTCGTTGATCAACGCTTTGCCACGGTCACAGGCCAATCCGGATTCACCTACGATGGGGAGGGCTGCCACCCCACCGGTCCAAACAAAGGTATTGGCAACAATCGGTTCCCGGTCCTTCAGATAAATGACATTCCCTTCAACCGCAGTAACAGGGGTAGCAGTAATAAACTCTACTCCCCGTTTTTCCAGGGACTTTGTTGCGTAATCAATCAGATTATCCGGGAAAACCGGCAAGATTTTCGGTAATGCTTCGATCAATTTCACCTTTACTTCCTTAAAGAAGTCAATGCCATATTTTTCGGCGACCTTCGGGAAATGATCGACGATCTCTCCAACGAGTTCAACCCCTGTCAATCCCCCGCCGCCAATCACAATGGTCGCATCCGCTTCATTCCTTGTTTTCGCATATTCCTGCAAGCGTTCTTCGATATGTCTCCGGATTCTATTTGCATCATTGACCGATTTCAGCACCATGGAGTTTTCTTCCAACCCCGGAATGCCAAAGTAACCGGTCTGACTTCCTAAAGCAACGACCAAAAGGTCATAGGATAAACTTTCCCCAGTATCCAATTCGACTTTTTTTCGATTTACGTCAAAGGAAGTCACCTTGGCAATTTTCACATCAATATCCAGCCCTTTAAAAACCTTTGCCAGCGGAAAGGAAATGGCCTTTTCCGAGATTGTTCCCCCGGCCAAACGGTGAAGTTCGGTAATGATTTGGTGGGTGGGAAATTGATTTACTACGGTTATCCTCGCCTCATCCTTGGATAAATATTTCCGGGCAGTCTGCGCAGCCAGTACCCCACCAAAACCGGCCCCCAAAATAACAACTTCTTTAGTCATCTCCCATCTTCCTCCCCTTCGTTCATTCGTTTGCTTTTTTCCGCACTGACTTGCATGAAACTATCAATAAAACGCAACATGCTTTGTACTTGCGGTTCTTTCAACATCTTTAGGAGCCCAAATAAACTGATTACTTCATCACTATTTTCAGCCCGTTCCTTTGCTTCGAGCAGATTTTGGGTGAATAATTTAGCCTTGGCTATGATTGGAGTTGCCATTTCGGTTACGGTCATTACCGTATCTTCCCTTACGATTTCGTCTGTCGCCATAGTTTTTACGAAATCATAGGTTTTCGTTAACATTGTCACAGCCTCCAGGAGTTTCGGCAGTTGCTCGATTAGTTTTGACAGAGATTCCTGCACTTCCGGTTTTAACAGTTCGTCAAGAACGTCCAGCTTCTGCTGACTGACTAGGACTTTTTCATCCAACATACCTTCATCCCCCTCATCCGAAAAAATTAACGTACGAATACATTATCCTTGATTAGATCTATAGCTTAATAGATATGAAAAAATGCATAACTAGCGGGGCTATATTATGCATATTTCATCCACTGAAGTATGTAGTTAACTGTAGGAACCAGCAATGCCCAATATAAAGATAAATTAGCTGATAGTAGTTTACCAAAAACATAAAGCGTTTTCAATATCCATAATATTCACAATTTTTGTTGTAAAAAGATTTAGTTTGCAAGCGCAGAATGATAAACAAAAAATCTGCTAAGCATAAACCTAGCCATTTCATTTTTTCTGGTATATCAAAGGTATGTAATTTTCCCGATGCAATACAATTGTATGATTAAAAATTCAGTACACCTTCAATCTAGTTGGGCGGTTAGAAGGGTAACAAAAAAGGGCAGTGGACGAACCATTCACTGCCCTTTAGATTTGGTTACAGAAAAAGATTTATTCAGGGACGGATCGACCAACAAGCCTATCTCCATAGTTTGCATACTTATTGTGTTCCATTTTTATCGATTAGATAAATTTCGAAGAGCTTCATCGTGATTATGGAATAAATGGATTAAACCTTCAAGAAAATCAAGAAAATGCAATTCGTCTTCCGTAAGCTTCGAGATGACTTGATTGTTCGTAGCCTCAAGATTTTGGGGACTAAAATATTTTGCTTGCCATCGATCTACGAAAGCCAGTATTTCGTTTAACCCTTCCTGAGATTTAGGGTCATTAAATTTTACATAAAGTTTTTTAATTTCCTTAACATCGTGACTTGTTAACATTTTCCTTATCATCTGTTTCATCCCCTCCTAACCGTAAATGACACGAGCACTAAATCCATACTTAAGTCAAAGTCCCATGGAAGACTTTTGACTTTATTCCTTTAATGTTTTCTTCCGTACAAAAATTTTCATCAAAAAAGATATTTTGATCTTTTATATTTAGTAAATTACGTATAGAATAGTGATGAGACATGTGACATTACTCCTTTAAAATGTGGTTTGGTCGCTTACATTTTACCAGAGTATTGTCACTTGTCTCTTTCTTTTTGTACAAAAAAGGTGCTGGTTTTTACTCACCAACACCAAAAATTATAGAGCCTATAAAATCTACTAATAAAAGATTTATGGAGACGGTGGGAGTCGAACCTTTTTCTAAAAAAGTGCTGTAATATCAGTGCTTTCAGGGGTTTTAGCCATGCAAAAAAATATATCTGACCATGGTTTTGACCATATCTTGATAAAAATACACTTACGGAGACAAGATAAATACATATTTCAACTTCAAAATAACTAATTCTTCCTATTAAAATTTTTAATCCATTTTTTTAATTGGAGTTGTTTTGTTTGTATATTATTTACATTATAATCAATTGTTTCATTTTCATCAGTTGTTTTATGAAGAATTATGTCACCAATTGTTTTTCTACTTGTCCAGTAAACTCCAATCAACTCACTAGGTTCATTGATTACAATTCTACAGCATCCATATTGGATAGGATTATTGTCACTAACTCTACTCTTTGGATTTGTAATATAAGTATAATATAAAACGTAATTCCCATTTTCTTTAACTATATTACTGGTAATTGTTGAGCTTATTACTTCATCTGAAATCAAACGAATCCGCACACTAAGAAGACTTTGTTTTATTAAAACAATAATATTCTTTTTCCCAAATTGACCATTGTAGTTAAATTCAATTGTTCCAATATATTTTCTATATAGCTTAGGAGTTTTTTCAAATGGATTTAATCTCCAAAGAATCTTTTCATAAAATGCTGAAAAAAGAACCGCAAGGAAAACTGTAAAATTTATACATTTAAAAAAATCCTGAAAAGAGTTTGGATGTAATATTACAATACAGATAAAAAATATCCCTAGTGAAAAATAGATAACTATTTTTACAAATTTCATAACTGATTCTGTCATAACATCAACCTCAATCAAGTTAGTCAAGTCAGTTCCTTAAAAGGATTCTTCTGACTAACTATTATTATACTAATCAATCAGAATAATCATTTGATGGTTGACACTTCTATTTCGAAATCAAAAAATGCATATAAATCATTAATAAAATTCATGTAATTTTCTACTTCTTTAATTGAATTGCAAAGTGGTTTTATTCCATTTGCTTCCTTGTATTCATTTAACTCGTAAATATTCTCCTTAAGGTACTCCAATATATCCCCAAAAATAGAACCATAATTTTTATATCGTGTAAATAAAAAATTTGGTAAGTTCCATAGAAGTGATT
>NICF_comb_assmDRAFT_10001656_pt1 | contig 17401 bp, 10 predicted proteins | sample NewIslPassag4_SG_FD_11279 | JGI IMG/M metagenome (IMG submission 11279) | reverse complement strand
ATATAGGAACATCCTTAATGTCGCATTAATAAACATATGGATATCGCGAATGATGGTTGATAACGTCGAGGTTATTAATGCGATCGAAAAAGTAAAACAAAGCGATGCGAAGATAAAGTAAATCAATTGAAGATAGTAAATGTTAACAAAATAACCTAAAGCGTTCAAGAGGATGATGGAAATTGCCACCATGCCCAAATGAACATAGAATTGTGAAAAGATAGTAAAATTTGGGACTATGCTCATTGGGAAATTCATTTTCGATAACATGCCCAGCCTGGAATAAATCGATTTGGACCCTTGGATGGTTGCTTGGTAGAAAAAGTTCCATAGAATGAACCCTACGATAAGCCAGGCAATGTATGAAACATTTTTCCCTTCTATAATGGTGACATCAGCACGTTTGCTAATTGTCCCAAAAACAAACCAATAAATCAATATTTGGATGGACGGATTAATGACTTCCCATGCCACTCCCAAGTAATTGCTTTTATTCCTGCTTTTAATTTCAAAGGCAGATAATCTTCGAATCAAATAAAAATGCTTAATCTGTTCCTTTAATACAATTATTGCTGATTTCATAAGAATATCCTTTCAAGGTCATTTAAAGATACCTACCCAAAGAGAAAATCACAATAAGTATCCAATCTTTATTTTACCATAGAACTTTCATATAATTAAAAGCACATCTTTTCCTTATTCATTGCACACTTCTTTATAGAAGAGTTCCATTGCTTCTTTATTATAAGAGATATAATCGAATTTTTTAAAGGTCTTTTTATTTTGGAAGAAATCAAGCATGGCTTTTTCCAGGCTTTCCTGGTTATTTTCGATCAAATCACCATAACCGTCCACAAGGACACTATGGATTCCCGTTACATCGGTACCAATGATGTATTTTTCTAAGATTAACGCTTCTAATATGGCAAGACCCTGACCTTCATAGTTGGAAGGCATGACATAACAATCCGCCCGATTAATAAGGGGGAATGGATTTTCCAATTGACCTGTAAAGATGACATCGTCCTGAATACCAAGGTTTCGTGCAAGGGTTTTAAGAGATTTTTCCAAAGGCCCGATCCCAATAATATACAATTTCATTTCCTTTCCGGTCTGTTTTTTAACAGAGTAAAAAGCATTAATGAGTTTTTCCTGTCCTTTTTCAGGTGACAATCGTCCCATGTTAACAAAGACAATGTCACTATCCTTAGGCCAGCGGATACCCTTCATTGTAATTTCATGTCCGGAGTCTTTGATATTGGCCAATAAATATCGATTACCATTATATTCAATCAATTCTTTCTTATCTTTATCGCTCAGAACCCGTTTATAGTCGATCAGGTTATTTACATAGACCATCTTTTTCTCGGCGTTCGGAACGAGGTGTTTTAAGTTCCTTAAGTTTACATCTCTCGTAGATTCTGCAACCGAAACGACCCTATCATAATATTGATAGGTCGAAAAAATAACCTTCAGATTGGTTTTATGTTTAAACTTGCCATTAATTTTTTTATTGTATTCTTCCTTCATATCATTATGCAAATAAATGGATTTCCATTTGATGTCCGAGAAGGCAAACAATAAAGACCAAAATTTATTATATCCTCCAAAATCAACAACATAGTCGAATCTGGCATTTCCAAATAATCTTTTCATTTCCCCACGGAACAAAGGAGTTGGGTTCATTTTTCTTATAAAATCATGATTCAGACCTTTTCTATACACTAAGTTATAGCGATAGTAATCCATGATGGTCATATTCCATGTACCTACCCTATAAAGAACCCTTGCTCTAGGGTCGACCTTCTTCAGGTTAATGACCTGTTCTTCTTTTTTATTTCCTGGCTCAATGATGGTGATATCGTACTTGTCATAATCGATATATTTGGACAGATTAATGGCGGATATGGTAATACCGTTATTATAAAAGCCCCCACAATAAAGCAATATTTTTTTCTTGTTGTTTTCAGTTTTATAAATCATCTCGTTGTGTTTGCCTTCAAAAATAATCTCGATTGCCCGTTTTGTAGCCTGTCCGTCATCATTGTAGCAATAGGTTTTCAAATAGTGATCATATTGATCCTGATAATCTTTTTTGACTTCATCCAAGTTTGAGATGGAATGAATCAATTCATCAATAGTGTAGCAAAGCGGACCTGGCAGGCTATCCAAGCCCATATAAAAACCGCGATCTTTTTCATATTCTTCCCTGTCAAACACATAAAAAAGAACCGGTTTTTTCACAGGAAGGAAATCAAAAAAGATACTTGAGTAATCAGTAATCAGAACATCTACACAGGACAATAACTCATTTGTGTCGATCCAATTTGGGACACATATATGACCGAGTCCCATTTTTTCGATGTTTTTATAAATGAAATAATGAACTTTCAAGATTACTTCATATTCTGATGAAAACTTTTCCCGCAGTTTCTGTACGTCCTCGAACAACTTTTCCGTTTCGCCAGACAAATTATTTTCGCTACTTCCTCTCCATGTAGGAGCATACAGTATGACCTTCTTATTCCGATCGATCTTTAGCAAATTTTTAATCTCAGCAGGATCCGTATGGAAAGTCAAGTCATTTCTCGGGTATCCAGAATCAACAATATAACCACTGTAAAGTCCATCGATATCGTGGGATTGCAATAATTTTTCTGCGGTAAACTTATTCGGAGCCAATAAATAGTCGGTGTGAAGCAAGTTTCTTGTAATGTTGGCATGTTGGGATATGCCTACGCCCTTGACATCTTTTCCAAGAGTCTTTAAGGGTGTGCCGTGCCAGGTGTTAATGTAGATTTGCTCATCCCTTTTTTGAAAGTAATAGGGAAAGGATGTGTCATTTATAAGATATTTGGCTGTTGCCAAATATCTTACATATTCCTTGCTGTGAATGGCCACAATTTTGATTTTACCCTTATCCTTGAATGTATTGATGCAAGGGTTTTCCAAGCTATCCACTGCCCAGACATGGGTAAATTTACTATACTTCGGATGCACTGAAAGCTTCCTGTATAGTGCATAAACATTACCGGTAAAGTTTTTCCCATGATAGGATTCGTACAATATGACTTCCTCATTAATTTTCAACCTTTGAAGGTATTTGGCATATATCGCTCTCAATCTAAAACCGGTTCCTTTTGTATATTCATAAAAGGGTTTTATTGCTAGCTTGAAAATGCGTTTTCCTTCCCGGTACATTTTTTTGATACTGCCATTCTTCGCCATAAAGATCCTCCTTAATTCCTTCAAGCCGTTGTAAATCCGTCTTTATCCTTCCAATCACATGGATACTGCTCGCATTGTATTATAGTTCTATTTTGTGTCAACAAAGTTTAATATACCATAATTTTTTCCTATTATAAACGAAATTCCAAGTTTGACCAGTCTTTGTTTTCAATTTTGTTACATCAATCTACGTCGGATTTTTTAAGAGGAAAGGAACATTGCAAGGAGATCTCTAGACCTTTTGTTGATTTATCCTTTTATTCTACAAAAAACATCCAAAAGTCAAAAAGTCGACTTTTGGATGTTTTTACATTTCTTACCAAACTTTAATATATTCAGTTCCGTCTTTGCCGCCACTTACCCAAGCTTGTTTTCCATTATAGTAAACCATGTACCATTCATTACTTGTGGTCAGCTTGTCCTTACTGTCCAGGACACCAGCCAAATAGATCTTGCTTACGGATCCTAAAATCTTGGCACTGGTTGAAGGATTTTCACGGATATTAAGACCTGAGACGGTGACTTCCAGCAAGTTTAGCAAGTCTATATATTCACTACTTGCATACCCAGTGTTTCCATTATATTTGACTTGGTAGAAATCACCGTTTTTTCCGAGCACCTGAATTTTGGTGCCATCGGGAATATTAGCGATCACTTCACTACTGGTTGTGGCTGCTTTTCTTAGATTCAAACCGCTTTTGCCGGTATTGTACACTTTTCCAAAAACTTGATCCGGATATTGAACAAGAGACGGTTTATATGGTTCATTCGGATCTCCGGATTTCGCAGGCTGGTCTTTGAATTGTGGAACTTCAAAGATTTTTACATAGCTATACAGCATGTTGTAAATTTTTGCGATATTCGCTGTTTGGGAGGAAGCCCAGGAAACGTGCGTTGCATAGACCATTCTGCCAGGATTGTCAGGATTCCATCTCATTTTATAAAGGGTGTTTCTTCCATTATGGATATAGTTATTCGCTATATATTTTGCTCCTCCCAAAATAGCCGCCCGTGGTGAAGTCCAACCATTATCATGGGCAAATTTGGCTCCTCCGTTTATGGGGTCGCTATCATAGGCACTATATCCAAACATATTATAAACTTTTTTAACCGATTGTTCGGTTTTAGCTAATTTCCCCTTGGAATCCCTTGTAGGATAGCCATTCTTGTCAACCCAGACTCCCTTTGCCAAATCAGATGTTCCATTTCCTGTTTCATGGAGTGCATGGGCGATCAAATATGCTTCGTTAATATTGTATTGTTCTCCTGCATCGATAAAGTCTTGGGCGGTTCCTTCCAATATTCCCTTACCTTTCAATACATTTCTATTCACTTCATCTGGATCCAAACCGGCAGGGGATGATAGGTCTAGGAATTGGTAATACTCGACAGAACCCTTTTTAAAGTTAGAAGGGTTCGCATAATATTCCACCTGGGCTCTTGAAGCAGGCGTTCTACCCGCCCCATCTGCCTTTGGTGTTCCATAGGTCATATGCATATCAACCATGTAGGCAAAAGTGTAATCGTAATTGACCGTGCGATATACTTCGAGCTGGGTAACCTTTTTAATATCCACCATCAATTTGGCATTTCCAGTATTTTCAAAGTATTCGACAACCAATTTGTTTTGACCCTTTTTCAACTGCACAACTTCGTTGACATCATGATTACCGGATGTCCATTTGTCGATAACCAATTCCCCATTCAGATAAAACCGCACCGCATCATCAGCTTGAATACTTATTAAATATTTTTCGGCCGATGATAAATTCATGATCTTTTCAAATCTAGCAGAGAATTTATCGGCGTTAACAAAATAGTGGGGTGAACCCTGTTTCCAGTCGTAATTAATGTTACTGACTTTATTGTAGGAATTTTTGCCCCCAACCACCAATACAGGTGTTCCAGACAGATCCATATTGTTAAAGTATTCGGCATACCAGCCTTGGTCTGTTACAAGGGTGGACTTATCATAAGCTTCTAGGGATACATTGATTTTTCCACTGTTCTTGTTATCGAAGTATTGGACTTCTACCCAGTGGATATCACCGGTATCTTTATGATTTTTTATTGTGATTTTTTTAGCATCTTCCCTGTAGCTTTCCTTCGTCCATCTTTCAAAGACAAGTTCCCCATCAATGTAAATTCGGACTCCATCATCTGCTGCAGCACGGAGGACATAGTCTCCGGCTTTGATTTTCTTCGCAGTTACATACTTGATCGAGAAGCTGTCGTTAGATACCCCTTGGGCAGGTGAGCCTTTGCCGAAATCCTGGGATATCCATCCATCTTTGGAGGGCTTGATAGCCTGTGCCTGGATGGGGTGACCACTCAACGATTCATTATTATAATAGTAGGCATACCATTCACCTAACGGAAGAATGTCGGCAAATAGGATGGCATGGTTAATATTGTCATAGTAGTCAACCTTTGCAAGTTGGTCACCGTTTGAAAGACCGGTAATCAGACCTTTATCATACGTTCCTGCAGAACCAGACCACCGATCGATTGCTGTTTTATCTCCAACCCTTACCCGTACACCATCATCAGCATAGGTTACTGCAAAGTAATCCTTCCCTCCTTCTAACTTTTTGTAGAAGGATGCTGAGAATTGCTCGCTCGGTATTCCGTCCATCGGTGAGTTTTTATCCCAATTATATTTAATGGAGGATATTTTGCTTGAAGCAATTGTTCCACCTAATGTGAGGGCATCTCCACTTAAATTCATATTGGGATAGAATAATCCTAACCAATGATCCTTCGATGCGGTATTTGAGATGGAATCCAGGAAGAACTTCACAGTAGCCTTTCCTTTTATTTCCAAGAATTCCACACGGACTCTGTGGATATCCTTTTGGCTAGCACTGACATTATTCCGATTCCGGATGGTAATTTTCTTACCGTCAAATTTACTATTGAATTCATACCAACGATCAAGGACAAGCTGATCATCAATATAGACCCGGATACCGTCATCAGCGTAACTTTGAATGATATAATCACCTTCAGGCAATTTAAAGTCCCTAATAAACCTTGCTGTAAAATTATCATTTTTGATTGATTGGTGCGGTGAATTATATCCCCATTCAAATTCTAAATTGCTGATCTTATTGTTGAAATTTTTTCCTCCAGTGACTATCGGGATACCGGTAAAATTGACATTGTTATAGTACTCAGCATACCAGCTATCCTGGCTGATAAGTGAATCTTCATCATAGGGAATCATTGAAAACTCGATCGCACTTTCACCGGTGTTTTCGAAGTATTCGACTTCGATCCAATGAATGTTTTCTTCGCCGGATTTTGCGTTCTTATTGTCCGTAATCTTTATCTTTACAGCATCTTCCTGATAGGCACTGGTTGTCCATCGGTCAAGGACAAGATTTCCATCCACATAAACCCTAATTCCGTCATCCGCACGGGTTCGTATGATATAAGTACCTGCATCGATTCTTTTGGCTGTTGTATATCTGGCGGAAAAATAATTTTCCGGCACCTTGTTCATTGGACTGGATTTGCCATGGTTTTCATATAACGAACCATCTGCATTGCTTTTCACCACTCTGAAATTTACTGGATGTCCACTTAAATCCTTGTTGGAATAATAGTAAACATGCCAATCTCCAAAGGGGACAATTTCAGAGAATAGGATTGCATGGTTCGTCTTGTCGAAATACTCGGTTTGGACCAAATGGATTCCTTTCGGCAAATCAGTTACAATCCCTTTGTTATAGGTGCCAGCAGAACCGGACCAACGGTTGATTATGGTCTTATCTGCTACCTTTACCCGAATGCCATCATCCGCATAAGTCTGGACAAAATATTCATTTCCACCCTCTACCAACTTGATGAATCGGGCCGAAAAGTTGTCCTTGTTAACTTTTGAGTTTGGTTGATCATATCCGAAGTTAAAATTGAGACGGGTATAGGGGAAATTCGTGTTCACACCGCCTATCGAAATGACAGGATTTCCTGTCAATTCCTTGTTATTATAATAACTTCCAAACCAGGCATTTTTTGACAGTTCTTCCGACAAAGGATTGATTGAAAAATCGATTTTGCTTTCACCGGTGTTTTCGAAGTATTGGACTTCAATCCAGTGTATGTTTTTCTCACTGCCATTGGCATTTTTGTTGTCCGTAATGTTCACATAGATCGCATCTTCTCGGAAGTTACTGGTTGTCCATCGGTCAAGGATAAGTTTTCCATCGACATAAACTCTGACTCCATCGTCCACCCGAGTTCGAATGACATATTCACCGGCATCCAGTCTCAATGCGGTAGTGTATTTGGCTGAGAAATGATCTTCAGGCACTCCGGACATCGGTTTTGATTTCCCATAGTTTTCGGAAAAGGAACCGTTTTTTCCGCCTTTGATCACTTTGGCATTAGCGGGAGTCCCCTTTAAGTCTTTATTGGCATAATAGAATACATACCAATCACCTAATGGAACCACTTCAGCAAACAATACTGCATGGTTAGTCTTATCGAAATACTCCGTTGTTACCAAATGGGTTCCAGAACCAAGTCCTGTAATCAGCCCCTTGTCATATGTGCCAGCTGAGCCCGACCACCGATTGATAATATTTTGTTTTCCTACTTTTACCCGAATGCCATCATCAGCATAGGACTGGACAAAATAATCCTTGTTCCCTTCGATGCTTTTTTCAAATCTGGCGGAAAAATCTTTACTTACCCCTTTTTCTGGTGCTTCCAAACCCCAATCAAACTTTAATTCTGGGTATTTTACAGTAGTAGATTTTCCCGTTAGATTTTGAGAGTTATAAAACTGTCCATTCCAACTATTGTCCTCGGCAAAAGCCTGTTTTGCATTCAGATTTAAAGAGATTAATAGACAGGCTGCTAAAGACAGGGCACTCAAGTAAAATATCTTCTTATTAATTTTTCAATCCCCCCTTATTATTGTCACCCCTTTTTATCTTACAATAATTATTATGCAATATTTTTTTAAGATTGTTAATAGCTTAATTGAAGGTAAAGTATGGTGCATGAAGTAGATTACTAGCCTTTCATGAGAAGAAAAAGGAATAGGACTTAGTCGGATGCTACGATAATGGTGATTCCCTATCAGTTATAAAAAGTTCCATAGCAGTAGTTTCTTATAGAAAAACCCTAAAAAATTTGACAAATTTTTTAAGCAAATGAAAATATATGAATTAACATGTCATATATAATTGAGGAATTTTGTTGGAATTTTCTATTTCACCTTGATTTTTAAGACCTTTTCAATAAATTCCATTTGAAAGTTGTAAAATATGTACTATAATAGTGACAGTCAATAAAATGTAACGTTATTTTATAACATTTTAACCATTTGGAAAATAAAGACAAATCAACATTTAAACATTCAAAATTTTTACCATGTAATAAGGGAGGATTCACTGTGAGAAGAGTTATTACCTACGGCACCTTCGATCTTCTTCACATAGGTCACATCAATTTGCTACGTAGAGCCAAAGAATTGGGTGACTATTTGATTGTGGCAATTTCAACCGATGAATTTAATGCCCTTAAAGGCAAAAAAGCATATTATACGTTTGAACAAAGAAAGGCCATTTTGGAATCCATTCGTTATGTGGACCTGGTTATTCCTGAGGAAAATTGGGAACAAAAAATTAACGATGTTCAAAAATATGAGGTAGATGTTTTTGTGATGGGCGATGACTGGAAGGGCAAATTCGATTTCCTGAAAGACTACTGTGAAGTTGTTTACCTCCCAAGAACCGTCGGAATCTCAACAACCAAAATCAAATCAGATCTAAAAGTGGGTAGCCGCTAAAATAAAAAAAGAAACCTGTACGACAAAGGTTTCTTTTTTTTTAACTCCTTCCATTTTTTAAAGTTGTTTTCACGAAATTCTTTAGTTTATAGGATTGGGTATAGTATATTTTCTCAACCTTGCTGATTCCCTTTAGCTCTTCTATTTTTTTTCTTTTATAATTTGTATCTACATTCTTATAATATAATCCAATATAAAGGGAGCGAATTCGGCTTTTAATCAGTTTTCTTTCCAAATTTCCCCTATATATAGGATAAAGTTCTGCAACTAAGTTCACCAAGTGACAATATGAATCAAAGGATTTTTTGATTTTTTCCTGGGAACGTTGGGACGTCATGATCGAGCCCGCCCTGTATCTTCTCTTATAGTAAAAGTGGGGGTCATACATTGCACGATTGGTATTTAAATACACTTGTAATGAAAATAGTTCATCCTCGTGCATGATGCCGGGAAAAAAGCGTAATTCGTTCTTTATTAAAAGGTCTCTCCTCAAAAGATATAAACAGGGACTTGGAGAAAACCCCCGAATCGTTGCCTTTAAAAATTCCTCCTTTTCATAGATCTTTCCTTGTCGGAAAAATCTTTGGAAATCATACAAATTCCGGTCAAAATCCTTGTATTCCGCTCCATCCAGAAAAGGTTCTGCTCCAAATCGGATCAGATCCAACTTGTTGGTTTCCATGGCATCCACAAGATTTCCAATGGTATCGGGTAGGATATAATCATCGGAATCCAAAAAGTATATATACTTCCCTTCAGCAACTTCAATCCCCCGATTCCGTGCTTCCGATATTCCGGAATTTCCTTGATGGATAACCTTCATATTTGGAAACCGGTTTTTATATGATTCCAGGATTTCCGGAGAACGATCCGTACTACCATCATTAATGGCGATTATTTCAATTTTTTTATAAGCTTGGCCAATCACAGAATCAAGACACTTCTCGAGATAGTTTTCGACATTAAATACAGGAATGACAACAGAGACTATGGGAGGCATCAAGGTTTTTCCTCTCCTTGGCGCTTAAAGAAACGCACGACTTCTTTTAAGGTGCCTGTCATTTTTAATCCGACAACATACATAACCAGACTTACAATTCCCTTTATGGCTAAGGAAATAATATTCGGAAGTCCCTTTACGAAATATTCCATGATCAATAAAGGAAGCATGACGATGATCGCTAAAAGGAATGGACCTGGGAGAATCCGATAAAATTCCCATTGGAAACCTCGGAAGACCTTCTTCATCAATAAATAATTGCATTGGATAAAATTTATGAAAAAAGCTGTAACAAGGCATAAAGCAACCATTTCTATTTTCCCAGTCAAAATCCCGATGATGATACCAAGGATATTCAGGACCGTTGACAGAACACCGGAAAGAAGCATCAGATCGGTCCTGTTCGAAGACTGGAATATCGAACCGGTACTGCTCATGATCAATTGAATCCAAATGGACATGGCAAGGATCCGGAAGGTAAGGACACTTTCTCCCCATTGATTACCAAATAGAATCAATATGATTTCTTCCGCAGAGAAAATGAGGAAGACCGTTAATGGAAGACCTACAAGAGCAAGGAGTCGGGAAATAGTTAAATAAGTATTTTTTATGACCTGTTTTTGTTCTTCATAGGCTGATAGCACCGGCTGGATCACAGGAGTTATGACGCTTGTTAACACCTGATTAGGATATAACGACAAGGTATAAGCTTTATCATAATACCCTAATGCTTTAATTGAAATATATTTACCGATCAAAAAATGGTCCAAATTCCTTGAAAAATAATTAATGAGGTTAAATAAGAACTGGTTTCTGGAAAAACCATATAGCTCTGCCAAACTTTCCTTTTGTATCTTCTTGGATATGTTCAGCCCTGATTTTCGATAAGTGAAAAAAAACATGACCATATTTTTTACAATTGTATTGATCACCAGGGCATAATAGCTAAACCCCATCCAGGCCAAGATGACGGCGATCGACCCACCTGACAAGCTGGAAAGGATTTGAGCCAAATTGATTTCCAGGAACCGTTTTTGCTTCAGCAACACCGCCTGGGGAACCATATTCAGGCCACTGGAAAATAGGGCCAAGGACATGGCCAAAGTGACCCCAACCAATTCCGGGTTGTCATAAAATAGGGAGATAGGTTTTGCTAATCCTGCAAAAATGATGGCAATACAAACAGATAAAAGGACGGTAAAGCTATATACTCCATCAATTTGGTTCTTTTGCAAAGTTTTATTTTGTATGAGGGCTGGTCCAATTCCCATATCCACCAACATATTAAAAAATATCAAAAATACATTGATGATGGAGACCATCCCAAATTCCTCGGCTGACAAAAGTCGCGAAAGAATGGCGAGAATAACAAACTGGATAATGAAATAGGAATATCTTCCAACCGCACTGATGAGGATACCTTTTTTTAAATCCTTATATAAATTGCTTATGGTCCTTCCCTCCGTTTTATCATTCAACTCATGAACCAGATAATATAACTCTAAAAGATTTTCCGGATCCGATAATAATAATGTTTCGCAAGAATGGATGCTTCATCGGCAAGTTTCCTATTGTTGGTTAGGATACGGTAAAGTTTCACTTTTTGTTGAAAGGATAGTCTTTGATGATGGATAGCGAATAAAATACAAAAATCGAGGACTTTAAGAAATTGTTCATGGTTAAATATCCGATTTTCCTTATTCCATTTTTTCACTTTTTCAACAACGTTTACCAATTCTCCTATATTTTTGATATTCCCCCCGTAGCTTTCGGTAAAGAAATCATTAAACAATTGAATTTCTTCTTCCTGCAATGGAATTTTATAAAATTTAAGGAGATCCCGGTGAATCGAGTCAATCAAATGTTTTCTCAGATTCCCTTTTTCCTCGTTCGAATTTTTGGAAATATTGTTGTGGCCAAATCGATATCTCAATAAAAATTCCGGCAATAGGGCTATATTCCCAACTTTGGAAAGATCGGCCCATAACTTGTAATCCTGGGCAACAAAAAACTCGGATTGATACATAAGACCATGTTGCTTCAAAGTTTTGAGCCTTATGATTGCAGAAGGATTTGCAATCGGGTTATAGAATAGAAGCATTGCCTTTATTTCCTCCGGATCAGTAAATCGGGATCGGACCTTTTTCTCGAATTTGCCTCCAAATTGGATGTAGAAGCTCCCTAGGACGTCGATATGGGGATATTTTTCAAGGAACCGGATTTGCCTTTCAATTCGATGGGGTTCTGCAATATCGTCGGAATCCATGATTGCCATATATTCACCCTTGGCCTCCCTCAACCCGACATTCCGGGTATAGGGAATCCCCATGTTTCTCCAATTTTGCAAAAGCCGAATTCGTCCGTCTTTGTAAGTTCTTATCATGTCAACCGTTCGATCCGTCGAACCATCGTCAACCAATAAAACCTCAATATTTTCATAGGTCTGATTCAAAATACTTTCTAATGAATCCTTGATATATTTTTCACTATTATATACAGACATAAAAACCGTCACTAAAGGGTTACCCATGATGCTCCCCCGTCACTAAATATTTCAGTTACTCGCTTTATACGATGTCCAAACACTTTCCGCAAAAGATTCCAAAGAAAAATGGGTTTTCGCATGCAAGTAAAGTCGTTCTCCCATCAATTTTAATTTCCCTTCTTTTTTCAAATGATCCAGGCGACAAATTTCCTTGATAAGTGCCTCCACATCTCCAACGTCGATAATCCCTCCATAATCTTGCGTAGGGATGAGCAATTTTACATCTCCCACATCCGTGGAGATGACAGGTTTTTTTGCCCTAGCTGACTCCAGCAAAACTAAAGGAAAACTTTCACTTTTTGAGGTTAAAATCGTCACATCCGCTAATTCCAATAAATCCGGCACATCATCCCTTTGCCCTAAAAAGGATACATGATTGGATAAGCCCATTTCAAAAACCATCCGTTGAAGTTCTTTTAGCCGTGAACCATTACCGATCAGGACAAGCTTAAAATGATCCGATAATTGAACTAGTTTTTCCAGGGCAAATAAAGCCACTTCATGGTTTTTTACCGGTTCCAGCCGGGCAACCATCATTAAAATAAAATCCGATTCCTGAAAACCAAACTGGCTTCTTTCATATTTGTATCTGGGACTATCATTGAAATCGATCCCATTTAAAATGGTCATTATTTTTTCTTTTTGGATTCCAAGATTTACTAATTCATCACGAAATCGTTCAGATATGGCAAGGATTTTATCTGCCCGTTTGAAAGACCTGAGATGAAGCCAAGTGAAAAGTTTTCCTTTCAAAACCGCACCTAGAAAATCATCATGGGGGTTGCTATGCACCGTGATATACCACGGTATATCTATACCCCTTTTTATTAATAAAGAAAGGGTATTCGCCCTTGGACCATGCGTATGAAGGATGTCGATTTGATGATCCAGAATAAACTGTTTAATGTCCTTGGTGATTGATATATCATACTTGTACCTTTGCTTAAAAATGGCAACTTCAATTCCTTTTTCCCTTGCTCTCTCCAGCATCTCTCCTTCACAAAAAACCCCCAGAATAACCTGATCCCTATTTTTCAGGTATTCAAGCAATGACAAAATATGCACCATACCTCCACCAGTCTCGTTCCCGGAATTAAGGTGTAGAATTCTCATACTGGTTATACCGTCCTTTATTTTCTCCCAAAAATGATCTTTATTAAAAACATCGGCAAAGCCAACATTCTTTTCAATCTGGTCGGCTGTTTGATCAACCGATAGAGCCATTCCAGATTCAGTTTAATCCACAAATCCGGAGCTCTTTTTACTTCCCCTGCCCAAACATCAAAACTTCCGCCTACTCCCATAAAAAGCCCTTTCTCAAATTGCTCTATATATCTTTCTATCCAATATTCCTGTTTCGGAAACCCTAATGCGGCAAAAACGATATCCGGTTTTAAATCGTTAATTTCTTTGGCCACCTTCTCATCTGAAATATCAAAATACCCATGATGTTTTCCGACGATCTTTAAATTTGGGTGTTTTTTTAATATATTTTGATAGGCCTTTTCCAACGTCTCATTCTTTGCCCCTAACAAATATACGGTAAAACCCATATCCTCAGCGTATTCGAGCAGTTTCCCCATAAGATCGAAGCCAGCTACCCTTTCCTTAAGAGGTTTTTTTAGGATTTTTGATGCGATAACAATCCCAATTCCATCCGGGGTAATGAAATCGGCCTTTTTCAATGTTTTTAAATACTGTTCATTCTTGTTGGCGAATATCACCAGTTCTGGATTGGCAGTAACAACAAACGTTTTTTGTCCTTTTTCCAATCGGGACTTAAATAAATCCATAAATTCTGTGAAACTATAGTTATGAAAGTTTACGTTTCCAACATTAACGGTTTTCAAATTCATACCTCCATTGAACCAAAACGACTGTGATTAGACCTTTATGAAATGGGGATCGATCTGGGATCCGAGAATGGATCTGTGGAATTTATTAAATATTTTTTAATAAGTTCGACTTTCCTTTTAGTCTATTGTAAACTTTAAAAAGGTTGAAGGAAATTCTTTTCGGTGGTGTATAAAATGCGTAATACTCATTCTTTTCCATTTTTAAGATTTCTTATATATTTCATTATTTTTCAGCCTATATTGGATATCCTTACATATGTTTCCATGGTTCATTTCAAAACCGACATAACCATCGGAATTGTCGTACGCATTTTATTTATGCTTTTTTCTTTAGTATTTATTTTTTTCCTGAACCAACATCGGTTAAAAAGGGTGGTGATTCTTTACCTACTTTCCCTTTTTATCCTTTTCGGTTTAGGATTTGCAATAAACTTCATCACCAAACCCGTTTTTTACTTTTTACCTGAAGTCCAATACCTCGTGAAAACCTTGTATTTTCCTATTATATTTTCTGCCATTTTATTAAGCTGTTCAATGGAAAAAGGGCAAAAAAGGGTAACTGAGCAAATTCTTTTTGCCATCATGATTGCCATGACCATCACATCCCTTGCCTTCCTATTATCCATGATTACGAATACTTCAAACCAAACCTATGCCTATGGCAAAGCAGGATATAATGGCTGGTTTTTTTCAGGAAATGAAGTTAGCGCCGTTATTGCCATTTGTTTTCCCCTCTTGATAATCTATGCGAGATTAAAAACCAAAAGTTGGAAAGACTTCATCCACTGGATTCCGGCTATTTTGCTTTCGTCTACATCTCTTTTTATAGGTACAAAAGTAAGTTTTTTGGCTACTTTTATTACAATCATTTTTTCAGTTATCATCAACTTCATAAATTGGCTTGGTTCTTTTTCGCGTAGGGAGAAGGGGGGCGTGAGGAAGAGTCCTATTTTTCTCTTCAGCCTACTTCTTATAACCGTATTTCTTATGATATTCCCTTTTTCACCCGCCTATCAAAACCTATCGGCTGATTACGATTCTTTAACTAACGGTGCCCAAACGGAAGGTGATTTTCCCAAGGAAGACCAAGGGGATGAAAAGACAGAAAAGACATCTATTGTTCAGAATCCCTTACTAAAAATGATCCTTAGTTCAAGAAATCATTACTTTGAAAATACTTATTCGGACTATGTCCATTCTGGTTTTCTCCAAAAACTTTTCGGCTTGGGATATGCAGGATTTTATGAATCCAGTCCCAAATTAATTGAAATGGATTTTTTCGATCTTTTCTTTTCCTTCGGGATCATTGGGTTTATCGTCTTCTTTCTTCCTGTTCTTTACATGTTTTTCATTGTTCTCCGTAAGTTATTGATCCACTGGAAAACATTTTTCCGATTGGAGAATCTATTATTGCTTTTATCTACCTGTCTTGGCTTTGGAATTGCATTTTTTGCTGGCCATGTACTTTCCGCTCCAGCGGTCAGCATTTATATGGCGATTATTCTCGTACTCGTACTCGTATTCAATTACAACACCGAAAATACTATTTCCCACCTTAAATAAGCCAAGCAAAAAACCGGATGTTACAATATCCCCTTTGTAGAGAATATTGTAACATCCGGTTTCTATTGTCATCCGATAACGAGTTAGGAACGAATCTTCCATTACCCTTCCTTATTACTTGATGAATTTTTTTTGCTTCCACCAATCAAATTAAGGATAGGACGGTAATTGCTGCTGATTAATCCGGTAATTTCAACGATAAATTCTATTAAAATCAATAGTGAAATGATGAGCACGGAAGCTCCCCAAATCGTTGCCTTAGTAAAAAGGATTGCCGATAAACTAAACAAGCTACTTAATAGGTATATAATAATTACCGTTTCCTTATGGCTAAAGCCTAACCGGATAATGGAATGATGTAAGTGCAATTTATCCGGGCTAGAAAGAGGTTGCCTTTTTATTAGACGCCGAATAATCGCAAAAGTCGTATCGATGATCGGAACAGCCAGAACAATTATAGGAATAATCAAGGAAAAGATGGCCGCACTTTTTGTTAAGCCCGTAATTGCCAAAAGGCTGATCATGTAACCTAAAAACAGCGAGCCAGTATCTCCCATGAAAATTTTTGCCGGATAAAAGTTAAATACCAAAAATCCTAAAGTGCTCCCAAGTAAGATGACCCCCATCAGGCTACTGATCGGGTGTCCTAGTCCAAAGGCTAAAACGGACATGGTCAAGGTTGCAATGCATGAAACACCGGCAGCCAACCCATCTAAACCATCTATCAAATTGATTGCATTGGTTATTGCGACGATCCAAAAAACCGTTATGGGAATCGCCATTACTCCAAACTCGATAATCGTACCATTCGGAAGGGTTATAAAATCAATGGTAATCCCACTAAAGGATGGAATCAGTGCCGCTAATATTTGACCTAACATTTTTGTCTGTGGGGTTAATCCTTTTACATCATCGAATATCCCTATAATCATAATTATTATGCCACCTAATAGGAAAGGCCAAATATTCACAAAGCTAGGGATAAAAAGAAGACTCCCCACCAAGAAACTAATACATATTGATAACCCTCCAAGCCGGGGCATAATATTCACATGGACTTTCCGGTTGTTGGGCAGATCCACTGCGTTTATTCGAAAGGCAAGTTTTTTTACAATAGGGGTTAACAGGAGTGAAACAATGAAACATGTAATTATTGGCAATAAAAAGAACTTCATTGATTCAATCCTCCTTGAAAGGTTGCTTAATGCTACGTCATGACTTCCGTTTCTTGTTTCTTTTACTCTAATACATTTACTTCAATCCCTATAATAGTAGTTTATTTTCGTTAAAAAATCAAGGCGTACCAAAGTTTATCAGCTATGAAGAGTATATTTCAAAGTTTTTCGTCAAAATAGGGATTTTCAAATTATCCACAGTTGGTAAAATTTTCCAGTTACTTTCCTTCTAAA
>NICF_comb_assmDRAFT_10001655_pt1 | contig 17428 bp, 14 predicted proteins | sample NewIslPassag4_SG_FD_11279 | JGI IMG/M metagenome (IMG submission 11279) | reverse complement strand
TAGTTGATGACGCCGCGGCGCTGGAACATCCAGAGGAAGATCAGGGTGATGACGACCGAGCTGGTGATGCTCGGCATGTAGTAGGCGGAGCGGAAGAACCCGATGCCGCGGATGCGCTGGTTCAGCACGGCCGCCATGACCAGCGCCAGGAACGTCTGGGTGATCGTGACGACCACCGCGTAGACGATGGAGTTGCGCAGCGCCGACAGGAACAGCGCGTCCTGGAACAGCCGCCGGTAGTTGGAGAGGCCCACCCACTCGGGCCTGCTGAACATGTCGTAGTCGGTGAAGCTGAAGTAGATCGCGCGGAGTGCCGCGTAGCCGAAGAAGACGGCCAGCAGGACCAGGAACGGCAGCAGGAACAGGTAGGCGGCCCGCGCGTCGGCGCGCGTCTGACGCATGCGCTACTCCCTCCCCAGGGGACCCCGGCGGGTGCCCGGGTCGTCCCGGGCACCCGCGCGGGAGTGCTCGATCAGCGCTGCAGGAGCGCGTCCATCTCGCGCTGGGCGTTCTCGAGCGCCTCCTGGACCGAGGCCTGGCCCGTCATGATCGCGACGAGCGCGTCGTTGATCGGGGTCATCCAGGCCGTGCCGACGGAGCCGAACTGGAACGGCCCGACGTTGCCCAGGCTGGCGCCCTCGAAGACGACGCGGTTGGCGTCGGCCTCAGGGGTGCCGGCGTCGAAGAACGGGTTGTCCGCCAGCGCCTCGCGGCTCGGGATCGCCAGGCCCTGTTCGAGGACCCACTGCTGGGCCTCGGGGCTGGTGAGCGCCTGGAGGACGCGGACCGCGGCGTCGCGGTTCGCGAGTCGGCGTTCACGCCCCAGGCGACCGTGTAGAGCAGGTTGCCGCGCTCGCCGGCGGGGCCGATCGGCATGTAGGTGGCGCCGTACTGCAGGTTCGGGGCCTGGTCGCGCAGGAAGCCGAGGATCCAGGCGCCCTCGAACGCCACGCCGACGTTGTCGCTGGCGAGGCAGCCGCCGCCCCAGTCCTGACCGATGTCGGAGGGCATCACCGCGGCGCCCTCGGCAACGAGGCCGGTCCACCACTCGACGGCCTGGACGAACGCCGGGTCGAGCAGGTTCGTGCGGCCGTCCTCGTCGAAGGGCTGCCAGCCCGTCGCCAGCGCGAACGCGCCGAAGCGGTCGTAGTTGGCGTTGAAGCAGGCGCCGTGCACGTCGGGCGAGTAGGCCGAGATGGCGCGGAGCTTATCGGCGAGGGTGTCCCACGTGTCGTTCTCGTTCGGGTACTCGACGCCGGCCTCGTCGAAGAGGTCCTTGTTGTAGAACAGCGCGAGCGAGTTGAAGTCCTTGGCGATGCCGTAGACCTGGCCGTCGACCGTGTAAGCCTCGATGAGGCTGTCGATGAACGGCTCGGTGTCGACGAGCCCGTTCAGCGGGAGCACCTTGCCCGTGGCGATGATGCCGGGCGCGGTCTCGGCGGGGATGTAGAAGACGTCGGCGGCGGTGCCGGCGGACAGCGCGTTGAACAGCGCCGCGTTGTAGTCGCCCTCGAGGGGCTCGTACGTGACGGTGATGCCCTCGGCCTCGAGCTCGTCGCCGATGACCTCGTCGAGCAGGCGGACGACGATGGCGGGGTCGTTGCCGCCGTAACCCATGATCCTGACGTTCTGCGCCCACGCGGCGCCGGCGAACAGGGCCAGCGCTAGGGCCGTGACGATCGCTCTCCTCACCTTGTCTCCTTCCGTTCCTCCAGCGATCTGGACTGGTACTGCTTCAGCGAGATCTCGGGAACCCTTCGTCGACCGGTCCTCCCCAGCCGATCACCGCCTCTCCGCCGTCGTGCCGCGCTCCACCAGGCGGACGGGCACGCGGACGTCGCGCACGCTCGCTCCCCTGAGCCCCTCGTGGAGGAGCTCGACGGCGACGCGGGCCACCTCGGCGATGTCCTGCCTCACCGTGGTGAGCGACTCGCCGATCTCGGGCATGTCGTCGAAGCCGACCACCGACACGTCCCCCGGCACCGCCAGCCCGGCGTCTTCCAGGGCCGCGATGCAGCCCACGGCGATCTCGTCCGTGCCGGCGAAGACGGCCGTGAAGCCCCGCTCGCCGCGCTCGAGGTACGCGCGCATGGCGCGGTACGCCCCCAGCGCCGAGGGGTCGGTGCAGGTGAGCACGCGCGGCGGCGGCGCCCCGGCGGCGCCCAGCGCCTGCCGCAGGCCCTCGAGCCGGTCGGCGAAGCTCTGCGAGCGCTCGTCGCCGGCGACGTAGACGACGTCGCGGTGCCCCAGCGCCGTCAGGTGCTCCCCGGCCAGCCGACCGCCCGCCACGTCGTCGGCCGCGACGCTCCTCACGCCCTCCTTGTGGCCGACGAGGACGAACGGCACGCCCTGCCGCTCGAGCGCGGCGAGGCGCGGGTCGTCCTCGTGGGCGCCGAGGAGGATGAAGGCGTCGGCCTGCTCCGTAGGGAGGCCGTCGGAGCCGGTGGGGACGTCGCGCAGGCGCAGGCCGCTCGTCGCCAGCTCCTCGATCAGGTGCTCGAGGAACAGCACGAAGAACGGGATGAGCCGCCGGTGGCCGTACGCGGTGCTGAGGCCTATCGTCACCGGCCGCCTGACGCTGAGCTCGCGCGCCGCCCTGTCGGGTCGGTAGCCGAGGTGCTCGATCGCGGCGATGACCTTCGCGCGCGTGGCCGGCCGCACGCCGCCGCGCTCGTTCAAGACGCGGCTGACCGTGCCTATCGAGACCCCGGCCCGACGCGCGACGTCGTGGATCGTGGGCCGGCGCGGGGTGCCGTTCTTGCGTCCGCCTCCGCGCGCCGCACGGCGCGACGCGGCAGACGCCCGGTCCCCGCGGCCCGGCGCGCCCACGTCATCGCCTCGCCCAGCGCGTGCCGACAACGTCGACCTCCCGTACCCGTCGGTGATCGGGCTCGCCGTAAGCGCTTACATGTAAACGCTTACATGCCCTTGCCAGCAGCCTATGCGGGCGACCGGCGGCTGTCAACGACGTCCGACGTGACGGGCTACAATGCCGACCGGCACGGGCGGTTAGCTCAGCGGTAGAGCGTTCGCCTTACACGCGAAGGGTCGGGGGTTCGAGTCCCTCACCGCCCACCACCGAGACGGCGAGGTAGATCGGGCGTCGNCTCGCGGCCTCCGCCGGCCGGGGCGCGACCNTCCNGCCGCGGCCGCGCCGGTAGCGCAGGGGCAGNTCCGGTCCCACACCCGGCTCATCGGCGCGCGGCCATGATGCGGCATGACGGCGAGGTCGCAGGGCATCGGGGCCGGGGTCGCCGCGGGGCGGGCCGAGGGCGCCGCGCCGTGGGCTTGGCTCGCGGTGGCGGCGTACCTGGCGATGGTGGCGATGAACGCCCTCGCGAACACGCTCCCGCTGTTCGGCAACACGACCGCCGAGATCTCGCGGCGCTACCCCACGCTCTTCACGCCGGCGCCGTTCACGTTCGCCGTCTGGGGCGCGATCTACGCGGCGTTGGCGGCCTTCGTCGTCTACCAGGCGCTGCCCGCGCAGCGCGGGGACCCGCGGCTCGCCGCCGCCAGGCCGCTGTTCGTGCTCAGCAGCCTCCTCAACGTCGCCTGGCTGACGGCCTGGCACGCCGACAGGATCGTCCTCAGCGAGCTCCTGATGCTCGCGCTGCTCGCCTGTCTCATCGCCCTCTACCGGCGCGTGCAGGCTTGGCTCGCCCCGGCCTCGGCCGCCCAGAGGTGGCTCCTCGACGTCCCCTTCAGCCTCTACCTCGGCTGGATCTCCGTGGCCACGGTGGCCAACACGTCGATCACGCTCGTGAGCCTCGGCGTCGACGCCGGCGCCGCCGCGACCGCCCTCACCGTGACCGTGGTGGCCGTGGCCGCGGCGCTCGGGCTGGCCGCCGTCGTCGCGCGCCGCGACCCGGCGTTCGCGCTCGTCGTCGCCTGGGGGCTCTACGGCGTGTCGGCGGCGCGGCGGGGCGAGAGCGCCGCCGTCTCCGGGGCCGCACTGGCGCTGTCCCTGCTGCTCGTCGCCGCGGCGGCCTGGGCGCTGGCCCGCCGCGCGAACGCGCGGGCCGCCTGACCGGGCCCGACCCACCGGAGCGACGCGCCCGCGCCGCCGCGCTCGGGGCCTAGTCCTGCGGCTCCTCCGCGCCGCCGGGCTCGCCGCCGCGCGGGTCGCGGCGCGCCGCGACCCTGGCCGGCTCCTCGCGCTCGCCCATCATCTCGAGGAACGCGTCGACCACGCGGGGGTCGAAGTGGGTGCCGGCGTTGTCCCTGATGTACGCCAGCGCCTTCTCCCGCGACCAGGCCCGGCGGTAGGGGCGGTCGGAGGTGAGGGCGTCGTAGACGTCGACGACGGCGAACAGCCTGGCGCCGATGGGTATCTCCTCGCCCTTGAGGCCGCGCGGGTAGCCGGTGCCGTCCCAGCGCTCGTGGTGCGCGTACGGGATGTCGATGGCGGAGCGCAGGAAGGGGATGCCCGAGAGCAGCTCGTAGGCGAGGGTGGTGTGGCTCTTCATGACCTCCCACTCGTCGGGGTCGAGCTTCCCGGGCTTCAGCAGGATCGCGTCGGGCACGCCCATCTTGCCGATGTCGTGCAGCAGCGCGCCGCGCCTGACCTGGACCAGGTCCTCCCCCCTGAGGCCCAGCCTCGCGGCGAGCTGCACCGCCAGCTCGGTCACGCGGCGGCTGTGCCCCTCGGTCTCCTGGTCCTTCAGGTCGAGGGCCCGCGCCCAGCCCTCGATCGTCGTGTCGTAGGCGAGGCGCAGCTCGACGTTCGAGCGCTCCAGCTCCTCGAAGAGACGAGCGTTCGAGACGCCGATCGCGGCCTGCATGGCCAGAGCGTCGAGGAAGTCGTGCCAGTCGTCGGACTCGGGCAGGGGCTGGTCGTGGAGCACCTCGAGCACGCCCTGCAGGCGGCCCTTCGCGACCAGCGGCACGCCGACGTAGGACTCGAAGCAGGCGCCCTCCTCGACCCCGACCACGGCGGCGACGCGTGCCTGCCGGTCACCACGACGCGCCTCCTGTCCCGCGCCACGGTGCCGCTGGGCCCTTGGCCGAGCGCCACCCGCAGCCCCCGCGCGCCGACGCCCGCCAGGCCGTGGCTCGCGCCGAAGCGCAGCGCCTGCTCGACCTCGTCGTACAGCAGGATCCTCGCGGCGGGCACGCGCAGGCGGCTCGTCACCTGCTCGAGGAGCACCCCCAGCGTCAGCCCGATGTCGAGCGAGCCGATGATCGCGCGGTCGATGTCGCGCAGCGCCGTCAGCCGGCCGACGCGCTCCTGGAGCGCGACGTTCAGGCTCTCGATGCTCGCGCGCGCCGCGTCGATGTCGGAGCGGTCGATCGCCGTGCCGACGAGGTACTGCCTACCGCTGCGCTCCACGCGGGCCGCGCTGACGAAGTAGGGATGGACGCGTCCGTCCCTGCCCATGAACCGGACCTCGGCGGTCGCCTGCCCCTCGGAGAACACGCGCTCGATGCCCGCCGCCGCGACGTCCCGCGACGCGGGCTCGAACAGCGCCAGCGGCTCGAGCGACCGCAGCTCGTCGTCCGCGTAGCCGGCCAGCTCCGCGAACCGGCGGTTCCAGCGCACGTACCGCCCCGCGCGGTCGCGCACGAAGAACAGCCCCGGCAGGCTCTCGATGATCGCGTCCGTGAAGCCCTTCTCCTCCAGCAGCTCGGCCTGGGCCCGGGCCTGCGAGAGGAACGCCTCGCGCATCGACTCCTTGAAGCGCAGCCCGAACCTGTCGAGCAGGAAGGCGACGAACGCGAACACCATCACGAACGGTCCGAGCAGGTACCAGACGCCGCCGTCTCCCCCGTCGCCGAACAGGCTCTCGCCGTGGAGCAGCGGTGCGGCCACCACCACCGCCAGTGCCCAGCCCGCGGTCACGCGCAGGGCGAAGCGGTCGAGCAGCAGACCGGCGGTGACGAGCGGGACGAAGAAGACCAGCAGCGACGGCGCCGAGTCGGCCAGGCCCTGCGTCAAGGGCAGCGCGGAGGCGGCGAGCATCAGCAGGCCGGCGGCGAGCGAGGCCGCGAGCCGCGTGCGGCCGGAACGGTTGAGGTGCACGGCGCCGAGGATGAACAGGACGACGGCGAGGTTCGCGGCGACGACGGACGGCTGCAGGTACCCGCGACCGAACCGGAGCGAGTCGACGACGTTCGAGGCGAGCAGCAGCACCAGCAGGGCCCACAGGAAGCCCCCTACGACCCGCTGCTCCTGGTCGCGGGCGAGGCCGACGGCTGGGACGTCGCCCCTCAACCGCCCACCTCTTGGCGACGCGTGGGCGGCGCGGGCCCGCGCCGGCCGCGATGCCGGACGGCGAAGGCCGCGCCGCCGGCGACGGCGATGCGGACGAGAACGTCGCTGCGGCTGGGCGTCACGCCCGCTCAGCACCTCCCCAGTCCCCCCGGGTCAAGGGGATTACATCACCCGGGGGCGGCCGGGAGGGTACGACAACTCACGCCCTGGCGCGCAGCCACCTCATCGTCTTCTCGGCGAGCTTGTCGAGGGCCACCACCGACATCTCGAGGTGCTCCTCCCTGGTGTCCTCGATCTTGTTGTGCGAGATGCCGTGGAGGCTCTGCACGAAGAGCATCACCGTCGGCACGCCCGCGCGCGCCACCTCCGCGGCGTCGTGCAGCGGACCGCTCGGCAGGCGGTGCGACACGCCCGCGGTCTCCCTCACGGCCTCGTCGGCCAGCTCGATCAGCTCGGGGTGGAACGGCATCGGGTCGATGCGCCACAGGCGGCTCCACGACACCTCCACGTCGCCCTCGCGCGCGAAGCGCTCGCTCGCGGCCTTCGCGTCGGCGAGCATGCCCGCGAGCTGCTCGGGGTCCAGGTGGCGCTGGTCGAGCGTGATGTCGCACTCGGCCACGACCGAGGTGACGATGCCCGGCCTGGTCACGCAGGAACCGATCGTGCACACGCCGCCGCGGCGCTTCGTGATCTCGTAGATCTCGGGGCTCATCCTCGCGGCGGCCAGGAAGGCGTCGCGGCGCTTGTCCATCGGCGTCGAGCCCGAGTGCGCGGCCTGGCCTCGGAAGTGGATCGCGTGGCGCTCGACGCCGAACGTGCCGAGGACCACGCCGAGGGGCAGGCCCATGTCGAGGAGCACCGGCCCCTGCTCGATGTGCAGCTCGAGGTAGGCGCCGGCGTTCGCCAGCTCCGCGTGGGCCTCGTTCATGCGGTAGAGGTCGACGCCGCAGCGCTTCAGGGCGTCCACCAGCCTCACGCCGTCGGCGTCCTGCCGGTCGGCCTCGGCGTCGGGGTCGAGGGTGCCGCCGGCGGCGCTGGAGCCGAGCAGGCTGCGGCCGAACCTGGCGCCCTCCTCGTCGGCCCAGTCGACGAGCCTGACCGTCACCGGCGGCCGGCCGCCGTACTCCTCAGCGATGCGCCTGATCACCTCGAGGCCGGCGAGCACGTTGAGGCAGCCGTCGAGCCAGCCGCCGCCCGGCACCGAGTCCATGTGGCCGCCGATGACCAGCGCGGTGTCCGTCTCGCCCTGCAGGGTCGACCAGACGTTCCCGGCCGGGTCCATGTGCGTCTCGAGGCCGAGGGCGTCGAGCTTCTCGCGCAGCCAGCGGCGCGCCTCCAGCCAGGTGTCGGTCCAGGCGACGCGCCAGGCACCCTCCTCGTTGCCGGTGAGGGCGCGCAGGTCCTTGAGCTCTGCGACGGTCCGTTTCGGGTCGAGTGGCGACATCCGAGCCTCCCTGCCGGCCCGCGGCCGCAGAGGGCCGCACGCCGGCGCCAGCGGTGATGGATGAGGCGATCGTACCCCGCCGCGGGGCCGCCGGTGGCCGCGCACGCGGGCACGGGCGGGCTCAGTCCCCGGACGCGACGCGGTTCCGGCCGAGCGACTTCGCCTGGTAGAGCCTGCGGTCCGCCAGCTTCAGCAGCTCCAGGGCGTTGGGGGCGCCGGCGACCTCGCGCATCGACGCGACGCCGGCGCTGACGGTGACCTCCAGCCCGGGCGCCAGCTCGCCCCAGGCCGTCGCCGCGACGGCCTGGCGCGCCTTCTCGGCCACGCGCTCCGCCGCCTCCTTCGGGGTCGAGACGAGCAGGACGGCGAACTCCTCGCCGCCCCAGCGCGCGACGACGTCGGTGCGGCGGAAGGTGCGCGTGAGGATCGCCGCGGTCTTGCGCAGCACCTCGTCGCCGACGAGGTGGCTGTAGCTGTCGTTGATCGTCTTGAAGCCGTCGACGTCGAACAGGACGAGGCAGATGTCGCGGTCGGGGTCCTGGCGGCAGCGCGCGACGGCGTCCTGCAACCGCCCGTTGAGGTAGCGGCGGTTGTGCACCTGCGTGAGCTCGTCGGTGGCGCTGAGGCGCTCGAGGCGCTCGGCCTGGGCGCGCAGCGCGCGGTTCGCCTCGGCCAGCGCCCGCCCGGTTATCGCCAGCAGCTCGTTGTCGCGCGTGAGACCCGCCTCGAGCTCCACGAGCAGCACGCCGAGGAGCACCTCCCCGTGCTCCTGCTGCTGCGCCTCCGTCTCCTCGAGGTAGAGGGCGAGCCGCTCGTACGCCTCCTCGTAGCGGCCCAGCAGCGCCAGCGCCTGCGCCTGTTCCCTGAGGAGGTCGGTGGCGGCGCCCAGCGCGCCCGCCTCGCGGTGCAGGGCCTCGGCGCGCTCTAGCTCGGCGAGGGCCCTCTCCGCGTCGCCGGCCTCGAGCAGAGCCCGACCTATCGCCTCGACGACCTCGCCCCTGAACGGCAGGCTGGGGTCCTCGACCTCGCGGCCGGCGGTCTCGAAGTAGCCCATCGCCGTGGCGAGGTCGCCGGCTGCGGTGTAGGCGGTGCCGAGCTTGGCCAGCGTCGTGGCCACGTACGCGCGGCGGCCCAGTGCGCGGAACAGCTCGAGGGCCTCCTGCAGGGCCGCGATCGCCTCGTCGTGGCGGCGCAGCGCGCTGAGCGCGCGACCGCGGTTCGAGAGCGCGATCGCGCGCCGCATGTCGTCGCCCTCCTCCGCGGCGCCCTGCACCGCCCTGTCGAAGCAGGCCAGGGCCTCCTCGATGCGGTCGGTGGCCATGTAGACGTTGCCGAGGTTGTTCACCAGCGCCGGGAAGACCCGCTCGCCGGCACGTTCGAGCACGTCGATGCCGGCGCGCAGGTGGAAGATCGCGCGCTCGTGGAAGTCCCTGATGCCGTACACGGACGCCAGGTCGTTGTGCGCCTGCGCCGCTAGGCGGGGCAGCCGCAGGCGGTTGGCGAACGCCAGCGCCGCCCGCCCGAAGGGCAGCGCCGACTCGACGTCGTTCGACAGCATCGCGCTGCGCAGGCCCAGGCGCATCGTCTCGGCGAAGAGCTCGCCGGCGCCGGGCGGCACGCTGTCGGCGTCCAGCGCCGCGAGCCTGTCTACCAGCCGCGGCTCGGCGCCGTCCCAGCCGCCGGCGCCGCGGCCGCAGACCCGCTCGATCACCTCGAGGGCCTGCATGACCTGCGCCTTGGCCGCGTGCGCGTCGTCAAGATCGATGAGCGCCTTGGCGCCCTCCAGGAGGGCCTCGAGCTCCGCGAGAAGGTCGAGCTCGCCGGCGCCCCCGTTCCCGATCGCCATCGGGGTCATAATCGCGGGGCGCGGGCCGCCGTGAACGGAACTTCGCTCACATTCACCGGCGATGCCGGACGGCGGGCTCACCCTCGCCGCCGGACCGCGGCCAGCGCGCGGCGCTCGAGCTCGTCGGGGTCGGCGTGCACCCCGAGGCGCCGGAACGACGTGATCAGCGAGGTCAGGTCGCGCCTCAGCAGCGCGAGGCCGCCCTTCGCGGCGGCGAGCTCGACGGTCTGCGGCACGTCGATGAGCCACACGCGCCCCTCGTGCCAGAGCAGGTTGTAGGTCGAGAGGTCGCCGTGGACGAGGCCGAGCTCGGCCAGCCGCAGGCAGATGGCGACGGCCTGGTCCCAGGCGCTGCGCGCCTCCTCGGGCCCGAGCCTGAGGTCGGAGAGGCGGGGCGCGGGCTCGTCCCCGTCGCCGACGAGCTGCATCAGCACCACCGAACCGGCCTCGGCGACGGCGCTGACCTCCGGTCCCACCGCCGGCCTCGGCACCGGCAGCCCCGCCTCGTGGAGACGCCACAGCGTCTGGTACTCGCGGAAGGCCCAGATCGCCTGCTTGGCGGATCGCCCCGCCCTCGTGCCGCGGCGTATCGCCTTCGCCACGCGGGCGTCGGCGATCCAGAAACCGTCCCAGTAGCCGGCGTCGTCCTTGAACGAGCGCACGGCGATGTCGGTGTAGAGCTTCGCGGCCAGGCTCTCGGCGCCCCGCCTGACCAAGTAGACGGTCGCCTCCTTGCCGCCGCGCAGCTGACCTACCAGCGTGTCGAAGTAGCCGCGCTCGAACAGGCGCTGCATGTCCGGGTCGGTGAACTCGGTGAGGGTGGTGGGGCGCTCCTCGTCCTCCCCCCACAGGATCTCGCTGACGGAACCGCGCTTCAGCGGGCCGCGTCGGCGGCCCCTCGGTCGCGAGGCGTCCGTCCGGCGCCTCGCCCTCGTGCGTACGCCGTAGCGAGCGGCGTCGTCCTCGTCGTACTTCGGCAAGTCGTGTCCTCCGTGGGCGGTCAGCGACGCGGCGCTGACGTCGGGCTCGTGTCGGCCCGCCGCCCCGGCGGTGAACTGTCTCTCGCGGGGTCTAGGTGACGACCCGGAGCGGCGGCGCGGCCATGGTGACGCGGAGCTCTCGCTTGTCCATACGCGCTCACCACCTCTCCGAGGATCTGCGGCGCATCCTAGCGCACCTAGCCCCCGTGCGCGCGCGGCTTAGCATCTGCCGACGGCGGCCGGCGGGCTCCCACCGGCGGCCGCGACCATGGAGGATAGATGAGACGCACGCTGCTCCTGTTGACCCTTCTCCTGGCCCTGCCTCTCGCGGCGGCGCAGACGCTCACGACGGCGATGAGCTCGAACCCGCCGACCCTCGACCCGCAGAAGACCTTCAACGGCTTCTCCTTCGGCGTGACCACCCACGTCTACGAGACGCTGTTCCGCGTCACCACCGAGGGCGAGATCGAGGGGCTCCTCGCCGCCGACTGGGAGTACGTCACCCCCGAGCGCCTGCGCGTGACGCTGCAGGAGGGCGTGCGGTTCACCGACGGCACGCCGCTCGACGCGGCCGCGGTGAAGGCGTCGCTGGAGCGGCTGCTCGACCCGGCCACCGCCGCGCCGGGCCGCTTCGTGGTCTCGGCGATCGACGCCGTCGAGGTCGTCGACGAGCTGACCGTCGACATCGTCACGGGCGAGCCGTTCGCGCCGCTGCTCGCGCACCTCGCCCACCCCGTGACGGCGGTCGTGCCCGTCGCCCACGGCGACTCGCTGGCGCGCCAGCCCGTCGGGTCCGGCCCGTTCGTGTTCGAGTCGTGGACGCAGGGCGACTCGGTCGTGCTGGTCAGGAACGAGGAGTACTGGGGCGGCGCGCCGGCGATCGAGCGGGTCGTGTTCCGCATCGTGCCCGAGGTGAGCACCCAGGTCGTCGAGCTGCGCAGCGGCGGCGTCGACGTGCTGTTCAACATCCCGACCGACAGCTTCCGCCAGCTCCAGGGCGTCGCCAACCTCGAGACCAACGCGTTCCTGGGCTGGGGCAGCGTGCACCTCGGCTTCAACACCGCCCACCCGAAGCTCCAGGACGTGCGCGTGAGGCAGGCGATCGCCCACGCGATCGACAAGCAGCTGATCGTCGACGAGCTGCTGGGCGGCCTGGCCGAGGTAGGCGTCGCGCCGATCCCGCCGACCGTGAGGTTCGCCGCCTCCGACCTCGAGGACCCGTACCCCTACGACCCCGAGAGGTCGCGCGAGCTGCTCTCCCAGGCCGGCGCCGCGGGCCTGACGCTGACCCTCGACGTCTACCAGAACCCCGACCTCGAGGCCGTGGCCCAGGTCCTCCAGGCGATGCTCGCCGACGTCGGCGTCACGCTCGAGGTGCGCGTGCAGGAGTTCGCCGCCTACTCCGAGACGATCCAGCAGGACCAGGCCGAGCTGTACGCGACCTCGTGGGGCACGGTGACGCTCGACGCCGACTACACCCTCTACGCCTTCTTCCACTCGTCGGAGATCCCGGCCAACAACGGCTCGCGGTACGCGGTGCCCGAGGTCGACGACGCCCTCGAGGCCGCCCGCGCGACGCCCGACGACGCGCAGCGCGAGCAGCTCTACCGCATGGTCCAGGAGCGCGTGCTGGCCGACGTGCCGATGGTGACGCTGTACTACCCGCTCTCGACCTCGGCCAAGCGCCCGGGCCTGCAGGGCGAGGTCGTGCGCTTCTCCTGGATCAACCTCGACCTGCGCGGGGCGACCCTGCAGTAGCCGCCCCGCGGCGGCGGCAGCCCGAGGCGCCGTGCCGAGCGGCGCCCCGGCGCCGCGGCCAGGGGCCTGCGCTGCGGCCGTGCCGTTCGGCACGGCCGCAGCGCCTCATACTCGGAGGCAGCCATGCTCGTGTACGTCGCCAAGCGCCTCCTCGGCCTCGTGCCCGTGCTGTTCGGGGTCGTGCTGCTGGTGTTCAGCATGCTCTGGCTCGCTCCGGGCGACCCCGTGCTGGCGCTGCTCGGCGAGAGCGCGCAGGGGATGAGCGCGGCGCAGGTGGAGGAGCTGAGGCGCGCCTACGGCCTCGACCGCAGCTTCCCCGAGCAGTTCCTCGACTACCTCGGCGACGTCGTCCGCCTCGACCTCGGCACCTCCCTGCGCAGCTCGCAGAGCGTCGCCTCCGAGGTGCTCTCGCGCCTGCCGGCCACCCTGGCGCTCGCCGGCAGCGCGATGGTCGTCGCCCTGCTGGTGGGCGGCTCCTTCGGCGTGCTCGCCGCCGTCTACAAGGGCACCTGGGTCGACACCGTCGCGATCGTCGTCGCCCTGCTCGGCGTCTCGGTGCCCGTGTTCTGGTCGGGCCTCCTGTTGATGCTCGTCTTCTCGCTCCAGCTCGGCTGGCTGCCGGCGTCGGGGTCGGGCACCTGGCGGCACCTGGTGATGCCGGCGGCGGCCGTCGGCTTCTCCTCGGCCGCGTTCATCGCGCGGGTCACGCGCGCCTCCCTGATCGAGGCGCTGCGCCAGGACTACGTGCGCACCGCCAGGGCGAAGGGCGTGCCCGAGGGGCGCGTCCGCCTCAAGCACGCGCTGAAGAACGCGCTCCTGCCCGTCGTCACCGTGGTGGGCCTGCAGTTCGGCGGCCTGCTCGGCGGCGCCGTCCTCACCGAGACGGTGTTCGCCTGGCCGGGCGTGGGCCGCCTGCTCGTCGACGCGATCCGCAGCCGCGACCTGCCGCTGGTGCAGGGGTCGGTGCTCTTCGTCGCCGTGGCGTTCATCTTCGTGAACCTGCTCGTCGACCTCTCCTACGCGGCGCTGAACCCGAAGGTGCGCTATGCCTGACGCCCCGGCGGTGAGGCTCTCGCCCCTGCGCCGCTTCCTCTCCGCCCCCGCCACGCGCCGCTTCCTGCGCAACCGCGGCGCCGTCATCGGCCTCGTGCTCGCGGTCGTGCTGGTGCTCGCGGCCGTGCTGGCGCCCTGGCTCGCCCCCTACCCGCCCGACGCCCAGGACCTGAGGTCGCGGCTGCGTCCGCCGTCGCCGGAGCACTGGTTCGGCACGGACGAGTTCGGCCGCGACGTCCTCAGCCGCGTCCTCTTCGGGGCGCGCATCAGCCTCCTCACCGGTCTCGTGCCGGTCGCGACCGGGCTGGTGATCGGCACGGCCATCGGCCTGCTCGCCGGCTTCTACCGCGGCTGGCTCGACGACGTGCTGATGCGCGCGATGGACGTCCTCCTCGCCTTCCCGTCGCTGCTGCTGGCCCTGGCCGTCGTCGGCACGCTGGGCCCCGGGCTCGTCAACGCCGTGATCGCCGTGGCCATCGTGTCGGTGCCGGGCTACGCCAGGCTGGCGCGCAGCGTGGTCATCGCGGCGCGCGAGGAGGAGTACGTCCACGCGGCGCGGGCGCTGGGCGCGAAGGACCCGCGCCTGCTGCTGCGCCACGTGCTGCCGGCCACGGTCGGCCCGCTCACCGTGCAGGCCACGCTCGGCATCGGCTTCGCGATCCTCAGCATGGCCGGCCTGTCGTTCCTGGGCCTCGGCGTGCAGCCTCCCACCGCCGACTGGGGCGAGATGCTCTCGCGCGGCCGTCGCTTCCTGCCCGGCTCGCCCTGGCTGCTGCTCTACCCCGGCGCCGCGATCTCGCTCACCGTGCTGGCCTTCAACCTCCTCGGCGACGGGCTGCGCGACGCCTTCGACCCGCGCGACTAGCCGCTCACCCGACGTCCCCCGGGCCCCCGGGCGCCGCGGGTTAGGCTCTCGCCATGATCCCCGTCATCGACGGCCACAACGACACGCTGCTGCTCCACTACGAGGAGCCGACGCGCGACTTCTTCGCCCGTCAGGAGACGGGCCACATCGACCTCGAGCGCGCCCGCCAGGGCGGGCTGGCCGGCGCGTTCTTCGCCGTGTTCCCGCCGGGGTTGGAGAGGCCGGGCGTGAGGTCCACGTTCACGCGGCGCGACGGCACCACGGCCCGCTGTGCGCCGCCCGTGATCGACCACGCGCAGGCGGTGGCGGCCACGAACGCCATGGTCTCGCAGCTCCTCAGGTGGGACGCCGACCCCGAGCGGCGGGTGCGCCTCGTGCGCAGCGTGCGCGACATCGAGCAGGCGATGGCCGACGGGGCGCTGGCGGCCATCCTGCACTTCGAGGGCGCGGAGGCCATCGACGTCGACCTGACGGCGCTGGACGTCTACCACGCCGCCGGCCTGCGCAGCCTGGGGATCGTGTGGAGCCGCGGCAACGCCTTCGGCTACGGCGTGCCGTTCGCCTTCCCCTCCTCGCCCGACGTCGCTCCGGGCCTACGGCGCACGGCGTCCGGCTGGTGAGGCGCTGCAACGAGCTCAAGGTCATGATCGACCTGTCGCACATCAGCGAGCGGGGCTTCTGGGACGTCGCCGACCTGTCCGACGCGCCGCTGGTGGCGACGCACTCGAACGCCCACGCGCTGTCGCCGTCGCCGCGCAACCTCACCGACGCCCAGCTGCAGGCGATCGCCGAGACGAAGGGCGTCGTGGGGCTGAACTTCAACGTCGGCTTCCTGGCCGAGGACGGCTCGTCCGACCCCGCGCTGCCGCTCGAGGTGATGGTGCGGCACATCGACTACCTGGTGGACAAGCTCGGCATCGACGGCGTGGCGCTGGGCTCCGACTTCGACGGCGCCACCATGCCGTCCGCCATCGGCGACGTCTCCGGCCTGCCGCGGCTGCTCGAGGCCCTGCGCGAGGCCGGCTACGACCAGGAGTCGCTCGAGAAGATCGCCTACAGGAACTGGCTGCGCGTCCTGCGCCTCACCTGGGGCGAGTGAGGGGCCGGCGCGCCGGCGCGCTCACCCGGCGCGGCAACAAGGGGGGCGCCCGCCCGACGCTCAGCGGCGCGAGGCCCTGACCCGCTCCAGGACGGCCAGGCCACGCCGGGCGGCGTCGGGGACCAGGGCGGCCGGCACCGGCTGGCACACGAGGAAGCCCTGCACCGAGTCGCAGCCGGCCTCCATCACCTGCAGGAGCTGCTCCTCCGTCTCGACCCCCTCGGCCGTGACCTCGACGCCGATCGCCTTGCCCAGCGCCGCCACCGCCTTGAGGATCGCGAGCTCGCCGCCCTGGGCGCTCACGCCCGGGGCCCTGTCGAGGAACGAGCGGTCGAGCTTGATCGCGTCGACCGGCAGCTCGTGGAGGTGCGCCAGCGACGCGTAGCCGGTGCCGAAGTCGTCGAGCGAGACCTTAACGCCCAGGCGCCTGAGCTCGGCGAGCACGTCCGAGCCGCGGTTCCTGTCCGCCAGGGCCGACGTCTCAGTGACCTCGAGCTCCAGCCGGCTGGGCGTCACGCCGGCGCGCTGCAGCGCCCGCCTCACGTCCTCGAACAGGCCGCCTCCCCTGAGCTGGAGCGGCGAGACGTTCACCGCCACGCGTGGGACCTTGAAGCCCGACTCGTCCCACCTCACGACCTGCGACAGGGCCAGCTCCAGCACCTCGCGGCCGAGCGAGACGATCAGGCCGCTCTCCTCGGCGAGGGGCACGAACGAGTCGGGGCTGAGGAGCCCGCGCGTGGGGTGGCGCCAGCGCACCAGCGCCTCGGCCCCGGCGAGCCTGCCGGTGCGCAGGTCGACGCGCGGCTGGAAGTAGAGCGCGAGCTGGCCCTTGCCCAGCGCCTGGCGCAGCTCGTCCTCGAGCTCCAGCCGCTCCTGCACGCGCACCTGCATCGCCGGCCTGAACACCGCGAACGACGGGCCCCGCGCGGCCTTGGCGCGGTACTTCGCCTGCGACGCGGCCTTCATCAGCGCGCCGGGCGTCTCGGCGTGGTCCGGGAACACGGCCACGCCCACGCGCGGCCGGAACGTGACGGTGCGCCCCTCCAGCACCACCGGCTCGACGAGGCCGCTGACCACCCGCTGCGCGATGTCGGTGGCGTCGACGGTGTCGTGCAGCGGCCGCGTGATGATCGCGAACTCGTCGGTGCCGAACCGCGCGACCGTCCCGCCCTGCGCCACGGCCTTGAGACGCCGCGCGGCGAGCCGCAGCATGTCGTCGGCCGCGTCCTGGCTGACGGCGTCGTGGATCAGCCGGAAGCCGTGCAGCTCGAGGTAGAGGACGGCGACCTTCAGCTTCGCCGCGCGCGCCGCGGCCAGGGCGTCGAGGAGCAGCACCTCGAAGCGCTGGCGGTTCGGTAGGTCCGTGACGGGGTCGTGGTTGGCGAGGTACTCGACGCGCTGCTGCAGCGCCCGCCGCTCCTCCTCGAACGCGTCGGCGGCGGTGCGGCCGCCGAGCTCGGCGCAGATCGCCATGCGCGCGAGCTTGCCGCCGTAGACGAGCTCGAACACGCTGACGGCGGCCTCGAACTCGCCCTCGACGCCGCGCAGCCGCACCTTGGGGGTGCCGTTAAGCGCCGCGAGGAACGGCGTCTGCGCCGTCGCGTAGTCGCGAGCGACGGCGTCGGGCGTCTCGCCGGCGTGGAGGTCCAGGAGCGACCGGCCAGGCACCGGTCCGGCGGGCAGGCCGAACACCTGCGCCGCGCGCGGGTTCACCGCCAGGAGCTCGAGCGTGGCGGGGGCGTAGACGACCACGGCCTGCGGGTGAGTCCGGAAGAAGGCCTCCGTGGCTCTGCCAGGGCTTTGGGCGCGCTCCTCCATCTGCCTCGTTCCGGCCCGCGGCGGGCACGCGCCGGCTGCCGTCAGGCGGCTCCGTGCGCTCGACTTCAGATGATAACTGCATGAGCGCTTCGCCCCCGCGCTGTATGCCGCTCCGGGCGGCCCGCGCGCCGGCCGTGGGTGGGCGGTGCGCCGGCGCCGGGGTCGCGGCGGGTCGGGAGCGGCGTCACGGTACGCGCTCGGGCGCGGCGCCTCCTCATCCGACGCCGCGCTTACCCGTACGACGCGGCGGCCCGCGCCGCTGCGCGGGCCCTCACCGCGCGCGCCGCTTCTACGCCGCGGAGGCGGATCGCCGCGCGGTAGTACCCCACCAGCGCGCGCGTGGCCTCCGGC
>NICF_comb_assmDRAFT_10001654_pt1 | contig 17430 bp, 14 predicted proteins | sample NewIslPassag4_SG_FD_11279 | JGI IMG/M metagenome (IMG submission 11279) | reverse complement strand
GGCGCGGAGACGACCGCCACGGGCGAGCCGCCCGCTCCCGCCGCAAGTTCCGACTCCGTCCACGCCTCGAGCACGATTTCCCCGCCAGCGTCGCCGGTTGAGGAAACCAGGAACGTCGCCTCGAGCGCTTCCGACTCGTGGAACGTCCACTCGATCCCCGGGTCGGTCACGCTGTACGCGCTCGGCACGCGCAACACCCGCAACTGCATGTCGACGACCCCCGAATAGACGAAAAGCTCGCGCGCCGCCACTTCCGCGCGGGCACCACCGAACACGTACGCCGCGACCACGCGGTGCCGGCCGGGCCCCGCCTCGGCCAGCGCCGGAGCCGGCAGGGAAAGCGGCTCGGCGGACCAGGCCGCCCGCCCGGCCTCGATGTGCCTGCCGTCCGCCGTCTCGACGCGAAACTCGATCTCCCCGGGGAGGTAGGTTTGCGGCCACGTGAACGCGATGATAACCGGCTCGCCCAGGACGACTTGCTGCCGCGGCGCGGGATCGCCTGCGACTTGCAGCGTAAAGCCGACCCGCTGCTGCAGCGGGAGGGGAAGTCCGTACAGCTCGGGCCGCGTCGCAAGATCCGGCCTCGGCTCCGCGAGGACGACCCGCCCCGCCGGAGCACCCGGGGCCCCTGCGGCCTCCGGCGCCGCGAGCTCCCAATCGCCTTCCGGCAGGTGAATGAGGCCGGTGAAGACGGTAGAGCCCGCCGTCACGTCATCGACGCGCACGCTCACGGCATCCAGCGCAGGATGAAGGTCAAGACGGGCCCTGTACGTATGCCCCGCCTGCGGCCAAGCAGAGCTCAAGGCGATGTCGCCGAGTGGAAAGTCGCCCGAATCGGAAGCGATGCGCAGCGACCACGTTGTAAGCCACCCCTGGCTCCGGCTTTGCCACACGAGGCTTGCTACCGCGGAGGGCCCGGCGTCCCCGGCAGCGAGCCCGCCGAAGGCGATCGCATCAATCCCCGAAAGGGACGCCCCGAGGCGCACCTCGGTCACCTGGACCTGCGGCGTCCCGGCCGCGCCTTTCATGGCCGCGCCTTCACCGGTCGGGACGCCCGCGGCGGCTCCGCCGGCCGGGGCGCAAAGCGCCGCGCTCAAGGCCACGATCACCGTAAGTGCGATGATATTCAGCCGGATGTTGCTTCGCACAGCCATCCCCGCGCCCCTTGCCGAAACGCCGCAGGGGCGTGCGGCCTCGCCATGCACGCCCCTGTGGCTCCGAATGCTTTACCTGCCCATCTCCGCCAGGCGGGCGGCCACCTGCTGCCGGATCTCTTCCACAGCCGCCGTGATGGGCTTTTGGCCCCGCAGGCCCTGGTCGAGGTTGCGCACGAAAATCAGCTCGATGTCCCGGCTGATCGGATTCGGGGCGAGCCGGATCGAGTTCGTCACCAGCGTCAGGTATTCATAGGCGTCCCACTCGTTCACTTCGATCTGGTGCTGAGCCCACCGGGCGAAGTGCTCCTGGCGGGCCGGGAACTCAAGATTCGTGGGCGCCTGGGAGAGCGCGTACTTGATGTACTCCCACGCGAGCTCGGCGTTCTGCGTCTGGCTCGAGATGCCGATGCCGTGTGCGATGATCAGATCGGTCGGCTGTCCTGCCGCGCCGGTCGGGATCGGGGCGATGTCGACCGGCACGCCATAGTTCCGGACGTATTCATACTCGACGTTCCACGTGACGCGCATGGCCGTGGCGGGCCCGTATTGCACCTGGTCCACGTTCAGATTGTACTGGCCGAGCTGCTGGCGGGAAAGAAACACCTGCTCGGGGCCGTACAGCGAAGCGAGCTCCTCCAGGGCCCTCACGGAAGCCGGTTGGTCGACGAGGACCGTCTCGCCGTCATCGCCGATGATGTCGCCCCCGAGCGCCCACACGAGCGGGGCGATGAAGTGCAATTGGTTCGTGAACGAGTACATGCCGATGCGCTCAAACGGCTGGTCGGCGCTGTGGCGCGTGAGCTTGCGGGCTGCTTCGATGAACCGGTCGATCGTCCACGCACCCGACTTCGCCGAGTCGATGGGGTCGGGGAGCCCCTGCGCCGCGAATAAATCCGGGTTGTACACCACGCTCATGGGGCCGACGAGCCACGGGAGCCCGTAGACGCCGCCGTTGCGGGTGAACGCCTCCAAGCTCCCCGGGAAGAATCCGTCCATCCACTCCGGGTCCTTCGCCGCAAGGTCCGACAGGTCCCGAAGCACCCCGTTGTCGGCCATCGGCGGGATTCCCCAGTAGGGCACCATGAGGACGTCGGGCAGCGCCCCGCCGACCGCCCACACCGTCGCCTGCTCGATGTAATTGTAGCTTCCCGGCACCCGCACGTACTCGATGCGTACGCCGGGGTGCAGCTCCTCGAAACCCGACGTGTCCGGCACGCCGCCCCACGACGCCACCGTGAGCACGGTTTCCGCCGCGGACGAGACGGCAAGCGCGGCCACGAGAGCCGGCACAACCAACAGGGTCGACAGGATTCTTTTCACAACAGCCCCTCCTATTGGTTCCATTGTACCTTTCTGCCTGCGCCGTGCGTTGTTGCCAAGTTTTCGGGGAAGCCTTCTCGGAAACGCCGCTTGCAAGAACGCGTCAAGCGGCGCCCCCGCCCAGCACACTGAAAAAGTGCGACAAGAACCTGCCGCCGTCGACATCGGCAGCCACCTGGTGCGGGCCGTCGGCCGCCTCGCGGAAGAGCGTCATCCCTTCGACCTGGCGCGAGTGCACGTCGACGACTACCCGCCCCCGCTTGAAGGAGCACAGATCCGGCTCGAAAATCACGGCGGCCGCCAGCGGGTCGTGGAAGATCACGCGATCCCGGTTGCGGAACCACACCTCGGCCATCTCACCCACGGCTTCCAGAAGCGGCCCTTTGAGCTTCGCCCGCACGTCGGCGGCGGGCAGAGCGCACTTCAGTGTGACGTCGAGGCCGATCGAAAGGTTTTCGTGACTCAAATAGCGGTACACGAGCGCCGCGGCGAACGGATCGACCTTCGCATTCCACTCGGCCCCGGGTTTGAAGAAGTGGCCGATCATCATCACGGTCCGCTTGAGGAGCGACGGGATCTGGGGATCGACGGCGAAGAGGAGCCCGATATTGCTCATCGGGCCGATGGCAAGGAGGGTGATTTCGCCGGGATTTTTGCGAATGGTTTCTCTCAAAAAATCGACCGCGTCCGTGGGAAAGCCCGTGCGGTGCGGCAGGCGATCGAGCACTTCGGCCTGGGGATTCTGCGGTTGGCCGGGTCCGGACAGGACCACGTCCCCGCGCCCGGCGACGATCGGGACGTCGCGCCGTCCGGCCGCTTGGCACAGGGCGTCGACGAGGGCCGCCCTTTGCTGGGTGTCGCCGGTGACCGTCGTAACGCCCACCAGCTCGCAGCGTGGCTGTGCGAGTAGATAAGCCAGGCAAAACGCATCGTCGATGTCGTTTCCGATGTCGGTGTCGAGCAAGATCTTCTCTTTTGCGACCAAGGAGCAGACCTCGTTTCACAGGCGGCGAGCGGTGTTGACCCGAGCTGCGCATTCGTCCATTGGGCCGGGCCGCTTGCTTGCACATTTAAGAGCTCGGGAAGGGATCACCTGTGTTTGGGTTTGCGGACTTGGTAGCAGGTCTTGCTCACTTGATCATGTCGTTACGAGCCGATCGCCTCCAGGAAGAACCGGATGACGCGGGCGTCGTACGCGGCCGGATCGCTCCGGCGCGCCCCCAGGTGCTTGGTGCCGGGCGCCACCCACAACTCGACGCGGCCCGGGCGGCCCGCCGCAAGAAGCTTCTCGCCCTCGCTCGCCGGGATCACGTCGTCGCCGTCGGCGTGGATGATCAGAACGGGTTGTTCGAGGCGGGGCATGACGGCCACCGGGCTCACCGCGTCGACGTCCACGTCGAGGAGCGGCGGCATGACCGCCAAAATCGTCCACGTGAACGGCACGTCCGGAAGGCCCGTCCACACCGGCATGTTGGCCGCGAGATACGAGCGAAGGTCGCTGAAGCCGCTGTCGGCGACGACCGCTTCGATCGCCGGTTCGCCCGCGGCGGCCAAGATGGCCGTGACCGCGCCCAGCGAAAAGCCCATGACGCCGATCCGCCCGGCCCGTTCGGCCCGCTCGCGCTTCAGCCACGCTACCGCACCGCGGAGGTCGTTCACCTCGCGGTAGCCCAGCGTGGTCACGTCGCCGTCCGACTCGCCCGAGTTGCGGAAGTCGAACATGAGCACATTGAAGCCGCCCGCCACCAGCGAGCGGGCCACCTCGAGCGCGGGCAGCGACGGCGACAGGCGGTTCGAGTGGATGCCGTGCGCGAGAATGATCGTGCGCGGCGAGTCCGCCGCAGGCAAAAACCAACCGCGCAACGTGATGCCGTCGGTGCTCGGAAACTCCACGGATTCGTAGGCCAAGCCGAGCTCCGCAGGGGTGCGGTCTACGGGCCGGCGCTCTGCGTGCGTAAGGCTCCACCCGACGTAGACGGAGATCCCAAGCACAGCCACGGCCGCCAGGAGGACGAGCGCCGCGGCGGTCCATCCCAGCGCTTTGACCGGCCATCGCCGCGGCCGGCCGGGCCGGACCGTTCGGGTATGCGTTTGTAAGCGTGCAGGAGTTTGCGAGATCAGATTCCCTTGCCCCATCTCAGTCCAACAAGGGCGGCCCACCGTTAGAAGGTGGGCCGCCCGCGTTGATTCGTCGACAGCGACTATTACGTTCTCATGATCCGGTGCATCGTCCGGCTGTTTCGATTCAAGCCGGTCCGATTACTGGGCGGTGACCGTGCCGCCGATCTTGGGCCCGATCATACGGCCGAGCGCGACCGTGTTGGTCGGAGTCACCCTGCCGTCGCCCCAGGCGTAAAGGCGGATCGTCACCCGCGTGCCTCCGGGCAGGTTTTGCAGCTGCGGCACCTTGCTCAGGTCGATCGTGGGCACGGGGTCGCCCGGAGACGTGGTCTCGTTCGGGCGGCCGGGCAAGTCAAACGTCATGTAGTAGTACGGATCGCCGGCAAGCGGGTTGCTGGCCGGCGCCGACCCGGACGTGCGGCCGAAGTAGTTGAAGTTCGCCACCGTGATGCCCGGGGTTTGGAAGTCGTCGAGGCTCACCTGCACCTCGAAATTCATCGGTGCGCTCGCGGCCGAACGGCGCAGCGCGAGGTCGAGCGTGGAGAGCGACGCCGTGTACCCGTTGTTCACGATGAAGCCGAACTGGAAGTACGCGCCCACCTTCAGCGCGTCTGCTCGGGTTTGTGCATCGTCCCACCCTTCAGCGGAGAATCCGTTATTGAGCGACATCGAAGCGATCCCCGGACCGCGGGTCACATCCAAGGCGGTAAGACCCTGAGCCACCGTCGATGCGGGCACGCTCTCCGGCGCCGGCGTGTGGATGACGCCCTCCATGCTCCACTCAACGAGCGTCGCGGCGCTCGCGAACGGAGACATCAATGCCGCGATGACGATAGCTGCCAGGATTCTCCCCAGTCTCATTCAAGCCCCTCCTCTTGTGTGAGCTTTATGAAATTGATTGCAGTGCCTCGTTGTTTCGACGCGGCGTGTGCGACACCTTCACAGCGGTCCGCGAAATGCCAAAACCCCTATCCTTGTGCCACCTGTGACATTTTTTGTACCATTAACAAGGATGGCGTGCGGAACCCGCCTAATGCGGGATGATCAGCCCTACACCCCCGGAGGTGCGAGCGTGTCCGATCGGCCCAACATTCTGATCTTGATGACCGACGAGCAAAACGTCCACATGTCGAGCGTCTACGGGCACCCGTTCGTGAAGACGCCCAACATGCAGCGCCTCGCCGACCGTGGCGTCGTGATGGACGCCGCCTACTGCAACTCGCCGACGTGCGTCGCCTCCCGCGCCTCGCTGATGACGAGCAGGTACCCGAGCCAGATCGGCGTGTACGACCTGAGCTCGATGCTCTCCTCGGAGCAGCCCACGTGGGCGCACATTTTTAACGCTGCGGGCTACGAGACCGTGCTCTGCGGCAAGATGCACTTCGTCGGACCGGACCAGCGTCACGGCTTCACGAAGCGCCTTGTCGAGGATTGTCACGGCGATGGCATGCATCACGGGGTGCCCAACTGGGACGCGATTCCCCGCCGCGGCAAGACGAATATCACCCGAATCGAGCAGGCCGGGCGGGCCGGGCGCAACTCGCGCCACGACTACGACTGCACGGTGCGGGACGAGGCCGTCCGCTACCTCGAGGAGTACGCGAAAGGCGGAAGCGACAAGCCCTTCGTGTTGTGCGCCTCGTTCATCGCCCCGCACTTCCCGCTGGTCGTCCCGGAGAAATATTTCAATATGTACTACCCCGATCATGCGGACTTGCCGATGCACCCGGAGCCGATCGACCACCCGATGTACCACCGGCTGCGGTACGTGTTCGGGCTCGACCAGCACATCGACCCCGATGCCGTCCGCCGCTGCCGGGCGGCGTACTACGGGCTCATCACCTTCGTCGACGAGTTGATCGGCGACGTGCTCGACGCCTTGGAGCGCACCCGGCTCGCCGAAAACACCTTCATCATCTTCACGTCCGACCACGGGGAGATGCTCGGCGAGCGCGGCCTTTGGTGGAAGAGCGCCCTGCTCGATCACTCGGCCCGCGTGCCGATGATCTTCTCGTTCCCCGGCCGCCTGCCGGAAAACGAGCGCCGCTCGGGCGTCATATCAAACATCGACCTCGCGCCGACCATGTGCGAGATCGCCGGCATTCCCGTCCCGGACTTCTTTGAAGGCCAAAGCGCGGTCGCCCTGCTCGAAGGTGAGACGGGCGGCTGGAAGGACGAGGCGCTCGTGGAATACCTGGCCCACGGCGCGATCCACCCGCAGGCGGCGCTGCGCAAAGGGCGCTACAAGCTGATTTACTCGATGCACGAACGGAGCCAGCTCTACGACCTCGAGGCGGATCCGTACGAGCTGCGGGACCTCGCACACGAGGCGAGGTACGCCCCGGTCGCCCGGGCGATGGAACGCGAGCTTCTGGGCCGCTGGCCGGCCGAGAGGATCGACCGCGAAGTGCGCGAGAGCCAGCGCATGCGGCGGATCCTCCACGCCGGGCTGCAGAAACCGGACAACGACGAGCCGCAAAATTGACACACGCGATCGGCACACACGATTCGTAAAGGGGAGTGAACCCGTGAAGTGCAGATGGGCAGCCCTCGCATGGCTGATTCTCCTTGCGGCGCTCTCCCGGACCGCGGGCGCGGCTCCGGCCGCGGACGTCCTGGAGAACATTCACGCGTACACGCTCGACAACGGCTTGCGGGTGATCCTCGTGGAGCGGCATCACGCTCCCGTGGTCCACATCAATCTCAAGTTCGGCGTCGGCGGCGTGGACGAGCCTCCGGGCCTCGGCGGCATCGCCCACATGGCGGAGCACATGGGGGCGTTGGGCATCGCCGAGTACGGCAGCTACGACCCCGAGGCGGAACGGCGAGCGCTCGAAGAACTCGAGGACGCCGTCCAGGCCCTGCAGGAGGCGGAGCGGGCCGCCAGGGAAGGGCAAGACCGGTCCGCCGAGATCGAGGCGCTGAGGGCGCGCGTCGAGGAGCTCAAGGCGAAGGCCGATTCGCTTTCGGAGGTGTACGCCTTCCCGCGGATTTTCTCCGCCCACGGGGCCGTGGGGTACAATGCCGCGACTTCGTTCGACTACACGAGCTACGTCGTGTCGCTGCCGAAGAACCGGTTCGAATTGTGGGCGCGGCTCATGGGCGACGGCTTGCGCAGCCTCATCTTCAGGCGGTTTTACAGCGAGGTCGACGTCGTCAAAGAAGAGCGCCGTTACCGCAACGAGGATGACCCGGGCGGGTTCCTATTCGAGCGGTTTCTGGGAGCGGCGTTCCAAGTGCACCCGTACGGCCGCCCCCTGATTGGGTCGATGGATGAGATCAGCGGTTATACGGCCCGGGCAGCGAAGGCGTTTTGGGAAGCGCACTACCTGCCGAACAACGCCGTACTCGCCGTCGCCGGCGATATCGACCCCGACGAGACACTGGCTGTCATCGAACGGTATTTCGGCGGCCTTGCGCCCGGCGACGTGCAGCGCTGGGAGATTCCCGAGGAGCCGCCGCAACAGGGCGAGCGCAGGATCACCGTCGAATTCGACGCCGAACCGCAGATCCTGATCGGTTATCACAAGCCGACGTACCCGCACCGGGACGCGTTCGTCTTCGACGTGATCGACGCGATTTTGAGCGAGGGCCCCACGTCGCGGCTCGTCTCCCGCCTGGTTTACCAGGATCGGCTGGCGCTTTCCGTAGGCACCTCGCCCGGGTATCCCGCGCTGCGCTATCCGAACCTCTTCGTGTTTGCTGCGGCGCCCCGGCTCCCGTACGGGACCGAGGACGTCGAGCGGGCCTTTTACGAAGAGATCGAGCGGCTCAAGACGGAACTCGTGGACGAAAGAACCCTGCAGAAGGTGCGAAACCAGGTCCGGGCGGGGTTTGCGTTCAGCCTCGAGTCCGATGCCGGGTTGATCGATCTGCTCTCCAGCTACGAGCTCTTCCTCGGAGGCTGGCAAGGGATCTTCGACTACCCCGAGATCATCAACTCGATCACCGCGGAAGAGATCCGGGACGTCGCCCGGCGCTACTTCACGGACGAGAACCGGACCGTCGCCGTTCTCCTGCCGAAAGGAGGCGAGGTTGAATGATCGCCGCATTCCGCACATGCAGCGTGCGATCCCTGGACAGAGTGATTGCGCTCGCCGTCCTCGCGGCCCTCGCGATTCTTTGGAGCGCCGCCGGCGCGCTCGCGGCGGACGACTTCGACGCGTGGCCCGATCCGGACGAGATGCAGTTTGAACGGATCACGTTCAACCCGGAAACGCCGGAGCGGTTTGAGCTCGCGAACGGCATGGTCGTCTACTTCCTCGAAAACCGCAACCTGCCGATCGTAAAGGGCGCCATCTACCTGCGGGCGGGTTCGCTCGTCGAGTCCAAAGACCAGGTAGGCCTCGCGGACCTCACCGCCGACCTGATCCGCACGGGCGGGACGGAAAGCCTTTCGCCCGAAGCGGTGGACGAAGAGCTCGACTTCATCGCCGCAAGCGTCTCCGTCTCCCCGTCGCTCCTGTTCACCTCGGTGTCGTTCGCGTCGCTGTCCGAATTCTCCGGGCGGACCTTCGAAATCGTGTCCGACCTCTTGCAAAGGCCGGCCTTCGCGCCCGACCGCCTGGAAGTCGCCCGGGGCAGGTACCTCGAGGCGATCCGCCGGCAAAACGACAACCCCGTCGAGATCGCGCTGCGCGAGTTCTTCCACCGGCTGGCGGCCGATCACCCCGCCGGGGCGTACATGACGGAAGAAATCATGCGCTCGCTTACCCGCGACGACGTGGTTGCGTTTTACCGGAACCACTACCGGCCGGATGGGGCGGTGGTCGTCGTCAGCGGCGACATCGACCGCGATACCTTGCGTGAGCAGCTCGAGCGCACGATCGGCACGTGGCAGGTGCCGGCAGGCGAACCCGTTCCGCCGCCGCCGTTCAACCCGGCGCCGGAGCCCAAGGTGTACCACGCCCAGAAAGGGACGACGCAGAGCGTGATCGTGATCGGCTACCCCGCGCTGATGCTCACGGACCCGGACTTCGCACCGCTCGCGGTCGCTAACCGAGTCCTGGGCGGCGGCAACCTCCAAGACCGGCTCGCGACGGAAATCCGGGCGCGGCGGGGGCTGGCGTACGTCACGCAGAGCACGCTCACGGAAGGGCACGCCTTTCCCGGCTTCTTTTACGCGCTCGCCATCTCCCGGGCCGACGCCACGGCCCAGGTCATCGAGTTGATCAAAGCCGAGATCCAGCGCTTGATCGACGAGCCCATCCCCGCGGACGAGCTCGTGCGAAACCGGGAAGCGATCCTCAACCGCGCCGTCTTCCGCTTCGCGACGCCCGCGGATGTCGTCCGGACCGCGGCGCTGGCCGAGATGTACGGCCTTCCCGCCGACTACTTCGAGCGGTACATCGAGCGGATCCAGTCGCTTACGGCCGACGACATCCAGGCCGCGGTGCGGCGCTGGCTCGACCCCGACCGGATGATCACGCTCGTGGTCGGCGACGCGGCTCAGTTCGACCGGCCGCTCGACGTCTTCGGCGAAGTCGAGTCGATCGTCTTGGATTGAGAGCATCGATGTTGCCTAGGGTGAGTGAACCGGTGATGAAGAGATGGATGGGGGACGTGCGTCCCGACCGCCGGGAACGGGTGCGCGGCATCCTGTGCGCGGCGGCCTTCGCCGGGCTGATCTGCCTTGCGGCTTTGGCGGAGCTTGCAGCCGCGGCGCCGGCTGGCGACTTCCGGGCGAACATACATGAGTACACGCTCGACAACGGCTTGCGCGTGATCCTCGTCGAGCGCCGCCACGCGCCCGTCGTCCACATCAACATGATGTTCCTCGCGGGCAGCGTGGATGAGCCCCCGGGACTCTCGGGCATCGCGCACATGGTCGAACACATGGCCGGGGTGGGCACCGCCACGTTCGGGAGCTACGACCTGGAGAAGGAGCTGCAGCTCCTAGAGGAACTAGAGGATGTCGTGCAGGCGCTGCGTGAAGCGGAACGGGCCGTCCAGGCCGGCGAGGACCGGGCCGCAGAGGTCGAAGCCTTGAAAGCGCGCTTTGCGGAAGTCAAGGCGCAGGCTGATGCGCTGTCGGTTCCCGCCGCCCTGCCGATCGTCTTGATGGCCAACGGGGCCGTCGGTCTCAACGCCTTTACTTCGTACGACGTGACCGGTTACGTGGCTTCGCTGCCGAAAAACCGCTTCGAGCTGTGGGCGCGCCTCGTCGCCGACGGCATGTACACCTCCGTCTTCCGGCACTTCTACAACGAGATCGAGGCCGTCAAGGCCGAGCGTCGCCTCCGCATCGAGAATGATCCGGTACGGTTGCTGCACGAAGCTTTCCTGGCGGAAGCCTTCAAGGTCCACCCCTACGGGCGCTCGGCATTCGGGACAATGGAGGAGATCAACAGCTACACGGCCCGGGCGGGCAGAGCGTTTTGGGACGCTCATTATGTCCCGAACAACGCCGTACTCGCCGTCGCAGGCGACATCGATGTCGAAGCGACGCTCGCGATCATCGAAAAGTACTTCGGCGTTCTTGAACGGCGCGAGGTCAAGCGCCGGGAGATCCCCGCCGAACCACCGCAGCAGGGCGAGCGGCGGATCACCCTCACGATGGGCGACCAGTCGAGGATCATAATCGGCTACCACAAGCCGACGTACCCGCACCGGGACGCATACGTCCTCGACGTGATCGACGCGATTTTGAGCTCCGGCCCCACGTCGCGGCTGGTCGTTCGCATGGTGAACGAGGAGCGGATCGCCGCTTCTGTTGCTGCCTCCTCCGTGTATCCCAGTGAACTCGCGGTGCGCTACCCGAACCTGTTTATTCTCACGGGAACCCCCGTGTTCCCCCATGGGCCGGAGGACCTCGAACGCGCCTTCTCCGAAGAGATCGACCGGCTCAAGATGGAACTCGTGGACGAGAAGACGCTGCAGCGAGTGAAAAACAAGGTCCGAGCCGATTTCATCTTCGGCCTGCGCTCCGACGCGGAACTCCTCAAAAAGCTCGCCCTTCACGAACTCGTCCTGGGAGGCTGGGAGCAGCTCTTCGCATACCCGGAGATCGTCGACTCGGTCACCGCCGAAGAAATCCGGGACGTCGCCCGGCGCTATTTTACGGAGGAAAACCGGACCGTTGCGATCCTTGTACCGCAAAGGGGCGAGGCTGAATGATGACCGTGCTGCGCACCTCCACGCTTTTCGCCCTGGCAGTGCTTGCGCTTCTTGGGGCCGCGCCGTGGGGAGAGGCCGCGGGCGCCGGCGTTTTCGGGTGGCCCGATCCTTCGGAGATGCGCTTCGAGGGCATCAGCTTCAATCCCCCGGAGCCGGAGCGGATCGAACTTGGGAACGGAGTGGTCGTCTACTTCCTCGAAAACCGGGACCTGCCGATCGTCGAAGGCGCAATCTACGTGCGGGCCGGCGCGGTCTTCGAGTCGAAAGAGCAGACCGGCCTTGCGGCTCTTACCGCCGGACTTCTCCGCTCGGGCGGCGCCGGGGGGCTTTCGCCTGACGAAGTAGACGAAGAGCTGGAGTTCATCGCCGCGCACGCGTCAGCGTCGGCGGGAACGTTCCTCGCCTCCGTTTCGTTCACGTCGCTCTCCGAATTCTTCGGGCGCGCCCTCGAAATCGTCTCGGACATGCTGCAAGACCCGGCGTTTGATCCAGAGCGCCTGGAAATCGCCCGCGCACGTTTCGTCCAAGCGATCCGCCAGTCCGACTCCGACCTGATCGCGCTGGCCCGGCGCGAGTACGTCCGGATTCTCGCGGGCGACCACCCGATGGGGGCGCAGCCGACCGAGGATCTGGTGCGTTCGTTCACCCGGGACGACGTGGTGGAGTTCCACCGGCGCTTCTACCGGCCGGAAGGCGCTGTGGCCTTCGTCACCGGCGACATCGACCGTGAAACCTTGCAGGACCTGCTCGAGCGGACGATCGGCGCATGGCGGCCGGCGGGGGGCGAGCCGGTTTCTTTCCCGCCGTTCAACGAGCAACCGGAGCCCAAGGTGTACCACATCCAAAAAGAGTTGACGCAAAGCGCCATCCTCATGGGTTATTCCATCGTTCCGCCGAGTCACCCCGATTACCCGGCCCTGGTCTTCGCGAACACCATCCTCGGCGGGAACGGTTCCGGCCTCCAACACCGGCTGATTACGGAGTTGCGCTTAAAGCGCGGCCTCGCGTACGTCGCCAACAGCGGCCTCCTTGAATGGTACATCTACCCGGCATTCTTCTACGCCGGCGTCCACACGCGCCCCGATGCCACGGGCCAGGTGATCGAGCTGCTGAAGGCGGAGTACCGGCGCTTGATCGACGAGCCGATCCCCGAGGACGAGCTTGGGCGAAACCGCGATCAGATCTTGAACCAAGCCGTGTTCCGGTTCGCGACGCCGGCGGACGTCGTTCACTACAAGGCCGTCGCCGAGATCTACGGCCTTCCGCCCGACTACCACGCATGGTTCATCGAGAGAATCCAGACGCTAACGGCCGAAGAGATCCAGGCGGCGGCGCGGCGCTGGGTCCATCCCGATCGCCTTGTCACGGTGGTGATCGGTGACGCCGCTCAGTTCGACCGGCCCCTCGACGTCTTCGGCGAAGTCGAGACGATCGTCTCGGATTAGCGGCTGTGATCAGCGGCCGTTTGTACCAGCGTACATCTGGATTGCTGGAGGGAGGGCGGGTCGATCCCGCCCTTCTCGTTTACGGCCAAGTATGCATACTAAAAGGGCGGAAGAATCCTGATGCGGGGCTCAGCCGGCGCTCGACGGAAGCCGGCCTAAAACTCGTAGTCGACGGCGATGACGTCCTCGCACACCTTGGCCACGTACTCTTTTACCGGCACGTGGGCCGGGTGCGGGCCGTACCGATCAAGCGCCTCGCGGTCCGTAAAGCGCACGACAAGCCCCACCTTATAGCCCTTGTGGCGCTCGGTGAAACTTTCGCCGGCCGAAAGGTCGACCATCCCTTCGACCTTCCCCTTGAGGCCCCGGAGTTTTCGGATGAGCTCGTCCTTCTCCGCCTCGGTGCTTTCGGGCTTCATTTTGAAGATCACGATGTGCTCAACCACAATATCGCCTCGCTGTTCCGTGCCGTAAGTCAGGGCGCCTCGACTCACCTTGCCGCCCTAGCGCCGGGGATGTTCCGCGCCCGTCGCGGATTTCCTTTCCACCCTGTTGACTCCGCAGCCGTCCTGCGTACGATATAGTTAGAACTCTAACTAAATGAGGTGGAGCAGATGAGGCGGAGTTGGACCAAGGTTGCGGGCTGGATCGTCCTGGCGCTCGCCGCGCTGTTTTTCGTGTGGAACGGGAGCGAAAAGCTGGCGGGATCCGAGGAGATGACGGCCATGTTTCGGGCGCTCGGCTATCCGGACTGGATGCGACTTGCCGTCGGCGCCGCGGAGATCGCCGGCGGGATTTGCCTTTTGATTCCGAGCATGACGTTGTGGGCGGCAGCGTTCCTCGGCTGCCTGATGCTTGGCGCCTCGTTCTCGGAACTGCGCGCCGGGCACACCTTTGAGGCGCTGATTCCCGCCCAGTGGCTCGTCTTGTTCTCGCTGGTCGTCTGGTTCAAAAGGCCCCGCAGGGCAAGGGGGAAGGTCCGGGCATGAGCGATTTGCACGAAACCCCGGTCGCCTGGGAATGGGAGCGCTGCCCCACGGGCCGCCTCCTCAAGATCGCCTACACGGCGCTGCGCCGGGAGTTTGAAGGAATGACCCGCAAAGCCGGGCTCACCCAGGCCCAGTGGAGCGCCCTCGGTATCCTGTATCACTTCCCGGGCGCGACCAACTCGGACCTGGAGGCGATCCTCCTCATCGAACGGCCGAGCGTGACGAGCCTACTCAAGGGGATGGAGCGCAATGGCTGGGTCGTGCACCGGGAGAATCCGGACGACGCGCGCTCCAAGCGATTCTACTTGACGCAAAGCGGCAAGGCCCTGGCGGAAAAGACGCGTTCCCTCGCCGAGCTTGTCGACCAGCGCGTTTTTCACGCGCTCACGGACGAAGAGCGAGCCGAGCTTCGCCGTCTCCTCGCAAAGGTGATCCGGTCTGCCGCCGCCGGTCTGCCCGCGGGCGACCCACAGAGCCCCGGATCGTGAAGCCGGCGCGCCGCGCGGTGACGGCTTGCCGTGGATCTCTGAAGGAGAGGATGCCGTCCTACCGCGGAGAAGTAGCCCGTACGAGACGACCCAAAGGGGAGGACGATCAGGTTTTGAGCAAGACGAAGATTCTGCTTGACGAAGCTGAAATGCCGAAGGCCTGGTACAACATTTTGGCGGACCTGCCGAACCCGCCGAGCCCGCCCCTCAATCCGGCGACGGGCCAGCCGGTGACCCCCGACGACCTTGCGCCCCTGTTTCCCATGGCCATTATCGAGCAGGAAGTGAGCCAGGAGCGCTGGATCCCGATCCCCGAAGAGGTGCTCGACATCTACCGCCTTTGGCGCCCGTCCCCCCTTTACCGGGCCCATCGGCTGGAGAAGGCCCTCGGCACCCCGGCCAAGATTTACTACAAATACGAAGGCGTGAGCCCCGCGGGCAGCCACAAGCCCAACACCGCGGTCGCCCAGGCGTACTACAACAAAAAAGAGGGCGTCAAGCGCCTCACCACCGAGACGGGTGCAGGCCAGTGGGGCAGCGCGCTGAGCCTTGCGTGCACGTACTTCGGCCTCGAGTGCGTCGTCTACATGGTGCGGGTGAGCTACGAGCAAAAGCCGTACCGGCGTTTGCTGATGCAAACGTGGGGCGCCGAGGTGATTCCAAGCCCCAGTACCCGGACGAACGCCGGACGCAAGATCCTCGAGCAGGATCCGGACTCGCCGGGGAGCCTGGGCATCGCGATCAGTGAAGCCGCCGAGGACGCCGCCATGCGGGACGACACGAAGTATGCGCTCGGCTCCGTCCTCAACCACGTGCTCATGCACCAGACCGTCATCGGCCTCGAGACCAAGAAGCAACTGGCGCTCGTGGGCGACTATCCCGACGTCGTCATCGCAAGCTGCGGCGGCGGGAGCAACTTCGGCGGGCTGGCCTTCCCCTTCCTTGCCGACAAGTTTGCGGGCAAGGACGTCCGGGTGATCGCTGTCGAGCCGACCGCGTGCCCGACGCTGACCAAGGGCGCGTACGCCTACGATTTCGGCGATACGGGCCGCCTTGCGCCGCTCATGAAGATGTACACGCTGGGGCACACGTTCGTCCCGCCCGGCATCCACGCCGGCGGCCTGCGTTACCACGGCGATTCCCCGATCGTGAGCCAGCTCTATCACGAGGGGTACATCGAAGCCGTCGCCCTGCCGCAGACCGCCATCTTCGAAGCGGCGACGCTCTTTGCCCGGACGGAAGGGATCCTGCCGGCGCCGGAGTCGGCCCACGCCATCCGCGCGGCGATCGACGAGGCCCGCAAGGCGGCGGAGGAGGGCAAGGAGCGCACGATCGTCTTCGGCCTCAGCGGGCACGGCCACTTCGACCTGGGAGCGTACGAAGCCTACTTGAGCGGCAAGCTCGAGGATTACGAATACCCGGCGGAACTGATCCAGAAGGCCTTGGCCGAGCTGCCCAGGGTTTGAGGACCGGCGCCCGGGGGCACGGGCCAATTTGGCCCGCCCTCCGGGCGCACTTTCCGTTAGGACCGGCGCGCTTTTCGTCGCGTTTTCCGAGCTGCAAGCTCCACGTTCACGACCGTGTCGCACGCCGAGCGGCTCCCTAACCCGGCCGAAGAGGTCGCACTTCGCCGGTCCATCGTAACAGGAACAACGCCGCGAACAGAGAATTGCAGACAATATCATTGATGTCCCATTTGTATCGTTTAGTCTGAATACTATTGGTGTCTGCTCCCTCCCTCCCTCAAGCATGGTACACGGTGATATGACCTCATAGGGTGTTTCCATTGCTAAGCAGAGTAGCGGTTAAAGGGGAGCGTTGCCCAAGATGGCTGTCGAGACATTGGGGCAAAGTGTCATGCGGATGCTCGACGCGGCGTTAAGCGACTCGTCTCCGCTATTCTTGACCTGTCCGCATGCGTGGAATCAACACCTCCCTTACCTACCTACATGGGATATTACGACGCCGCATGCACACCGATACTATGAAATCGCCTTTGTCGACCACGGCGAGTGCTGCATTGTGATAGACGGTGTGCCTTGCCTCCTGGTACAGGGTCAGTTTTGCATCCTGCCTCCGAACGCCACGCATTACGAAGTGAAAGTTACTTCCAAGAGTGACTATCGATTAATCTGGTTTTGCCTCAAGCTCCCAATAGTAGAAACATTCGTCACCCGGTACACGAGCGGCTCCTCCGTACTACGGATCGAACGCATAAACGACGCCTATATCGCCGGACCCGTGACCGACCTCCTTGAAGCGCTCACTGACGCCGGTCACGCGGATGATCCCTTTCAGCCGTACGTAAAGCGAGGCTACCTTCTTAACTTCCTGGGCATCGTGGCACCTCAAATCAAGCACACCGTTCCTAATACGGGCGTTCCGGCGTCCGCCGTCGAAGATCCGGTCATCAGTTCGGCCATCGCCTTCATGAAGACCAACCTACACGATCCCGACTTAGGTGTACGTTCTATGGCCCGGCATGTAGCCTTCAGCCCGAACTACTTTAACGACTACTTTCGTGACCGTGTAGGCACCCCGCCCTATCACTATTTGCTCCGGCTCCGCATGGATGAATCGCGCCGTCTGCTGGCGGACACCGACTTACCGATCTCGACCGTTGCGACGCGTGTCGGCTTCACATCGCCGGGACATTTCAGCCGCACTTTCAAGCAATCCTTCAATGAGAGTCCGCAGTAGTGTCCGGTATGATGGTGTAAATTCGAGAATCAGGATGGCGTAGCAGTAGGAAGGGCCATCCCCCTCCTGGTAATGGTTGAGTTGGTCTACAAAA
>NICF_comb_assmDRAFT_10001649_pt1 | contig 17459 bp, 13 predicted proteins | sample NewIslPassag4_SG_FD_11279 | JGI IMG/M metagenome (IMG submission 11279) | reverse complement strand
TGATCGGCCACCACGTTGCCCAGCGAAAACAGCTTCATTCCAAGCCGGTATTTCATGTTGCCGGGATTTTGCTTCAGGTACCCCCGCTGTTCCAGCGTCTTGATCAGACCGTGCACCGTGCTTTTGGACAGGCCCATCGCTTCGCTGATTTCCTTGACGCTGAGCTCTTCGGGGGAATGGAGGTAGAGCTCAAGGATATCCAGCGCACGGTCGACGGATTGGATGCGTTTTTCGGACATGATTCCTCCCTTCCGTTCGATATTGTCGAATAACGTTCGCAATAGATGAATACACCTTTATTGTTAAGGATGCGGCCGGTTTTGTCAACCGTTTGTAACAAGAGCGGAAGCGGTGACGTTCATCCATCGGCTGTTTGAACGCGGACCGTTATATGGCATCACCGCGCAAAGCTTCCCGGATGTGCCAAGGGATCTATGGGCTTTTCATGAAATTGAAGAAGCTTCACGGGGACATGCTTTTCTGTCTCGCCCTGAAGGCGGGGAATATCTGGCAAAATAAGAGAACGCCTGACAGCGTCCAACCATACCCGGTTTCGTAAAGGCCGGGTCTTTTTTGCGCTCCGGAAATTCCGTCAAACGGTGATCATAATGTCCGTTCCTTGATTGGATTCTTGAAAATGTAAGCGAATTCCAATAACCTAATTTTAGATCATGTTCAAGGAATGGCGGGACCAAAATGGATCTTCAGCAACTTCGTTATTTTGTCTCTGCTGCAGAGCTTTTGAATATGACGGAAGCGGCGAAGGTGCATTACATTGGACAGTCGTCCTTAAGCAAGCAAATATCGAACCTGGAAAAAGAGCTGGGTGTGCAGTTGTTTGTGCGGGACAAGCGGTCTTTGGTCCTGACGGAAGCCGGGAAAATTTTGCTCGAAGAGGCCATCGAGATATTGCGGAAAGTCGAGCAGGCCAAACAAAGGGTTCTGCACCATGCGGCCGGTAATAAGGGGACATTAAGCATTGGTTACATCGGTTCGATTGAAAGAAATCTGCTTCCGAAATGCGTTCAAACGTTTGGCATGCACTTTCCGCAAGTGTATATCAATATCGCGCGCGCGCCTTCCGGGGTCATCAAAGATCAATTGTTGAGCAGAAATCTGGACATCGGCCTTATTTTTCTAAACCCCAAAGAAGAAAATCCGGATTTGGACTGGGAGATCATCGCCCCTGCGAAATTGAAGGCGATCCTCCCCCATCACCATCCGTTGGCGCAAAAAGAGCGCCTGAGCATATCCGAGCTTGCCCATGAGGTCTTCGTTTTTCCCAGCCGCGGCACTTTCATTTACGATTTTCTGCTCATGATGTGCGTAGAGAACGGATTTTATCCGCATATCATCAGCTGTGAGACGGATTCGGAAGGCCTCATTCCGCTCGTGGAATCCGGCATAGGGATCTCCTTTCTTGCGGCCACAACCATGGGCGTGACCAAGGATCGCGTAAAAGTTGTCGATCTGATTGAGGAATATACGCTCAATTTGGCGGTTGTATGGAACAAAAAGAACTACAACCCCGTGGTTCCGTTGTTTATCAGGTTATTTAAAGAGAAGATAAAGCCGCTGTAAAGCAGCGGTTTTTTCATTCCTTTTTTCCATACCCGCAATCGTTTTTTGAATTTTACGGTGCAGAGTGTTGCAATTATAATCGTAATCGAAGCAGGGAATGAAGCGCTTTCTTCATAAGTGCCAATAGTTGACGGAATATTCTGCAAATATTACGGCTGGCACTCCCTGTGAAATTGGAAGCTGTAGAAATTTGGAGGAAGGCTCATGTCTCGTCCCTTGCTATATGCATCTCAAGCCTTTGAGGAAATCAGACATGCCTATCAAAACAGGCATTCGGCTGCCAAAAGCCTTGTGAACGGCAAAAAGCCGATTGGCTGTTTGGGCAGCGATGTGCCGGAAGAATTGGTCATGGCCGCCGGTTTTTTGCCGGTGCGGGTGTTTGGTTCCATTGCCGGCGGAACCGCGATGGCCGACAGGTATTTGGAAAAAGGCTTTGATCCGCTCATCCGCGCACAATTTGAGCAAATCGTAAACGGAGCTTATCGAGATCTGGACCATGTGATCATTTCCAACTCTTCTGACGCATTGATTCGGGTGTTTTACTATTTGCGCGCCATGCGAATCAAAGAACCTGAACTTCGTGTTCCCGAACCTTACTTTTTCGATTTCCTCCATTCCCGCCGGCGGATGTGCGGCTTGTACAACCGGGAACGCGCAAAAGCTTTATTGAGCAAGCTGGGGGAATGGAGGGGGAAGGCGGTCACGGAAGCCGAGTTAAGGGAAGCCATTGCCGTTCTGAATGAAACCCGGCGGCTGCTTGGACGAATGGCCGAACACCGAACGAGGCCGGAGCCCCGCATCAGCGGTGCGCATGCGCTGCAAATCATTGGCGCCGCAATGGTGATGCCCAAAACCGAATTCAACGCATTGCTTGGCCGTTTGCTGGAGGATGCCGATGATTTTCCTCCCATAAAAGGCACCAAGCTGTATGTGACCGGCAGTCCCATGGATGAGCCGGCTTTCTATGAAGTGGTGGAGTCTTGCGGCGCCGTGATTGTCGGGGAAGATCATGAAACGGGAGACCGTTACTATGAAGGCCTGGTGAGTGAAACGGCAGATCCGATGGATGCGATCATTGACCGGTATCATTATCGCCGGCCGAGTTCCAGCCAAGCGACGGTTTCGGTGAGAGTGCAGGATCTTCTTGACAATGTCCGGAAATCTGGCGCGCAAGGGGTAATCGTCTATATCCGTCAGTCTGACGATGCGCCCTCCTGGGATTATCCGGAACAGCGGAAAGCTTTGGAAGCGGCAGGTATCCCCTTGCTGCTCATCGATCGCCAGTCGTACTCGATTTCGGATCCAGTGGCTCTGAAGAACAAAGTCGAGGCATTCTTGCAATCGATGAATGGAGGTTCAGCATGAGCACGGGAGAACGCATACCCGAAAAAAAAGGATCCGCCAGCGTCAAAAGATTGCAAACGGCAGCGAGAGCCACAGCCTATCAGAAGGAATGGTTTCTGGGGTTAAAGGAAAGAGTGGCTCAAGGGGAACCGCTGGCATTGGTGAACGCGGATGTTCCGCAAGAAATCTTTCGGGCCATGGACATCCCTTATGTTGTCAATCAATGGTGGTCTGCGGTTTGTTCAGCCAAACAGATGGCGCCCTATTATCTGGATTTGTTAAATATGCAAGGCTACCGGAAAGATCTGTGCCGTTACTGTTCCCTTTCGCTGGCTTCCGCTTTCGACCCTGAGCCGGAGAAGGGGCCGTGGGGCGGATTGCCGAAACCGACGGTGGCGGTGAGCCGGTTAACCTGTGATTCCCAAGCGAAGATATTTGAGCTGTGGTCCCAAAAATTTGGTGTGCCATTTTATCCGCTGGAGAACACGGTGCCGACGATCATTCCGGACAAGTGGTGGGAAAAGGCGCCGACCCGTTGGGAAGAATTGTTCGAACCTCATCGGCTGGATTTAATGGTGGAGGATTTCAAGGGATTAATCAACTTTCTGGAGAGAGAGACCGGAAAAGTATTCAGCGAGACCAGATTCAAGGAAGTCATGAATTTGGTCAACGAGCAGGCCAAATACAATCGGATGACGCGCGATCTGATTGCCAAAACCAGGCCCGCCCCCGTCACCATTACAGATACGGTACAGACGGTCATGGTGCCCCAATGGCAGCGGGGCACCCAATGGGCGGTGGATATCGCCAAATCCCTTTACGAGGAAGTCAAGCATCTGGTGGATGAAGGGAAAGCGGCCGTCCCCCATGAAAAAATTCGGCTCATGTGGGTCGGCAGAGGATTATGGTTTAATCTGGGTTTTTATCAGCATTTTGAAGAAAAATACGGCGCCGTTTTCGTTTGGTCCATATATTTGGGACTCGCGGCCGACGCATATGCGCGTTACGGTGATGATCCGCTCAGAGCGCTGGCCAGCCGTTTTGCCGGCATGGAGGATATGCTCCATATGCCGCCGTGGAACTGCGACTGGTATGTCAAAGAAGCAAAGGAAAATGGCATAGACGCGGTTGTGCATCTGATATCCGACAGCTGTACCCAAGGCGCCGGCGGCACTTATTTTGTGAAGAAGGCTTTTGAAGATGCGGGAATTCCCGTGCTTCAGCTGCATGCGGATCCGGTGGATGCCCGTTCATGGGATGATTCGGTCATGACAGAACAATTGGAAAGGTTCCTGCAAACACGATTGGGAGTGAAACCGGCATGAATGGCGCATTGCAAGATGTGAGAGTCATTGATTTTACCCAGTTTGAATCGGGAACGGTTTGTACCCAAACCTTGGCATGGTTCGGTGCGGAAGTCATCAAGGTCGAAAGGCCGGGCGTTGGCGAGCAGGGCCGAGGGTCATCCGCAGACCGGAAAGGCGTCGACTCATACGGATTTATTCTTTTGAACTCGAACAAGAAATCCATCACGTTGGACGTGAAAAAAAAGGAAGGCAAAGAGCTGGCCTACAAACTGATTGCCAAAGCGGACGTTCTGGTCGAAAATTTTTCCCCGGGCGTCATTGAAAGGCTGGGGTTTGATTACGAAACCGTCCGCAAGATCAACCCGCGCCTTATTTACGCGCAAATCAAGGGGTTTGGAACGGACAGCCCTTACGCCAATTTTCCCGCTTTCGATTCGATAGGCCAGGCCGTGGGCGGTGCCATGAGCATCACCGGTGAACCCGACGGACCGCCTTTGCATGCGGGCACGAACCTGGCCGACAGCGGAGCGGGTTATCATTGTGCGATTGCGATCCTTGCCGCCCTTTATCAGCGTTTCTATACCGGAAGAGGGCAGCGGGTGGAAGTGGCCATGCAGGATGTGGTGATCAATTTCAGCCGTTCGGCATGGGGAAGGCAACTGATGACCGGCGAGGAAGCCCCGCGGGTCGGAAACGCGATGCCGATGGCGCCGGTGGCGCCTTGCAACGCTTATCCTTGCAAGGGCGGCGGTCCGAATGATTATGTATTCATTTATACGTCCAGATGGCCCGGCAGCCCGCAATGGAAAAATCTCCTGCGCGCCATCGGCCGGGAAGATTTGTTGGACGATCCCCGATTCGAAACCCCGGAATCCCGATATGAGCATCGGGAAGAAGTGGACCGGATCATCAGCGAGTGGACGATGCAAAGAACGAAATATGAAGCCATGGAAATCCTGGGACGTGCCGATGTGCCGGCCGGCGCCGTGTTTTCCACATTGGATTTGAGCAACGATCCTTATTTGCGGAAGCGGGGCACCATCGTCACGATTCAGCATCCGGTGCGGGGGGAAATCGTCATGCCGGGGAATTCCATGAAGCTGTCCGACAACCATATTCCCATCAAGCCGGCGCCGCTCCTGGGCGAGCATAATGAGGAAATATACATGAATTTGCTCGGGTTGAAAAGAGAGGAGCTCGAGGAATTAAGGAAGAAGTGTGTGATCTGAGCAAACGTGAAGGAGCGAATCATGATGGGGCCCTATACGTTGCTTGCAGTGGGAGACCTGGTGCTTCCTGCCGATGCCGGCCCATTTTTTGACGATGTCCGCGAGACGCTGAAACAGGGAGATGTGGTCATCGGCCAATTGGAAGTGCCTTACACGGAACGGGACGAACACGCGGTATCCTTGGGGCGGGTACCGGACAGTCTCAGGCCGCTGAAGGATGCGGGATTTCATGTGCTGACCATGGCGGGCAACCACCTGATGGACGCCGGTCCGGCGGGTATTGAGGATACGATCCGCTGGCTTGAGCTGAACGGGATCGGCCATGTCGGGGCAGGCATGAACCTGGAGGAAGCCCGTAAGCCGTATCTTATGACAAGAGGGAAAACGCGGTTTGGCTTCCTCAACTACAACTGCGTTGGTCCAAAAGAAACGTGGGCGGGCCCGCATAAGCCCGGAAACGCTTATATTCACGTCATTACGCATTACGAGGAAACTTACGCATCTCCGGGCGGCCCTCCATCGTCGATTTACACTTGGGCGCTGTATTCCTCCATCCGCCAGATGGAGGAGGACATACGGAAATTGCGTTCCCAGTGTGATGTCCTGACGGTCTCGTTCCATAAAGGAATCGGTCACATTCCGGTCAAGATCGCGCAATATGAGCATGAGGTTTCCTATGCCGCGATTGATGCGGGGGCGGATGTGGTTTTTGCCCACCATGCCCACATCTTGAAAGGGATTGAGGTTTACAAGGGCAAACCCATCTATCACGGTTTGTGCAACTTCGTCACTTACGTTCCTGCCGAAGCCTTTCACCATAACCAAAACCTGCCGGCTTCCTGGGCGAAAAAAAGAAAGGAACTGTTCGGCTTTGAGCCGGATCCGGAATATCCGACCTATCCGTTTCATCCGGAAGCCATCCATACGATGATCGCGAAATGCACGATCGAGAATGGCAGGATCACGAGCGCCGGTTACATCCCGTGCTTGATCACCAAAGAAGGAAAACCGGTCATCGCCCGAAAAGAGGAACACTTCTGGCAAGTTTTCAATTATGTGGAGAGAATCAGCCGCGAAGCGGGGCTGGATACCCGATTCGAAAGGGCAGGGCATGAAGTCCGGATTGTGCTGGACTAAATCGGATTCCCTTGATGGGAGGTGAGTCAATGCCCAAAGACCAAATCGATCTGGTGGCGGTTGGGGACATCATTCTGGGAGAAAATTGCGGCTATTTGCTTGAGCCGTCGATCGAGATCCTGCGGAGAGCCGATTTGACGGTCGGACAACTGGAGGTTCCCTATACGAATCGCGATGAGCGAGCCGTATCTTGCGGCCATGTACCTGAAAGTTTGCAACCGCTTACGGACGCAGGCTTCGACGTGATGACGCTGGCGGGCAACCATTTGGCCGATTCGGGACCCGCCGGCATTGAAGATACGATGGCTGCCTTGCGGGCACGTCAAATCGCATACGTCGGCGCAGGCATGAATATCACGGAAGCGCTGCAGCCCTTGATTGTCGAGCGGAAAGGCATTCGAGTCGGCTTTGTGAATTTCAACTGCGTCGGGCCCAAGGAAACCTGGGCGGGACCGGCCAAGCCGGGAAACGCTTACGTCCATGTGATCAGCCATTACGAGCTGGATCATGCGAATCCCGGGGGCCCNCCCAAAGCTTANACCGGGGTGGAGTTCGATTCTTTGCAAACGATGAAGCGGGTTGTCGCCCAGGCTCGTTCACAATGCGATATTCTGGTGGCCGTATTCCACAAGGGAATGGTTCACGTGCCGGTATCGCTGCTCGATTACGAGTACCAGGTCACGCATGCGGCCATCGATGCGGGAGCGGATCTCGTCATTGCCCACCATGCCCACATTGTGAAAGGCATCGAGTTCTACAAAGGAAAAGCGATTTACCACAGCTTGGGAAACGGATTTGTCTGCCTGCCGATGGAGGCATTGACGAAGGGACCTCTCCCCGAAAACTGGGTGGAGCGCAGAAAACGACTGTTCGGTTTTGAGCCCGATCCGGATTACCCGACTTATCCGTTCCATCCCGAGGCCAAATATGCGTTTTTCGCCAAATGCATCCTCAGCCGGGATAAAGTGGAATCTGTCCGTTTGATTCCTTGTTTCGTGGAACCGAGCGGCCGGCCGGTGCCGGTCGGGCGTTCGGACCGGGGGCAAGAAATCATGGCTTACTTACGGAAAATAACGGACGCTGCCGGCTTGAATGCCCGGTACGAATGGACAGGAGATGAGATCGTTGCAACGGCTGGAGAAGGGTAGAAGGAGCTGATGGGCGGATGGGAGCTTATATCGTCAGACGTATTGCGCAGACGTTGGTCATTTTGTTCTTGCTGAGCGTCATCGTCTTTCTGATCATGCATTTGCTGCCCGGCGATCCAGTCCGGATGATATTGGGAGGCGAAGCGTCCCATGAAGAGGTCGAAATGGTGCGAAAGGAGCTGGGGCTCGACCGGCCTCTTCCGGTGCAGTATGTGTCGTGGCTGGGGGGTGTGCTGCAAGGGGATTTGGGCACCTCTTTTGCCAGCAAGGAAAAGGTGATCGATTTGATCAAGAAAAGGTTGCCGGTCAGCTTCCACATCGGGATATGCGCCTTTGTTCTGGCCTTGATGATTGGCATTCCTGCGGGGATTATCGCCGCGGTGAAACGGGGGGGATGGATCGACTCCCTGATAACGGTGATGGCCAATTTGGGAATGGCGGTTCCCGTGTTCTGGCTGGGAATACTGGGCATCTACTTTTTCAGTTTGAAACTGGGCTGGCTTCCGGTTCAGGGGTATACATCGCCTTTTGACGATTTCTGGAAAAGCCTGAAGCAAACCGCGATGCCGATCGTGCTGCTTTCTCTCACGACACTGGCCCAAGTGGCGCGTCAAACCCGCTCGGCCATGTTGGAAGTGATCCGGCAGGACTATATCCGAACCGCGCGTGCCAAAGGTTTGAAAGAAAAGGATGTGATTTTACGGCACGCGCTGCGCAACGCTTTAATTCCGGTCATCACCATTCTGGGCGTCGGGATGGGCCATCTGGTCGGAGGATCCGTATTTATCGAGCAGGTGTTCAATTTGCCTGGCATGGGGCGATTGATGGTACAGTCGATTTTCAATCATGACATTGTTGTCGTACAGGCCATCGTGCTGGTGGTGGCCACCGTCGTGGCGGCGGCGAATTTGCTCGTGGATATCGCTTACGGTTATTTGGATCCGCGTATCCGTTACCGATGAATTGAGGGGGTGTGCGTCATACAAACGGAAAATGCGGCAGTGTCCCTAGAAGCGCAAGGTGTTCCTCCGAAAATCAACAACATGCGGCGTTTTTTTCGGGTTTTCCTGGCACGGACGATCGTGAAGATCAGCCTGGCCGTGCTCGTGATCATGATTTTGCTCGCTTTGTTTGCCCCCATCGTTGCCCCATATGATCCATATGCGCAGAATATGGCAAATTCGCTGCAAAAGCCTTCGTGGGATCATTGGCTGGGAACGGATCTTCTGGGCCGGGATATCCTGTCCCGCATCATTTACGGCGCACAAACCTCTTTGCTCGTCGGGTTTGTGGCCGTCGTCATCGCCGGCAGTGTGGGCATGACGATCGGCCTCTTATCCGGATACTTCGGCGGGATTCTCGATACCATCCTCATGAGGGTGATGGACGCGCTCATCGCCATTCCCACGATCATATTGGCGCTCGCCATCGGGGCAATGCTTGGAGGAGGCATCGGAAATGTCATTCTTGCCCTGGGCATTGCGATCGTGCCGGGCTATGCGCGGCTGATGCGCGGCCAAGTTCTGGCCGTCAAGCAGTCGGATTACATCATAGCCGGGGAACTGATGGGCATGAGCAATATCCGAAACATGCTGGTGCATGTGTTGCCCAATTGCATTTCACCCCTGATTGTGCTGATCACGATGAATTTGGGCATGGCGATTTTGGCGGAAGCGGGCCTCAGTTTTCTGGGCCTTGGCATCAAGCCTCCGGGCGCCGCATGGGGTTCCATGGTGAACGACGGTTATCCGTATTTGTTGCAGAATCCGCTCCTTTCTCTTGCTCCCGGCGCGGCTATCCTGATCGTCGTATTGGCATTCAACATCGTCGGAGATGCCCTGCGGGACGCTTTGGATCCAAGGCTGCGCGGTGCGAAGTAAGGAGTGTCTCCCGGGAGGTAATGACTTGAACAATTTGCTCGAAGTGAAAAATTTGCGGACCTATTTCACAGTGGATGGCCATACGGTCAAAGCGGTAGACGGCGTTTCTTACCATATCCGGGAAGGAGAAATTGTGGCTTTTGTCGGGGAAAGCGGCAGCGGGAAATCCATCACGCAATATTCGACCTTGCAGCTGATCCCCAGCCCTCCGGGCCGGATTGTGGATGGAGAAATCTGGTTTGAGGGAAAGGATCTGCTTAAACTTCATCCTGCCAGTGAAGAGATCCGCCAGATCAGGGGGGGCAAAATCGGGATCGTTTTCCAGGAGCCGATGACATCTTTGAATCCCGTTCACACCGTGGGCAGGCAAATCGCAGAGTCGATTATGCTGCACATGAAAATGAACAAAGCGGAAGCCAGGAAAAGAGCCATTGAGCTCTTAAAATTGGTTGGCATCCCTGACGCGGAGTATCGGGTGGATCAATACCCTCATCAGTTCAGCGGGGGCATGCGCCAACGGATCATGATCGCCATGGCGCTGTCCTGCAATCCAAAGCTGCTGATCGCAGACGAAGCCACGACGGCACTGGATGTCACCACCCAGGCGCAAATCCTGGAAATGCTGAAAGAAATCACAAAGAAGTCAAACATCTCGCTGATTCTGGTCACGCACAACCTGGGTATTGTGGCACGTTACGCGGACCGCATATACGTCATGTATGCCGGCGGTATCGTGGAATCGGGGCCCGTCAAGGAAATATTCGCGAATCCCAGGCACCCGTACACGATCGGTCTGATCAAGGCCATTCCGCGGCTGGACGATCCCAAAGACCGCAGACTGGTGCCGATCCCCGGCCTGCCGCCTCATCTGGGAAACAAGCCTGCCGAGTGTCCGTTTTTGGCCCGATGTGCATTCAGGACGGAAGTCTGCGCTTCCAGTCCGGCTCCTCCGCTCAAGGAGGTCTCCGAAGGCCATTTTGCCGCCTGCCATGTGGATTTGTCGGCCATGGAGCTGAAGGCGGCGGAGGCCAGGATGGCATCCTTGGAAGTTTCGGTGACGGGTCAAATGGAAAGAACTGCGGCTATTGCAGAGGAAGAAAGCCGACCCAACATTCTGGAAGTGAACAATTTGCAGATGTATTTCCCCATCACCAGCGGTCTCTTCCGGCGAAAAGTCGGTGTCATCAAAGCCGTGGACGGCGTAAGTTTTACGATCCGCCGCGGCGAAACCCTGGGGCTGGTGGGGGAAAGCGGCTGCGGGAAAACCACTGTCGCCCGGGCGATACTCCGTATGTATGACCCGACGGGGGGCCGGATTTTGTTCAAGGGAACAGACATTACGAAGATGTCCCGCCACCGGCTGCGGCCTTATCGGCGCGACATGCAGATGGTCTTCCAGGATCCGTTTGGTTCTTTGGACCCGCGGCAAACGGTGGGCAGCATCGTCGGCGAGCCTTTAAAGGTTCATTGCCTGGTCAGGACTTCACAAGAGTACAACGAACGTGTCGAAGAGTTGTTTACCCTCGTGGGTCTTGATCCGAATTTGCGAAACCGCATGCCGCACGAATTCAGCGGCGGTCAGCGGCAGCGCATCGGGATCGCTCGCGCGTTGGCGAGCAACCCGTCGTTCATCGTATGCGACGAAGCGATCTCGGCGCTTGATGTCTCCATTCAGGCGCAAATTATCAATCTGTTGGAAGATTTGCAAGCGAAGCTGTCGCTAACCTATTTGTTCATTGCGCATGATCTTTCGGTCGTTCGGCATATCAGTGACCGGGTGGCCGTGATGTATCTGGGCAAAATCGTGGAAATGGCGGACTGGAAGACGTTGTACGAGAATCCCAGGCATCCTTACACGCAAGCGCTGCTGGCTGCTGTCCCCATCCCGGATCCCTTCATCGAAGAAAAGCGGGAAGTGATGACCATTCGTGGAGAAGTTCCCAGTTTGCTCAACAAACCCAAAGGCTGCGGTTTTTCCAACCGATGTCCCATGGCAACACCGGAATGCCGTGAAATGGATCCGGAACTGCGTTTTGATGCGAACGGACACGGTGTTGCTTGCATTAAGGCGTAACTGCGAATGGCCAACCCTATTCATTTCGTCTGGCAAGAAGTGACGAAATGATGGTGATGAAGATTTGGAAAGGTGCTGATGGAGAAATGTAACATTTCGTCTGTTTTCGCAGGTTCGTGATGGGAATGAGGATTCATCATTGTTTGAAAGTGCTTTCAATTAAGAGATAAGGGGGATTAAATATGGACAAGACCAAACTTGCAATGAAAAAATGGATGCTTTCCATCCTGGTTTTGATTCTGGCCACGTTTGTTGCGCTTGCCGGCTGTACGGGCAGCTCATCCAATTCGCAGCCAAGCGCAAGCCCGAGCGGCAATCCGGCAGACACCGGTTCCCAGGTTTCCGGCCAGCAGGATGGTACGCCAAAACGCGGCGGCACGTTTCGCATCGGTATACCGTTTGATGCTGCTACGCTGGGATATGCGCCGGATATGAGATTCGCGCAGGACTTTTTTATGGCCAATCCGGCGGTGGAAACGCTGGGCGTGTTTGATGAAAACGCCAATATGCGGCCGCATCTGGCGGAAAGCTGGGAGAGCGATCCTGATGCCAAAACGGTTACGATCAAATTGAAACCCGGCATCAAGTTCCATGACGGCACCGATTTCAATGCCGAAGCGGTGAAATGGAATATCGACAATTTCATTGCAGCCAAGCGGGCGGAATTGTCCGGTTTGGCCTCGGTGGATGTGGTGGATCCGCTGACGGTTCGGCTGAATCTGTCGGAATGGAACAGCAGCTTGCTGGAAGCCGTCTGCACGTTCGTATACATCACGTCGCCAACGGCGTTTGAGAAGAATGGCGGAAAAGAATGGGCCGCCAAAAATCCCGTCGGAACCGGACCTTTCCAGTTTGTCAGCTGGGAAAAGGACGTAGGCGTGAAATATAAAAGATTCGATCAATATTGGCAGGAAGGGCAACCGTACCTCGATGCGATTGAATTTGTCGTCATTCCGGATCAAACTTCCGGTTCTGCGGCATTCCGAAACGGAGAAGTGGACGCTTATGTCATGATGGATCCGCAAATCGTCAGCCAGTTGGAAGGCGCAGGCGTCATCAAGCTGCTCAAAACCGGGCAGGGCGCTTCGGGTACAGGCTTGATTTTTAACAGCAAGGATCCCAATTCGCCGTTCCATGATGTCAGGGTGCGCCAGGCCGTTGCCCATGCGATCGATATTCCTTCCATTCTGAAGCCGATTTTCAAAGACTACGTCATTGAAACCCATCAGTGGGGTGTTCCCGGCATTTGGGCGCAAGATCCCAATTTCAAAGGCTTCGAGTACAATCCGGAAAAAGCGAAGCAGCTGCTGGCGGAAGCTGGGTATCCGAACGGATTTAAAACGAAGATCACGATCCGTACGACCGAAATGGTCGAAATGTTTACGGCCGTGCAAGCCCAATTGGCTCAGATCGGCATTCAGGCGGATGTGGAGCCCGTGGATCTGGCGAAATTCCAGGATATGACCGGCAAGGGCACATGGGACGGCATGATTCAGTACAACTACAGAGGCGATGCTGATATAAGCACATACATGCCGCGCAATTTCGGTTCGGGCGGCGTGCTGTATGCGCCGAATCTGGACATTCCGGCAGAACTGGACCAAAAATTTGCCGAGATCAAAGCGGCCAGAGACCAGGAAACGAGAACGAAAATTGCGCATGAACTCCAACGGTTGGTTTATGAGAAATATACGCTGGCGATCCCGATGTTTGTGGGCACCTCGCCTGCCATCCTGTCGCCGAAAGTGCATGGTGACGGCATCAACGTCGGATATGGCAGCGTTTGGACACCTGGCAGCACCTGGAAAGAGTAACCGGAAATTCATAGGATGCGATGCAGGCTGGGAGGGCTGACATCAGGCCGTTTGACTGTGCCGGAAAAAAGTGCCGTCCCGGCCTGCACTTCTTTCATTAAGGCGGCAGGTTTCGATGACGGGAAACGGAATTTGGAACCGTAATTTCATCCTGATCATGTTGGCGAATTTCTGCGCGGTGCAAAGTTATTTGCTGCTGCTTCCGACCTATCCGCTTTATCTTCAGGAGCTGGGCTACAGCAAATCCGTTATCGGTTTGCTGGCAGGCATATTTACGCTAACCTCCATCATGCTCAGGCCGTTTGTAGGGCAAAAACTGAACAGCGGCAATCGCAAAGCCATTTATTTTGCCGGACAGCTGATTACGGTCGTTGCGGTTTGTTTTTATCCGGCCATCCATGCATTCGGTTGGCTGCTGATGCTGCGATTGCTTCATGGCGTCGGCATTTCCATTACGACGACGTCAGCCAACACCATTGTCACGGAATTCATACCGCAGGATCGAATGGGGGAAGGATTGGGGTATTTTTCGCTCAGCGCGGTTTTGTCGATGGCCATTGCCCCCGGAATGGGACTTTTCATCGTGGATCAGGGCGGTTTCGGGATGCTGTTTGCGTCTGCGGTCGGTTTGAGCCTATTAAGCGCCTTGTTCGGATTGGGGGTCCGTTACGGGAGACGCCGCCAAGATTCTCTGTCTCTTGCCGCAAGAAAGGCTGCCAAGGGCGGGCTGCTGGAGAAAAGCGCGATTCGGCCGGCATTCGTGATGTTCTTGACAGGAATTTCCTTTCAGGTTATTTCCGCCTTCCTGGCGCTCTATGCCGCAGAACGCGGGGTCGGACAGATCGGTCTTTTTTTCACCATCTATGCCTTCAGTCTGTTTCTGGCACGGCCCATCACGGGGAAAATCACGGATCGGGTGGGTTTTCATGCGGCTGTGTTGCCGGGAACGATATTGATCAGCGGTTCCATGCTTTTGCTTTGGCAGGCGGACAAACTGTGGATGTTCTTGGTGGCAGCCATCCTCTTTGGGTTTGGGTACGGGTCTGTTCAGAATGCCTTGCAGGCGATGGCGGTATTAAGCTCACCTGGAAACCGCAAGGGTTCGGCCGTCAGCACGTTTTATATCGGACTTGATCTGTGTATTCTGGTGGGCACTTCAGCTGGGGGCTTTGTCGCGGAAGCTGTCGGTTATAGCAGCATGTACCTATTGACAACGATCCCGGTGATGCTCGGTTTGATCTTTTACATTCTCACTGACCCGCGGCGCCGCACCCGTTCCGCCGCCGCGAAAGATTTCCATCGGGAATAAAAAAAGCGCTCCCGATCTCGCTGCAGGAACCGGGAGCCAGGCAGGAAGTAGGAGGGCTGACGAATATACCGCTTGAAGAAGTGGTATAATCCAAAGATAAAACGAGAATGCGGTTAGCGGGTATGACTTTTGTCACAAGAGCCGGGCTTAAGTGATGCGGCCCGGCGATTTATGTTTCGCCTGCGCCATGTTTTTGATCGGGGATGCAGGAGATTTCGTTAGTCGCCGCTAATATGCAATCAATATGACAAAATCATTTGCGGGGGAGGTAAAGGATATGAAAAAAAGCGCCAAAACCATCGAGCTGGAAATGATCAATTTTCTCAGTTCATTCATGAAGGAGAAAGTGGGCCGGGGGCCGCGGGATGTAAAGATCAAGTTGGTCGATAACATCATGGTTTTTTTTATCATTGATATTCTGTCCACACTGGAAAAAAATATTGCCAAAACTCCGGAAGGCATCAAGCTTATAAAGGAAAGCCGGAATCTGTATTTGGAACTGACGAATCACGAGCGGCTCACTGCCATCGAGAAGATTGTCGGCGCCAAGGTGGTGGACCATTTCGAAGCGCAGAACATCCCAAAAGAAACAGCCTGCGGCGTTATCGTCTTCGACCGCGACATCGTCTGACCGGCACGCAAAATTTCGTTTCAATTCTGAATTTTTTTGTTTTTGGGGCTTGAAATCCAAAGCCGTTCCATTTAAAATAAAGAAAACGTTTACAAATAAAAAGCAAAGATGATGAATCTTTGTACATACCTCCGCAGCAGTGGGAGGTCTTTGATTTAAGAGATCAAAGACAGACCATTTGCCATCCGGAACGTCATTGCGTCATGGTGCGCAATCGTTTTTGGTGGTCAACGGTCTGTCTTTTATTTTTTCAAAAAAAATCAAGAGAGGTGGGCTGAATTTACCATGCAAAGCAAATTTGTGCAAGTCGGAGACGTCAGGACCCACTATATCGAAGCGGGCAGCGGTGAACCCGTCGTCTTGCTCCATGGCGCCGAATATGGCGGCAGCGCGATGAACAGCTGGGAATACAACATTGAGGCGCTGGCTGAACATTTTCACGTTTACGCGGTGGATCTGCCGGGCTTCGGTTTGAGCAGCAAGATTTTCCATTTTGAGGATGCGGTCAGCTACCGTCTTAAGCATATCAGGGAGTTTCTGAGGGTGCTGTGCATCGAGGAAGCTTCTTTCATTGGCAACTCCCTGGGCGGTGGCATGTCGCTCTTTGCGGCAGCACAAGATGTGCCGGTGTGGCCGATCAAGAAAATCATTACCATCAGCGGAGGAGGACCGAACCGCAGGGAAGCCCACGAAGTTCTAAACAACTACGACTGTACGTTTGAGTACATGAAAAAAATTCACGATTATCTGTTCTTCAACGACAAGTGGAAAAAGGACGAATACGTCCGCAAAAGATACGAAGCCAGCCTGATCCCAGGGGCTTGGGAAGCGGCTTCCGCCGCTCGGTTGAGGTCTCCCGTGGCCAAGGAAAAAGAGCTCGTAATCCCTGATTACACCAAAGTGAAAGTCCCGGTGCTCATCTGCGCCGGTGATCATGATCAGCTGAAGCCGAACGATTATGCGGAGAACCTGAAAGCGAAAATTCCGCACGCCCAGGTGAAGATCTTCAAAAACTGCGGCCACTGCGCGCAAATCGAGTACGCGGATGAGTTCAACAAGCTGGCCATCGAGTTCTTGAAAGGCTGATGAAAGCGAATTTGTGAATTAAATCCGAAGAACAGGGGTTGAGTTCTCTTGTTCGAACAGATTGTAAACGGTATCGTGCTGGGAAGCATGTATTCCCTGATTGCCATTGGCTATACGCTGGTGTTCGGTTTGCTGGACAAACTGAACATGGCGCATGGGGAAGTGTTCGTGGCGGGCGGTTTCGTGGGCGTATTTGTGCTGGCGAACGACTTGCCGCTTTGGGTGGCTTTTCTGGTCGCGGCCTTGATAGGCGGATTGCTCGGACTGCTCATTGAGTTTGTTAGCTTTCGCAAATTCAAGACCCAGGATGCCCAGCTGACCGCTGCGCTCAGCACCGTGGCCCTGGGCATGGTCATGACGGACCTGATCCAGAAAGTGTGGGGAACCGAACCGGTGCCGTTGAAAATTTCACCGTCCGTGTATACATCCGGATTTGACTTTTTCGGCGCCAAGGTGACCTACGTGCAGCTAAGCATTCTGTTCATTTCCATTATCCTGATGTATTTGCTGACGATAATGGTGCAGAAAACGAAAATCGGTCGTTTCATGCGTGCTGTGTCGGAAAACACCGTATCATCCTCTTTGCTCGGCATCAATGCCGCCAGGGTGATTCAGGTCACGTTCTTCATTTCTTCGGTGCTGGCGGCGATTGCCGGGATCATGTTTGCGCTGAGAACGGGTGTGGCCAGCTCCACGGTGGCGCTGACATTTGCGTTAAAAGCGTTGGCCATCATGACCATAGGCGGTTTGGGTGACCTGCGCGGCGCACTATATGTGGGATTGGGGGTTGGCGTTGTGGAAGCGCTTGCTTTTCATGTCGGATTCGGCTCCATTGCGGNTCTGCTGGTCTGGATCCTGCTGATTGTGACGCTGATCTTCAAACCCGCCGGTTTGTTTACGAAAAAGTCCCAGGTGGAGA
>NICF_comb_assmDRAFT_10001645_pt1 | contig 17497 bp, 11 predicted proteins | sample NewIslPassag4_SG_FD_11279 | JGI IMG/M metagenome (IMG submission 11279) | reverse complement strand
AGGACTTCGCCCCCCAGCAGCGGCGCCTCGGACCACCGAACACCGCGACACATTCCCCTTCTCCCGCCCACCCAACCAGTACCGCGACCGTAAGGGAGCGCNGGACTTCACCCCCACGCACTCCCGCTGCCTCACCCCGGGACCCTCGCCACCCGGGACACAAACACCCCTTCTCCCGCTGTGGGGCGGGAGAAGGGGCCGGGGGATGAGGCCGACCTCCACCCACACCACTGCCCTGCCGTGGGATGAGACGCACTTCCGACGTCACGTTGCGCCCTTCACCCTCCCGCGGGCCGACGGCCGATGGCCGACAGCCGATCGCCGACACCCCCCTGCAACCCGCCCCGCACGCCGCTTATTCGCCCAGCGCACCCGCCACGCCACCCTTGGACCACCAACACCGAGGAGGCTCCCATGACCGAGCCCCGGGACCGCGACCTCCCGCCAGCCCCCGCGCCCGAAGAACAGCCCGAGCCCCGGCGCCGCTTCAAGACCGAAGAGGAGCTGAACCCCGGCAAGAACTACAAGCTCAATAGCGCCGAGGCACACTTCGAGTTCGACCCCGCCAACCACCAGTCCTCCGAGGAGGGCGGCGAACCCCAGTGAATTCCTCGAGGCGAGACACCACCTAAAGGGTGAACGCCCGGCTTGCTACGCTTCTGTTACCTCTACCGAGCGGAAGGAAACGAGGACCGGCGGAGTGCGTCCGGTACACTCGGCCCAAAGCTTATGGCAATTTTGCGCGCCCTGGTGCAAAGTGCACGGCGCAGTAATTCTCGCGCGTTACTAAGCGCCCCCGAGTAGCCGCGAGAACTACCCCGGGGAGTTTGCATCGAACGATGACCACAAGCAGGGAGTTGCCAGGTGGGCGGCAGGAGGCGCACCCCGCTTCGCCGTCGTCAGGAACATACGAAGAGCTGGTACTCGGGGCGCCCTGCCCGCTCGCGCTCCTGGACGCCCGTTACCGCTTCGTCCGCGTCAACACCGCGTTCGCTCGCTTCTTCGGCCGCAGTGCCGACGAGTTCACCGGGAAGAGCCTCGAAGAAGCCCTCGGGCCTGCCTGGGCCGGCATCCCCGGCGACCCGCCACCCGCCAGCGGCTCTCCCTTTCACCTGGCCGACGACAGCGCGCAGCGCCAGCTCGAAGCCGTCATCTACGCCATCGATCGTGGCCGCGCGTTCGGGCTCACCGTGCAGGAAGCCCCGGGTACCGGCAGCGCCGAGACATCCATCGCCCGGCTCGTCGAAAGCGAAGCCGGCCGCCGCGCTCGCATTCGCACCGAGGCGCTGCCCGCCATCGTCGCGGAGGCCACACCCACCGGCGACGCCCTCTACTTCAACCAGCGCTGGTACGACTACACCGGCCTTACCCGCGAACAGTCGTTCTACGGTCGCTGGCGCCAGGCCATCCATCCCGACGACCTCGCCCGCCTCGAGCGCCAACAGGCCGCGGGCGAGCTCCACGGCGACATCGAAGCAGAGTTCCGCCTCCGCCGCGCCGATGGCGTTTACCGGTGGCACCTCGGCCGCCGCGTCGGCGAACGCGACGAGAACGGGAGGCTTCGGTCCTGGATCGTCACGGCGGTCGATATCGACGACCGCAAGCGCGCCGAAGAGGCGGCTGCGGCCGCCGAGCGCCAGCTCGCGAGCCACCTTGGCGCCATGCCTGTCCTCATCGCCGTCTACGATGCGAACGGCGAACCCATCTACTTCAACCCGGCGTGGGAGCGCTACCGCGGCCAGGACAGCGACGAGCTCCGCCGCGCCGGTTGCGCCTCCCGCTACCACCCCGACGACCTCGCCCACGTCGAGGAGCTCCTTCGCACGCCACCCGAAGAGTCCGAAGACATCGAGGTGCGCGTTCTTCGCCACGACGGCGAATACCGCTGGCACCTGATGCAGGTTCGCCCCATCGAAGGCGCAGCGCCCGGCAGCCGCATCGTCTGCTGCACCGATATCCACGACCGCAAGCTGGCCGAGGAAGCCCGCGAGCGCTCTTCGGGCCTCTTCCGGCAGCTGGGCAACGCACTGCCTGTGCTGGTCGCCGTCAGCGACCCGGCCCACGAAGTCATTTTCCTCAACGCCCGCTGGACCGAGTACACCGGCGTCGGCCTCGACCAGATCCAGGAGCCGGGCGCCGAACTCCAGCTCTACCACCCCGACGACCGCCCGGCGCTGCTGCGCGCCCGAGAAGCGCTTCGCACCAACCAGCCCTACGACGTCGAGGCCCGCATCCGCCGCCACGACGGCGCGTACCGCTGGCACTGGCTCCGCTCCGAACCAATCATCGACGCGAACGGGCAGGTGGTCGTCTGGACCACACTCGCCATCGACATCCACGACCGGAAGCTCGCCGAGGAAGGCGTTCGCCGCCATGCGGGCCAGCTTCGCGCCATGGCCGACGCCGCCACCGAGATCAACAGCCGCGACGACATCCGGCAGGTCCTCGCCGGGCTCACCGAGCGCGCGCGGCAGGTCATAGGCGCCCACGCAGCCATCACCACGCTCGCGGCCGGCGGCGACTGGGAGCATCCCGTGATGGCCGTCTCTGCCGTGCCCGCAAGCGCCCGGCGCGCATGGGAAGCGTTCGGCTCGCGGCGCGAACTCTGCGACCTCATGCTCCGCGGCGAATCCATCCGGCTCACCCGCGCNGAAGCCGCCGGGCACCCCGTTTTCGCCCGGGCCGGGTCGCCCGGCGTCGATGGCGTGCTCGCCGTGCCACTTAAGAGCGGCACCGGCCAGGTCCTTGGCTTCATCCTCCTCACGAACCGCTTCGAAGGCGAGTTCGACGAAACCGACCAGGCCGTCGTCGAGCAGCTCGCCCGCTTCGCCGCCACCACAATCGAAAAGTCGCAACTCCTGGCGGAGCTCGAAGGCGAACGCCTGCGGCTCGCCGCCGTGTTCGACCAGATGCACGCCGGCGTGGTCATCGTCTCGGCCACCGGCCAGGTGCTCCTGAGCAACGAACGCGCCGCCTGCATCCTTGGCCGCGAACTCGGCCACGGCCACTACGCCGACGAGTTCGCCGGGCTGGAGCCTGAAGTCAACGGCACCCTGCTCTCGGTCGAACAGTTCCCGCTCACCCGGGCGCTCAACGGCAGCTCCGTCAGCGACGAAATACACCGAATTCGCAGGCCCGACGGCACACGCGTCCTCATCTCCATTAACGCCTCGCCGATCCGCGACTCCAGCGGTGCCGTCACCGCCGCCATCGTCACGTTCGCCGACGTCACCGAGCAGGAAGTCGCGCGCGAAGCCCTTCGCCTCAGCGAGGACCGCTACCGCACGCTCACCGAATCGATGCCCGTCGCCATCTACAGCGCCGACCCCGAAGGCCGCTGCGACTTCGTCAGCGAACACTGGATGCGCTTCACCGGTCTCGCCGCCGACGCCATGCTCGGCGACGGGTGGATGGAGGTCATCCATCCCGACGATCGCGAGCGCGTGGCGCACGCCTGGCGCGAGGCCATCACCACCGGACAGCCCTTCGAAGAGGAATACCGCGTGCGCCGCGCCGATGGCGTCTACCGCTGGCACCTCGACCGCGCCCGCCCGGTCCGCGATGCCAGCCGCACCATCCGCGCATGGGTCGGCCACTCGGTCGACATCCACGACCAGCGGCTCATCGCCGAACGCGAACAGCTCCTCGCCGACGTGGGCCGCGAACTGGCGCTTTCGCTCGACCTGCGCGAAACGCTCGAACGCGTCGCCGCCTGCGCTGTGCCCAACCTCGGCGACATCTGCATCGTCGACATCGTCAACGAAGATGGCTCCGTCCAGCGCGTCGCCGCCGCCCATGCCGATGCCACGAAAGCCGACCTGCTCTCCGCCGTCATGGACCTGGGGCCGCGGCACGAGCACGACAACCCCATCTCCCGCGTCCTCCGCACCGGGAAGTCCGAGTTCGTGGCAACCGACGCCGCCCGCAACATCGAGGTACTGGGGGATGACCCGGTCGTGCGCGAGCTCGCGTCGGCAAAGAGCGTTTCCAGCTACATGGTCGTGCCGCTCCGGGCGCACGGCGAAGTGCTGGGCACGCTGAGCTTCGTGAACACCGACAGCGGCCGCAAGCTCGGCCCCGAACAGCTCACCCTCGCCGAGGAGATCGCCGACCGCGCCGGCCTCGCCATGGCGAACGCCCGTCTCTTCGCCAAGACCGAACAGACGGCCGCCAAGCTCGCCGCGAGCGAAGAACGCTACCGCATGCTCGTCGAGGCCATCCCCGCGCAGGTGAGCCTGATCGACACGAACGGCCGCACCGTCTTCCGCAACAGCACCCTCAAGGAATACACGGGCGGCGCCGAAACCGACACCGAGCCCAACCAGTGGCTCAGGCTGGTCCACCCCGACGACCACCAGGCCATCATCCGCGCGACCGCTGCCGGGGGCCCCATCACCATCGAATACCGGCTGCGCCGCCACGATGGCGAATACCGCTGGCACCTGGCCCAGGCCGTGCCCCTCCGCGATCGCGATGGCAACGTCCGGGAGTGGCTCACGGTTAGCGTCGATATCGACGCCGTGAAGCAGGCGCAGGAAGCCCTCCAGCGCGCGAACGCACTGAAGGACGAGTTCCTCGGGCTCGTTTCCCACGAACTTCGCACGCCGCTCACCGGCATCCTCGGCAACGCGCAGGTGCTCCTCCGCCACTGGGAACGCATGGACGAGCAAACCCGCAACGCCGCCCTCGACGACATCCGGGGCGAAGCTCAGCGGCTCCAGCGGCTCGTCGAAAACATGCTCGTGCTGGCCGGGGTCGAAGGGCGCGGCGAAATCGAGACGGAGCCCCTCCTCGTGCAGCGCGTCATCCCGCGGATCGTCGCCGCCCACCTGGCCCGGCACCCCTCGCGCGAAGTCATCACTGACTTCGAGCCGAACCTCGAACCCGTCGAAGCCTCGCCCACCTACTTCGACCAGGTGCTCGGTAACCTGCTCAGCAACGCCGAGAAGTACAGCCCCGCCGGCGCCCCCATCGAAGTCACCGCCCGGTCGGGAGATGGCGTGGTCGAAGTGCGGGTGCTCGACCGCGGCGCCGGCATCAGCGACGAAGAGATCGAGCACATCTTCCGGCCGTTCTACCGGTCGAAGCGGACCGCCGGCTCAGCCCAGGGCGCGGGCCTCGGCCTCGCCGTCTGCAAGCGGCTGGTCGAAGCGCAGGGCGGCCGCATCTGGGCGAAGCGGCGCGAAGGCGGCGGCACCGAGTTCGGCTTCGCCCTGCCGACCGACGTTGAGCCGTATCGCGCCTGAACACATCTCGGCCCCGAGTAACCTGCGCCTGCCCTACCCTCACGAATGCCTATCAACCTGCGAAGCACGTCCCTTCGAGCATCCACCGGCGCCCCCCGTTCCGTATAACTCCGGCGAGCGCCCACCACGACCACTCGGAGGGACACTGTGACACACATCGGACAACGGAGGACCGCCAGCGCCACGCTCGCGCTGCTGGCCGCGATCAGCCTCGCCGGGGCCGCGCTCCTGCTCCAGCGAAGCGACGCCCGCGCACAGGACGCATCCGTCTCCATCGTCGACAACGCCTTCAATCCCCCGACCGTGACGGTGAGCGTCGGCTCCGTCGTGCAGTGGACGAATACTGGCGCCCTCCCCCACACAGTCACCGCCACCGACCCCGCCGGCGCCTTCGATAGCGGCACGCTGAACCCGGGCCAAACGTTCGAAGTCACGTTCGCCAACCCGGGCACCTACCAGTACCAGTGCCTCATCCACCCGGAGATGACCGGTTCGGTGGTCGTCGAATCGGCAACGCCCGAGACCATGACGCCCGAAACCCCGACGGGCACCGTCACCGAATCGCCAACCACCACGGAAACGCCCACCGCAACCGAGTCGCCCACCGGCACCAGCACGCCCATCCCGGGCGCCACGACGGTCGCCCTCACCGGCGCCGAAGAGGTGCCGCCCGTCACCACGAACGCCACAGGCCAGTTCGAATTCCGCGTCGAAGGCAACAGCGTGGTCTGGCGGCTGGTCGTGCAGGGCAACGGCGAAACGCTCATCGCCGCGCACATCCACCTCGGCGCCCGCGGCGAAAACGGCCCCATCGTCGAAACGCTGTTCATGGGCAGCGAACCGTCGCTCGACCTGGCCGGCACCCTCACCGCTGATAGCCTCGAAGGCCCGCTCGAGGGCGCCACGTTCGAGCAGTTCGCCCAGGAACTCCAGGCCGGCCGCCTTTATGTCAACGTGCACTCCGAGGCCTTCCCCGGCGGTGTCGTTCGCGGCCAGCTCCCCGGCGCCGCCACCACGCCAACGGCCACCGGCACAGCCACCGCCGCGCCGGCCCCACCGACCACCGGTTCCGGCCTCGAACCGGCCGACGACACGAACGTCCTGGCGATCGCGGCCGGGTTCGCCGCACTGGCCTTCGGCACCGGCGCCGCAATCGCCTACCGCCGGGCGAAGTAGCCCCCGGGAGCGGGCCGGGGGAGCCGGGTCGCAGCGGGCCCGGCACCCCCGGCCTCCGTTGCACTACAATCACCCCGTGAGCCTCGTCGACGACCGCTCCACCTTCCGCAAGGCCCTCCGCGTGCTGCTGCTGCCGGGCATCCTAGCGATCGCCGTGATCGCCGTGCTCGCTATCCAGTCGCTGAGCTAGGGCCGCTCCCCTCCAAGCTGGCGCTCCCGGGTGCCAACGCCCGCCGGCTCCGCCTGCGCCTCGAACCGCGGCAACACCTCGCGCGACGCCCATTGCAGGAACTCCTCCTGCTTCGGGCCCACGTTATGGATGAACACGTGCGTGAAGCCGGCGTCCGCAAACTGGTTGATCTGTTCGATGACCTTCTGCGGATCGGGCCCACAGACGATCGACTTCGCGACCTGCTCGGGCGTCACCAGCTTGCAGATCTCCTCGAACTGCTCAAACGACTTGATCTCCCACTGGAAGTTCCCCGGCAGCCCTGAAATCGGCCATACACGGTGCGCCGTCTCCTTCGCGCGCTCCTCGGTCTCGTCGTAGCACACCGTGAGCTGGCCCAGCTTCGGCCCCTCGCCACCGGCAGATTCGAACGCCTCGACGAGCTCCCGCGACGGCGCCGTCGCGATGAACCCATCCTGCTGTGCGGCCCGCTCGGCCGCCACCGGCCCGCTCGCCGCAAGGTAGATCTCCGGCGGCTGCTCCGGCACCGTGAACAGCTTCGCCTCGTCGACCGTGAAGTATTCGCCGAAGTAGTTCAGCTCTTCGCCGGTCCAGAGCTCGCGGATGATCTGGATTGCCTCCTCGAGCATCTCGTGGCGCACCGCCGGCTGGGGCCACCCCTCGCCCGTCACGTGCTCGTTCAGCTGTTCGCCCGCGCCCAGCCCGAGCCAGAACCGCCCTTCGAACATCATCGCCGTCGTCGCCGCAGCCTGCGCGATGATCGCCGGGTGGATGCGCATGATGGGGCACGTCACCGCCGTGCCGACCCGCACCCGCATCGTCGCCTTCGCCACCGCACCGAGCACCGCCCAGGCGAAGGGCGAATTGCCCTGCGCCGAAACCCACGGGTGGTAGTGGTCCGAAATCGTGAGGAAGCTGAAGCCACTATCCTCGGCAATTGCCGCGAACCGTACGAGCTCGTTCGGCCCGAACTCCTCGCTCGAAAGCGTGTATCCAATCTCGACCATGGCAACCTCCGGCCGCCGGCTGCGGCACATCGTTCCCATGCTGCGCCGCCTTCACCCGTACCCGCGCAAACCCCGCCGCCCGCGAGCAACAGCTCCGTATCGAGGGGAGGGACACGGGCCCGGTCCCGCAACCGCCGGCCCTCACCCCAACCCTCTCCCGTTGCCCCGGGAGAAGGGGCCGGGAAATGAGGGCCACACCGCGACCGTAAGCGAGCGCCCGCCTTTGCCATACCTCCGAACGCAGAAAAGGCCCCTTCCCCCGCGTGCCGCGGGAGAAGGGGCCGGGGGATGGGGGCCGGCCTGGCCCCGTTCCCCTCTACGAAAGGCGGAAGCTGCTCGCAGCCATCGCAAGCCGCTTCGCCAGGTCGCGCATCTGGTTCGCCGTCGCCGCAAGCGCCTCCGACTGCGCCGAAAGCTCCTGCGTCGACGCCGAGACCTGCTCGGCCGATGCCGACGTCTGTTCGCTCGTCGCCGAGACCTGCAGCACGACCTCCGACACCCGAGAGGTGCTGTTGGCCATTTCACTCGCGCTCACCGCCGACTGCTCCGCCGAGGCCGCCATCGCCACAGCCGATTCGACGATGCGGCCAACGCCGTCCGACAGCGATTGCACGTCGGCAGCGATGCGCTCCATCTGCTGGGCCGAGGCTTCCACCGAGGCAAGGATGTCCTCGAGCGCGCGGCCCGCTTCGATGGTGATTTCGCGGCCGCGTTCGACGCCCTCGACGCCCGCCGCCATCGAACCGACCGCCTCGCGGGTGCCCGCCTGCACTTTCGCGATGAGTTCGGCGATCTCCTTCGTGGCCTGCGACGACCGCTCGGCCAGCGAGCGCACGTTCTCGGCGACGACGGCGAAGCCGCGGCCCTGTTCGCCGGCGCGGGCGGCCTCGATGGCGGCATTGAGCGCCAGGAGGTTCGTCTGCGCCGCGATCTCGTCGATCGTCTTCACGATGTCGCCAATCTGCTGACCGTACTCACCGAGCTGGTTGACGGTCTGCTGCGTGCGCAGCGAGGCGTTGGCGATCTCCTCCATCTGCGTGACGACCTGCGTCACGGCTTCCTGGCCGCGAATCGCCGCGTTGTTCGCCTCGGCCGCAGCCTTCGCGACCTTTTCCGAGGCCTGGGCGACGAACCCGATGCGTTCGCCCATGCGGGTGGCTTCGTCGCGGCTCGCCGTCGACGTTGCCGCGTTCTGCTGCGCTGCCGCCGCCACCTGCTGCGAACCGGCCGCCACCTTCTCGACTTCCCGCGCCGACTCCTGCGAGAGCGACGACACGGTGACTGCCGCCTGCGTCACTTCGTTGATGGCCGTCGCAATCTGGCCCGTCGCAGCAGCCATCTGGCCCGAAGCGTCGTGGAGCTGGTCGGCGGCCGACGCGATCGACTTCGAGTTCTCCTGCACCTCCCCGATGAGGATGCGCAGGTTGTTGATCATGGTCTTGAGCGCATTGCCCAGGGCGTCGTCGTCGCCGCGCGGGCGAACGTTCGCCGTCAGGTCGCCGTCCGCCACCGCCTCGGTGGCCGCGATCATCTCCCGGAGGTAGCCGGTCATCTCGTCGAAGGCCTGGCTCAGTTCGCCCAGCTCGTCCTTCGCGTCGCGGTTGAGGCGAACGTTCACGTTGCCGTTGGCGATGGCTTTCGCCGCATCCGCAGCCTGGTGGATGCCCCGGCTCACACTGTTCGCGAAGAGGACGGCGCCGCCAATACCAATGACCGCAGCGAAGGCCGTAAGCCCGATGAGCACGAGGCGGGTTTGCTCAACCCCGGAAACGGCGGAATCCTTGCTCTGCCGGGCGTACTGCTCGTTGTAGGCGATGAGCTCGCTGAGGGCGTTGTTCATGTCGGCCACCTGGTCGGCGAGAGCCATCTCGAGCTTCGAGGCGTCGCCGATCTTGCCCTGCTCGATGAGCGCGATGATGTTCAGGCGCTCGGCGTTCACCGCGCCGACCTTCGCCCGCACCTCCTCGTAGAGCGCGCGATCCCGCGCGTTCGAGATGGTTTTCTCGTACTCGGCGAGGTAGGTTTCCGCGTTCGTGATGTAGCCCCGGGCGCTCTCAACGAGCTGCTGGCGCTGGGTCGAGTCGTTCGAAAGCAAGGCGCCCAGGACATCGCGGCCACTCGCGGTAACCACAGCCGAAACCAGCCCGGAGTACCGCACGCCGAGCACGTCCTCCGAATAGAGGCTTTCGCTCTTGTCGGCCGCGTTCGTAAGGCCGACCGCCCCAACGATCGCCACTGCGCCCATCAGCGCGGTGACCGCTGTGAAGCCGAGGAGCAGTTTCACCCTCAACTTCAAGTTGTTATACCAACGCATCCAACAGACCTCCGATCTGCATTGGGTGTCAGCCAAGATGTCGGCACCCCAGATTCGATGCGGATGCGCCGTAACCCTCTCTGCGCCCCGGTAACTCCCTGATCGTCTCGGAAGAAGAAATGACGTTCTGTTGTCTGTTATAGCCACCTATGACGGCGTGGAAGAGGGGCCAGGTCTGTACGGTTGTTCGTGCAAAACCGGAGGTGGCTGTTGGCTGTTGGCTCTTGGCTATTAGCGACGAGTAATAGCGGCAACACTGTAGTCGAGGCCCCCTGCGGCCTCGGCGCTCCTGGACAACGCCCCGGGCAACCAGGCCCGGTCGCGAACCATCCAGCACCCACACCCCTTCTCCCGCGTTGTGCGGGAAAAGGGGCCAGGGGATGAGGGCCCTCATTCCACCACCCCTTCTCCCCCGCAGCGGGGTGAGAAGGGGTGGTGGAATGAGGGCCGGCGGCCGAGAGCCGATAGCCGGCGGCCCCCGTCCGGAAGGAACCGGAAGCTACGAGAGCTGGAAGCGCTGGACCATGGCCTTGAGCTGGTCGGCGGTGGCGGCGAGCTCCTGCGCCTGCGCAGACACCTGCGCCACCTGGGCCGACATTTCCTCGGCCGAGGCCGAGACTTCCTGCGTCGAAGCGCCGTTCTGCTCGGCGACCGCCGCGATCGACTGCATCGCCTGCGCAACCTGGTCGGCCTGCGCCGCCATCTGCTGCGTCGCCGACGCGTTCTCTTCGACCGCAGCCACGATGCTGCGCATCGTTTCGACCACGCGTTCGGCGTCCGGCGCCATGGCGCTCGCGGCTTCGGCAATCTCCTGCATGCGGGTCGCCGCAACGTCGACGGCCTTCAGGATGTCGCCGAGCGCCTCGGCAGCGCGCCGTGCCTGCACCGAGCCGGATTCGACGCGCTCGGAGCCGCTCTGCATCGCCGTCACGGCAGCGGTCGTGCCGCGCTGAATCTCGTTGATGAGTTCGGCAATAGCGCGCGTCTCGCCCTGGCTGCGTTCGGCGAGCTTCCGCACCTCGTCGGCCACCACCGCGAAGCCCCGGCCCTGGTCGCCCGCACGCGCGGCCTCGATCGCAGCGTTGAGGGCGAGCAGGTTCGTCTGTTCGGCGATCTCGTTGATGGTTTCGACCACCAGCCCGATGCGCTGGCTGAGCTGGCCGAGCTCTTCGACGCGGGAAGCCGCCTGGAGCACCACCTCGCGGATGGCTTCCATGCCCTCCGTGGCTTCGCGCACCGCATCGCTACCGATGGCGGCAGCAGTCCGGGTCTGTTCGCCGGCAGCCGCGGCCTCGTTCGCGTTGTCGGCGACGCGCTGCACGCGCTGGGCCATGAGCGTCGTGGTTTCGGCGGCGGCGTTCACTTCGCGCGCCTGCTCCGTCGCGTTGCGGGCCACCTGGTCGATTGCCGCGTTCAGCTCGGCGATGGCAGCCGTCGTGGTCTGGGCCGCGCCCGCGGTCTCCTGGGCGCCGGCGGCGATGCCCTGCATCGCGGCGCTCACCTGTTCGACCGCAGCGCCCGTCTGGGTGGCAGCCGAACCGAGCTCGCTCGAAACGTTCGCCATGCCGATGGCCGACTGGCTCACCGCGCCCACCATCTCGCGCAGGTTCGCGTTCATCCGCTGGAAGGCCAGCCCGAGGCGGTCGCGGCTCGACCGCGGACGCACCTGGCGGTTGAGCTTGCCGGCCGCGATGGCGTCGGCCACGCCGGCCATTTCCTTCAGGTACCCGGTCATGTCGCGGAAGGCGGCAGCAGTCTGGCCGACTTCGTCGCGAGAGTTCACCTTCACCTCGACGTCGAGGTCGCCCTGGGCGATCTGGGCCGCCGCACCGGCCAGCGCACGAATCGGGCGCGCGAACCGCGTGGCGACCACGACGATGACAGCGGCGGTAGCGACGACGGTGATAATGCCGGCGATGATGAGCGCCGACCGCAATTTGTTCACCGGCGCGAGGATCTCAGACTCGGGCACGGCCACCACGATGCCCCAGTTGCCCGTCTTCACAGGGGCGAAGTTCATCACCGTCTTCTTGCCGGTGTGCGGGTCGGTCGTGATGACGCGGCCTTCGCTCCCCTGGGCGAGCGCCTGGGCCATCTTCCCCAGCGTGCCGTTCCCGGTCTCCTGGGCCCACTGCGCGAGCGTCTTCGTGCCCACAATGGACTTGTCCGGGTGGCTCACGATCGTGCCATCGTGGCTGACCAGGAAGGCGTAGCCACTGTCGAACACCTTGACCTGGCTGACGGCCTGGTCGATGGCGCCGAGCGACATGTCAACACCGGCGATGCCGACGAACTTCCCATCGCGAATGATCGGCGAGACCGTGCTCACCATCAGCATGCCCTCGTAGACGGTCGGCTCGCTGATGAAATCGGCCAGCGTCTCCTTCGGGACGTTGTAGTAAGGATCGGTTTCGTAGCCGGTAAGCGGGTCGACCGCGATCTCGCCGGTGAGCCGGTTGACGTAGGGGATGAACCGCCCCGTGCTGTCGTGGCCCTGCCCGACCTTATACGCATAGTCGCGGGCGTCGAACTCGTTCGGCTCGAAGCCCAGGTACACGGCGACGATGTCCGGGTTTGCCTGGAGCAGGCTCTGGAGCATCCGGGTCACTTCGGTCCGGCTCGTGCCCTGGTAGTTCACCATGAGCTCGGCGAGCGTCTTCGCCATCGACTGGTTCTCGCGAAGCATCGCGTCGAACTGGCTGGAGTAGTCGCGAGCGATTGCGGCCGACGTGTCGTAGGCCTGGTCCTTCTGGTGACGTGACGCGATCGTGATGCCGATGACGGCGGTGGCCCCGAGCGCCAACACGACGATCGGGAGCACCTGGACCAGCATCTTCGCGCGCACCGAGCGGAAGCCGCTCAGCAGTAGGATGTCGCGAATTTTCCGGACATGCCGGATCCGTTCCTTCATCTTCTTCCCTCGATGGTTCTCACCCAAAAAGCGGGTCTGTAACGAGCATCGAGACGAAGCCGGGCGCCTGAAGTGGGAACAACCCTGAGCCCGGTTGAAGTTCCGCGACTGAAACAATCGGCGCGCTACGATACGAACCATGGAGTATCCGGAAGACACCAAACCCAGGCGACACCTGGAATGGACACCCGACGCGACGCCTCCCGAGGGCCAGCGGGCAGCCCTCCACCGGCTCGCGAACGCGCTCCGGCGAACCATGGTCGCCCTCATGGACACCAACGCTTCGGAAGAGGAGCTGAACGCGGCTGCCGAAGCCGCCGAACGGTTCGCGCAGCGCCTCGAGGAAGGCCCGCGCGGAAGGGCGCAGTGGGGCTACGCCGAGAGCGCCATCGCCGGTAAGCACGACGCCTCGTTCGATAACAGCCCGCTGCTCGGCGAGGGCAACCCGATCGCCCCGCCCATTCGCACGAAAATCATCGGCACCGGCCAGATCGAAGCTCGCGCCCTATTCCCGCTGACCTACGAAGGGCCTCCCGGCTCGGTGCACGGCGGCTTCGTCGCCGCAGCGTTCGATGAAGTGCTCGGCCGCGTCCAGTCGCTGACCGGCAACCCCGGCATGACCGGCACGCTCATCGTCCGCTACCGCCGCCCGACCCCTCTATATAAGGAGATCGTGATCCGCGGGCGCATCGACCGCATCGAGGGCCGGAAGATCTTCACCACCGGCGAGCTCTACGACGGCGATACGCTCTGCGCCGAGGCCGAAGCGATCTTCATCTCGGTCGGGCGCGACCGCTTCCAGCAGATGGCAGCGCAGCGCGAAATCCCCTAGGGCTCTTCGAGATGACCGTTCGCCCCGACGCGGCCTCGAAGCCGCTCGTTCATATCTACTGCGACGGCGCCTGCTCGCCGAACCCGGGCATCGGCGGGTGGGGCGCCGTGCTCATCGCGCCCGAACACGGCAACCACCGCCGCGAACTTTCGGGCGCCGAGCCGAACACCACCAACAACCGCATGGAGCTCATGGGCGCCATCATGGCGCTGCGGGCCCTGAAAAGGCCCTCCCGCGTGGTGCTCCACACCGATTCGCAGTACCTGCGGAACGCGTTCGAAAAGCGCTGGCTCGCGTCGTGGCAGCGCAACGGCTGGCGCACCGCCCAGAAGCAGCCCGTACTCAACCAGGACCTCTGGCGCGAGCTGCTCGAACTTTCGGCCGTGCACGACATCGAATGGCGCTGGGTTCGCGGGCACGCCGGCATCGCCGAAAACGAGCGCTGCGACGAGCTCGCCGTGGCCGCCCGCATGGAGCTGGCGGCGAAACTCGGCCGCCGGTAACGGCAGCGGCGCCCGCACACCGGCTCCGCGACTTTGCAACCTTTTCGCGGAAACTAAGCCAAAGTAAGCCGGCGAACGTATTACAGGGTGAACCCCCTGCCCGGCACTGGCCGGAGCAGGTGAGGTTGGATAGCATGAATTCGATGACCGAAAAATTCGACGAGGGTTCCCAACCTCCATTGCGTAACGCTGAATTGAGCTCGCTTCTTCGCTGTGCTCGCTGCAAGTTGAGCTACCTGCCGCAGAAGTCGACCAGCGCGCTGAAGCTCACCTACTGCAGCTTCCTCTGCGAGCTTGGCGACCTCGGCTTCAGCATGGCAGGGCTCGAACATATGGAGCTGCGGAAGCCAAAGCGCGACGAACAGCAGGAATCGGAGGCGGTCGCGGCTCCGTAGCTGCGCACTGCGGGTATCGGCCGGCAGCCACTGGCGAACGCATCGCCAGCGGGCCGGGGTGAGTGCATTCCTCGTTTAGGCCCTCTCGAGCACCTTGAGCGGGTGCTGACCATCGACCTGTCCAACGAACTGCGGGTAGAGGCTATACCCCAGGAGCTCCTGCAGCCGCCGCGGGAGTTGCTGAACCGTCTCGCGCGGGACAGCCAGGTACTGGTTCTCCTGTTGCCGTAACCAGCTCACCACGTATTCCAGGATCACGCCGAGCCGCGGGCGGTCCGTCGTGTTGGCGCCACCGCCGTGGAACACGCTCCCCAGGAAGAACATCACCGACCCGGCAGGCATCACGGCGCGCACCGTTTCAGCGCCCGGTTCGGGACGCCGGTCGACCCACCTGTGGCTCCCAGGGATGACGTGGGTGGCCCCGTTCGCCTCGGTGAAGTCGTCGATCGCCCACATGGTGTTCACAACGAGCTCCGGGTGGGGCCGCTGCAGTGGGTAGACCGCGTCGTCGCAGTGGAGCGGCTGCGCCGTTTCGCCCGGCCCGATCTGGATGGCCTGCGGCGCGCTGAGCTGGTAGTGCCCGAGCACCCGGTCGAGCACGCCGAGCACCAGCGGGTGCGTCGCCGCGTCGTCGAACGCCCGTGTCTTCGCGAACAGCGCGTAGATGCGCTGCGTCTGGAAGCCCTCGAAGTCGTTCCGGCCTGTGGGCGTCGCCCGGAGGATCGCCTGCAGCGCCTCCTTCTTCGCGCGCACCTCACCGGGCGTGAGCACTCCTTCGACGATGGCGTAGCCCTCGGCGTCGAGCTGTTCGCACACCTGGTCGATGGTCGCGGATGCGGTCAGATTGCCCATGGTCCCCTCCTCGCGCTGGGACACTACCTCCCGGGCGGCGCCTTGCCAAGATGAAGCCCACGTGACCTTTCAGCCATTGCCCGCCGCGATGCGGTACGCTGCGAACATGCCCGGTGCTCCTTCGAACCCGCCCTACCGCCTCCGCATCGCCCACCTCTACCCGGACGTGATGAACATCTACGGCGACCGCGGGAACGTCATCGCCCTGCGGTACCGGTGCCAGGCACGCGGCATCGCCGTCGAGGTCGCCGAAATCGGCATCGGCAGCGCGTTCGACCCGGAGGACTTCGACATCGTACTCATGGGCGGCGGGCAGGACCGCGAACAGCGCCGCATCGCCGACGACCTCCTCGCAAAAGGCCCCGCGCTGCGCGAGGCCGTGGACGATGGCCTGCCAGCGCTCGCGGTGTGCGGCGGGTTCCAGCTCTGGGGCCACCGCTACGTCGACCACAACGGCGAGGCCATGCCGGGCATCGGTGTGTTCGACCTCGAAACGCGGCACCCGGGCCCGGTCGCGGATCGCTGCATCGGCGATGTGATCATCGAAACGCCGCTCGGCACCATCGTCGGGTTCGAAAACCACGGTGGCCGAACCTACCTCGCGCCAGGGCAGGAGCCCTTCGGACGCGTGATCCGCGGGTTCGGCAACAACGCCGAAGACGGCACCGAGGGCGCGCGCCGCCGGAACGCCATCGGCACCTACCTCCACGGCAGCCTGCTCCCGAAGAACCCGGCGTTGGCCGACGAGCTCATCCTCCAGGCGCTGCGGCGCCGCTATGGCGAGGACATCGAACTCCCCCCGCTCGACGACGACATCGAACAGGCGGCCCACCGCGCTGCCGCAGCGGTTGCCGAGCGCCGGGCGCGCGAAGCCGGCTAGCGCTCCACGGCCGCCGTCTCCGCCTCCCCGGCCTGCGCGCCGCCGCCGATGATCTCCCGCGCCGCCTCGATCCACCGTTCGTCGCCATAGCGCTCCCGCTGGAAAAGCCACCACTCCGCGCCCCACAGGTACACACGGTCGGCGCCGGTGCGGCGGGCGTAATCCACGCTCCGGTAGAGCTTGCTGATCGACAGGTTGGGCGACGGCCGCTCCGGCGAAACCAGGTGCATGTCGGAACTGGCCCAGGGCTCGGCCTGCTGTTCGGTGATCCAGTATTCGAGGCCGTGCGCGTGCGCCTCCTTCCGGTGCGCAGCGTAGTTCGGGTGGATCGGCCCCAGTTCCGGGATGGGCACCACAAAGTCGATGCCGAGCACCCGGTGGTTCCGGAACGGATAGAAGCTGATCGCAAGCACATCGGCGTCTTCGAGGATCCAGGCGCGCTGGGTGTCGTAGCGGTCCCAGGCGTGGTGTTGGGCCTGGTTCACCACGACCGGGCGGCCCAGCGGGTCGTTCGCCCGGATAATCGCGATCTCTTCCTGCACGAAGTCGCGGCCCAGCCGCCACATATTCGCGCGCGCCGAGGGCACGTACGGTTCGTTGTCGGCGCCCCACGCCTCGATTGCCGGCGAATTCACTACGTGGCGCACCACCGCCTCGACCATCCTGAGCGCGCGCTCCCGCAGCAGCGGGTCATCCGTGACGACCGCGCCGTGTTCGAGTTCGAGGTCTTCGAGCGCCCACCCGGGGATGTAGTACTCGGGGTGGCGTTGCGCCTTGATGCCGACCGTCAGCAGCACCCGGGCGTCGTGCTCCTGCGCGGTTTCGAGCAGCGCGTCGAGGAGCGCGAAGTCGAACTGGCCTTCGACAGGCTCGACCTCGTCCCACTGCGCCGAGATGCGAACGTGCCGGGCGCCGGTTTCGCGCAGAAGCGTGGCGAAGGTATCGGCGCACCACTCCACCCGGCCCGGCCGGTCGTCGGGCACGGGCCCCAGCCCGCGGGTCGGGTCTTCGAGCAGCAGGTATTCGGCGTAGTCGCAGCTGAAGTTGATGCCGAAGAGCGGGGCACCGGGCGGCTCCCGGTGGGCCCAGCTGAGCCGGTTGAAGAGCACCGCGAACCCACCGAGCAGCACCGCGCACGCCACCGCGCCCACGATCACCGCGGCCGCAAGGCCGCGGCGGGGCGGGCGCGGC
>NICF_comb_assmDRAFT_10001642_pt1 | contig 17527 bp, 21 predicted proteins | sample NewIslPassag4_SG_FD_11279 | JGI IMG/M metagenome (IMG submission 11279) | reverse complement strand
CTGGAGGGCGCCGGCATCACCGTCCTGGATCTGGACCGGGCCGCCGTCGCCGCCAGGGCCGTCGTCGCGCCGGCAAACCGGGCGGCCGAAGATCCGGCGGCCGGGACGCTCCTGCTGGAGGACTTCGCCCTCCGATGAACGCGGCCGACGTGTTGCGAAAATGGGAAACGTACGCCTACCGCCTCGCCTACTCCATTACAATGGAAGAAAGGCGGGCGGCGGCCCTGGCCGGCGAAGCGCTGCTCGCTTCCGCCCGCCGCCTGGCGGATGCCCGGTCGGAAGAGGAGGGACGGGCCGTCGTGGAACGGGCGGTGTTCCGCGAAGCCGTGTCCGCCATCTGCGCCTGCCTGGACAATGGAAAAACGGGCGAAAGCCGCTGACGGCAGTCCGATATCGAAAGAAAAAAACGGTTCTCCGCGAAGGGAGAACCGTTTTTTTCTTTCGATGATGCGCCACTATCAGCGGCTGTAAAACTCGACGATCTGCCGCTCGTCGATTTCCTGCGGCAATTCGGCGCGTTCGGGCAGGCGGACGTACTTGCCTTCCAGGTTCTTGTCGTCGAATTCGAGGTACGGATGCAGATAGTTGCGGGATTCCAGCGCTTCCTTGACGACTTTCAGGTTGCGGCTTCTTTCCCGCAGGCTGATCACGTCGCCGGGCTGGCACGTGTAGGACGGAATGTCCACCTTCCTGCCGTTGACCGTCACGTGGCCGTGGGCCACGAGCTGGCGGGCGCCGGCGCGGGATTTGGCGAAACCGAAGCGGTAGACGAGATTGTCCAGCCGGCTTTCCAGCAGGATCATGAAGTTCTCGCCGACGATGCCCTTCATCTTGGAAGCGCGAAGGTACAGGTTGCGGAACTGCTTCTCGCCGAGCCCGTACATGTGGCGCAGCTTCTGCTTCTCCATGAGCTGCATGCCGTAGCCGCTCAGCTTTCTGCGCTGTCCCGGTCCGTGCTGGCCGGGAGGATAGTTGCGTTTCAGTTCTTTGCCGGTTCCGCTCAGGGAAATGCCCAGGCGCCGGCTCAATTTGAATCTCGGTCCGGTGTAACGAGCCATGGATCTGCTTGCTCCTTCTCTTGACATTCTTTTCTTGCTCAATGAGAAGTACCCGTCCGAGCTTGACCGGCCGGATGTGTCCGGCGGCGTTGCCAACCGTGAGAGCGGGCGTAAACCAGCCGCTGGCCCGCTCCGTCCAACCGGTGAGGGTGAACCAAGCCGTTCGATGTACTCGACATCCTATTTTATAGGAACCGCAAATCGGCTGTCAAGATTGCCCCCGCGAACATGGTTGTGGGGGATGCGTTTTTATTGTATGATAACGCTTAGACAAGGCTTGGCCAAAGCAGCGATCCGATCCCGATTCTCCTCCCGCCATCACCGCCTCGTCCGTTCTGCCGGCTTTCCTGTCATTCCTGAACATGCAAGGAGTCTTCCGGATGCAAGACAAGCCCGTGCCAGAAGAATTGCATATCGGAGCGGATTTGCGCCTTCGGATGGCCAATTCGCTGCTGGCGGAAATCGACGTCGGCGAGGTGCTCGGCAAAACCGTCGAATGGATGAACGCCCGGTTTGCCTCCGACCGTTACGACCTGTTGCTTTCCCAGGACCAAAGCTATCAGCACGGGGCCGTCAAACCCCTCTACATCCGCAATCCGCAAACCGATCTTTGCTGCCGGGCTTTCATCGAAGGGCGCATGGCCGTCGCCGGCGAACCGGACGTGCTGGAAGCCGCCGCGCCGCTGAAGGGAAAGCAGGGCATCTACGGCGTGATCCATCTCCGGTTTCCCTCCGCGGAACACCGGCGGACCGCCGACGAGGATCTGGCCTACCTGCGCATTTTGGCCGAATACGCCGGAACCGCTTTCGAGATCGCCCGCCTGTACGAGCAATCCAACAAGCTGGTCAAGGAACTGCAGATCATCAACGAACTGACGAAAAATCTCAACAAAAGCCTGCATCTGGCCGATATTCTGGCCTTTGCGAACCGGGACCTCGTCGAGGTGTTTGCCGCGGACGTGTGCTGCCTGATGCTGGTCGATTCCGGCCGCCGGCATCTCGTCGTGAAGGCGAGCAACGCGCCGGAACTGGTCGATCAGTCGTTCAACATCCAGTACGGATTTGCCGGCATGATGCTGCGGACCCGGGAACCGATCATCATTTCCGACTACGATCCGCACAAGCACGCGGAATCCAGGGTGATGGAACTGGCGAAGGGACGGTCGCTCATCGGCGCCCCCATCATGGCCGGCGCGGAACCGATCGGCGCCATTCTGCTCGTGCACCGGCAGCCCAACCATTTTTCGTTTGACCAGTTCAAACTGCTGCAAATGCTGGCCGGCAACATCGGGCTGTCCGTTTCCAACGCGTACCTGCACGCCGAAATGCGCAAGATGGTCATCACCGACCAGCTGACGGGCCTTTACGTGCGCCATTACCTGTACGAGCAGATCGAGCTGATGCAGAAGCGGGACGCCTGCGGATCGCTGATCGTCTTGGACGTGGACGATTTCAAAAAATTCAACGACAAATACGGCCACCAGGTCGGCGACCGGGTGCTGATCCAGATCTGCGACATCGTGCGCCGCAACATCCGCGGCACGGACATCGCCGCGCGCTGGGGCGGGGAGGAACTCGCCGTCTACCTGCCCCTGCTGGACAAGGAGCAGGCGCGCACCGTGGCGGAGCGGATCCGCCTGACGGTGGAACGGGACAGCGACCCGACGGCCACCGTTTCCTGCGGAATCGCCGACTGGCACCGGACGGACGCGAAGATCAGCGTGGACAACCTGTTCCACCGGGCCGACATGGCCCTGTATGAAGCGAAGCGGGCCGGCAAAAACACGATCTGCACGAGCGGCGGATAGGATGCGCCGCCGGATGCCCGGTTCCCGCCCGGCGGGACATCCGCGGGCCGTCCGTTCCGCATAACGGCCCCTTCTTCCGGCAACGCTAACGGCAATGGAAACGATGCGGCATTTTCGGACCAGGCGGGAAAGGAAGCTGGGGCGAGTGCGGAAACGAATCGCGACGGGCCGGATGCGCCCGGGTCCGGCTGTCCGGAAAGCCGGCCTTTGCTTTATGCTCGCTGTTTTGTCCGGCGGACCGGCGTCCGCCGGCTGTTCGTTCGCGGGCGGGGAGGATGCCGGCCGCCTGCTGGAGAAAACCCTTGCCGTCATGGAAGAGCGCGGGCTTTCGTCGGTGCCCGTCGAAACGGACGCCGGCGGCCTGACGGTGGAGCCGCGCGCGCGGGAATGGAATCCGTTCGGAGAAGCGGCGGATTTGGCGAAACAGGCCGCCGCCGTCACCGTGACCCGGGCCGGCGGCGGCCAAGACGCGCTGCTTGCCGTCGAACTGACGCCGGAAGCGGCGAAGGCGCTGCTCGGCCGGCGGCTGGAGGCCGAACTGGAGGCGATCCGGCGGCAGAGCGCGGGCCTTGCGGCTTCCGGCGGCGCGGAAAACGAGCTTGTCCGCCGCATCGACCGGCGGATCGACGACGCCAAACGGGAGGCGGCGGCCCTGCTCGCGGAAGCGGAGGTGGAAACGGTCATCCGGCTGCGGGTGGACCGGCGGTCGGCGGTGCCGTCGGCCGTCTGCGCCGAAACGCGGATCGTGCGGCCGGCGAAGGCGCTGTCCGCGGCGGAAGACGGGCCGCCGGCGGAACCGCGGCCGGCGGGCCGGACGCCCGGCTGGCAGGAAACCATCATCGACAATTTTCTGGTCATCGGACAAGGAGAGGAGAGAGAGCCGTGAGAGATCCCCGATTGCAGCAGCTGGCAAGGAATCTGGTGCGCTATTCCGTCCGGGTGGCGCCGGGGGAGAACGTGCTGATCGAAATGATCGGCGCCGAAACGGAATTCGCCAAGGCGCTGGTGGACGAAGTGCTGGCGGCCGGCGGCCGGCCCTACGTGGAGCTGGTGGACCGGGCCGTGCTGCGCCGCATCCTGCTCGGGGCGACGGAAGACCACATGCGGGAACTCGGCGAGATCCAGCTGGCCCGCATGGAACGGATGCAGGCCTTCATCGGCGTCCGCGCCGGCGACAACGCCAGCGAGCTGGCCGACGTGCCGGCGGACAGGATGAAGCTGTATGAAACGCTCGTGCAGCAGCCGGTTCACCTGGAACGGCGGGTCAAGCACACGAAATGGGTCGTGCTCCGCTATCCGACCCCGTCCATGGCCCAATCGGCCGGCATGAGCACGGAAGGTTTCGAGGATTTCTATTTCCGGGTCTGCAACCTGGACTACGCCGCCATGTCGAAGGCGATGGACCCGCTCAAGGCGCTGATGGAACGCACCGACCGGGTGCGCATCACCGGGCCGGGCACGGATCTGACCTTCTCCATCCGGGGCGTCGGCGCCGTGAAATGCGACGGCCACCGCAACATTCCGGACGGCGAAGTGTACACGGCGCCGGTGCGGGAGTCGGTGAACGGCACGATCGCCTACAACGTGCCGTCCGTCCACGGCGGCTTCACTTTCGAAAACGTCCGCTTCCGCTTTGAAAACGGGAAAATCGTCGAGGCGGAGGCCAACGACACGAAACGGCTGAACGACATTCTCGACACCGACGAAGGCGCCCGCTACATCGGCGAATTCAGCATCGGGTTCAACCCCCGCATCCTGAAGCCGATGAAAGACACCCTCTTCGACGAGAAGATTGCCGGCAGCCTGCATTTCACCCCGGGACAGGCCTACCGGGAGGCGGACAACGGCAACCGTTCGGCCGTGCACTGGGATCTGGTGCTCATCCAGCGGCCGGAGTACGGCGGCGGGGAAATCTGGTTCGACGACCGCCTCATCCGCAAGGACGGCCGGTTCGTCGTGCCGGAACTGGAACCGCTCAATCCGGAAAACCTGGCCTGACGGGCTCCGGTGGCGGAGACGGCCGGACCGGGCGCGCGAAACCGGGCATGGCCGCGGAAAATGATGCTTGCTTCGTCATGCAATTCCACTTATGATTAGAGTAAACAGGAAGTGGATCAAATCCGTCGCGAGGAGGATTCTGGTCATGTCCAACAGCAAAAATGCCGCCATCGTCGAGATTTCGCAAACCGCCAACCGTTTCACGTCGTCCATCGTCCTGAAATACGAAAACAAATACATTGACGTCAAGAGCATTCTCGGCCTTTTCACGACGCTGGTCGATTCCAGCGAATACGAGCTGCACGTGCACGGACCGGACGCCGAGCAGGCGAAGAAGGAAATGATCGAGGTGTTCAAGAAGCACAACCTGAACGTCAGGCTGGCCGAATGATGCGGGCGAATCCCCGCGGGGTCCCTTGTGCATTCTTTCGATATCGTCTAAACTAGAAAGAAGCAAAGCATCGCAAGCGCTAGGGGGATCCCGATGGCCACACCCGAAGTTTCCTTGGATATATACAGCAAAGCCCTGTCCATCCTGCAGGAAGATGCCGACAAGATCGAAAAACTGATCGAAGTCCAGATGGAGACGCTGACCAACCGGCGCTGTCCGCTTTACGAAGAAGTGCTGGACACGCAGATGTACGGCCTTTCGCGGGAAATCGACTTTGCCGTGCGCGTCGGCCTCATTTCCAGCCAGCTGGGCAAGGAGATTCTCACCAGGCTGCAGCGCAATCTGGACATCATGTATGAAGCGCTGAACAGCAAACCGGAAGAGCAAGCCGGGCGTTGACGCCCGGTTTTTTGCAAGGAGGAGGTTTGTGGATGAGCGGGGACCATGCGGACGGCACCATCCGGATCGCCGATGACGTCGTGGCGACGATCGCGGCGCTGGCGGCGCTGGAAACGCCCGGCGTGGCATCCATGTCCGGCGGACTGTCCGAAGGGCTGACGAAGCGGATCAGCGGGAAGATCGTGCAGAAGGGCGTTGCCGTGGAGGTCGGAACGGCGGAAGCGGCCATCGATCTGAAGATCGTGATCCAGTACGGCGTCAAGATCGACGACGTGTGCCGCCAGGTGCAGCTGAACGTCAAGGAAGCCGTGGAAACGATGACCGGCCTGAAAGTGGTGGAAGTCAACGTCAAGGTGGAAGGCATCGCCTTCCGGGAAGAAGCAAAAAAATCCGCCGGCGAGCGGGACGCTTGAGCACGCTGCCACGGGCGGAAAATTCAGGAATCGGCGGCCGCAAGGCCGTCGTTTTTCTGTTTTTCGAGCTTGTTGTTCTCGCGGGAAATGCAAAGGAGAATGCCGACCCCGAGCATCGAGGAAAGCAGGCTCGATCCGCCGTAGCTGATGAACGGCAGCGTGACGCCGGTAATGGGAATGGCGCCGGTGACGCCGCCGATGTTGACGAGCATCTGGAGGAAAAAGAGCACGACGATGCCCGAGCCGATCAGCGTGCCGGAAAGGTCCCGGCAGCGGAGCGCGACGAGCAGCGCCCGCCACAAGAAAAGAAGATACACCAGCATGAAGACGGATGCGCCGATGAACCCCAGTTCTTCGCCGATGACGGCAAAAATGAAGTCGTTGTGGGCATACGGCAGATAGTGCAGCTTCTGGATGCTCCGACCGAAACCCGCGCCGGACCATCCGCCGTGGCCGAGGGCGTACCAGGACTGGATCAAATGATAGCCGTCGCCCTGGGCGTCTTTCCACGGGTCGAGGAAGGACGTCAGCCGGCGGATGCGGTAGCTCGTCTGGCCGTCCTCCCTGAAAAGGAGTTCGCGCAGGATGACGCCGCCGCCGATGACGGCGGCCGATCCCGCCAGCGCGAACAGGTGCTTGAAACGGGCGCCGCCGATCATGATGACGACGCCGGCCGTGGCGAAAACGATCAACATGGAGCCGAGGTCGTTCTGCAGCACGATGAGGAGGCAGACGGCGCCGGTAACGATCAGAACGGGCAGAAGGCCGTTTTTGAACTGCCGGAATTTGTCGCCCTTTTTCGGAATGATGGTGGCAAGATAAGCCAACAGTCCGATTTTCGCCAGCTCCGTCGGCTGAAAGCCGAACGGTCCGAAGCGGAACCAGCTCCTGGCGCCGTTGACTTCCTCGCCGAAGACGAGCACCAGCACGAGCAAAAGGAATGAAAACAGGAACAGGGGGATGAACAGTTTTTTCAGCGCGGCATAGGGGATGTTCATGACAATGAACATGACCGCGATGCCGAGCACCGCGAAGACCGCCTGCTTTTTCGTGTAAAGCAGCGGGTCCTCCGAATAGGTGATGCTGTAGCTGGCGCTGAACACCATGACGAGCCCGAAGCCGACGAGCGCGATGGTCAGAAACAGGAGGACGAAATCCGGCGTCCCTCTTCTCGTCGTACTCATGGCGGCGCGCGTCCGTCATGCCAGGCTGTTTTTCAGTTCATCGAGCTTCCTGCGGGCCTGATCCAGCACCCTTTCGGAAATCGGCGAATCGTAATCGAGCCCGTGGGGGAACGTGTGGCGGCCGATGTAGACGGCTTCGATGGCCAGCACGGCCTCGGGATCTTCCAGTTTGCCTTCAACGGCCCGCGTGTTGATGCGCAAATAGTAGTCGTTGCCGTCTTCCGTGATTTTGTGGTCATACGTGGCGCGGTTGTATTCCCACTGCCAGCGGACAAAGCCGAGTTTGTCCGCGACGTCGTCGAGGACGGCCAGTTCGCTCCGGATGCCGTCAAGCCCCGTGTTTTCCAGGATCATGTCAGCGTTCCTCCTCAAAATCAACCTTCCTACATGATAGTATGATATCATGAAGAAAACAAGCGAAACCAGGGGAGAAACGATGATCGAGCACATCGGGGAGCTGGACCGGCTCTATCCGGACATGGTCCGGTGGCGCCGGCACCTGCACCGCCATCCGGAACTGTCGTTCAGGGAGCGGGAAACCGCGGATTTCATCGCCGGCCGACTGGCCGAATGGGGCATCGCGGTGCGGCGGGGATTTGCCGGCCACGCGGTGCTGGGCATATTGGAAGGCGCCCGGCCGGGCCCGGTCGTGGCGCTCCGGGCGGACATCGATGCGCTGCCCATCCAGGACGAGAAGACGTGCGACTATGCGTCGCAGGTTCCCGGCGTCATGCACGCCTGCGGGCACGACGCGCACACCGCCCAGCTGCTCGGCGCGGCGAAATGGCTGGCGTCCCGCCGCGGGGAGCTTGCCGGAACCGTGCTGTTTCTGTTCCAGCACGCGGAAGAAATCACGCCGGGCGGCGCCGCGGAGGTGATCGCCTCCGGCGTCCTCGACGGCGCGTCCGCCATTTTCGGCGTCCACCTGTGGACGCCTTTTGAAACCGGACATGTGTACGGCGCGGAGGGCGCGGTCATGGCCGCCGCGGATGAGTTCAGCATTACGGTGCGGGGCAAGGGCGGGCACGGCGGGCTGCCCCACGAGGCCAGGGATCCGATCACGGCGGCGGCGCACATCGTGACGGCGCTGCAAACCGTCGTCAGCCGCGGCATCGATCCGCTGCGGCCGGCGGTGGTGACCGTCGGCATGATCGAGGGCGGCTCCACGTTCAACATCATTCCCGACACCTGCCGCATGAAAGGAACGGTGCGCACGTTCGACGGGGACGACCGCCGCGGCATGGCGCGCCGCATCCGGGACATCGCCGTCCATACGGCCGAGGCCCACGGCACGGAAGCGGAGATCGTCTATCACTGGGGCTATCCGCCCGTCGTCAACGACGGACGGGAAATCCGCCGTTTCCGGAAAGTGGCCGCGCGGCTTTTGGGCGAAGAGCGCGTCCATCCGATGAAGCCGCTGATGGTCGGGGAAGATTTTTCCCGCTATCTGGAACGGATGCCCGGCGCGTTCCTGTTCGTCGGGGCCGGCAACCGGCAGGCGGGCATCACGCACCCCCACCACCATGCAAAATTTGACATCGACGAGCGGGCCATGCCGGTCGCCGCCAAGCTTCTCGCCGCGTTGGCGCTGGACGCTTTGGAGCATGAGTGAAACCACAAAAACCGAAAGGAATGCAAAGCCCCCCCGGCAGGCAAACTAAAGCGCGGAAAGGGGGCTTTCGATCATGAAGCGAACCATCAGGGATTTGATGACCCAAAACGTCGTGACGGTCACCCTGCAGGACAACGTGCATGAAATCGCCGTCAAGATGCGCGACCACAACATCGGCTTCATTCCCGTCATCGACAACGGCCGCGTGGTCGGCTGCGTCACCGACCGGGACCTCGTCATTCGCGGCTACGCGGAGAAGCGGCCCGGTTCCGCGGCGGTGGAAGAGGTCATGACGTCGCCCTGCGTCAAAGTGTCGCCGGACATCACGCCGGCGGAAGCGGCCCGCATCATGGCCGACAGGCAGATCCGGCGGCTTGTCGTGGAAGAGAACGGACGGCTTGCCGGCGTAGTGGCCATCGGCGACCTGGCGGTACGCGACGACCTGCGGCCAGAATCCGGGGAGGCGCTCGGCGAAATTTCCGAGCCCGTCGCGAGCCGTTGACGGAACGCTTTCCCGATTCAGCCGTCCGGCGCCGGTCGTCGCCGCTTTGTTCGCCGTTTTCGGCCCGACCGCCGTTTCCGCATGACGCCCGGCCAACGCGCCGGGTTTTTTTGCGGCCCGGACTGCCGGCCTTTTCGGAAAAGCGGGCATACTGGAATAAGAGAGCCGGGCCATCCGGCACCGGAAAAGCAAGATCGGACAGGAGGCCGAAGGGGATGGATCGCGATTGTCCCGTCATCGTGCAGCAGGACCTGACGGTGTTCGCCGATTCCGCCCATCCCGACTATCCGCTGATCCGCAGCCGGCTCGGCCGGTATGCGGAGCTGGTCAAAAGTCCGGACGGCGGCATGCACGTGTACCGCATCACGCCGCTGTCCCTCTGGCAGGCGTGCGCAAGCGGCCTGTCGGGCGAACGGATCGCGGAGGATCTCGACCGCCTGGACGCCCGGGGCCTGACGGACGCGATGAAAGCGCATCTCGTCCGGACCGCGGGCCGGTACGGGCGGCTCGTGCTGGAAGATGACGGCGAACGGCTGCTCTTGTCGGCGGCCGATCCGGAAACGATGCGGGAAGTTTTGGCCGTGCCGGCGGCCGCGGCCATTCTCCGCGAGCGGTCGGCCGTTTCCGCCGCGGCGGAAAGGGATCGGCACGGAGCGCTGAAGCGGGAGCTGGCCAAAGCCGGCTGGCCCGTCGTCGACCGCACCCGTTGGCAGGGCGGCGCCCGCCTGCCGCTCGAGCTGGCGGAGGACCGGGTGGCGCTCAGGGATTACCAGCGGGAAGCGGTTCGCGCGTTTTGCCGGAGCGGCGGGGGAGCGGGCGGCGTCATCGTCCTGCCCTGCGGCGCGGGCAAAACGCTGACCGGCATCGGCGTCATGGCGGCCCTCGGGTGCGAGACGCTGATTTTGACCGGCAGCGTCACGAGCGTGCGGCAATGGAAGCGGGAGCTGCTCGGCGGGACGAACGCCCGGGAAGAATGGATCGGAGAATATGCGGGGCGCCGAAAAGAAGTGCGGCCGATCACCATCGCCACCTATCACATGCTGGCCGCCGGCGGCGGGGACGGCGGCAGGCGCCATCTGGACGTGCTGCGCCGGAGGGAATGGGGGCTGATCATCTACGACGAAGTGCACCTTTTGCCGGCTCCCGTGTTCCGGCTGGCGGCGGACGTCCAGACCGTGCGCCGTCTCGGGCTGACGGCCACGCTGGTGCGGGAGGACGGGCTGGAGCATGACGTGTTTTCCCTGATCGGCCCGGTCCGGTACGATCTCGCCTGGCGCGCGCTGGAAACGGACGGCTATCTGGCGAAAGTGCGGTGCGTGGAGGTGGCGGTGCCCTTTTCCGCCGCGGACAGGGTGCGGTACTGGTCGGCGGGCCGGCGGGAAAAACACCGCATCGCCGGGGAAAATCCGCTGAAGGACGACGTGGTGCAAAAACTGGTCGAACGGCATGCGGGGCACAAAATTCTGGTGATCGGCCAGTATCTCGGGCAGCTGGAGCGGCTGGCGGCGCGCCTCGGCGCGCCGATGGTTTCGGGCCGCACGCCGCAGCACAGGCGGGACGAACGGTTTGCCGCCTTCCGCGACGGCCCGCTGGACGTCCTGGTCGTGTCGAAAGTGGCCAACTTTGCCGTCGATCTGCCCGACGCCTCGGTGGCCATCCAGGTATCGGGCAGCTTCGGTTCCCGCCAGGAAGAGGCGCAGCGCGTCGGCCGCATCCTGCGGCCGAAACGGGACGGCCGGGAGGCCCGGTTTTACACCCTGGTGACGGAAGACAGCATCGAACGGGAATTTGCCCGGCGGAGGCGGCGGTTTCTCGTCGGGCAGGGCTATGCGTACGGCGAAGAACGCGCCGGATCGATCCTGCGGGCCGCACCGGAAACGGCGGACCGGTCCCGTGCGCCCGGCGGGGAGCCGGCGGAAACGGGGGAGCGCGCGGAATGCATGCAGCGGAACGCCGACTGATCGCCGCGCTTGGCCTGCTGCCGCCCGGACCGGTGCCGTGCGGCCGGCTGGAGCGGCTGCTTGCGCCCGATGCCGGGCGGGCGGAAGTGCGGATCATGCTGAACCGTCTGGCTGCCGCCGGGGACGTCGTGCTCCTGCGCAACGTCTCCGGCGACCGGTTCGTCAGCCTGCCGCCCGACCCGGACAAAATCGCATCGCTCCGGCAAGCCGCATTCGGCCCGCTGCCGCCGTGCGCGCAGCCTGTCCGCCGGGCGGAACGGGACGACGCGCCCGATCTGGCGGCGGACATGGTGACGCTGGCCGGCCTTGCGGCCGACGAACGGCCGGCGCCGGACAAAAAGGGAAAGCTGCCGAAACGCATTGCACAAAACTGGTCGCGACGCCTGACGCTGGCGGAGGAAGCCGGCCGGCGCATCGCCGGGGAGCGGCGCGCCATGCTGGATGTGCCCGGCAACGTGGCCGTGGTGCTGGACCTTGCGCTGCGGGCCGGCCTGGCCCAAATGAGCGGGGGGAAGGTCGAACCGGACGCGTCCGGCTTTCTCCGCTGGATGCAAAAGGAGGACGGCCTGATGCGGCGGGAAGCGTATTATCTGTTTCTCCAGGCTTTTCCCCCCGAGCATCCGCTCGCCCGCCACGTGGCGTGGCTGCTTCCCGATGTGCCGGCCGGCGCGTGGGTGTCCTGCGGAGAAGCGGAACGGGCGTGGCGGCGCGCGCTGGCCGATCTGCGCCTGGACGCCGGCGATATGGCCGGATGGACGGATGCGCTGCGGCCGCTTCGCGAGGCGGGGTGGCTCGAAATCGGCGAGACGCGGGACGGCCGGCCCGCCCTGCGGCCGGCCCGGCCGCTGGCCCGATCCGGCGGCGGCCGCCCGGCGGACGGTCCGGACGGGCCGCTTTATGTCCAGCCCGATTTCGAACTTTTCGTCCCGTCCGGCGGATCGTATGCGCTGCACGGACTGCTGACGGGGTTTGCGGAACCGTCTGCTTCCGGCCGCATGAACGTGTACCGGCTGACGGCGCAATCGGTGAAACGCGCGCTCGGCCGCGGCTGGACGCGCCCGCTCATGCTGGACGTGCTCACGCGGCATGCCGCCGGCCGCGTGCCGGAGGAGGTGGCCCGCGGCCTGGCCGATTGGGAACGGGAATTCGGCGCCGTCAAAGCCGAGCCGGCCGTCCTCGTGACCTTCGCCTGCGCCGAAGCGGCCGAGGCGCTGGAGGCGGCCGGCACGGCCGGTTTGCCGCCCGGCGCGGACCGTCGTCTCGGGCCCGGCGTTTTCGTGCTGCGGGAAACGGAGTGGGAAGCCTTTCGCCGGGCGGCGGAAAAACTCGGATTCAGGACGCCGGACATCCCGATCCCCGCAAGCCGCGAGGGCGGGACGGACGCCGACGTCCGCGCGCGGGCGGCCGAAGTCCTTCTTGCGCCGGGAGGCCAATCCGCCGCCGCGCCGCATGACGGCGACGCCGGTTCCGAACGTCCGGGCGCGCCGCCGGAAACCGGCATCCCGGGCGCGCGTCCGGGTCTGTTTTCTTCGCCGTTTGCCCTGGACGGTTACCGCCCGGCCCCGAACTGGACGCCGGACGAGCTGTATCCCGGCCTCGGGGGCGTTCCGGCCGTCTGGCGCAACGAACGGTTCGCCGGCCATCCGGCGACGAAGCTCCGCCTGCTCCGGCTGGCGCTGGAATGGGGCTGCCGCGTGGAAGCCGGCCTTGCGGCGAAACGACGGACGGCGTGCGGCGACGCCGGCGGCCGCACGGATGCCGGCCGGAACGATGGCGGCGTCCTCCCGGCAACCGGCGGCCAAGCCGCCGGGAACCGGGAAATCGTCCGCCCGGATGGCGAGGGCGGGGGAACCGGCCGGGAAAACCGTCCGCCGCAGGCGGACGGCGTGACGTTTCTGGTGACGGAGTTGGCGGAAACGGATGGCGCCTGGCGAATCGGCGGGATCGCGCCGGAAGGGGAAATCCGGCTGATGCTGGAAGAACTGGAGGATCTGAAGCTTGTCCTTCCCGGAATTTCCGACGGCGGCACTTAAAACGGAAAAGCTTTCGTGGTATGATAGTAGCATTATAACGAAAGCAAAAAACGCCTTTGCGTTGATTCCGGTTCCGCGCCGGGGAGGTGGGATGAAACGATGGGCACGACGGTGGAAAACCGGACGCTGGACATGGCCTCCCTGCTGCCGGCCGCCTGCGAGCTTGGCGACGCCATCCTGAATTGCAGGGAAACGGCCGAATATCTCCGCTGGAAACGGGAAATGGAAAACGATGAGGACGCCCGGCGGCTGATGGCGGAAATGCGGCGAAGAAAAGAGCGGTTCGCGGAATGCGAGCGCTTCGGCCATTTTCACCCGGAATACCACAAGGCGCTGGAGGCGGTCAGGGAAACCGAACGGGAACTGAACCGGATCGAGGCGGTGGCCCGCTTCAAGGAAGCCGAAGACCGCCTGGACAAGTTGCTGTACGAAGTGTCGCTGATCATCGCGCGAAGCGTGTCGGAATCCGTCAAAGTGCCGGGCAACGATCCCCTGCCCGCGTCCGGCTGCGGCGGCTGCGGCGGCGGGGGCGGCTGCAGCTGCGGCTGACCGGCCGAAAGCCGGGCGCTCCCGGACATGGCCTTCCGGCATCATCCTTGGCATGGCAGGTGTTTCCATGTTTACTGAACGAATGGGACTGATCGTGTGGCTCAAAGACGACAGGCAGGCCAAAGGCCTGGAAAAATACGGAAACGTCCATTACGTGTCCAAACGGATGAAATATGCGGTCGTCTACATCAATGCGGATCAGTATGACGCCATCGTGAAAAATTTGTCGAGGCTTCCCTATGTCAAAAAAGTGGAACGTTCCCTCCGCCACGAAATTCCCACCGAATTCGACACGGGGCGTTCCGGCAAGACACTTTCCTACAACAACTGACATTTTTCACATGGAAAATTTTGCGGTCATCGGGTAGAATGGTCTGTGGGATTCCATCCACGGTTCGGCCAACATCGGAAGGGGTGACCCTTGTTGAAGGATCGCGTCGCGAATCGGTGGAGCACCCGCGAACCGTTCTACGTCCCGCTCGGCGGCAAGCGGATCGCCGACATCGTCATCACCCATCATGCGCTGCACCGCTGGAATGACCGGATTTCGAGGGAAAACGGCACGATCCGGGACATTTGCGACTTTCTGTGGGACCGGCTGAAACGGGGAAGCGTGCGCCCGTACTACCGGAATGAACAGGACGTCTATCTTATCGATGACGATCTGGTGATGGTGGCCGAATTCAGCGAACTGGACGCAAACACTTCGTCCGGCGAACCGCTCCACAAGATGATCGTCGTCACGTTCCTCGGAAAAATGAGCGAGACGATGGAACTGAGGGATTTGAAAACGTATTATTCCTGGCTGCGCCATTCCCGGCGGATGACGCTGATCAAAAGCAGCCGGAAACGCCGCTAGACGGCCGGCGCGGCCGGGCGGACGGGACTGACGGCAAAGCGCGGGGCATTCGGGCTCCGGCGCTTGTTTTGTTTTTTCGGGTGCCGCTACAATAGGGGAGGTGGCAAAAGGGAGAGGCTGCGTTTGGGGTTCAACTCGGGCCGGGCGCTTTTGCCCCATGCGGAGCATTGCATCGCGCTGATGCGGGAAACGGGGCGGACGATGAGCCGGTTCACCCGGGATCTGGCCGGCAAACTGCAGCTCGGCGCCAGCCCGACGTTCGGCGAACTCATCCCGCCCCGGATTCTCGGCGCCTTCGCGCGGGAGTATCCCCCATTTCCATCAGCATGACCGTGATGAACGCGAAACAGCTTCTGGACGAGGTGCTGACGCACAACCTGACCTACGGCCTGACGGAAGCGGAGTTGTCCCATCCCGATCTGCACATCGAGGCGGTGCTGTCCGACGAACTGAAACTGATTCTGCCGTGCGCCATCCGCTTCTTGAGAAAGCCGTCATCCGTTTCGAAGACGTGCTGGCCTATCCGTTCATCATGCGGGAACCGGGCTCGGGCGCGCGGGACGTGATGGAGCGGGAACTCCGGCGGCACGGCTACGGCATCGGGCGGCTGCGCACGGCGATGGAATTTTCCAACACGGGCGCCATCAAGCCGGCGGTCGAGGCCGGCTGCGGGCTTGCCGTCATGTCGCCCGCGTCGGTGCGGCACGAAATGGCGCTCGGGCTTCTGGCGGTGCGGGACATTGACGGGATGTCTCCTTCAAGCGGCATTTTTATGTGATATACTTGAATTCAACGCTGTTGCCGCTGACGGCGGTGACGTTTTTGACCTTTTTGAAGGAACGGGATCTCAGACATGGCTGACGCAGGGCAAGCGGATCTGCACATGCACACGACGGCGTCCGACGGCGTCCATTCCCCGCGGGACGTGGTCCGCATGGCGAAGGACGCCGGTCTGGCCGCCATCGCCGTCACCGACCACGACACGCTCGGCGGCCTCGCGGAAGCGCGCGAAGAAGGCGAAAAGCTCGGCATCCTCGTCGTGCCGGGCGTGGAAATCAGCACGTCGCTGGCGGGCCGGGACATTCACGTGCTCGGCTATTTCGTGGACGAACGGGATGAAACGTTCCGCGCGCGGCTGGCCGGCCAGCGGGAAACACGGGCCAGGCGGAACGCCATGATGCTGGAGAAGCTCGCCCGTCTCGGCATCCGGATCGGGATGGACGAGCTGGCCGCCGTTGCGAAACGGGACGGGGGAAGCGGAAAAGCGGCTGGCCCGGCTGCAAGCGGCGAAGAGGCGATCCGCTCCGTCGGCCGGCCGCACATCGCCCAGGTGCTGGTGGAAAAAGGCGTCGTGTCGTCGGTGAGGGAAGCCTTCGAGCGCTTCCTCGGGGAAGGCGGCGCCGCCTACGTCGCGCCGCCGCGCATCACGCCCGGCGAAGCGGCGCGCTGGATCCGCGAGGCCGGCGGGAAGGCGGTGCTGGCCCATCCGGGGCTGTACGGCGACGATGACCTTGTGCTCCGGATCGTTTCGGAGGGAATCGACGGCATCGAGGCCTACCACAGCGAGCACACGCCGGAACAGGAGACGCGCTACGCCGCCCTCGCGGAGCGGTTCGGGCTTCCGGCCACGGCGGGGTCGGATTTCCACGGCGCGAGAAATGGCGAACTCCTGCACGGCCGCGTGGGCGACCGGCGGGTCCCGCTTTCGGTGCTGGAGCGGCTGAGGGGCTGACGGAACGTCGCAGGAAACGGAATGAAAGGAGACCGTGCGGATGAAGAAAATTCGCAAGGCGATCATTCCCGCCGCGGGAATGGGAACGCGGTTTCTGCCGGCCACGAAGGCGCAGCCGAAGGAGATGCTGCCCATCGTGGACAAGCCGGCGATCCAGTACATCGTGGAGGAAGCCATCGCGTCCGGCGTGGAGGACATCATCATCGTGACGGGCCGGAACAAGCGGGCGATCGAGGACCATTTCGACCGATCCGTGGAACTCGAAACGATGCTGGCGGAACGGAACAAGCCGGAACTTCTGGAGATCGTCCGGGACATCGGCCGGATGGCGGAAATTCACTACATCCGCCAGAAAGAGCCGCTCGGCCTCGGCCACGCCGTCTGGTGCGCGCGCAAGTTCATCGGCAACGAACCTTTTGCGGTGCTGCTCGGCGATGACATCATGGTCTCGGACCCGCCCTGCCTCGCCCAGCTGATCGGCATGTACGAAAAAACCGGTTCCCCGGTGATCGCCGTCAGCGAAGTGCCGGAGGCCGACGTGAGCAAATACGGCATCGTGGCACCCGCGGAATGTGAACACGGGGACCGCGTGTACAGGGTCGCGGATTTGCTGGAGAAGCCGTCTCCCGACGAAGCGCCGAGCAACCTGGCCATCATCGGCCGCTACGTCCTGGATCCGGCCATCTTCGACATTCTGGAAAGCCAAAAGCCCGGCGGGGGCGGGGAAATCCAGCTGACGGACGCCCTGCGCGAAATGAATCGGAAACGGCCGATGCTGGCCTGCCGGTTTGACGGGGAACGGTATGACGTGGGCGACAAGTTCGGCTACATCGAAGCGACCATCGAGCTGGCCCTGAAAAACGAGGAATTGCGGGAGGATGTGAGCCGCTATTTGCGGCGGGTTGCGAAGCGGCTGGAACAGGAAGCGGTTCCGGAACATTGAAAACGCCGGGCCGGACCCGCGCCTTGCGCGGGCCGCCCGGCGTTCGTTCCGCCGGCGGCGCCGGCCCGCGACCGTGCCGGGCCGG
>NICF_comb_assmDRAFT_10001641_pt1 | contig 17539 bp, 17 predicted proteins | sample NewIslPassag4_SG_FD_11279 | JGI IMG/M metagenome (IMG submission 11279) | reverse complement strand
GTCCCGACGCTGCCCCCGGTCCGTCGCTGCCGCGTACGTCTCGCCCATCGTCCTCCTGATACACCACCGCGGGTACGAAAAAGCGTATCACCGGCCGGGCCGCCGATCCCGGACCCTTCGGGCTTCCATCCGTGCTGACCAAGTTGCGGTGAGTCATCGCGCCGCGAAGGTGATGCAACTCACGATTGAGTTTCCCGGAGTTGCTATTCCCAACCTGTTGGCCTCTGGTACGCTTGTGGCAATCGTGCGGCAGGGGATAGCCGTGCGTTTCCTGGGAGGGCTCCGCTTCGATGGACCAGGTGGTCAAGCCCTGGCGCAAACTCGCACTGATCTTCCCCGGCCAGGGCTCACAGCACGTTGGCATGGGTGAGCGGCTCGCGAAAGTCTCGAAGGCTGCGCGGGATGTGTTCAAGCGCGCCGACGAAGTACTGGACATGAAGATCTCGAAGCTCTGCTTCGAGGGCACGGACGAAGAGCTCGAATCCACGGTCAACCAGCAGCCGGCCACCTTCGTAACGTCGATCGCGTGGCTGGCGGCCCTGCAGGAACGCTGGGCACAGCTCGACCGCCGCATCGAGCCGCACCTGTTCGCTGGNCACTCGCTGGGCGAATTCACCGCCGCTGTCGCCGCTGGTTCGCTGACCTTCGAAGAAGGCGCACTCCTGGTGAAGCAGCGCGGCATNTTGATGGAAGAGGCGGGCCGGGAGTTCCCGGGCGGCATGGCCTCGATCCTGGGCCTTCCCGAAGACAAGGTCCGCGAAATCTGCGAAGAGGCTTCGAAAGAGGGCTACGTCGGCATCGCCACGTCGAACTGCGAGGGCCAGACGGTCATTTCGGGTGCCCTCAAGCCGCTCAAGCTTGCGATGGAGCTCGCCGAGAAGGCGAAGGCTCGCAGGGTTGTCCNCCCTGCCGATCAGCATCGGCTCGCATTCCCCGCTGATGGCCAAGGCGGCCGAAGGGATGAACCAGCTCCTGGAGAAGCTGTCGCTCAAGGACCCGGAGAAGCCCATCGTCGGCAATGTGAACGCCGAATTGCTGGAGACGCGCCCGGAGGTCTACGAAGAGCTCCGCGACCAGCTAACGGCCGGCGTTCGCTGGCACCAGTCGGTTGAAGAGATGAAGGCGCAGGGGATCGACATGTTTATTGAAGTCGGCCCCGGGAACGTGCTGACGCGGCTGGTTCGCCGCATCGACTACGAAGTGAACAGCATCAGCCTGAGCGACGAATACGAAGGGCTCCTGAGCGAGCGCTTCGCGCTCGTGGAAGCGGCGGCGCAATGAAGCGCGTAGTTGTCACCGGCGTTGGCGCCGTTACGGCGGTGGGCCACACCGCGGAAGAGACCTGGCAGGCGATGCTGGAGGGCCGGAGCGGGATCGGCCCCATCACGCTGTTCGACCCCGAGCCCTACCCGGTTCGCATCCAGGCCGAGGTGAAGAACTTCAGCCTCGGCGACCGCGTGGACCCCAAGCAGCAGCGGTACATGAACCGCGGCGTGACGTTCGGGGTGAGTGCGGCACTGGAAGCACTGGAGGACAGCGGGCTCGAGATTACCGACGAGAACGCAGACGACATCGGTGTGATTTTCAGCGCCGGGGGCGGCGGTACCGACCTTCTGCTCGAATACCAGCAGGTGCTCGATACCAAGGGACCGCGGCGCATCACGCCGTTCCTTGTTGCGAACTTCATTCCCGATGCGGCGAGCGGCCACATCGCCATCGCGACCGGCGCACGCGGTCCGAACATGGCCGTCGTCAGCGCCTGCGCGACCGGCGGTGCGAGCCTCGGCGAGGCGTTCGAGACCATTCGGCGCGGCGACGCGACCGCGGTCATCGCCGGGAGCTCGGAGTCGGTGCTGCTGCCGATTTACCACGCCACGTGGTGTTCGATGCGCGCGCTGGCCGGGGATAACGAGCACCCGGAGAAGGCGCTCAAGCCGTTCGACCTGAACCGCGACGGCTTCATCGCGGGCGAAGGTGGCGCGGCGATGATCCTCGAAGACTACGAGCACGCGAAGGCGCGTGGCGCAAAGATTTACTGCGAGATCATCGGGTACGGCAGTTCGAACGACGCCTACGACATGATCGCGCTGCACGAAACCGGCCGCGGGCTGAAGCGCGCGGTCGAGGCGGCGATTCGGAAGGCGGGCATCGACCCCGCTGAGATCGACTACATCAACCCGCACGGCAGCGGCACGCCGCTGAACGACCGCGTCGAAACCATGGTCTTCAAGGAGGTCATGGGCGACGCGGCCTACCGGGCAGCGGTCAGCTCGGTGAAGCCGATTACGGGGCACTGCATGGGCGCCTCTGGCAGCGTGGAAGCGCTCGCCTGCGTGATGGCTATTCGCGACCAGAAAGTGCCGCCGACCATTAACTACACGACCCCCGACCCTGAATGCGACCTCGATTATGTCCCGAACGTGGCGCGCTCAATGCGCGTGCGGACGGCGCTGACCACGTCGGTGGGCCTGGGCGGCCACAACTCGGCCGTCATCTTCCGAGAGGTCGACTAACCCTGCGGAGAACCCTGTGACTCGAGCCCTTGTCACCGGCCTTGGTGCGATCACGCCCATCGGCAACACTGCCGAGGAGTTCTGGACGAACCTGGTGAATGGCGTTTCCGGGGTCACCCGGATCACCCGGTTCGACCCGAGCGATCTGCCTGTTCAGATCGCCGCGGAAGTGAAGGACTTCGAACCCGGCCGGTACATGGATACGAAGGCAGCGCGGCGGATGTCGCGCTTTGCGCAGTTCGCCGTTGCGGCAGCCCGGCTTGCCGCCGACGATGCGGGCCTCGAACTGGCCGAGGAGGAGCGGCCGCGCGCGGCGTCGGCGATTGCGACCGGCGCCGGGGGGGCGATCGACACGATGAGCGAGATGCAGGTGCTGCTCGAACGCGGCCCTGCACGCGTGAGCCCGTTCTACATCCCGACCATGGCGCCGAACATGGGCGCCTGCCAGGTTTCGATGACGCTGGGCCTACGCGGACCGGCGCTCGCTTCCGTGGCGGCCTGCGCGAGCGGACTGTATTCGTACCTCGAAGCGAAAATGCTTATTGAGACCGGCCAGGCCGATGTGGTGCTGGCGGGCGGCACCGAAGCAGCGCTCCACCCGCTGCCCATCGCAGCGCTCGCGAACATGAAGGCGCTGAGCCGCCGCAACGACGAGCCGGAGAAGGCCTGCCGCCCGTTCGACGCCGACCGCGACGGGTTCGTGTTCGGCGAAGGCGCGGTGGTGATGGTCATCGAGTCGGAGGAGCGCGCGAAGGCGCGGAACGCGAAGGTGTACGCGGAGCTCGCGGGCGGCGCGCTCAGCGCAGACGCATACCACATCACGGCTCCGCGAGAAGACGGCACGGGCGCGGCCCAGGCGATGACCGAGGCGATGAAGCGCGCGGGCCTGACCCCCGCCGATATCGACTACATCGCAGCCCACGGCACCGGCACGCCCCTGAACGACGCCAGCGAAACGCTCGCAATCAAGATGGCGTTCGGGAAGGATGCCGAGCGGCTCGCGGTGAGTTCGCCAAAGTCGATGGTGGGCCACCTGCTGGGCGCGGCCGGAGCCGTCGGCGCGCTCGCTGCGGTAAAGGCGGTACACGAGGACATCGCGCCCCCGACCATCAACCTCGAGACGCCGGACCCGGAGTGCGACCTGGACTACGTGCCGCTGAAGGCGCGGCGGATGACGATCCGCGCTGCCATGGCGAACGGCTTCGGATTCGGCGGCCAAAACGGTTGCGTCATCTTCCGCAAGTACGAAGGCTAGAAGAGTTTCTAGTGCGGGGCTCTGGTACGCTCACTGCGCCGCGACCCTGCACGTCGCAAACCGGGAGTTGAAGACATGGCCGACCTGTTCGAACGAGTGCGCGATGTCGTCGTGAAGCAGCTCAAGGTCGACCCGAGCGAGGTCACGCCGGAGGCGAACCTCACCGAAGACCTGCGTGCCGATTCACTCGACATCGTGGACCTGACGATCGCCATTGAGGAAGAGTTCTCGGGCGAAGCGGACTTCGAGATCCGCGACGAAGACGCCGAGAACATCCACACCGTGCAGGACATCATCGACTTCCTCAAGCAGCAGGGCATTTCCTGACGTCGGGGCGGCCGCGCGCTCGATAGCGCTTTGTCGCTGAATCGTTGCGCGGCCGCAATTTACGTTGCACCGAAGCCCAGCGACGCTGCGGATACTGCCTCCCCCGGGAAGGACAGGGAGGCATGCGATGGTGCAACTGGAGCTGGCCGCGAGCGTCGCGGCACCCACGGATATCCGGCCGCTGGACGGCTCGTTGCAGTTCATCGGGAACGCAACGGTGCTGATCCAGTGCGCCGGGTTCAACGTTCTCACCGACCCGAACTTTGTCCATAAGGGCGAGAAGCTGCACATCGGCTACGGGGTTACGGCCGAACGGCTCACCGAGCCCGGCGTCCAGTTCGAAGACCTACCGCCCATCGACCTGGTCGTGCTCTCGCACCTTCATGCGGACCATTTCGATCCACTTGTGGAAGAGCGGCTCGACCGTTCGACCCCCATTTTCACGACGCGTGAGGCGGCGGAGCAGCTTCGCCGAAAGGGCTTCGAAGCAGCGCACGGGCTCGACACATGGGAAGAGGCGGTGGTGCAGAAGGGGCCCGGGCGCCTGAAGATCACGGCGACACCGGGAAAGCACGGCAGGCTGATGTTCGCGGCGCTTCTCCCGAAGGTCATGGGAGCAGTCCTCGAGTTCCGGGTCGACGAAGAGGCCGGGATCTGTACCTACATCACCGGCGACACACTCGTGTTCCAGGGCCTGCGGGAAATCGCGCAGCGGTTCGGCGAGATGGATGTCACGCTACTCCACCTGGGTGGAACACGCGTCTACGGTGTGCTGGGCACGATGGACGCCAAACAGGGCGTCGAGCTTCTGCAGATGGTCCCTACGAGAGCGGCCATCCCGGTCCACTTCAACGACTACTCGATCTTCCGGTCGCCGATCGAGGACTTCAAACGCGAGGTGAGCGAGGCAGGGCTCGACGAACGCGTGCACTACCTCGCTCACGGCGACGCCTTCGCGCTCAGCGCGACGCGAACGCCTATTGCACGACCTCGATAAGTTCGATCTCGAAGACGAGGTCGGTGTTCGGAGGGATGACTGGAGGGAAGCCTTCCTCGCCGTAGCCAAGCTCCGACGGGATGTAGGCGATGCGCTTCCCGCCTTCCTTCATGCCCAGGATGGCTTCGGCGAAGCCGGGAATAACGCCACGGAGCGAGAAGGTGGCGGGCCGGCCCGCCCGGACCGAGCTATCGAACACCTGGCCGTTCTCAGCGAACTTGCCGGTGTAGTGGACCACCACGGTGCTGTTGATCGTGGGTTGGACGCCGTCGCCGACGACTTCGTCGACGTACATGAGACCCGAGGGCGTCATGGTCGGCCCATCAAGGGCGATCGGCTCTCCGGGCGCGAGCGCCGGAGCGGCCGGCGCGGTTGCATTGGAGATGGTTGGGGTTGGTGTTGGCTCGGGGTCCGGGCCGTCGCCACAGGCCGTGGCGAGGGAGGCCAGGAGCACCCCGAGGGGCAGGATCAGCAGTCTCCGATTCACCCGGTCAGGGTATCGGAGGGGCGGGTTAGGTTACATCGCGGCGAGCCGGCGGGCGGCCTCGGCGAGCGTCTCCTCGGACTTCGAGAACGTGAAGCGAACGAAGCGGGCGCCCTCGCCACCGCGGTAGAAGCTCGACCCCGGCACCGGCGCAACGCCGACGTTCTTCGTGAGGTGCAGGGCGAACTCGGTGTCGTCGCCCTTGAACCCGAGGTCAGAGAAGTCGGCCATGATGTAGTAGGCGCCTTCGGGGCTGTGGCAGCGGAAGCCGGCCTCGCGCAGGGCGCGGAGCAGCGTGCCGCGCCGGGCCTCGTACATGGTGCGGAGTTCCTCGTAGTAGCCTGCCGCCTGCTCCATCGCGGTTGCCGCGGCCTCCTGGAGCGGCGCCGGGGCGCCAACGGTCAGGAAGTCGTGCACCTTTCGTACAGCGTTCGACAGCGCGGGCTTCGCGACGATGTACCCGAGCCGCCAGCCAGTCACGCTGAACGTCTTTGAGAGCCCACTGATGGTGATGGTGCGGTCGGCCATACCGGGCAGGGTAGCCATCGGGACGTGCTGGCGACCGTCGTAAGTGATGTGCTCGTAGATCTCGTCGGTGATGCAGAGGGCGTCGAACTCCTGGCAGAGTTCGGCGATGACGCTGAGCTCCTCCTTCGTGAACACCTTGCCCGCCGGGTTGTTCGGGGTGTTCACGATGATGGCCCGCGTCTTCGGACTAAACGCGCGGCGGAGCTCGTCGGGGTCGAACGAGAAGCCCGGGGCATGCAGGGTGACGAACACCAGCCGGGCGCCGCTCATGGCNGCGTCGGGCACGTANTTTTCGTAGAAGGGTTCGAAGACGATGACTTCGTCGCCCGGTTCGACCACCGCCAGCATGGAGGCCATCATCGCCTCGGTCGCGCCGCAGGTGACCGTAACGTCGGTCTCGGGATCGACGTCCATGCCGTAGAACCGGCGGTAGCTGTCGGCGATGGCGTTTCGCAGCCGCGGGGCGCCCCACGTGATCGCGTACTGGTTCAGGTCGGCGTTGATCGCCTCGATCGCGGCCTGCTTGATGAACGCTGGCGCGGGGAAGTCGGGGAAGCCCTGCGCGAGGTTGATGGCGTTGTGGAGCATCGCCTGGCGGGTCATCTCGCGGATGACCGATTCGCTGAAGACGGCAGTGCGGCTTGCGATGTGGGAACGGGCGGAGGTCATGGACCGGATTGTACGCGTCGAAGGGCCGGGCCGCCGAACGCTCCCTCGACGCTCGGGACCAGTCAGCTACCATGGGTGCGACCGATGCGAACGAAGCCGCTGAAGGACTACTACGAAATCCTGCGCGTGCCGCCGACGGCCAGCATGGCCGAGATCAAGGCGGCCTTTCGGCGTCGTTCGTTCGAAGTCCACCCGGACCGGAACCCGTCGCCCGATGCGAACCGCCGCATGGCAGAACTCATCGAAGCCCGCGACGTGCTCACGAACCCGATAAAGCGCGACCAGTACGACCGGGAGCGCCGTGCGAGCGGGCACCGCGCAAACACGGTCACGCGGATGGGCCAGCACCGGCGGGAAGCCGCGAAGCGGCCGCCGACGCAGCCGGTGTATCGCAAGCCGCCTCGTTCGGGGCCAGGGTCGATCCAGCCCGAGCGGCTGCCCGACTGGTACGAATTCCTGGGGCTGCGCGAAACGGCGTCGACCGCGGAGATTGTGACGGCGCTGCGCCGCATGCGGATGCATCTCGACCAGACGGACTACGCGCCCGAGGACGAGGAGGTGCTCCGGCGGCAGATGCGGGAAGCGGCCGACACGCTGATGACGCCGCAGAAGAAGCGAATCTACGACGCGGCGATGGAGGGGCATCCGCCGCCGCCGGGCAAGTATCCGCAGTGGCACCCGAACTGGTACACGTTCCTCGGGATTACGCCGCGACGGCTCGGCGAACTGGCGGACCGGGTGACCGAGCTGTCGCAGGGATTGAAGCCCGACTCGCCGGAGTTCAAGGCGATCCAGGAGGCCTGGCACACGCTGCGGGACCCCGAACGGCGCGCGCAATACGATGCGGCGCTCCGCGCGGAAGCCGCGGCACCGGCTGCCGGCTGACAACTTCCCACCCGCCCGGGGACTACACTGGGCCCATGGTCAGCGGGCGAGTCTCTCTTGATGCGTTCCTGGAGATGGACGGCGTCGACGAACGCCGGCTGGAGCTCCTCGACGGCGAGGTGCAGGAGAGCCCGGAGGCAGGGCCGGCCATCGGCGCCATTGTTTCAGTGCTGGGCGAACGGCTGCAGCGTTTCGGCACGGTAATCCAGGGCGCGCGGGTCCTGGTCCCGCGCTCGGCGCAATTCGCCGATAGTTCGCTCCTGCCGAAGCTGATCTACTACCGCACGAACCCCCCGGCCGAGTTCAACCGCGTTTCGCGACCGCCCGATGTCGCTGTGGAGGCGGTGGCGCCGAACCAGAGCCGCGTGGAAATGCGGACCAGGGTGGCCATCTACCTCGCGTTCGGCGTGCCATCGGTATGGGTGATTGACCCGGAGCGGCAGCTCGTGGACATGTACGAAGACGGCGAACGCCAGACCCTCACCGGGGAGGAGACGCTGGAGACGCCGTGGGCACCAGGCTTCTCGCTGTCGATTGAGGAGCTCTTCCGGGGGCGCCCGGTGGAGGCTGCGAGTTCCTAGCGGCCGCCGCCCGCTTCGCCGTGGGCAATCTCGGTTGGGCGTGCGCTGGCACGGCGAACGCGGAGATCCATGGAAGCGAACACGGTCACAATGCAGCAGACGAGCGTCCCCATGATGGCGAGCGTGGTGCGTTCGCCGATGGCATCGGCGACAGCGCCAATCGGGAGCGCCATGAGGCCGAACGCTGCGAACGCCACGAAGGTCAGCGAGATGACGCGCCCGAAGTACTCCTGGTTGGTCACCTTTGCGACGAGCGCGCCGTTCAGCGTCTGGAAGCCACCGCTGGCGAGCCCTACAACGAACATCGCCGCAGCCAGCGTGAGCCAGGTGGGGGCAAGACCGGTGCCGATGAGCGAAACGCCGAACAGGAACGAGGCCGCGGGATAGACGATGTTGGCACGCGATGAGTCGGCGATCGACGCCATCCAGAGGCTCGACAGGAGGCCGCCGACGGCGCTCACCGAGAACAGGATGGTGACCTGTTCCGAGTCGCGGTCGAACGCAGCTTCGACAAGGCCGGGCAACACCGTTACGTAAGGGAAGCCGGTCATGATGATGAGCACGTACCCGAGGATCAGCACGCGGAGCCGGGGTGTCCCCCACACATAGCGGATGCCGCTGGCCAGGTCGCCCAGGACGCTGCGGCCCGAGGGGTTCGGGTTGGGGCGCGTGCGCGGCAGCATGATGGTCGTGATGATCGCGCCCACGTAGAACCCGGCCATGGTGAAGTAGGCGCCGCCCTTGCCGACAAAGGCGAGGTCGAGCGCAAGGCCCGCGATCGCCGGCGAGAGGATCCGCGCGCCGTTGAGAGCAACGCCCTGGGAAAGCGCGATCGCATTGCCGCGCCGTTCGGGTCCCACGATTTCGAACATGAAGCTCTGGCGCGAGGGGCCCAGGAAGCCGAACGACGAACCGATGATGAACGACCCGAGCGCCAGGAGCGGGATGGTCACCAGGTCGGTCACCAGGAGAAGCGCAATGAAGAGAAACGCGCCCGTGATGGTGACCTGGCAGGCGAGAATGACGAACCGCTTCGAAAGCCGGTCGGCGGCGGCGCCACCAAGTGGTCCGCAGAGCATCTGGCCCAGGCCCTGGCCGAAGACCACGACGCCCACCGCGCTGTTCCTCCCGGTGAGGTCGTAGGCCACGACGCTCTGGACCACCGTGGACATGAAGAAAGCCAGGAAGGCGAGGACCGTACCCGTCCACAGGATCCGAAAGTTCCGGATCTGGAGCGCCGCAAACGTTCCCGTAAGCCAGCTTTTCACGACCGGGTAGCGTACGTCACGAACAATGGTATGTCTCGTATGAACAGTCTTTATCGCGATAACAACATGCGAGCGGCCTCATGCAACGGGCTACTGGCCCCAGACCCGCTGCCGGCGCGCAATTCTATTCGAGGCGCTGGGCGGCGGCGTTGACCAGCGCAGCGACCACGTCGCCACTTTCGACTTTGAACAGCGAGGCGTTCTGGCGGTTCGAGACGTGGAAGCGGATGCCGTCGGTGAAGACAGCGATATCGACGAGCTTCGAGTACAGGAATTCGAGCGTTTTCTTGTTGCCGGTGAACACGCAGCGGCGCGACGTGATGGTCAGGAAGCCAGTGTCTTCGGCAACCAGCTTCGTGCCAACAACCACGCTGCGCCCGCGGGTCCGGCCGGTGTGGTAGCGAACGCCCCTGGCGATGCGGAAGCTGAAGCCACCGCCGCCGCCCTGGTACTCGCGAACCGCGACTTCCTTCATGAGCTCGGCGGCGACGATCGCATGGGCCACTTCGCCGCGCTTGAGGATGAGCGACACCTCCTCCGGGGCGAGCTCGGGCAGGCGGCCGTCGTTGACGCGCGCGACCATCAACCGGTGGAAGAGGTCGCGAAACTCGCCGCGAAGGCGCTCCGCGTCCACGCCGAGCGAGGCGCCAAGGGCGAGCAGCTTCTCTTCTTCTTCGAGCGAGAGGATGTCGTCGGCGAGCGCTTCTTCGGCGATACGCCGGAAGGCCTGGCCGTGGTAGGCGCGGACTACATCCGGCGCGAGCCGGGCCTCCGACTGCAGCGCCACCAGCGCGGTGACGCTGTTCGGGTCGTGGTTCGCGAGGCTGAGCTCGCCGAGGCGGCGCTGGTACTCGGCCCGGGCGGCGTCGCGGGCGCGCCGCTCTTCGGCGGCGGCGTTCCATCGTTCCCGCACCCACGCCAGCAGTCTCATGCGCCCGCTCCGCTCCAGGGAGCGAATCTAATTGGTCACATACGAAACAGCAAGGTGTGGGCGAACGGGAGACCAAAGAAGGAGGGGCGATGCGGCCCCTCCGCGGCTAGACCAGTTCGACCATTTCGCCTTCGTACTTGCGCGCGCCGCGGCGCATCTCGACGAGGCGGTTCAGCTTTACGACACAGTCGGCGACACCGGGTTCGCCGCGCAGGGTGTCGAACTTCTGCATACCGCAGACGTTGCAGGAGCCGTGGTGGCAGTCGGCCACGGTCTTGTTGGTGAGCACGTCGCGCCACTGGCCGCGCAGGTAACTCTTGTTCACCCCGGTGTCGATGTGGTCCCAGGGGAGCGGTTCATTGGTATCCCACTCGCGGTGGGCGTACCAGGCGGGGTCGACGCCCGCGGCGGCGAAGGCGTCGCGCCAGACGTCTTCCTTGAAGTGCTCGCTCCAGGCGTCGAACTTGGCGCCACGCCTCCAGGCCTCGTACACCGCGGTGGCCACCTTGCGGTCGCCGCGGCTCAGCACGCATTCGATGAAGCTGTCGACCGGGTCGTTCCAGCTGAATTCGACGCCGACCTTGCGGCAGGAATCGCGCAGCAGGCGATGCTTCGGGTCGAGCTCCTCGGCCGTCTCCTGGCGCGCCCACTGGAACGGCGTGTGTGGCTTCGGGACGTGGTTCGAGGTGCTCACGCGAACGCGCGCCCGGTTGCCCGCGTACTTCCGCCCGATCTCCTTCACCTTTTGGGCCATTTCGACGATGCCGGCGACGTCCTCCATGGTCTCGGTGGGAAGGCCGACCATGAAGTACATCTTGATGCCGGTCCATCCACGCTCGAAGGCGTTCTCGGCAGCGCCGAGGAGGTCGTCGTCGCTCACAAGCTTGTTGATGGCGTTGCGGAGCCGCTGGCTGCCCGCCTCGGGCGCGAGCGTCAGGGTGTGCTTCTTGCCCTTCGCCACCGCGTTCGCGACATCGACGGAGAAGCTATCGACGCGGGTGCTGGGGATGGAGATCTTCAGGTTCGGGAACGTGGACGTGAGCTTCTCGATCATGGGCACGATTTCGCTGTGGTCGGTCGTGCTCAGCGAAAGGAGCGAGAGCTCGTCGTACCCGGTGTTCTCCATGAGCTGCCGGGCAGCCTCGACCACTTCGTCGGGCGTCCGTTCGCGCGTCGGGCGATAGATCATGCCGGCCTGGCAGAACCGGCAGCCCTGCGTGCAGCCGCGCTGGATCTCGACGGCGGCGCGGTCGTGGACGGTCTGCAGGAAGGGCACGATCGGCTTTACGAGCGGAGGCGGCAGCTTCTCGACGATGCGGCGATGAATGACCTTGGGAGCGCCGGGCACGAGTGGCTCAAGCCCGGCGAAGTGGCCGGCCTCGTCGTAGCGGGCTTCGTAGAACGACGGGACATAGACGCCGGGCATGGCGAGGAGCTCGCGCAGGCGCTCCGCGCGTGGCGTCCCCCGCCGCTTCCAGTCGCGGACGCGATCGGCGAGTTCGATGATCGCATCCTCGCCTTCGCCAATGACGAAGGCGTCGATGAACGGCGCGAGCGGCTCGGGGTTGAAGGCGCCGCTGCCACCGCAAATGACCAGCGGGTGTTCATCGGTCCGGTCCTTCGAGAAGACCGGCACGCCCGACAGGTCGAGCATGTTGAGCACGTTCGTGTAGGTCATCTCGTACTGGAGGGTGAACCCGACGACGTCGAAGTCGCGCAGGGGACGGCGATTTTCGAGGCTCCAGAGCAGGACGCCTTCGCGCCGCATCTCGGCCTCCATGTCGTCCCAGGGGGCAAACGCCCGCTCGCAGAGCACGCCCTCCTGCTTGTTCAGCAGGTCGTACAGGATGCCGATGCCCATGTTCGACATCCCGACGTCGTAGGCATCGGGGTAGCAGAGGACGAAGCGAACGGGGTGCGAATCCCAGTCGCGCGTAACGCTGTTCCACTCACCACCGGTATACCGCGCCGGCTTGGAGACGCGAGTGAGCAGCTGATCGACAGTCGCGGTCATGCTGGGTCCCTCCTCCTCGAGGATGAATGCCGTGCGGCATTGATCCATGGTACCGGAGGGCCCGGCGGGGGCGAACCGTGGGCAGGGCCGAGCTTTCCGTTCCGCCGGAATCTCAGACCGTGCGCTGGAATACCTTCTCGAGGGCTTCGCGGCGGCGTTCTTCGGCAGCGCGTTGGAGGGCGAGCCGGCGGTCGATACGCTGCTGGTTTCGCTGCTCGTACGAAAGCCAGCGAGCCACGATGAAGGCGAGCACCGTCACGAAGACAGCGTTGCCGCCCATCCAGAGCAGGATGATGGCGATGCGCTGGTCGGTCATAGCGTCAGGCGCCCAGTCGGGCAGGTCGCGCGCGAAGCTCCTGTGGAACGGCCGCGAGGCGCTCAGGAACATGGCCGTAAACAGGCTCTTGTGGACCATCTCGGCCAGCACATAGAGAGCGCGGAACGGATAGGGCACACGCCAGCGCATCGGGTCGGTGGCGAGCGCGGGCATCCAGAAAATGAGCGACACGGCCAGCAGCGTCACCTGCTGGATGTCGCGGACGAACACATGGTCGGCGGCGAACTTCAGCAGGCCGGTGAACTGCCACAGGTAGGTGACGACCGCGAACAGGATGCCGGAGACCACCGGGAAGGTGAGATAGCGAAGGACCTGGCAGCGGTAGACCGCGCGAAGCCGGGCGCGTCCGCGGGGACCGGTTACGTAGAACGCAAGCGTGAGCGGCGAACCGAGCAACAGGAGCGGCGGCGCCACCATCGTGAGCACCAGGAAGTCAACGAAGTTGATCCAGAGGACCTGGTTTCCGTAGTGCTCGAGCGGCGACAGGACGGCGATCGCGAGCGCGACGAGCCCGGCAAGAAATGCGATCAGCTTCCAGGTGGGCGGGTGGGTTTCCCGCGGGAGCGCACGGGCGCGGCGAAACGCGCGGACGTAGATGAGGCCGGCCGCGACCATGGCCGCAATCCAGGGGATATCCCACGAGAAATGCGAGAGTATTTCGCCCAGTCCCGGCGCGTTCTCGCTCATCGTTCCCCCAAGGCCCCGCAGCATACCACCCGGGCAGCGGCCGGGTTCCGGGCGCAACAGAACGCTGATTACGGATTCAGTCTATTGGCCGTTCCGTTACCTGTAGGACCGGGCAGTCCGTGGTTCTATTCCCCGAACGGACCTTCGTCGCAAGCGAAGGCATTACGCGCGCTACCCCCGGATCGCTGAACGTCGTTGATGGCGTGTTCAGCTGTACTTCACAGGGTCGATGTCCGGGGCTTCGTAGAATTCCTTCGGATAGCCCACGTAGACATGCAGCCCGAGCTGGGGCTCTTCGTCCATGATCTCGTCGAGGACCACCTCGATGTCCTTGATCACGGCCCGGTCGGCGCCGATGTAGGCGCCGTTGTGCCACGCCTGCCAGGCGTTCGCGAGCGGGGGAAGGCCGGACTCGGCGATGCGCACGCGGAGCTTCTCCATCCGCTCTTCGAAGTTGCGGCCCGGCACCAGGGTGAAACCGATGTACGCAAGCCCGGCCGGCATGGGTTCCCCGTGTCCTGGTTCCAGGTGTGCTTCGTGCATGCAGTCGCCAGGCGGTCCGCTTCGGGAGTCCCGGGATTCGCGCGGATCAGCGGGCGCCGAAGGCTTCGAAGGTGAGGATGGTGAACGTCTCGCGGACGTGGGGAATGGAATGGATCTCGCGTTCGATGAGCCGGCCAAGCGAGTCGATCTCGTCGACGTAGAGCTTCACCAGGAGGTCGTACTGGCCGGTGATGCTGTAGGCCTCGGAGAAGCTTTCGACCTGTTCGGCGATCTTGTTCGCGACCTCGGTGCCGTGGCCGGGTTCGGTCTTCACCATGACAAAGACAGCGCGCATGCGAGGAGTATATCTCGAATTCGCCGTTTCCCCGGCGCGGCGTTAGTAGTCGTTGGGATCGGCGCTGGGATCGAAGGTGTTCCGTGACCCGGCGAGGCGGGCGCGTTCGGCAAGAAGGTCGAGGATGCGCAACGCCTCTTCGGCGGTAGGCTGGCCCGCGCTGTCCTGGATGAGCCGCGCTATCTCAGCGTCGATGGCGTCGATGCGGTCCTGCACTTCGCGGGGCGTGCCGGGCGCGGAAGCGCCGCCGCCCGGGACCTGCTGGCCGGGTTGTTGTTGTTCGCCCTGTTCTCCCTGCTGGCCCGAGCCGGGCGACTGGTCCTGGCCCTGTTGGCCCGGGCCGGGCTGCTCGCCCTGCTGGTCGCCCTGGCCGTTGTCCCCCGGTTCGCCGGGCTGCTCGCCCTGCTGCGAAAGGAGCCGCAGTACCACTTCGTAGTCGTGGCGGTTGTCCTCGTCCGCCGGGTCTTCGAGGAGCGCTGCGCGGAACGATTCGAGCGCACCCTGGAGGTCGTTCGCAGCGAAGCGGTGGTGGCCGAGGCTGGCGTGTGCGCGGACGCGAACGGAGCGCTGCGGGGAGCCAAGCACGCGGCGGGTGACCTGCTGCGCTTCGTCGTAGCGGCCGGCGGCATGCAGCGCGGCTGCGAGGTTCAGGGTGATGTTCGGGTTATCGGGTTCCTCGGCCTGCGCCTCGGTGAAGAGCGCGATCGCCCGGTCGTAGTCGCCCTGCTGCATTGCCTCGCGGCCCTGCTCGTTCAGTTCGTATGCGCCGGTGGCGCAGGCAGTGAGGAGCACCATCGCGAGCGTTGCGCCGGCCAGCGCGAGCGCCCGGCGATCAACGCGCAACGAAACCCGTTCGGCGACCGACCCGAGGACCAGGAACGCCAGCGACGCTGCGGCGAACCACTGGAAGCGCTCGATGGGGATATCGGCGGCCTGGCGGTCGAGCTCGGCGCGCTGGAGCGCCTGGATGCGGCTATCGATGGTGCCCGGCAGGGAATCGAGGTTGCCGCCGAGGTACTGGCCACCGCCCGCACTGGCGAGTGATCGCAGGAACGGCTCGTTGAGGCGGCTGATGATGGGATCCCCGTTCTCGTCCAGCTTGTCGACCATGCGTTGCTGACGAAGGTCGTAGACCGGGACGGTCGCTCCTCCAGGCGAGCCAACGCCGACCACGAGGAAGCCGACGCCCGCCTGCCGGATGCGCTCTGCAGCAGCTGTGGGGTCTTCGCCAAGGTTGTCGCCGTCGGTAACGAGCACGATGAGCCGCCCGGCGGGCCGGTCCAGGTCGAAGGCGTCGAGTGCGGTTTCGAGCCCGGCCGCGGCGCTCGAACCCCCTTCCACGATGACCGTGCCGGTTTCGAGCGAACGGATGACCTGTTCGGCGGCCTCAAAATCAGTGGTGAGGGGGAAGCGCAGGCGCGCGTCGCCGGCGAAGATCACGAGCCCCACGCGGTCGCCGCCCAGCCGGTGAAGCGAGCGGACGATCGCCTCCTTCGAGGCTGCAAGGCGGTTCGGGGCGACGTCGGTCGCGCCCATGCTGCGGGAGACGTCCATCACGATCATGAGCTCGGCGCCCTGGCGAGGGAGCGACGACTCGGTCGTGCCCCAGCGGGGCTGCGCGGCGGCGAGAACGGCGAACCCCGCGGCGAGCGCCAGGAGGGCAGCGCCGGTGACGCCCGGTGCGGCAGGGGCGAGGCGGGAAAGTGCGCGGGCGAGCGCCTGCCCGCGCCGCAGGCCCCAGGTCCAGAGCGCGAAGACGGCCACGACAAGCGGGAGGAACAGCAAGACCCACGGGTGCGCGAAGCTGAGGTCGCTCATGCCGGCACCCTCCTGAGCCACGTGGCCCGCAACGCCAGTTCGAGCGCCACGAGCGCCGCGGCGGCCCCGAGGAACCACGGCGCGTACTCGGTGTAGCGTTCGAACCGTTCGCGCCCTACGGCGCTGGTTTCGAGGCGGCTGATCTCTTCGTAGACGTCTGCCAGTGCGCTGGCGTTCTGGGCGGGAAAGTAGCGGCCGCCGGTGGATTCGGCGATCGCGCGGAGGCGCGGTTCATCGACCTCGGCGCTGAGCGTTCCTTCCTCCTCGACGATGCCGATGGTGTAGACGCGAACGCGCAGCGCGGCGGCCAGTCCGGCGGCCTCTTCAGGGGTGACTGACGGCACGTTATGTTGGCCATCAGTGAGGAGGATCACGATGCGGCTGGCCGCCGTGGAGTCGCGGAGCATGTTCAGGGCGGCGGAGAGCCCGACGCCGATGCCGGTGCCGTCGGGCATGATGCCCGACTCGACGTCGGCGAGGATGCGGTCGAGCGCGTCGTAGTCGAGGGTCGGCGGGGAGAGCGGGAGGGCGTCGCGCTGGAACACAACAAGCCCGATGCGGTCGTTCTCGCGGCTCCGCACGAACTCGCGGATGACCTCTTTCGAGGCTTCGAGGCGGTTCCGCCCGGAACCGAACTCACCGGTTTCCATGGAGCTGGAGACATCGAACGCGAGGGCGATATCGATGCCCTCGCCGGGCACCACCGCCTCGGCTTCGCCGACGCGCGGGCGGGCGATTGCGATTGCGAGCAGCACCACCGCCGCGACCCGCAGCAGCGGCAGGGCCCGAAGGGCGCGCTGGCGCAGCGTCATCGGAAGGCCGGAGAGTGCTGCCGTGGATGCCACGGTGTAGCCGCCGCGCGGACGCCGGGCGGCGACCAGGAACACCGGGATCGCGAGGAGCGCCAGGAGCATCGCGAGCGGATCGGCGAATTCCATCACGGCTCCCTCACGATTTCGCGAGCGATGTCGAGGTCGGCTTCGCGGCGCTCCGGCGCCGGCCGGTACCCGGCGTAGACGACCGAGTCGCAGTTTTCGAGGAGGCCGGCGACGAGGCGCGCCTGCCAGCGGTCCACGCCCTCGCGCTCCATGCGCTGGCGGAGTTCCTCTGTAGTGAGCGCATAGGCCGGGAAGCTGTAGTGCCGGGCGATGAATCCACGCACAGCCGCGGCGAGTTCGCGGTACGCGGCGACGGGATCGACCGCCATGAGCGCTTCGGCGTTCGCGAGCAGCGGCGGGCCGAGCGGTTCGAGCGCGGGTTGAGCTCGCTCGCGGCGCAGGCGGCGCACCACCCACCGGCCGAGCACCAGTACGAGCAGCGCCAGGAGCCCGGCCGCAACAACGGCACCGGCGGCGATGGCGGGCCGCAGCCAGGGCGACTCGGCCCCACCGATCGCGACCGGCGGGG
>NICF_comb_assmDRAFT_10001639_pt1 | contig 17547 bp, 13 predicted proteins | sample NewIslPassag4_SG_FD_11279 | JGI IMG/M metagenome (IMG submission 11279) | reverse complement strand
AAAATGTATCTGCTGACGTACTACGCCGACCAGTTCCGCACGACGGTGTTCCGCCAGACGATGTTCGCCGAGTTCGAGAAAATCATCCACGAGAAGGCGGAGGCCGGCGAATCGCTGACGCCGCAGCTTCTGTGCAGCATATATTACGACCTGAACAAGCTGTACTATGGCGACGGCATGGTCGTCGACCAGGACATCGAAATGGAATGGGCGCGCATTCCGCACTTCTACTCAAGCTTCTATGTGTACAAATACGCGACCGGCTTCTCGGCCGCGACGAGCTTCGCGAAGCAGATCCTCGACGAGGGCGAGCCGGCCGTCGAGCGCTATCTCGGCTTCCTGAAGAGCGGCGGCAGCGACTATTCGATCAACATCCTGAAGAAGGCCGGCGTGGACATGTCGACGCCGGAGCCGATCGAGCAGGCGATGAGCGTGTTCGAAGATCTGATCCGGCAGATGGAGGAATTGACGCAGGCGTAAAGCGGCATATGGAAGGCCGTGCCCTCCCGGCACGGCCTTGCTTGCGCCTGGCGGCGCGGCGGCGGTCCGGCTGCGCCAAAGCCGCATACGGTCGGGATCTGTCCGCTCCCGCATCCGGACCCGCGCCGCATCCGAACGACCGGTTATTTCGCCTCCGTCTTCTCTTCCTCCGGCGGGTACAGGACGATCCGCCCGTTCTCCATCCCGACGCGCACCCGCCGCGCGTTCCGGAAGCCTTCCGCGTTCATGAACCCCGCGGGAATCTGCAGCCGTCCCGCCTTGTCGACGACGGCGTACTCCACATGGCTTTCCTCCGCCTCGCGCTCGAGGCTCTCGTAGTCCTCGCGGTACGAGCGGCGGATCAGCTCCGACGACGTCTTGCCGTCGCGGATCGCGACAACGCGGTCGACCTTGCGCGCGAGCTGCTGATCGTGCGTGACGATGACGATCGTCAGCCCCATCGTCCGGTTCAGCTCGCGGAACAGATCCATCACCTGGCCGGACGTCTTCGTGTCGAGCGCGCCGGTCGGCTCGTCGGCGAGCAGCAGCTTCGGCTGATTGGCGAGCGCGATCGCGATCGCGACGCGCTGCTGCTCGCCCCCCGACAGCTCGCTGAGCCTGTTCTTCATGCGATGGCCGAGACCTACCGCCTCGAGCAGCTCGACGGCCCGTTCTCGGCGCCGCCGGCCGCGCAGCAGAATCGGCAGCTCCACGTTCTCGAGCGCGGTCAGGTAGGGGATCAGGTTCCGCGCCTTGTTCTGCCAGACGAAGCCGACGGTTTCCCTTTTGTACTTCACCAGATCTCGCTCCGAGAAGGCGAGCAGATCCTTCCCGTCGACCATCAGCTTGCCGGCGGAGGGGCGGTCTAGGCCGCCCAGCATGTTGAGAAGCGTCGATTTGCCGCTGCCGCTGTTGCCGATGATCGCCATCAGCTCGCCGGCCTCGACCCTGAGATCGAGGCCCTGCAGCGCCACGACTTCGATATCCTTCGTTTTGTAGATCTTCACGAGTCCGTCGCAGACAATCATCGCCATGCCGTCATTCCTCCCCGAGCTTGAGCGCCTGGGCGATCTTGACGCGCTTGAGACGCCAGCCGAGCACGGCGAGCCCCAGCGTCAGCATGACCGCGACGACGCCGTAGAGCTGCAGGTAATCGCCGGCCTCGCGGACGATCTCGAACGGCGGCACCTGCTCGGACGGATTGAACGCCATCTCGAAGAGCGGGACGTATTGGTCGCTCACGGCGTTGCCGACGAAGACGCCGATGAGGACGGCGGCAAGGGTTGTCAGCATCTGCTCGCTGACCAGCATGCCGATCAGCTGTGCGAAAGGGATGCCCATCGCGCGCAGCACACCGAACTGGAGCGTCCGGCCGGACAGCGACAGCGTCCAGAACACGAGGAAGCCGAAGAAGCTGATCAGCATCGAGACGACGAAGCCCAGCGTCAGGACGCCGTTGATCGCGAGCCGGAACGGATCGTTCCTCGACTTGATCAGTTCCTGGTTCGCGTCCTGAAGCGAAGTCAGCTTATATCCCGCCTCCTGGATCGCCTCGTATACGGCCGCGCTCGAGGCGCCGTCCTCCAGGTTCAGCCACACTTCGTACTGTTCGAGCGCCAGACGGTTGTGGATCGTGGACAGATGGGCGACGACCAGCCTGGGTTTGCCCTGCTTTCCGGGCTCCCGCAGCGGGTTCCAGCCCGGCCAGTAATCGACGACGCCGAAGACGGTCAGCATCGTCGAATCGACGCCGTCCCACCCGATATAAATCGGATCGCCCGGCCCGAGGCCGAATTCCTCGGCCACCGAGCGGGAGATCAGCACGCCCCTCGGATCGGAGGCCAGCAGGTTCAGATAGGCGTTCAGATGATGGTCGAGCAGGCCGTTCTTCATCCAGGCCGTCCGGCCGAAATCGTAGGTCTCGATCCCGTACAGCGTCGTGCTTCCGCCGTTGTTCGAAACGTTCAGCCGGGCGTTATGCTTCACGAAGACGCGCGCTGCCGCTTCGACGCCGGGCAATTCGGTGAACGGCAGGAACGGCGGTTCGGTGTACTGCACCCTTTTCTGCGAGGTTTCCTCCGCGGGAGGCGCCATCGCCATCGGGACGCCGGCGGGCGACATCGGCGGAGCGTCGTTTTCCCAACGGGTCGTAAGCACGATGTCCGCGCCGATCGCGTAGCGGATCTTGTTCTCCATGTTGTCGCCGATTGTCCGGGCCGCATTCGCGCTGAACAGGCCGGTCGCCATCGTCAGGATCAGGAACAGCTTGATGCCCAGATATTGGCCGGACGAGCGGCTGATCGTCACCAGCGTCGAATAGAGCGCCGGCGGCCACCATCTCCGGCCCAGCCGATAGACCAGCCGGATGAACCACGGATAGAGCCGCAGGATGAACAGCCCGCCGCCGAGCGCAAGCGCGGCCGGCATGACGAACAGCAGCGGGTCGACCTGAAGCGAGCCGGCATCCAGCGCCAGCTCGCGCATGTCGGCCGCCTGTCGGCGGAAATTCAGCAGCATCCAGACCGCCAGCGCGATCAGGATGAAATCGATGCCCGACTTGTGCCAGAACGGCGTCCGCTCCAGCCTTGCCGATTGCCGCTTCCGGTCGACGATCGACGTGCGGGCCGCCCTGGCGGCCGGCAGGAGCGCAAGCAGCGAAGCGCCGTACGCCGAGGCCGCCGCGACGGCCCAGACTTCTCCGTTCAGTTCGACATCCAGGGCCGCCCGGTCGACGAACGTCAGGAAGCCGCTCGACGCGCCGAGAATTTTCGTGAACAGGACGCCGAGCCAGGGACCGGCCGCGAGCGCCGCGGTGCCGAGCATGATTCCCTCCGCGGCGTAGGCGAGCAGCACCTGGAGCCGGCTCGCGCCGCGGCTTCGCAGCACCGCGATCTCCGTCTTCTGGCGCTCGACGATCAGATTCGCGGTCATGTAGAGGTAGAACGCGAGCATGATCATGACCGGCGCGTACAGCGACAGCATCACGACGCCGAGCCGTTCCCTTTTCTCCTTGTACGACTCGATCTTCTCGAGCATCGGAACCGACAGGTCGGCGTTGTACGGGAAGCTGTTCTGGAGATACCGCTTCAGCGCCTCCGTCCGTTCGAGGAACGTTCCGATGCCGGAAGTTTTCAATTTCGCATAGTCCAGCGCCAGCACGTATTGGAAGCTGCCCAGCGGCAAGCGGCCGCCATGGACGAAATCGCGCATGAACACGTCGTGCGGAATATAGAACGACGATTCATAGTTCTCGAGCGGATAAGGCGCGTAGGCGTCGATCGCGTCGGGCGCGGCGGATTCGATGACGCCGACCGGCACGATGCGGAACGTCTCGCCGGTCTCGCGGTTGACCGCCGTGATCTCGTCGCCCAGATCCCGCTTGAGCTTGATGAGGAACGACTGGATGACGAGCGCTTCATATACGCCGTCATTGCGCTCCGCGTCCGGCATCCGGCCGTCGATCAGCCGGATCTGCCGCTCCAGATTGCTGACGGCGCGGAAGCTGCCGACAAGGTTCGTATTCCGGATTTCCTCCTCGGTGGCGTCCGCGCCGTACACGCGGAGCACGCCCGAGGACCGGGCCATATAGTATGATTTCAGGCCGAGTCCGGCCCGCTCCGGATATTCCAGCAAGCAGCGGTCCAGTTCATCCACGGCCCGCGCCGCCCGGACGCGGTCGCCGAGCGCGCCGGGATTCGCGTTCACGCGCACGAATCCGGGATACTGATTGCGTTCGGTCTGCATGAGCTGCAGCTCCTTCTGCAGCGTCCGCTCAAGCGTCGCGTTCGCATACAGCGGCATGGAACTGAACAGCGCCACGCACACGGTCAGACCGAACAGCAGATTGAGCTGAAGCCATTTCGTGCTGGCCATCTTGCGCAGGATCATGACCAACAAGGCCATGGCGCTCCACTCCCCCGCGCCGCGAGGCGCGCAAAAACTAGTTGTTCAGGATCACCCGGGCGCCTTCTTCGAGTCCGCGGACAATCTCGACTTCGGTCGATGTCGTGAGCCCGACTTCGACGTCGACATCTTTCCGGCGCTCGCCCTCGGCGACCTGCACATACTCGCGCCCCATGTAGGTGCGCAGGCCCGCGCGCGGAATGACGATGACGCTCTCGCGGCGCTGCAGCGGAATTTCGAAATCGGCGCTGGAGCCGATCCGGGCGTTCTCCGGCGGGCTGTCGAAACCAAGCACGAGGGTCCTCGCGATGCGCTCCTGCTCCGACAGATCGGTTGTCGTCGGCGCGTTGGACGGCGACTGCACGACTTCCGCGCGGTACGCATCGCCGTCGTAGACGACCGTCGCTTCCATCCCCGGATGAACGCCCACCAGCTCGGAAGCCGAAGACGCCACATAGGTCAGCTGCACCTGAGCCGGATCGGACACGGTGACCAGCGGCTGGTAGGCGTTGATCGTTTCGCCCGGGTGAATGTCCGCGACGAACGTCACCACGCCGTCGAACGGCGCGACAAGCCGCGAGCGGTTCAACCGGTCTTCCAGTTCCTCCAGGGCGATCCGTTCCCGCTCGAGGTCGATCTCGTGCAGCCGCAGATCCGGACCGGTCAGCCCGTTCCGCACCGCCTGTTCGAACAGGATCTGCGCCCGCTCGTAATTCAGCCGCTGCATGCGAATCTGCAGCTCGAGGTTGCCGACGTCGAGTTCGAGCACCGTCTGGCCGGCCTCAACCGCGTCGCCCTGTTTCACATGAACCGCCAGCACCCGGCCGCCGGACTCGCGGAAAAAGAGCGGTTCGCTGCGGCTGGACGTCAAGACCCCTCCGCCGCGCAGCACCGTCTCAATCGTCCCGCGCCTTGCTTCAACAATATCGAAGACTTCTTCCGTCGGCTGCACGAGCGGCGGTGCAAGCGCTTCCTCTTCCCGCGGCAGCAAAGCGCAGCCGGACGCAATCATCAGCCCCGCCAGCGCGGCCGCGGCGCGCTTAAGCCCGCGGGGCGGACGGCGTTTCCGCATGTTCGACAATTCTCCCATCCTCCAATGCGATCACCTGATCGACCAGTTCCATGATGCCGGGATCGTGCGTGGTCAGCACGACCGTCATGCCGAAACGTTTCACCAGATCGCGGAACACGCGGATGATCTGCAGCCCCATCCGGCTGTCGAGCTCCGCCGTCGGTTCGTCCGCAATGAGCAGCTTCGGTTCGTGGGCGATCGCCCGGGCGATCGCGACCCGCTGCTGTTCACCCCCCGACAGCTCCGGCGGGCGGTGCTTCATCCGCTCCTTCATCCCGACCATCTCGAGGGCGCGCTCCGCCCGCTCGCGTCCGCCCCTCACCCCGGCGACGCGCAGGCCGAACTCGACATTCTCGTATGCCGACATGAGCGGCATAAGGCCGAAAGACTGGAAGACGATCCCGATCTCCCGGCGCCGCAGAGCGTCTCTGCGCTTCGCGGACATCGCCGTCAATTCTTCGCCGTCCCACCAGACACGGCCGGCCGTCGGTTCGTCCAGGGCGCACAGAATATTGAGCAGCGTCGTCTTGCCCGAACCCGAACGGCCGACCAGCGCGGTGATCGTCCCCTGGCGGATCGACAGACCAACGCCGTCCAGCGCCGTCACGGCGCCGGCTCCGCTGCCGAACACCCGCCGGATGCCTTCCGCGCACAGAATGACGCGGCCCGAAGGCGGCTGTTCCGCGCTTCGCGCCGCATCGGTAATGTTGGAATCGTTTGCACTTGACAAGATCCGCCATCCCTCCCGCACGCTGCCGATCCGGGCCAGGCAATAAAAACCAGATAGAAAAATAATAAACATTCTTGAAACAGGGTGTCAAAGACTTTCCATCGGCTATAATCTTCAAATTTTTGTGAGCCATGCGGCGAGGGCCGCAAGCACACCCGCGGCAAGCGACGACAGGAAATTGACGACATCGTTCGTCATCCAGCGCCGGCCCTGGGCGTGCAGCGCCGGCTCGCCGCAATGGACGTTCCGCTCGGTCAGCGCTCCGCATGCGAAACAGCGGTACATCGCCTGCTGCCAGGCGCCGAGCAGCGAATCGGCCATCGCGCCCGCCAGCCCGCTCGCCGCCGCCAAGGCGACCAGCGCCGCCGCGCCGAAGCCGGTCGCATCCGCGCCTCCCAACAGCGCGGCGGTCAGGCCGATCAGCGCCGCGCCCGCTAGCGCGGCGGACGTGCCGAGCGGCGTCACCCCGCCGCTCGTCCCCGCCGGCACGGCGCGGCCGGTGAGCACGGAGCGCGGCTGCGTCCGGCTCAGGGCGCCGATCTCCGTCGCCCAGGTGTCGGCGTTGACGGACGCCATGACGCCGACGAAGGCGGCCGCAATCTCAGGCCGCGGCCAGACGGCGTAAGCGGCGCACAGCGCGAGGCCGAGGCCGCCGTTCGCCCACACCTGTCCCGCGTCGCGCCGTCCGGTCTTCGCGTAATGCCGCTCCGCTTCCCGCTTCGCGCGGGCATGCCGCTTCCATCGGGACCAGAAGACGGACGTTCCGAAGAACACGAGCAGCGAGCCGAACCAGAGCGGCCCGCCGAGGGCGAAATAGGCGGCGCCCATCACCAGGGCGGACCAGGCTCCCGAAGCCGTGAGGGCCCGCCTGCGGTGCGCGAGCCAGGCGATCAGCCCGGCACCCGCGAGGCCCGCTGCCCATCTGAGCGGCATGGATGCGGCAATGGTGTCCAACATCTCTCCATCTTCCTTCCGGACGCGCCCCCGCCGATTGCAGAAATAAGCGGAATACATCAAAATTTTCAGCCAATTTCGGCAGGACTTGCGCGATTAGTGTCGAAGTTTCTGGGGTATCCGCTTTTGACTCGAACATCAGTCAGCCGTTAAGCAAGGAGTGTCGCATGTTGTCCGATTATCCGCTGGAGTTTGATCGGGAGCCGGTGCTGCGGGAAGAGAACACGCCCGAGCAGATGCTCCGCATTATTTTCGATTATACCGCAAAGATCGCGAACGAACGAAACCTGCACAACGTGCTCGTCCTGATGGCGAACATGGGCCGCGAAATGATACTGTCCGACCGCTGCACCGTCTGGCTGATCGACCATGAGAAAGGCGAGCTGTTCACGACGGTCGCCCACGGCGTGAGCGAGATCCGCGTGCCGATCGGCTCGGGGTTTGTCGGATATTCGATCTCGACCGGACAGCCGCTGCTGATCGAAGACGCGTACAAGGACCCGCGGCACAACGCGGACAACGACCGCAAGACGGGCTACCGGACGAAGTCCGTCATCACCGTGCCGTTCGTCGGCAACGACGGCAACATTCTCGGCGCCTACCAGGCGATCAACAAGATGACGAAGGAAGGCGTCTTCACGCAGCGCGACCTCGAATATCTGTCGCTGGCCGCCTCCTACGCGGGCAAGTCGCTCGAATCGGTCATGCTGCACGAGGAGATCGTCGCCACGCAGAAGGAACTGATTTTCCGGATGGGCGAGATCGGCGAGAGCCGGTCGAAGGAGACGGGCAACCACGTCAAACGGGTGGCCGAATACTCCCACATCCTCGCCCTCGGGCTCGGCCTGCCGAAGGAGGAAGCCGAGTTGATCCGGATGGCTTCCCCGATGCACGACATCGGCAAAGTCGCGATTCCCGACGCGGTGCTGAAGAAGCCCGGCAAGCTGACCGAAGAAGAATACGAGATCATGAAAACCCACACGACGATCGGCTACAATCTGCTCAAGGGTTCGACCCGCGATCTGCTGCGCGCGGCCGCCCACATCGCGTACGAGCATCACGAGAAGTGGGACGGCACGGGCTATCCGCGCGGCCTGAAGGGCGATGCGATCCATCTGTACGGGCGGATTACGGCGGTGGCCGACGTGTTCGACGCGCTCGGCAGCGACCGGGTGTACAAGAAAGCGTGGGAGCTCGACCGCATCATCAATCTGTTCCGCGAAGAGCGGGGCCGGCATTTCGATCCGAAGCTGGTGGACGTGTTCATGGAGCAGCTTCCGAAAATCCTCGAAGCGCGCGACCGCTACAAGGACATCCTCGAAGAATGACGAACAGCGGCCGGAAAGCCCAAGGGCTTTCCGGCCGCTGGCGTTCATCCCCCGAACCGCCAACGCCTGCGCTGCTCCCGCAGTTCGCCGAACCGGTCGGGACGGTTCGTGCAGATGATGATGTCGCCGCCCATCGCGGCGATTCGCCGCATGGCGTACTTGCGGTCCACGGTCCAGGCCATCACGGTGAGGCCCGCCTTGCGGAACGATTCCATCCGGCCCTCCTTCAGCCGGTTCCAGCCGATCGACAGGAACGTCGCGCCGATCCTGGCGAGCGCGTGCTCGAGTCCAGGCGGAGCGGCGTCGATGATCAGTCCCGTGCGCAAGCCGCCCTCCGCCTCCCTCACCCGCTTGAGCGCCAGCGGATCGAACGACGTGATGACGGTATCGCGGATCCGGCCGTGGCGGCGGAGCATCCCGGCGACCGCGGCTTCGATCCCCGGATATCGGCCGCCGTACGTCTTCAGCTCGATGTTCAGCCTGCATCTGCCCGCCGTCAGTTCCAGCACCTGCTCCAGCGTCGGCACGGGCTCGCCGCGGAATTCCCGGGAGAACCAGCTTCCCGCATCCATCGCCTGAAGCTCCGCCGCCGTGAAGTCCGCCACGCGGCCCTTGCGGTCGGTGGTGCGGTCCACCGTGTCGTCATGGATGACGACCGGCACGCCGTCCTTCGAGAGCTGCACGTCGAGTTCGATCCATTCGACAAACGGGAAGGCGAGCGCTCTCTCCATCGCGGCGATCGTGTTCTCCGGCGCGAGCCCGGACGCTCCCCGGTGCGCGCAGCATGGATTGTCAATTCCCAAGCTTGAAGCCTCCTCCGGAATGGGTTGGCGCGACATGCAGGCCGTTCCGTCGGCACCCTCGGCTTATCCGGCTGCGCCGGCTTCCGCCGCTTCGGTCCCCGCTGCCGGACGAAGCGATCCGTCCTCGCCGATCGCAACGCCGAAGGACATCCGTTCCAACCGATCCAGCATCGCCCGGCGTTCCTCCCCTTCGAGCGGCTCGGGCCGCGACGGCTCGATCGCCCGCATCGGCACGAACGCGAGCTCGCAGCTTCCGCCCTTCGCGCAGACCGCGTTCAGCACGCCCGTGTCGCGCGTCTCGGCATTCGTCGTCACGTTGAATATGAAATTGCCGAGGCTGTAGGCGATCCATCCGCCCTCATAATATTCGAATCCCTGCAAGACGTGCGGATGCGAGCCGACGACGATGTCCGCTCCCGCGTCGATGTAGGCGCGGGCCAGCTTCTTCTCGATGTCGCGCGGCTCGGTCTTCAGCTCTTCTCCCCAATGCGCGTACACGATGATCAGATCGTTCGACTCGCGGGCGCGTTCGATCGCCTCCACCGCCCGGCGCGGATCGTACGTCTCCGCGACGCCGGGATGGTTCTTGTCCGCCTTCCAGGATACATGCGGTACGACGCGGCTCAAGCTGAAGACCGCGATCGACATGCCCTTGATGTCAAATACGGCCGGCGTGAACGCCTCTTCGTCGTTGTGTCCGGCGCCCGCGTGTCTGATGCCCGCCTCGTTCAGATGGTCGATCGTATCCAGCAGCCCCTCGACGCCCTGATCGAGCGTGTGATTGTTCGCCAGGGCCACGAAATCGACCCCCGCCTCGCGCAGCGACGGAAGAAGGTCCGGGCTCCCCTTGAACACGTACTGCTTGTCCTCGGCCGGAGTGCCGCGCGTCGTGATCGGATTTTCAAGGTTGCCGATCGTCAGGTCCGGTTCTTGCAGATAAGGCAGCGCCTTCGCGTACGGGTAGTCGAATCCTTCGCGGCGCATCAGATTTTCGACGGACGAGGCCAGCAGAATGTCGCCGACGAACGCGATGGTGACGGTCTCGTCAAGCGGCTCCTCCGGTTCATCCGACGGCGCGGGCCTGGCGCCGCCCGCAGATTGGTCCGCATCCTCCGGCTCAGCGGGCCTGACCGGAGCGTCATCCGCGGCTTCATCCGGGTCGATGTCCGCGCCGCCTTCAGCCGGTGAAACATTCGAACCGGGAGCGTCATCCGCGGCCTGACGCCCTTCCGGCTGCCCATTCGGCGCGCCGGCGCCATCGCCCCGGCCGGTCACCCCGCCCCCCTGGATAAGCGCGTACGCCAATGCGGCGATGGCGATCAGCATGAAGAAGTTGAGCAGCGCAAGCCGGCGCAGGCGCCTTCTGCGCCTGATCCGTTCCCGCGCGCGCGAGTCAACCCGCGAGAGCTCCATTCTGTGCTTATCTCCTCATTCCGGTATTCATCCCATCCATTATAGCAAGAAAATACAGCAGGAAAATCAGCCTTTGCAACCTGCAAGCAAAAAAAACCACGGCAGACCAATTAACTAACAAAGGAATTCCAAAGCGGCTGTAACGAGGATACCACGTTACGGAAGCGGGCGGAGTCCGATCAGGCACGCTGTAACGAGGATACCGCGTTACGGACAGAGGCGAGGGAAGCCCGGCAGGACGCGCTGGAGCGACAATACCGCCTAACCGAAGGTGCTGCAAATTACAAGCCGCACTTCAAATTGGCATGAAGCTGAACCGCCGGTCCTGTATGTTAATTGGTCTGCCGTAGAAAAAAAACACGCCGCACGCTTCAAGGGGCGCTTCGGGAGCGCATGCGGCGCGGATCGAACAGCACGCGCCACACGAATACGGTCAAGCCGGAAGGACCGGTATGAACGCCCGTCTTGACGACGGTTCAATAAAAAACGGCCGGTCAGCCCCCTGACCGGCCGCTCCGCTTACGATCTTGATCCTTCCAGCTCCCGGATCGCGGCCTCCGCCGTCTCCTTCGCCTGGCGGATGCAATCCGGCAAGCCGATGCCGTCGAACGCCGCGCCGGCCGTCCAGACGCCCGGCAGCGCCCTTGCGAGCTTCCGCTTGAATTCGCGCATCGCCTCGACATGGCCGACCGGATATTGCGGCATCGAGCGGTAGAGCCGCGTGATCTCCGTCATCACCGGCTCGGCCGTCACGCCGATCAGCTCCGCGAGATCGTGCCGCACGAGCCGGATCAACTGGTCGTCCGGCAGCGACACCGCGTCCTCGTCGCCCGAACGGCCGATGTAGCAGCGCAGCAGCACCTTGTCCGGCGGGCTCGTGTGGAGCCATTTCGTCGAAGTCCAGGTGCAGGCCGAGATTTGCCTGCCTTCGACGCGCGGCACGAGGAAGCCGGAGCCGTTGAACTCGCGGCCGAAGGACGCCTTGTCGAAGGCGAGAACGACGTTGGCGACGGACGCGTACCGGACGCCGCGCAGCATGGCGCAGTCCACATGGTCCCTGAGCAGCGCCTCCGCCTCGTATGCCGGCGCCGTCACGACGACGGCGTCGGCCGCAAGCTCTTCCCCGTCGTCCAGCACGACCGTGTAGCGGCGGCCGGACTCGTCCGGCGCTCCCGCGCGCAGCGCGGCGGCCTTCCGCCCGCGCCGCCATTCGGCGTCGGCCAGCTCCCGCTCCAGCGCCTCGACGATCGTCGCGAGGCCGCGGCGGAAGTTCAGGAACGGCGCGCCCTTGAAGCGCGCGAGGATCGCATCCGCAGGGGACGCGGCCGGGGAGCCGGAACCCGCGGATGAAGCCGGTCGCCGCTTGACGGCCCGGCGCATGCCGAGGATCAGGCTGCCGTGTCTAAGCTCCGCCTCGCGGAACTGCGGGAACGTCGCCATGAGGCTCAGCTTGTCGAGCTCGGCGGCATAGATGCCGGAGAGCAGCGGCTCGGCGATCCGCTCGACGATCTCGCGCCCGAGCCGGCGCGTCAGGAAATCGCCGACCGATTCGTCGTCCGTTCCCTTCCTCGCGGGCAGGATGAAGTCGAGACCGGCGCGCAGCTTGCCCGCCGGCGACAGGAGGCCGGTCCCGAGCATCGGCGCGATCTCGGTCGGGATGCCGAGCATCAGCCCGTCCGGCATCGGGTGCAGCTTGCCGCGGAAGACGATGTACGACTTCTTCCCCGACGGGTTGATCGGCACCAGTTCGTCCGCGATGCCGAGATCGGCGGCGAGCTCGAGGATCGCCTTCTTGCGGGCGAGGAACGAATCCGGCCCCTTCTCGATCACGAACCCGTCCTTCCGCAGCGTGTCGATCTTCCCGCCGATCCGCTCCGACGCCTCGACGATCGCGACGCGCGCGGGAAGACCCGCGTCACCGGCCAACTTCCGCAAATAATAAGCGGCGGCGAGCCCGGTGATCCCGCCGCCGACCACAACGATCGTTCTCGGCTTCTCCGCTGCCGCCATGCCTTTACCCCCGCTTTCCGGCGGGCAGTCCGGCGGCGGCTTCCGCGACCAGTTCGGCCAGCGCCTCCATATAGAGCGGATCGTCGTTCAGCATGTCGATCCGCTCGAACCGGATGCCCCGCTCCGCCGCGAATTGCTTCGCTTCGATATCCAGATCGTACAGCACTTCGAGGTGATCGCTGACGAAGCCGATCGGCGCCGACAGCACCGCCTTGACGCCTTCGCGGGCCAGCCGGTCCAGCGTGTCGAGGATGTCCGGGCCGAGCCACGGCTCGCTCGTCCGGCCGGCGCTCTGCCAGGTGAACTCCCAGTCCTTGACGCCCGCCGCTTCCGCCGCGGCGCGGGACGTCGCAAGGAGCTGGTCCACATACGGGTCGCCCATGGACAAGATCCGCTCCGGCAGGCTGTGCGCGCTGAACAGCACCTTCACGCGGCTTTGCTCCTCCGGAGCGCCGAACCGCGCGAGGGCGTTCCGCAGCCGGATCGCGATCGCCTCGATCAGCTTCGGATGGAGATGGTACGATTCGACGAACGCCATCCGGACGCCTTCGGCTTCGGCCGCCTCGCGCGCCCGCTTGATGTACGAGCCGACGCTCATGACCGAATAATGCGGCGCCAGCACGATGCCGACCGCTTCGCGAATCCCGTCTGCCGCCATCGCCTTCACGCCGTCCTCGATGAACGGCTCCGCGTGCTTCAGCCCCTGGTACACCTTGTAGACGCCGGGATGTTCCCGGTCGAGCCGCGCCTGCAGCCCGGCCGCCTGGCGGTCCGTATTCTCCCTGAGCGGGAAGACGCCGCCGACGATCGCTTCATAGCGGGCGGTCAGTTCGGCCAGCTGTTCCGGCGTCGGCGGATGGCCCCGCCGGATATGGGTGTAATACGCTTCGATGTGATCCATGGATTTCGGCGTGCCGTAAGACATGACGAGCACCCCGACCGGACGATTCGTCATGCGCGCTTCTCCTCCTTCGCCGCCGGACCGTCCGCAAGTTCCCGCAGACGGCGTTCCGAATAGCGGTGGATGAACTCCGTAAGCGCCGCGATCTTGTCGAGCGACGCCTCCGGGAACAGGCCGTGGCCGAGATTGAACACGAACCCCGGCTGCTCGATGCCCTGCTCGATGATGTCCGCGGCCTGCTCTTCAATGACCGCCATCGGGGCGGTGAGCACGGCCGGATCCAGGTTGCCCTGCACGGCGTAGCCGCCGCCGAGGCGGCGCCGCCCTTCGCGAATCGGAACGCGCCAGTCAAGGCCGATGACGTCGGCCTTGATGCCCCCGAGCGACGGGAGCAGCTCGCCGGAACTGACGCCGGGATAATAGATCTTCGGCATGTCCAGATCGGCCAGCCCGTCGAAGATCCGCCGGATGACCGGCAGCACGTACCGTTCGAAATCGCGCGGCGACAGCGCCCCGACCCAGCTGTCGAACAGTTGGAACGCCTGGCCGCCCGCGGCGGCGTGCGCGCGGGCGTAGGCGATCACCATGTCGCCGAGCTTGTCCATCAGCCCGTGCCAGAGCGCCGGATCTTCGTACATGAGCGCCTTCGTGCGCAGGTAGCGGCGCGACGGCCGCCCTTCGATCAGATAGCTGGCGATCGTGAACGGCGCTCCCGCGAACGTGATGAGCGGCACGTCGAGTTCCCGGACGAGGATGCGGATCGTCTCCAGCACATGGCCGAGGTCGCCCTCCACGTCGATCGGCCTGAGCCGCTCGACATCCCGCTTCGTGCGGATCGGCTCTTCGACGACCGGTCCGACGTTCGGCACGATGTCGAACTTGACGCCGAGCGACATGACGGGATTCATGATGTCGGAGTACAGGATCGCCGCGTCCACCCCGAGCTTGCGCACCGGCATCATCGTCACTTCGGCGGCGAGCTCGGGATTGAGGCAGATGTCGAGCAGCGAATATTTCTCCTTGATCTTCCGGTATTCCGGATCGTAACGCCCGGCCTGCCGCATGTACCAGACCGGCACGCGGTCCGTCCGCTCGCCGCGGCAGGCGCGGATGAAACGGTCATTGTAGCTCATCGAAGCTCTCCGTTCCGTTGGCTTTTCCTCTCATTATGCCCGCATCCGCCCTGCCAAAACAACCGGCCCGGCCGCGCGATCCATGACAATTCGTTGACATTTGAGCCGGAGCTTCAGGCCGGCTCCGCCGCCGGCGCCGCGGGCTTCCGCCGCATCGAGCGCCACTTCATGACGACCCAGAGCTGCGCGGCGATATAGATCGACGAGTACATGCCGAATGCCATGCCGAGCGTCATCGCGAGCGAGAACAGGCGGATCGATTCGCCGCCGATCAGGAGCAGGAGCAGCGACGCGACGAGCACCTGCAGCCCGGTGTTGATGGAACGGACAAGCGTCTGCGACAGGCTCACGTTCACGAGCCGGCACAGGTCGTCGAACGTGCGCAGCTTCGCGAACCGCATGTTCTCGCGGATCCGGTCGAAGATGACGATCGTGTCGTTGATCGAATAGCCGATGATCGTCAGGATCGCCGCGATGAACGTCAGGTTGACCTCCAGCCTGAACAGCGAGAACACGGTGACGACGAGGAAGGCGTCGTGCAGCAGCGCGACGATGCCGGCCAGCGCGAACCGCCATTCGAAGCGCAGCATGACGAGCAGGATGATGCCGACGCTTGCGACGAGGATCGAGATGATCGCGCGGATGCCGAGCTCCTGCGCGATGACCGGGTCGACCGTGTTCTCTTCGGCCGACACCTGGTCGCCGAAGGCCGCGCGGAACGCGTTCAGCACCTTGTTCGACTCGCCCTGCTCGGCATCCAGCACCCGGTCGAACCGGATCGAGACGCGCTCGCCTCCCCCGCCGACGACGACCGATTCCGCCTCGAAGCCGGCTTCGCGGAGCACCGACTCCGCTTCGGCCTGCGTCACGGCCTTGCCGACGGCGATGTCCATGCTCGTGCCCGCCTTGAAGTCGACGCCGTAGTTGAAGCCGAAGACGAGCAGCGACACGATGCCGATGACCGTAAGCGCCCCCGAGACGGAGAAGAAGATTTTCCGGTGCTTGACGAAGTCGAAGATGCGGTAGTAGTGCTCGTCGTCGAACGATTTTTTCTCGGAGAGCGGACGGATGTCCTTCTCCTTGACGTTGTAGTATCCGGGCTTCGAAAACACGTTGCTGCGCACGAGCAGATTCAGCATGAAGCGCGAGAACGCGACGTTCGTCACCATGCTGAACACGTTGCTCAGGATGAGCATGATGGCGAAGCCCTGAATGGCCCCGGTGCCGACGAAGTACAGCACGGCGCCGGCGAGCGTCGTCGTCGCGTTCGCGTCGATGATCGTCCGCAGCGAGTTGCGCGAGCCGGATTTGAGCGCCGAGATCAGCGACTTGCCGGAGCGCATCTCCTCGCGGATCCGCTCCGCCGTAATGATGTTCGCGTCGACGGCCATGCCGACGCCGAGCACGAACGCCGCGATGCCGGGCAGCGTCAGCGTCGCCTGCATCCAGTAGTAGATCAGCAGGATGCCCCAGTTGTAGACGATGAGCGTGACGCTCGCGACGACGCCCGGGAGCCGGTAGACGGCCATCATGAACAGCAGGATGAAGATTGTCGCGAGAATGCCGGCGTACACCGTCTGCTCGAGCGATTGCTTGCCGAGCGTCGCGCCGACGGACTGCGTGTATTTCTCCGTCAGCTTGAGCGGCAGCGCGCCCAGGTTGATGATTTCAGCCAGTTCCCGCGCCTCTTCCAGCGTATAGTTGCCGGAGATCGTCGCCTTGCCGTCCGTCAGCACGGCCTGCACGACCGGCGCGGAGATCAGATCCTCGTCGAGGTAGATGGCAAGCGGCTGGCCGAGCAGCCGGCGCGAGACGTCCGCCAGCTTCTCCTTCTCCTTCACTTCCACCAGGATGATCGGGCGGTTCAGCTCGTCGTAGCCGACCTTGGCGGCGCCTTCCTTGAAGTCGCTGCCGTACAGTTCAATCGTGCCGTCCGGACCGCGGAACGTCAGCTCGGCGGGCTTCTTCATGATTTCGCGCACTTTCGCCTCGTCGGATACGCCGGCGATGCGCGCGCGAATCCGGTTCGATCCTTCCGGCACGATCTCCGGCTCGGCGACGCCATACTTGTCGGCGCGCTTCATCAGGCTCTTCGCCGTCTGGCGCAGCGAGTCTTTCGTCACCTCGCCGCCCTCGATGAGCGGCGACGCCTCATACAGAATCTCGAACCCGCCCTGCAGGTCGAGGCCCAGCTTGATCCCGTTCAGCACGGTCGGCGACGTGAGGCCCACCGTCACCAGGGAGATCAGCACGGTCAAGATCAATCCGAAAAATCGAGATTTGTTCATCCGTATCGTCTATCCTCCGTCAGATCGCGTCTCTATGGTTCATGGTTGCCGGAAACAAAACCCTTCACACCCGCGCATCCGGTGCACCGTCCACATAATTCGTCGCGAACTTCAACGGCGAGAGCCGATCAAGCCGCGGATCGACGATCTTCGGCTCTTCGGGCTTTATCGGCGGTTCAAGCGCGTCCGTCGGACGATCCGCCTGTCTTCCGCCGTCCGGGCGGAACGCCGCGCCTCCCGATCCGCCCTGCAACGGTCCGGACGCCGGACGGACGGACGGGCCGAGCTTGTCCCGCGGGATGTCCGACCAGACCGCCGCCCCGGACGGGTCCGCGTCCCGCGCCTCCGCAGGAGGAAGCGGCACGGCTCCCGCGCACAGCAGCATTCCCGCCGCGATCGAGGCGATCAACCGAACGCCCGCCGCGCGCTTCCTTTCCATGCCGCTTCCCCCTTTCCGAATGCCAATCCGTTCCCGTTTAACTGTACCCGATAACGGGCAACGAATCAATCCGCCTTGAAAANGCGCTGACAA
>NICF_comb_assmDRAFT_10001638_pt1 | contig 17565 bp, 23 predicted proteins | sample NewIslPassag4_SG_FD_11279 | JGI IMG/M metagenome (IMG submission 11279) | reverse complement strand
GGAGCCGCTCGCGTCGGGGCGCCGTCCCGCGCATCGGCTCGCCGGCTGCCTCAGAGTCGCCCGGCCGTCCGGGCGACACGGTCGAGGATGCCGTTGACGAAGGCGGCCGAGCCTTCGGCTCCGAAGGTCCTGGCGACTTCGATCGCTTCATTGATGATCACCTTCGCCGGCGTATCGGTGTACAGCAGCTCGTAGGCGCCCAGCCGCAGGACGTTCCGATCCACCCGCGCCATCCTCTCGATCCGCCAGCTCTCGCTCTCCCTCTGGATCGCCTCGTCGAGCCTCGAAAGGTGAGCGACCACACCGCGCACCAGTTCCTCGGCGAATCGGACGGCCGCGCGCGGGGTCGGCTCGTCCAGGCTCTGCCAGAAGTCGGCGAGAACGGCCTCGAGATGGCCCGGATCGTGACTTTCCAGGACGAAGAGCGCCTGGACCGCGCGCTGTCGTCCCAGATGACGGGGCGAGACCGTCATGCGCCCTCCCCGATGGCCCGGAAGAGCGTCGCCTGCTCCAGCGCCGCCAGGGCCGCCTCCTCCCCCTTGTTCCCTGCCTTGCCACCGGCGCGATCGACGGCCTGCTCGAGGTCGTCGCAGGTCAGCACGCCGAAGCTCACCGCACAGGGCGCGGACATGGCCACCTCGCGCAGGCTGGACGTGCACGCCTGGGCCACGTAATCGAAATGCGGCGTGCCGCCGCGCAGCACGGCGCCCAGGGCAACGACCGCGTCGTGGCGACCGCTCTGCGCCACCCGCCGCACCAGCGGCCCGAGTTCGAAGGCCCCCGCGCAGCGGTAGATGGCGATGTCGCTTTCCGCCACGCCGTGGCGCAAGAGCGCCTCGACGGCGCCGCGCTCCAGCCTCTCGGTGACGAGGGAGTTGAACCGCGCCACGCAGAGCGCCACGCGCAGCCCCGTGCCCACCAGCGTCCCTTGAACGATCCGCATCAGCCCTCGTCCTTTCCGCCGACGACCAGCCGCGGCCGAAGCGTCGCCACCGATGCCCCGTCTGCCTCGTCGCTGGCAACCGGGATGGACACCTGCTCCACCACCTCCAGGCCATAGCCCTCGAGACCGATCATCTTCTTCGGGCTATTCGTCAAGACCCGCAGGCGCCGGATGCCCAGGTCCCTCAGGATCTGGGCCCCCAGCCCGTAGTCGCGGAACGGGCCCGTGCTGCGCCGCCCGTCGTCCGGCTCGCGCATTCGGGCGCAGCGCAGGGGCGAGGCGCCACCCTCCGGTTCCTTTTGCAGATAGACGACCGCGCCGCGGCCCTCCGCCGCGATCCGCTCCAGCGAGTGGCGGAGGTTGTGCCCGCAAGGGCAAGCGGTGGAGCCGAAGACGTCGCCGATGGTGCACATCGCCTGCACGCGGACCAGGACCGGCTCGTCGCCCGCCACCTCGCCCATGACCAGCGCCAGGTGCGTTCGCGGATCCCCCACCAGGCGATAGACGATGCCGCGGAACGTCCCGCTCTCCAGCCGGACCTCCTCCTCCTCGATCCGCTGGACCAGCTTCTCCTTCTCCAGACGGTAGCGGATCAGGTCGGCGATCGAGACGATCACCAGGCCGTGCTTCTCGGCGAAGCGCTCGAGATCGGGCATGCGGGCCATGGTGCCGTCGTCGTTCATGATCTCGCAGATCACGCCGGCGGGCTCGAGTCCCGCCAGCCGGGCGAGATCCACCGAGCCCTCGGTCTGGCCGCTACGGACGAGGACTCCGCCCTTGCGCGCCCGCAGGGGAAAGACGTGGCCCGGCCGAACCAGGTCCTCCGGGCGCGCGTCCTTGCGCACCGCCGTCCGGATGGTGTGCGCGCGGTCGTGTGCGGAGATCCCCGTGGTCACGCCGTGCGCGGCCTCGATGCTCACCGTGAAGGCCGTCTCGAAGGGCGATTGGTTGTCCGCCACCATCATCGGCAGGTTCAGCTGGCGGATCTTCTCCTCTTCCAGCGCGAGGCAGATGAGCCCGCGAGCCTCCCGGGCCATGAAGGCGATCGCCTCGGGCGTGACCAGCTCGGCGGCCATGCAGAGGTCGCCCTCGTTCTCCCGATCCTCGTCGTCCACGAGGATCACCATCCGGCCCGCGCGGATCTCCGCGATGGCCCGCTCGACCTTCTCGAAGGCGTTCATCGTCCTTGCTCCCTGGCGTGGGGCCGCAGAAGCCGCTCCACGTACTTGCCGATCACGTCCCCTTCCAGGTTCACCGCAGCCCCTTGCGCCTTTTCTCCCAGCGTGGTGGACGCGAGCGTCTCGGGGATGAGCATCACCGAGAACCGGCCCTCCTGCAGGCGGTTCACCGTCAAGGAAACGCCGTCCACGGCCACGGAGCCCTTCTCCACCAGCCAGCGCTCGAGGAAAGGGGGGACGCGAAACCAGACCTCCACGAAATCGCCCCTTTGAACGCGCGACTCGATCGTCCCGACCGCGTCCACGTGGCCGAGGACCAGGTGGCCGCCAAGGCGATCCCCCAGCGCCAGGGCGCGCTCCAGATTCACCCGGCTTCCCACCCCGAGGCCGCCCATCGTGGTCCGAGCCAAGGTCTCGGGGGAGATCTCCACCGCGAAGCCCTCCGCCCCGGTCTCCACGACCGTGAGGCAGCAGCCATCCACCGCCACCGACTCGCCATGCGAGAGCGAGCGCGGGTCGATGCGCGAGGGCTGGATCCGCGCCCAGAGCCCCTCGCCCTTCCGCTCGAGGGCCTCGATTCGGCCCACGTCCTCGACGAGCCCCGTGAACATGGCTGCCCCCTTCTTAGCCGCTTTGGCGCCCGCGCGCATCCAGCTCGATGCAGACGTCCGGGCCCACCCTGCGCACCGAACGGACGGAAAAGCCGAGCGCCTCCTCCACCGTCGCCGCGGCGGGCGCGCAGGCCCAGGCGGGCCCATCCCCGAAGACCTTCGGCGCCAGGTAGAGGAGCAGCCGGTCCAGAAGCCCGGCGGCCAGGAACGCCGAGAAGACCTGCGCCCCGCCCTCGACCAGGAGACTGACGATCCCCATCTCCCCGAGGCGGACGAGCAGGTCCTCGAGATCCACGCGTCCGTCCCGGCCGGGCCGGCAGACCACGATCTCCGCACCGGAACGGCGCAGCTCGTCCGCCCGCGCGGAGTCGAAACCCTGCGCGCAGGCCACCAGCGTGCGGCCCCCCTCGCCGAAAACGCGTGCACTCGGGGGGATCTCCAGCCGGCTGGCGAGGACCACCCGCACCGGATCCCGACCTCCCGGGATGCGGGCGGTCAGCCGCGGGTCGTCGGCGCGGACCGTTCCCGAGCCCACCAGCACGGCGTCGTAAACCGAGCGGAGTTCGTGGACTTCCGCGCGCGCCTCCTCGCTCGTGATCCACCGCGACGCGCCGGTGCGGGTGGCGATGCGTCCGTCGAGCGTCGCCGCCACCTTGGCGAGGACGAAGGGGACCTTCGTGCGGATGTATTTGGCCCAGGGCTCGATGAGCGCGCGGCATTCCGCGCCGGCCACGCCCACCTCCACCGGGATCCCTGCCGCACGCAGCCGGGCGATCCCGCGACCCGAGACCTTGGGATTGGGGTCGATGGTGCCGACGAAGACGCGGGCGATGCCGGCGGCGATCACCGCGGGCGCACAGGGAGGGGTCTTGCCCTGGTGGTCGCAGGGCTCCAGGGTGACGTAGAGGTCGGCGCCTCGGGCCAGCTCCCCCGCCGCCCGGAGGGCGAGGATCTCTGCGTGGGGTCCTCCGGCACGCTGGTGGTGCCCCTCGCCGACCACCCGACCGTCGCGAACCACCACCGCGCCCACCGGCGGGTTGGGGCTGGTCCGTCCCAGCCCCTTGCGCGCGCTGGCCAGGGCCAGGCGCATGAAGCGCTCGTGCTCGTTCACTTCTTCTTCGCCTGGAGGCGGGAGAGTTCCTCGAGGAACTGGTCGATGCTTCCGAAATGGCGATAGACCGAGGCGAAGCGCACGTAGGCCACGTCGTCGAGGGAGCGGAGCTTCTCCAGGACGATCTCGCCGATCAGCGTGGAGGGGACCTCGGTCTCTCCCCTCTCCTGCAGCACGCGCTCCACCTCGTCCGCGATCCCCTCGATCCGCTTGGCGTCGATGGGGCGCTTCACGCAGGCCCGCCGCAGCCCGGCCACCACCTTCTGACGGTCGTAGGGCTCGCGGGTGCCGTCCTTCTTGATCACCAGCGGCAGGCTCTCGCCGATGCGCTCGTAGGTGGTGAATCGGCGGCTACAGCGCAGACACTCCCGGCGTCGCCGAATCGCTTCGCCGTCCTGCGAAAGCCGGCTGTCGACCACCCGATCCTCGAGCTCACCGCAATAGGGACACTTCACGGCAGGCCGTAGAGGGGAAAGCGCCGCGCCAGCGCGAGAACCTCGTCGCGGATCCTCGCCAGCTTCCGCTCGTCTTCCGGCGCGTCCAAAACCTCCGAGATGAGATTCGCGATCGTCGCCATCTCCCCGGGCCCCATCCCGCGGGTGGTCAAGGCGGGGGTCCCGAGCCGGATCCCCGAGGTGACGGTGGGCTTTTCGGGGTCGTGCGGGATCATGTTCTTGTTGACGGTGATCCCCGCCTTTCCCAGCGCCTCCTCCGCCACCTTCCCGGTGATCCCTCGGGGCCGGAGGTCGACGAGGAGAAGGTGGTTGTCGGTGCCGCCCGAGACCAGGCGCAGACCCGCCTCCGCCAGCCCCTTCGCCAGCGCCTTGGCATTCTCCACCACGCGCCGCTGGTAGTCGGCGAACTCGGGCTCGAGCGCCTCGCCGAAGGCCACCGCCTTCCCCGCGATCACGTGCTCCAGCGGTCCGCCCTGGATGCCGGGGAAGATCTGCGAGTCGATCACCTTGCCGAGCTCGCCCCGCGCCAAAATCAGCCCTCCGCGCGGCCCCCGCAGCGTCTTGTGCGTGGTCGAGGTGACGATGTCCGCGTGCGGGATGGGCGAGGGGTGCAGGCCCGCGGCCACCAGGCCCGCGATGTGCGCCATGTCCACGATCAGCCGGGCGCCGCAGGCATCCGCCGCCTTGCGGAAACGAGCGAAGTCGATGATGCGGGGATAGGCCGAGGCACCCGCCACGATCACCTTCGGCCGGTGCTCCACGGCCAGCGCCTCCACCTGGTCGTAGTCGATGGTCTCGTCCTCCCGCAGGCCGTAGGAGACCACCTCGAAGAGCTTGCCGGAGAAATTGGGGGGAGCGCCGTGGGTGAGATGGCCGCCGAAGGCCAGCGACATGGCCAGGATCTTGTCGCCCGGCCGGGCCACGGCGAAGTAGGCGGCCATGTTGGCCTGCGAGCCCGAATGCGGCTGGACGTTGGCGTGCTCGGCGCCGAAGAGCTGCTTGGCGCGGTCGATGGCGATCTGCTCGACGTCGTCGACCACCTCGCAGCCCCCGTAGTAGCGGCGCCTCGGGTAGCCCTCGGCGTACTTGTTCGTCAGCACGCTGCCGACGGCCTCCAGCACCGCGCGCGAGACGAAGTTCTCGCTGGCGATGAGTTCCAGCCCCTCGGCTTGCCGCCGCGCCTCCGCCGCGATGAGCGAATGGATCGCCGGGTCGACCTGCGAGAGGGGAAGATCGTGGGGGCTGGCCATCGGCTTCACCTCATGTTCTCGTCTTCGACGTCGGCGATCTTCTGAACGCGACGCTCGTGCCTTCCGCCCTCGAAGGCCGTATCGAAAAAGGCCTGGGCGATGGCGAGGCCCAGCCCCACACCCACCAGCCGTTCACCGAGGCAGAGCACGTTGGCATCGTTGTGGGCGCGGGCGGCCCGCGCCGCGAACTCCGTGGTGCAGGGAACCGCGCGCACGCCGCGGTACTTGTTGGCCACGATGGCCATTCCCAGCCCGGTTCCGCAGACGAGGACGCCGAAATCCGCCTCGCCGGAGCCGACCTTGCGCGCCACCGTCGAGGCGAAATCGGGGTAGTCCACCGAGGCATTGCCGTGGGTGCCCACGTCCTCGACCTCGACCCCCCGCTCGCGCAGAAAGGCCGTCACGGCTTCCTTGAGCTCGAATCCGGCGTGGTCGGAACCGATGACGACCCGCACGGCTTACCCGTGGAAGCGGCGGAAAGCGAGCACCACGTTCGTCCCGCCGAATCCGAAGGAATTGGAGAGCGCCACGTCCACCCGCTGCTCCCGCGCCACGTTCGGAACGTAATCGAGGTCGCATTCGGGATCGGGCGTGGTGTAGTTGATCGTCGGCGGGAGCACGCCTCGCGTGATCGCCAGCACGGTGATCACCGCCTCGATGCCGCCCGCGGCACCGAGCGTGTGGCCGATCATCGACTTGGTCGAGGAAACCGCCAGCTTGCGGGCGTGGTCGCCGAAGACCTTCTTGATCGCCGCCGTCTCGTTGGCGTCGTTGAGCGGCGTCGAGGTACCGTGGGCGTTGATGTAGCCCACCTCCTCCGGGTGGATGCCGCCGTCCTCCAGGCAGAGCCGAATGCAGGCCGGAGCGCCCTCGTCCGAGGGAGCGGTGATGTGGAACGCGTCGGCGTTGGCGCCGTAGCCCACGATCTCACTGAGGATGTTGGCGCCGCGCTTCTTGGCGTGCTCCAGCTCCTCGAGGACCAGCACTCCCGCGCCTTCGCCCTGCACGAAGCCGTCGCGGTCCTTGTCGAAGGGCCGCGAAGCTCCCTGCGGATCGTCGTTGCGGGTCGACATGGCCCGCATGGCAGTGAAGCCGCCGATCCCCAGGGGCGTGATCGCCGCCTCCGCTCCCCCGCAGATCGCGACGTCGGCGTCGCCGCGCTGGATGGTGCGGAAGGCCTCCCCGATCGCATGAGCGCCCGTCGCGCAGGCGCTCACCGGCGACCAGGACGGCCCCCGTGCCCCCCAGCGAATCGAGATGTTCCCGGGGAGCAGGTTGACGATCATCATCGGGATGAAGAAGGGGGAAAGCCTCCTGGGCCCCTTGGCGAGCAGCGTCTTGTGTTCGTCCTCCAGCGTCGCCAGGCCGCCGATGCCGGAGCCCAGGATGGTGGCGACGCGCGCCGCCTCCTCCCCCTCGAAGGGCTTTTCGAACCCCGCCTGCCGCATCGCCATGTCGGTGGCGACCACGCCGAACTGGACGAAGCGGTCCATCCGGCGCGCCTCCTTCTTGTCGATGAAGCGCTCCGGATCGAAGCCCTTCACCTCGGCCGCGATCTGGGTGGGGAAGTCGGAGGCGTCAAAGAGAGTGATCCTTCCGATGCCGCTCTTCCCGGCGAGCAGAGCTTGCCAGGTTTCCTCCACCCCGATCCCCACCGAGGTGACCAGTCCCAACCCGGTTACGACGACACGGCGCTTCATGGGTTCGCTTCCCGATCCCGATGGAGGAATGCCTTACTTCTTGTGCGTGGTGATGTAGTTAATGGCGTCGCCGACGGTCTTGATGTTCTCGGCCTCCTCGTCGGGGATCTCGACCTCGAACTCCTCCTCCATCGCCATCACCAGCTCGACGATGTCGAGGCTGTCGGCGCCGAGATCCTCGACGAACGAGGACTCGAGCTTGATCTCGTCCTCGCCGACGCCGAGCTGCTCCGCGACGATGGCCCGAACCTTCGCCTCAATCTGGGACTCTGCCATGAGACTCCAGCCTCCGCTGTGGGTTTGTGCCCGATGCGGGCGTGAAAATCCAGGTGCGGCCGCTCATAACACGAACCGGGACTTTTTTCGCCCCTGGATTCGCATCCGTCACATGAGCATGCCGCCATTGACTCGAATCACTTCTCCCGTGACGTAGGAAGCGGCGTCGGATGCCAAGAATGCGACGACCGAAGCCACCTCCTCCGGCGTGCCCATCCTCCCCAGAGGAATGGACTCCAGCATCTTCGCCCGCGCCTCTTCCGGCAGGTCGCGGGTCATGTCCGTATCGATGAAGCCCGGCGAAACCAGGTTCACGCGGACGTTCCGACTCGCCAGCTCGCGGGCGAGGCTCTTGGTAAAGCCCATCAGCCCCGCCTTGGTCGCGGCGTAGGCGGTCTGACCGACGTTGCCCATCTCGCCGACCACCGAGCCGAGGTTCACGATGCAGCCTTGCCTCTGCTTCATCATCGGCCGGGCTGCGGCGCGGCAGAGATAGAACGCGGCCTTCAAATTGATGGCGAACTGCCGCTCCAGGTCCTCGTCCTTGAGGCGCAAAAGGAGCTGGTCGATCGCCACCCCGGCGTTGTTGACCAGGATGTGCAGCCCCCCGTGCGCCTTCACCGTCTCGTCGATCGCGGCCTGACAGGCCTCGGCGTCGGCCACGTCGAAGCGCTTGGCCTCGGCCCGGCCGCCAACCGACTCGACGAGCCGGCAGGTCTCCCGCGCCGCCTCGTCGTTGCCCGCGTAGCCGATGACCACCGTCGCCCCGCCGCGCCCCAGCTCGACGGCGATGGCGCGGCCGATCCCTCTCGATCCGCCGGTGACAAACGCGATCTTTCCCTTGAAGTCGAACATGACTCAGCTCCCGGCCAGCGCCTCCAGCGTCTTTTCCAGCGAGGCGGGATCCTCCACGTTGAGAACCGCGACGTCCTTGGCGATGCGGCGGACGAGCCCGGAGAGAACCTTGCCCGGGCCGAGCTCCACCATGTGCGTGACGCCCGCCTCGACCATCGCCTGCACGCATTCCACCCACCGGACCGGCGCCACCACCTGCTCCACGAGCAGATCCTTGATCCGAGACGGATCCGCGTTGGGCCGTGCCTCCACGTTGGTCACGATGGGCGCGGCCGGAGCGCGAACCTCGATCTCCGCGAGCACCCGGGCGAGCCGCGGCTTGACCGGCTCCATCAGCGCGCAGTGGAAGGGTGCGCTCACCGGTAGCGGAACCGCCCGCTTCGCACCCGCGGCCTTGCAGGCCTCCACCGCCCGCGCGACCGCGCCGGCGGCACCGGCGATCACGGTCTGCTCGGGCGAGTTGTAGTTCGCGGGCGAGACCACCTCGCCCTGCGCCACCTGCTCACACGCCTCGCGAATCTTCTCCGGCGGCAGGCCGAGGATGGCGGCCATGGCGCCCTGCCCCTCCGGCACCGCCTCCTGCATGAAGGTCCCCCGAAGCCGCACCGCACGCACCGCGTCCTCGAGCGCCATCGCGCCGGCGGCCACCAGCGCCGACCATTCCCCGAGGGAGTGCCCGGCGAAAAAGGCCGGCGTCCGCCCGAAACGCTCGACGAAGACCGCGTGCGCCGCGACACTCGTGACGAGGATCGCCGGCTGCGTATTCGCCGTCAGCCGAAGCGCGTCCTCCGGCCCCTCGAAGCAGAGCTGCGAGAGCTTTTCGCCCAGCGCCGCGTCGGCCCTCTCGAAGATCTCGCGCGCTTTCGGCGAGGCGTCGTAGAGGGCCTTCCCCATTCCGACCGTCTGGCTCCCCTGCCCGGGGAACAGAAATGCGACCTTGGGGGCCATGCGTTCTCCTTGCGTTCTCGCCTGGGGCGGGCGTGATAGCCCAAAGCCGCGGGAGAGGTAAAGCCTTCCGATTGTCGCGCCGCGTCAACGTCGGCAAGCCAACGCGGCCCTCAGACCACTTCCATTCGCCGCGCCGCTCTCAGGCAGGCCTCCGTGATCTCCGCCGCGAGGTCCAGCGTGGTCGCGTCGCGCGCCTCGCGGATCGCGTTGGCGATCGCGTCCGGGCCCGAGCGGCCGTGCGCGAGGATGACCGCGCCCTTGCATCCCAGAAGCGGCGCCCCCCCGTATTGGGCGTAGTCGCTGATACACCGGAGCTCGGCGAGCGCCGGCCGAAGCAGCATCCCCCCNAAGCGCGCCATCGGCGAGGCCTCGATCCGCTTCTGGAGAAAGGTGAAGAGCGCCTGGGCGGCGCCCTCCGCCGTCTTGAGGATNGCGTTTCCCGTGAAGCCGTCGGTGACCACCACGTCGCAGGCGCCGGTGAAGAGGTCCTTGCCCTCCACGTAACCGCGAAAGTCGAGGCCCGGCATCCTCCCGAGCACCTCGAGCGCCGCGCGCGTGGTCGCCGTCCCCTTGGAGGCCTCCTCGCCGTTGGAGATCAGGCCGATCCGCGGCCGGGCGATCCCCAGGACGCGACGGGCGTAGATCTCCCCCAGCATGGCGAACTGGACCAGATGGAGGGGCTTGACGTCGACGTTGGCGCCCGCGTCGAGGAGGACCACACGACCGCCGAGAAGCGATGGGACCCGAGCCACCACCGCGGGCCGGTCCACGCCCTCCAGCGTGCCGAGCGTGAGGAGTGCACCCGCCAGCACTGCTCCCGAGTGGCCGGCGGACATCAACGCGTCCGCCTCCCCGCTTTTGACGAGCTCGAAAGCCTGCCGGAGCGAGCTTTCCGTGCGCGAGCGGATCTGCTGCGACGGCGGCGCTTCGTCGCGGACCGTGTCCGGAGCGTGCCGGATGGCGATCCCCTTCTGACCGGCAGCACCGAGGCGCACGAGCTCCCCTCGGATCCTCGTCTCGTCCCCGACGAGGACCACGTCCAGCCCGTACTCCCGGCATGCGCGGACGGCGCCCTCGACTACGACGCCCGGGGCGCGATCCCCGCCCATCGCGTCGACGGCGATGCGCGCCATCGCGATCCCTCCGGGATCACTCCTCGACCGCGACGAGCTTGCGGCCGCGGTAGGTACCGCAGGAAGGACAGACCTGGTGGCTGAGGGCAGGCTCGTTGCAGTTGGGGCAGCGGCTCACGTTGGGAGCCGTCAGCTTCCAGTGCGTGCGACGCTGCAGCTTCTTCTGCCTCGAAGTGCGCTTCTTCGGGACTGCCACGACTCGTTCCTCCGAACTTCGTGGGCCGCGCAAGACTGGGGGCGCGGCCGGAATGGCGCCTCATACATCGAGGACCGCGGCTTGTCCACCCGGTAGGAGCCTTTTGCCGCAACCCGCCCAACGCAACGAGCGCTGGCAAGCCCGCCGCAGGAACCAGCCCGATCTGGCGACGGCCGGCTCCCGCGACAGGCTCCTATCGCGGCAACTTGATCGAGCGGAGGGCCGCCCAGCGCGGGTCGGGCACGCGTCGGTCGCAGCCGCACTCCCGCTCGTTCAGGTCCTGACCGCAGACCTGACAGAGGCCCCGGCAGTCGTCCTTGCAGAGTGCGCTCATCGGCAGCGTCAAGAGGATCTGCTCGCGCACCGCCGGCGCCAGATCCACCTCCGTGCCGTCGTAGAGGATCTGGTCCGCCTCGTCGGGCGTGAAGGTTCCCGCGATCTCGCCGGCGCCGTCGTCCTCGACCGGCATGTTCGCCTTCTTGGCCACGCGCGAGCGATGCACCAGGCTGAGAGTGAAGCGGACGTCCAGCCGCACCTCGGCCCGCCCGAGGCAGCGGCGGCAGGAGGTCGTCAGCTCGAGGTGCGTCCCCCCGGCGAAGACGAGCTCGTGCCCGTCCACGCGCGTGAGCGTCCCCGAAAACCGCGCTGCCTCCCGCGCGACGAAGCCCGTGGGCGGCTCGGCGCCCAGGATCTCCTGCAGGTCTGCCAGCGCGATCTCGCGCTCGATGGGGAACGGGGCTTCCTTGATGCGATCCAGCTGAAAGACGAAATCCATGGTCGTCCGTGCAACAAGCGGGGGCGACGCTACATGTCCAAAGCCGTCCAGGCAAGGAAGCGACGCCGGCCCCTCGTGTATATCGCATGAGCATGAGCGTCTTTCGCGACCGGACGGAGGCCGGCGAGAGGCTGGCGCAGGCTCTCGAGCGCTGGGCGGGTGAGGACGTGATCGTCCTCGCCCTGCCACGCGGCGGGGTGGAGGTCGCCCTTCCCGTGGCCGAAAGGCTGGGCGCACCGCTGGACGTCCTCGTGTCGCGCAAGCTCGGCGCGCCAATGCAGCCCGAACTCGGCTTCGGCGCCGTCTCCGAAGGCGGCGCCATCTGGGTCGACGAGGAGGCCACCCGGGCCCTGGGACTGGGCCCGCAGGTGATCGAGGCCATCGAAAGCCGGGAACGCGAGGAACTCCAGCGCCGCGTGCGAGCCTACCGCGGAGGCCGCCCCCTGAACCTCGAGGGCCGCACCGTCCTCCTGGTCGACGATGGCGTGGCCACCGGCGGAACGATGCGCGCCGCCATCCGTGCCGCCCGCGCCCTCGGCGCCGCCCGCGTGATCGTTGCCGTTCCCGTGGCGGCGCCGGAGAGCGCAGCGGAGATCCGTCGCGAGGTAGACGAGTGGGTCTGCCTGCAGGAGCCCTCCGAACTTTGGGCCATCGGTGTGTGGTACCGCAGCTTTCCTCAGCTCGACGACGATCGGGTCCTGGAGATGCTGGGAGGCGGCAAGCCCCTCGAAAGCCTGCCGCCACACCCCCCGACTTCCTGACGGGCAGGAGCCTGGTGCAATCACCCGCCTACTGCGGACACGGTCGGTTACGACGACCGGCTCCTGGGCCCGGATCAGGTGTGGATGGGGATGGTCCTCCCCTTCGCCTCCGCGCGCTTGGGCAGGTGGATCTCCAGCACGCCGTTCTTGAACTCCGCCCGGATCCGGTCCTTGTCGATCGTCGACGGCATGGTGAACGACCGGCTGAAGGAGCCGTAGTTCGCCTCGACCCGGACGTAGTTTTCCTTCTTGTCTTCCCGGGTCATCTTCCGCTCGCCCTGGATGGTCAGCGTCGAGTCCTCGAGACGGATCTCGACGTCCTTGATGTCCATCCCTGGGAGCTCGACCATGCAGACGATCTCTTCCTTGTCCTCGTAGATGTCGACGTTGGGCCAAAAGCCCTCGCCGAAGTAACGGAACGGTTCACGGAACGACGTTACACTCGTCATGGGTTCCATGAAACGCTCCAGCCGGCGGGCGAGAGAGCGCACTTCGGTCAAGGGGTCCCAGCTCGTGATGGCCATGGTTCGTTCTCCTTGGTCTCCCCGGGGAATTTTCCATCCAGCCGCCCGGGCACCGTCAATTATAACCGGGCCAGCCGAGCTGCCAGGCCCCCGTACGGTAGTATTGATTTCATTTTTCGGCCGAATTCAGGAACTTAATGATCGCCTCGACGAGGGCGTCGGAGACATTTCTGTCGACTCCTGAATCACGCATGCAGTTGAGCGCATGCGTTACACAAGGCAGGATTTTCACCGGATGGATCGTCCCGTCGAGAGCGCGCATCCAGGCCTCGGTCTCCGACGGCGGAACGTTGGTATCCTTGTCGCCGGAGATGACGAGGATCGGCCGGTCCAGGCTCGGGACGTTCTCGCGTGCCTCCCGGCCCAGGTCGAGCAGGGACTGCCAGTAGGCGACGGGCAACCCCTGGATGGGATCGCTTCCCCAGGTCCCGGCCTGGAGCTCCCGCAGCGCCTCGACCGTCAGGCGGATCGGTCCGAGTTGCTGGTCGATGGTCGATTCCCCAAAGCCGGCCTCGCGCATCTGCCGCTCCAGGTACTCCACCTGGTAGGCGAGAATGTCCGTGATGTCCGAGTACGTGCCCGCGAGCATCACGCCGGCCCGGACCCCTTCGAGTCGCCGCATCACGTCCGGGACGTAAAGCGCCCCCTTGCTGTGGCCGATGGCGAAGAGCCGCTCGGGATCCACTTCCGGCTGCTTTGCGAGGAAACGGAGCGCACCCTCGAAGTCCTGCGAGAACGTGCGCACCGTGACCTCGGCGACCCAGGAGCCGAACTCGTAGTCGTTGTTGGCGCAGCCGTTCCACTTGCCGCAGGTCCGCTTGTCGTAGGTCAGGACGACGTAGCCGGCTGCCTGCAGCGCCTCGGCCAGCTCGCGATAGACCGCGATGGAAAAGCCGAAGGGCATTCCGAGCTGCCCGGGCAACTCGCCGTCGCGGGAGTTTGGCCCGCTCCCGTGTGCGATGGCCACGGCGGGGAGGCGCTCGCCCACTCTCCACTCCGGGACGTAGAGGTTCCCCACGTGCTCGAAGCCGTCCGGCGCGGCGGAGACGAAGCGAACCTCGCGCACGTGCGCCTGGACGACCTCTTCGTCGCCCGGTGCCGGAGAGCCGTCGCTCGGCACTGGAGATCCGTCGGTGGCGCACGAGAGCCAGGCGAGCGCGGCCAGCGGGATCCACGAGATTCTTCGCATCATCGGTGTTGCCTCCGTTCGAGCACCCGCATGGTATCGAACGGTCGTCGGCAGCCGCCACCGTCTCGTGGGCGCCCGCGTCGCCCGCCGTGGAATGCGCCGCCTCCCCCCTTGGTATTCTGTTCGCCGCAGGCCGACGAGAGTATGAACGGGGAATGAGGACCGCGCACACACCCCCTGGACTCGAGCCAGTGGAGCAAGGCGCCGCCGACGCCACGGGCCGATCGACCGGTTTCGCGGAGAGCCTGCGCTTCGCCGCCTTCGGCATCGCCCGCGCCTACGGACGGGAGCGCAACCTCCGCATCCAGTCCGCGCTCGGCTGCGCCGCCCTCTCCCTCGGCTGCCTCCTCGACCTTACCGCCGCCGAGCTCGCCCTGGTCGCGGGGACGTGCGCGCTGGTCCTGGGAGCCGAGCTGGTCAACACGGCCATCGAGGCCGCCGTCGATCTCTGTACCCGAGAGTTCCATCCCCTGGCTGGCCTCGCCAAGGACGTCGCCGCCGGCGCCGTGCTCCTCGCCAGCTTCTTTTCCGTGGTCGTCGGCGCCCTGCTCTTCGTCCCGCGCCTCTGGCCCCTCCAGCTTCGTCCCGGCGGAACGCCCTGGGCGCTCGGCGTCCTCGTCCTCGGCGCCGCCCTTCACATCCTCCTGCGCAAGATCTCGCTTGCGTTCCCCTCCGGCCGCGACTAAAACGCCAACCGCCTGTGGGCGATTAGCTCAGCTGGATAGAGCGTTGGCCTCCGGAGCCAAAGGCCACAGGTTCGAATCCTGTATCGCCCGCCACCGAAGCCCCCGAGATCCTCGGTGTCCCCGATGCGGTCTCGGGGGTTCTTCTTTCGCTCGGCACCGCCGACTGCCTTCCGAGACCCCGCCGTCGAAATCCGTTCGCCACCTCTGTTTCCGGGCGACCACCTCGGCTAGGCTTTTCGCCATCGACTACGGAGGCGCAGCATGCGCGTGCTCGAGCGAATCGCCCTGGGGCTGCTCGGCCTCGTGATCCTGCTCGGTGTCGTCGGATTCTTCCTTCCCTCCTCCTGGAGCGTCGAGACGTCGATCTCGATCCACGCCGAGCCGACGCACATCCTTCCACTCCTGGACTCGCCGAGGCGGTGGCCGGAGTGGTCCGCATGGACTCCCGAGCGATACCCCGGGATGAAGAGCGACTTCGCGGGCCCCGAACGCGGCCCGGGCGCTCGCTGGGAGTGGACGGGGGACGACAGCGGAACCGGCGTGCTGGAGATCACGTAAAGCGACCTCTCGGCCGGCATCGAGTACCGCCTCACCTTCGAAGGCTTCCCTCCAACCCCCGGCGGCATGCGCTTCGAGCCCTCCGAGAAGGGAACGCGCGTGGTCTGGTGGATGCAGGGCGACGTGGGCAGGAACCCCCTGTTCCGCTACTTCGCCCTCCTCATGCCCTCGATGATGCTCCGGGACCTTTCCACCGGCCTCGAAAGGCTCGAGGTCCTGGCCGAAGAGGCGAAAGCTGCCGCCGAAAAGGAAGCTTGGGAGCGCGCAGAGGCCGAGGCCCGCGCCGCCGAGGCCGCCTCGGCGGAAGGCGGGGCCGACCCGACCGAGAACGCCGCCGCCGAGTGAAGCGCCCGAGGGGTGGCCTCGCACCCCTGCGCTGCCCCTTCTCGCCACTCGTCCTGCCGCCCCTGGGCTGCGGCGAGCGAGGCCCGCACCGCAGCCCCGAGCGATCCATGGCGCCGGTCTGCGAGAGCGGAGCGACCGGTGTGACCCTGTTTGCTCAGCCGAGGGCGGCGTCGATGGCGGCGAGGAGACGCGGGTCGTCGGGGGCGATGCCGGGGATGAAGCGTCCGATGACGCGTCCGTCGCGCGAGACGAGGAATTTTTCGAAGTTCCAGAGGAGGTCGGAGGGGCTTTCGCGGCGGATGCCGTAGCTCTCCAGGCGCTTCTCGAAGGAATCGTCCCCGAAATCCTCGGCGCGCGGGAAGGCTGCGACCAGGGCTCGGTAGAGCGGGTGCATCTCGGGCCCCTTGACCGCGATCTTCTCGAACATGGGGAACTGCACCCCGTAGGTCGAGGTGCAGAAGGCGAGGATCTCCTCGTTGGTGCCCGGCTCCTGGGCGCCGAAGTCGTTGGCGGGAAAGCCCAGGACCACGAGGCCGCGGTCGCGGCGACTCTCGTAGAGCTTTTCGAGCGCCTCGTACTGGGGCGTCAACCCACACTTCGAGGCGACGTTGACGATCAGCAGCACCTTCCCCCGAAACTCGCCGAGGGTGGTGGGGCTGCCGTCGATGCGTCGAAGCGGGATGTCGTAGAGGGAGACGGATGCCGCGGCGGTGCTCATGGGCGTTCCTCCTGCGTGATGTCCCATTGCACAAAAGGCTCGGCCGCGCGGCAAGGGCCCCGTTTCGGTCTCGATGCGCCGCCGTCGAGGCGGCCGCCCACACAGGCGTCCGGCTGCCTAGGGCGGGCTGCCCTGCTCCACCCAGCGGCGCAGCATCTTCCTCGCGTTGGGGCCGAGGCCGTCGCCCCATTTCGCCGCCGGGGGCATCAGCCCTTCCTCGACCACCTGGAGGCAATGGAGCGACATGGCCTTCGCGCCGAAGGGCCCCTCGCCTTCCGGGTGGGCGTGTCCCGCGTGATGCTGCCGCCGCTCGCCCAGGCCGTCGGGATGCGCTTCGGCCTCGGGGATCTCGTAGACGTCGAGTCGAAAGTAGGTCGGTGCACCGCGACTCGGTGGATCGCCGTGACAGAGGAGACAGTGATCCTGGTACAGCGGAAGGATGTCTCGGTGAAAGGTGGGGTTCTCCGGCACTTCCGGAATGTCGTCGACGCCGAAGGCACAACCCCAGCCGACGAGCGCGAGACCGCACGCGAGCCATCGCCTGCGCATCGCTTCTCCCCTCCCCGAGCAATCAAAACAGCCACACCGAAGCGGCCACGCTCATGAGGCCAAGGGTGGTGTATCCCACCGCCTGGTGCACCGTGGCGTATGTCACCAGGTTGCGTGAATTGCCTGCGTCCGCGCTCCGGGCGGCGACGAAGCCCAGCACGACCTGCGTGACCAGGCCCGCCGACGCGCCGATCACCGCGATGCGATGAAGGGTTCCCGTATCGAAGCCGCCGGATCGCTCGTAGGGCGTGGGTGCGAAGAGCGCGAAGGCGGCGGTGGTGAGAAAGGCCCCCGCGGTGGCGTACGAGGAGATCCGGTGCAGCAAGAGGAAGTCTCCGGTTCGCGCCCCGCCCCTTCCGTAGAGGTCGGAATAGTTGAGCTGCCCGACGACGGCGTTGCCCGCCATCAGCCCGAGCGTGCCGAGTCCGAGGATCTGATGGGTCTGCAGCATGGACCGGCGCGCCTGCACCTGCCGATCCAGCGCCGGATCGATCGGCGCCTTCTGCGATGCAGCGGTATCGCCGAACAGGTCGAAATCGATTCGTCCTTCCTCTTCCGGTGCGGGATCGTCGGGCGCCAGCCGCAGGTCAGCGGCTCCCAGGAAAAACTGGACCGCCAGGAGCGTGGGAATCGCCGCGAACATCTCCCCCTCCCCGAGTCACGGAAAAGCCTGCCCGGGCCAAAGATGGGACCCGGCCGCCGGGCGGTCGTCTCCCTCCTCGGGTCGCACGCCGAGTCGAGCCGATGCGCGGGCGCGGATCGCGGCCGTCGCGATCGCCGTTTCAGCGGGGCTGGCAGCGGGGG